>ENA-OSJC01002049-OSJC01002049.1-marine-metagenome-genome-assembly--contig:-NODE-2049-length-15641-cov-7.231303_pt1 | contig 15641 bp, 9 predicted proteins | sample MGYA00237885_ERZ534234 | MGnify/ENA primary metagenome ERZ534234 (study PRJEB26413, sample SAMN06343907) | marine metagenome | isolation source: coastal waters | place: Atlantic Ocean: West Antarctic... | reverse complement strand
AACATGAGTTTGCTAGGCACAAGAGATTATTACAAACCTTTTGATTACCCGTGGATGTTTGATTACTACGTCCAACAAAATCAAATGCTATGGTTGCCCGAAGATGTGCCACTGCACAACGATGTAAAAGATTGGCAAGAGATGAGTGCAGAAGAAGTAAACCTGCTTACTCAAATCTTTAGACTCTTCACGCAGTCGGATGTAGATGTCGCGTCCGGGTACATAGATAAATATATGCGTGTATTTAAAAAGCCCGAAGCTAGGATGATGATGTCTGCGTTTGCTAACATGGAGTCTATACACCAACACGCTTATAGCCTACTGCTTGATACTGTAGGGATGCCTGAGATAGAGTACAAAGCTTTTGCTGACTACGAAGAGATGGCTGCAAAACATGAGTACGTTAACAGCTCACCCTTAAAATTAAATGATAAGAAATCTATAGCTAAAAATCTAGCTATCTATTCTGGGTTTACTGAGGGGCTTCAACTCTTTAGTAGTTTTGTAATTCTATTAAACTTCTCTAGGTTCGGAAGGATGAAGGGCATGGGGCAGATCGTGACTTACAGTATACGGGATGAGTCTCTACATGTTGAAGCAATGACCAAGCTCTTTAGAGAATTTATAAAAGAAAACTTAGACCTCTGGACTGATGACTTTAAGAAAGAAATATATCAAGTATGCAGAGAGATGGTTAAACTAGAAGACAAGTTCCTTGATCTAGTATTTAAAATGGGAGACATACAAGGTCTTTCTAAAGAAGAGATGAAACAATATATTAGGTACATAGCAGACAGGCGCTTATTGCAGCTAGGTTTAAAACCTAATTACGGGGTTAAGGACAACCCGCTCAATTGGTTAGATGACGTTTTAGGAGTAGAGCATCAGAACTTTTTTGAGGGCAGAGCTACTACTTATATGAAGGGCGGTATAAAAGGTAATATAGAGACTGTCCAATTTACAAATCTAGTAGTACAGGGAGGATAAGAACATGAATAAAAATAAAGAAGAAGGGAATCTAGTTTCATTCAGAGTATTTTTAGCGCGGGACGGCAATATAATTTCTGAGTTTAGTCACCTACCACTAGAAGAAATAAATAAAGTGTTCCCTTCGGAAGAGATTCCTATCATTAGAAAGATAGTGCGAGAAGGCTGTGCCTCATTAGAAGGTTTGCATTTTCACTTAGAAAAAGAAGTACAGATATTGAGTTCTTAATGTTTAGTATCTTCCTCACCATTGAACATCTCATCAGGGTTAGACATAGCGTAATATTGGTATTCAAACAGCTCTCTGAACTCCTCAAAGGGGAGAACGTCTAGCTCCTTGACTGCATGAGTACGCACATAGGCTTGAAAAGCAGCCCCTAGTTGTTCTTCTGTGTACAGTATTAGCATTAGTGTGTCCTTTAGTTGCCACTTATTAATCTCTTAGAACTTCTTTCGTCCTGAAGCTCTTGGTATTTCTCATCGTCAAGATGGGTGACTGCAATCCAAGCATGAGTCATCTCATCACCAGTACGGCTACCACCAACTACCCACATATCTGAATCAGGGTTGTTAGGGTTATCAGATGTGTTGTCATACCACTGCTTCAGTACCAGTACAGCACCCGTAGGTAGTAAAGGGGCAACGTCACTGTCGTATAGATGACTATGATGCCACGTAGCACTCCAGTTAGACACTTGACTAATAGGCTCTGTGCGCCCTGTCTCTGGATAGAATATCTCAAAGCTTGCTGCGTTCATACGCAAGTGACCGTGTGGTTGCCATGAGTCTATGCGTACTGGATGATCAAAGCTGTGAAAAGCTTGGGTCATGTAGTAACCATTAGGTGGTATAACGATATCATTTTGATCGCCAATTCTGTAGAGATTTAAGTCTTGCTTGTATGTAAGTTCTTTAGACTCTTCTGCGCTGTATAGCCACAGACCTATCTCTACTACATTATCTTTGATCATTGTGCCCGGAGCTATCGTGCCTAGTCCACCGGGAAACATATGAATGTCCCAAGCTATCTCAGCATTGGCGGGTAAAGTTCTACATATATTTGCAGGTACTATCTCGCCCCACTTGCCCATAGCATACTCAGTAAGCATCCCGTACCTCTCACCATCTACGGTGACAGTACTGTTTGCGTGGTGTACTACGCTCTTAGCATCGCCTCTGGGCTTAACTTGGACTGCTTTAATGCAACGATCCTCAGTTAAACCACTAGCTACGTTGTGCTTGTGCCATATATCGTTGCCATTAGCGGGTATATCTATAGGTGTAGAAGGTATGACTACTGTAGGCTCTCCGAAGTCTTCAAAGAAGTTCCATTGGTTAGGGTCGGCTAGAGTAGGCGCTTGCACTATGACATCCCTATCTCCGTACTCTGATCCTGTGTCTACCCACTCGACTATAGTATCTATATCTTCTTGAGAGAGTCTCCAATCGCCCTGTAAATCCTGTAGACCAATGCCATGATCGTAAGCATAAGGAGGCATCTCTCTGCTTAGTACTTTGTATTGTATCAGAGGACTCCACGGCCTTACTGCTGCGTAAGATTCAAACGTCATTGGGCCAATACCACCTTCCCGGTGACACACAACACAGTTGTTGTTTATAATTTGAGCTACGTCATCTACATATGTAGGGGGATTAGCCGCCGCTGCTTTGCTGCCCAGTAAAAGTATGCTTAGTAATAGTAAATATTTCATAGTCCTTTCCTTGTGTGTTATGTTTTACTGCCTTTTACAAACTCTTGACGATCTTCTTCGTCTATGAAGGCTCCACCTGCTTGTAGGTTGTATGGCAGTCCTGTCATCCTATCTATACGCTCATCGGGTTCTTCAATAACTTGAGCTACGTCATCTACTACACCGCCCTTTGCTTCTCTATCACGGACAACAAAGTCAGCCATTGACCTGTCTAAGTCTTGTGTGAAGTCTCTAAAGTCTTCTGCAAAATTTTCAGTGGATTCAAACGGTCCTAAAATAGCATTGATTGCTCCCGTACCGGGGATTTTACCACCTAGAAAAGTAAACAAATCTCCTTGCCTGACAAGATTATACGCATCTCCAGCCACTACCCCCGCTCCTGTGAAGTAAGCAAGAGGTTCTTGGTAGTACTGCGCTGACTCGCTTCCTCTTTTAACCATGTCAGCTAGTACTCCATTACCACCCCATCTAATAATACCGTCTATAGCTATTTCAAAGCCTTCTTTATCTTCCCAAGATTTTCCATCAGACCTTACTCCGTTTGTAAAAGCAGCAATGCCTGTCATCATCGCAGCGGCAGGGACATGTTGAGTAAAAAAGGTTTGCGGATCACGTACTGTTTGCTTGATCATGCCCTTTAGTACAGTGTTAGTGAACGCAGCAGGGTAGCCAAGTAGCTGACCGAAAACGGATGTCTTAGGGTTAGACATAAACGTAGGCTTCAAGCCCGACTGTGATGAAGGATTAAGAATTACTTCGTTGGTATATATGCCACCGCCTTTCTTTACCTTTGCATAAAAGGCATCGTCTAATTTTGCCCCTGCATCATACCATTTAATTCCATCTTTATAATCTATACCAAAATCGGCAAGCTCATCTATCTGTCTTTGCATACGCTTAGAAATTTGGCCTTTATTTATTAGGGCTGTTTTAGATGCTAGGTTCTCGATGTTTTCAGTGATCAATCTTTTACCAATTATATAAGAACTGAGCTGAACTGTTTTTGTCCACTGCTCCAATAAGGTAAGCTTGAAAAAACCATTACTTATTTTTCTCATTGTAGCGTTAGACAATTGATCGCCGCTTAATCTTTCTATACTATCGGAGGCTGCTTGGTCTAGTGCAATTCCTAATTCATTAAGTTCTTTTCTTGCTTCAGCCCTAGACATTTTATGGACCTTCATCAGCACATCCATGCTGTCATCATACATCTTTTTTGACCCACCCATTGCGGCATCTCTGAAGCCCCTCATAGATGTACCAACTCCTGCTTTAGACATATTAATAAATATTTCTGTAAGGCTAGAGAGAGTTGAAAGAGGCAGGAGAGCTAGTCTATTAGCAAGCATGTAGCTCTCTATAGCGTTCTGTGTTTTAGGCCCGTACCGTTCCATGCTTTCGCCTGTTATATTTCTATACAAGTAAGAAGCATCCTTTTTGGCCTGTAGAATATCAACACCATCAGCGCCATTTAGTTTCATTTCTTTTTCTATAGCGGGTAGCCATATTTGATTAAACTCTTCTAAATTTCTGACACCTAGTATATCTTTCTTAGCTATTGTCTTAGCTGCTGAAGAAAAATAACCCGTCATAATACGATCTAAATCAGTATCTAAAAAATCATTGAATAAAGTCTCATCTACAACTTCTATTTTTCTATTTGAAAAGAAGCTATTTCCAGCGCCACCAAATTCATTACCAAACTGATTTTTAATTTCTAACAATTCATTTACAAACGCTGTGCCTTCTTCGCGTGTAGTAAAACCTTTAACACCCCTTGGGCTTATTACTAAGTCAACAAATTTATCTTTGTTAGCAACTATATTATCTCTAAGCCACAGTCTAGGTAAGTAGTTGCCAGCTAGGTTCTGTAGTAATCCCTTAGCTTCGCCTTCTTTACCTATCTCTCTTAGTTGTCTTTGTAAAACTGTTATAGAGTCTACTACGGCTTGTTTTGCTTTGGGCGTAGCAAATTCAACATTCTTTAATCCTGCCATACTATTTTTTCTTACGGCATCTGATATAAGCGTGTCTATTTCTTCTCGCTGCTTTCCTCTGGTAGTTGTTTTAATACCATCATAAGCAGTACGCCATGCAACATGCCAAGTTCCATGTCTTTGATTGGCATAAGTACTAAAATCATCCCCTCTAAGAGCAACAGAACCTGTCCTCCAAGACTGACCCATTTCGCTACTGAATAGTTTCTGTAGTGCTGATATAGTATTAGGAGCAAAGCGTTTAGCAGGCGCTAAAATATTAGGTGCTTTTAAAAATCCGCCAATGCTGGTCGAAAGATATTTCTGTGTTGAGGCAAGGACTCTACTAGCTATACTATTTTTAACTTGCAAAGGAGTGAGGCTACCATCTGCATTTATATTAGCAACCTCATCAAAAAGCATACTGCCTGTATTTTGACTACTACCGCCTACATCATTGGCAAGTTGATTACTCAAATCCAACATATTTTTTTCACTTAATCGCGCATAAATTAGTTCATCTTCATCAATGTTAACTGAGCTAGGTCTTGTTTTAGGGGGAGGCCCATACGCTTCACCAACTTCTTTTACAAGATAAGTTAGTTGCTCGTCATTAAAACCGTAGCCTCTTATAGCTTCTTTTATTTTAGGGGCTATAACATTTAAAGTTAATTCGCTGTCCCCATCTGCCCCTGCTTTTATAACAATATCTTTAAAAGCTAAAATAAGATTGGCTGCGTCTGCTTCGGGCAACATAATAATGGCGCTATCTGCACCCTTTCTTGTTCCTCTTGTTAATTTATTTAGTAGGCTATTGTCTACTTCTGGGTTGAGTAAACGATTATAAAAGCTTGCACCTGTTATTTTGTTTGTATCTAATTTAACTTTATCAAAAGTAGCCGAGAGTGTTGCGTTGATTTTTGATTGTGTTTTATTAAAATTAGCAGCTCCTGCTGTAAACGGCACAAGCTCCTCAATTTCTTGAGACTCTCTCCAGATTTTTAAATCCTTTAAGGCTGCTATGTTAGCCCCGTTTTCATAGATAGCCGTAGGTGTATTGCCCTTACTAAAAGAAGCGTGGTTTCTTTCGTGGAATAAATTAAACATTATCCATTCTTCTGGAGACTGAATATCGTTTTCTTTAAGAGGAGTAACACCCTTTACTTTTGATGTTGTCCACGGCTTGCTATCAAAAGCTTCTCTTATTGCAACATCATCTATGTCTATGCTTAAAAAGTTTCCGTCTTTATCTTTTCTACTAGTAGCAAATACAGGAGTACCATCTGGCCTAACTCTAGGCTTTCCATTATCTAAAACTGGACCCCAGTTAATTGTAGTAGTCTCAACAGTCTCTGTAGCAGGCGCATCTTTTGTACGCGGAGTAAACTTACGATGTTCTATTTTTGTAGGCTTAGGAGTTTCAGGGTCATCAAAACTAATTTTTCTTTTTGGGACTACTTTAGAACTATCGTTGACATTATCAATTAAACCACGCGTTGGGCCAAATGCTTTACTCAAACCATAGCCTATTCCTCCACCTAAGACCACACCAGCGCCTGTCGAGAGTGCAAAATCTCCTTTACTAAAAGTATCTTGGATTCCTAGACTTATATTTTTATCTTGCCTGTAATAGTTTTCTATACCTGTCCAAGCGCCGCCTTCAAATGCAGCAGCTTTACCTGTGTTGGCAGCAGCGACATTTCGTATAGTTTTATTTGCAGCGGCTTTGCCTGCGGAACTTGTAAGTACTTTTTGCGCGGCAGCAGTAGAGGCTTTAGTAGCAGCATTGCCTATGCCGGGAGCCACAAATGCAAAGGTAAGATTGATGGGGTCTGCAATCATATCTACACCCCTGTCCCAAGTTGCCTTGAGTATCTCACCGAAACCACCTGCTTTAGAGGCTACAAATTCTTCAGATAAATACTTGTAGGTTTCTTGTATGTCCTTTGGGGCATCACGCATAATCCTAGCGCGGTCTACTGCTGTACCTAGACGGCCTTCTTCGTCCCTTAGAGTTTCAAACATATCAGATGAGACTAGACCACCAGTAATTTTCTCATAAGCACCTTGATTTTCCCCAAGCCATGTTAAGAATTTCTCTGACTCTCGTTGATACATTGGGTCAGCTCTTAAATCCGTATGAGTTTTTTGGGTATATCCGATTGTGCCATATTTTGATCTTTCAGGCACACTTACGCTATCCATTTTTATTGGTGGTAAATTTACTTTTTCAGTTCTAGCGCCCATTAGATAGACACCTTACCTGTAAATATGTCATGCTCATCTTGTCTTCTTTTTGTTAAACCTTCTTTTACTTCAAGCTCTCCTGTTTCTGCATTTCTTTCTTTATTGTATTCCAACATCATTTTTGCTATTTCTTCATTACTTCGTGTACCATCAGCAGTAAGTGTATTTATTGCACCATAACCTAAATTATACAAGAAACTTGTAAGGGCTTCTTTTTGATCCTTGTTCCAATTATAATTATTTCTTTCAGAATAACTATTTAGTTTATTTACTATTTCTTTATCTAGATAACCAACAAGCTCTTCTTGAGCCGCTTCTCTAGTTATAGTTAAATCGATAGGAACTTCTGCATCTCGGTCTTTTGGAAGAGGTGCTTCTGTTCCATACCCCCATGTCCACTGTTGATTATCCCATTTAGGAACAGAAAGAAAACCCTCTTTACTTTTTATAAATATACTAGTGGCAGTATCATTTTCAAATGTATCTTCTTCTGCTAAAGTAATATCTAATCCACTGGCAGTCATTGTTTCTTCCTCTTGTACATAAGGTTGTTCGGCTGTGGGGCTGGGTGCGGAAGACACTGGTACTTCATCGGTGGCTTCCGTTGTTACTTTGGGAGAGCTGCGTCTGCGTACCTTTGATCCTGTTCTGTCTCTATTTGCATTTGTTCTAAAAAAGCAGCATTATCTTCCTCTGCCACCCGTTTTTCCTCTTCTGTTGCGGTAGGTAGTGCCGCCGCTAATCGTGCCTCTTCTAATAATTTATTATACTCCGCTCGTTGTTCTGGAGTAAGTGTTGTTAAAGCATCTTGCCAATCTTCATTACTGGTTGTAGAAACTTCAGGTCTTGTAAATGCTCCCCTTAGTGGATTTCGTGTTGTAAGATAATCAACTATTTTATCATGGAGTCCTTGCATAGCGGGGCTGGGGGCTGTTTGGGCTGCAAGATTTTCTGACATTTTTGTTAAACTAAGATCACCGGGATCACTAAAAGGCGGTTGCGCTGCTTCTTTTCTTTCTACTTCATCTCTAGCGCCCTGTAGCGTAGTTATTATGGTTTCTATAGTGGCTGTACCATCAACTATTAGGCTTGGCCTACTGGTTTCTATTATTCTGCTTAATGTCTCTGGTAATTCTGCAAGTTTTATAGTTGTATTTTTAACTTGATCTATACGCATAAACTGTCCCGCTAAAGCATTTCCTTTAAGAGAAAGTTCATTCGTGTCGCTAGATAACTCATCTCTTAATTCTTGAAAAGATTGTGTTACTAAGCTTTCATATAACTTCACTTCTAAACCATCCCATTGTCCGTTATAAGAGTCACTAAGATGTTGCTCTGCTATAATCATAGAAGAATTAGGAAATTCTTCAGGTCTTATAGCCTCTGAACTTATTTGATATGAATCAGCGTCTTTACCCAAGCCAGTTAAGTGCGGCATTAACTGTGTAGTAAGTGCTAAAGTTTCTAGATCGCCTTGTTTTTCTCCTGCAAAAAGAGGATTGTTTGTCATTTTATTCAGCTTAAACAAGTACGCATCACCGGCTGTTTGGGCCATTGCGTTATCTATATCTTTAAGAACTGCAATTCCTTTTACATCTTGTTTATCAAATTCTCTTATTGATTTGTTATGTCCACCTGTGGCTACCATTGTAAATAATTGATCTTGAGTTAATGTGTTACCACCTATAGTTCTAACATTATTTGCTATTGTTTTTAAGTCTACAGTATAAGAGTCCAAAGCACCTTTAGGCACAGCACTTATTCCTGTCGTAGCTAATGAGCCTTTAATTGGAGTCCTTACTTCTATAGTAGCTATAACCACTTCATTAGCTAATCCCGGTTGTTTCAAAAGAACTTCTTGTTGTTGAATGCGAAAATCTTGTATTAAAGGCCATTCTTCAGAAACAATTGTTCCTGCTGATATTGTCCCGTACTCAGCATCACCTGCTTTAACCATTGCTGGTATATCAACAGGGTTTAAGGCTGCGGTAGTAGGTGTGGTTTCAGGAGGTGCGCTAACACCTTGTCTACTGCCTGCCCATTTTTCATATAAATCACCATTAGTATAAGTTATAATTCCTTCATCACTTTCAGTATAAGTCTGGCTGTAAGTTGTAATTTTGTTGTTGCGTTCATCTAAAGTTGTAGTTTCTATTAAAGGAACATCATATTTTCTTCGTCCCTCAGATATTTGTTTTGTTACTTCCCCAGTAACTGTTGTTATTATTCTTGGTGGATTTACTCCCGCAAGAAAATCTACTTCTGAAGATAAATTTTTGGCATCTTCTAAAGAGTATCCCTTTTTTAATACCGCATCAAAAGCTAACACAGCATCGGCTTTATTAGTAAAACGATTATTTCGTATTGCCTGAATTGCCGCATCATCTATATCTTCTTGAGTCCTGTCGTTTAATGACCTAGAAATTTTGTTGAATAAAAAGCCGCCTACATTTTCTGCTCTACCGTCTCTAGTTTGTACATAAGCATCGTAGTCATCTATATTACCCATTTTCATAGCAGCGTCATATGATTGTTGAAAAACAGGAAAATATGTTTTAGCTTGTTTGGCTGCTTCATCATATATTAAATTTTCTATTTCTACTGGGCTATACTTATTAGTATCATAATCTCTTTCAACATTAGCTGCGAGAATAGGAGCAAATTTTTCCTGTGCTAACCAGCCTTCTGGTCCTGTTTTATACGCTTGAGCCGCCTCCATGTCTGTTATTGTGGCTTGGCTCTGGGTTATAGCTTTTTGCTGTCTAACTCTTGCGCCCGTTATATCTTCTTGCTCATTAACAAAAGTATCTGCACGATTCTTTAGGTAAGTATTAGCATAGCCAGCACCTTTGTTTAGTAGGGTTAAACCTAACTCAACATTCCGCTGTCTTTTATTTTGCCTTTGACTTCTTTTTCTAGTAGTTCTCTGTCTATTTAAAAGAGATTGACCTAGTACATCAATATCGTCAGCCATGCTATCTATGCTCCTTGTTGCGCTAGAAGACTATCGGGGGCAGCTTCTAATTCTGGTTGTTTTCCTAATAAGCTTTCTTCTAGGATAGGTACTTCTTCAATTTTCTTGACAAGCTCTGGAGGGAGTGTAATGTTTGATTTAACTTTAGATTGAGTACCTTGTAATTTAGTTTGTAAATTTTTAGTTACTAAATCACGATCCTCTTCTGTTTCTTCATTATTGTCATCACCATTAACAACATATTCAATACCCTGTCTTTCAGCTAACGCTATGAGCATGTAAGCCAGAGGCTCCGCAAGTAACATTAATAAATCAGGATTCCACTTGCCTTCTGTAAAGCCCTTGAATAATATCACCTGAGTTAGTTCCATTATAGGAACACCCTCATCTATAGCTCCTAGAATACCTGCATATTTAGTCTCGTCAGTAATGACAGTGAATAGATATTCTAGTGCTTCTCTTTGCACAGTGAATTCAGTTGCCCCTTCAAAGGGATAGGGGCTGTCTGGGTTATTAGACATAGCTTCACCCGGCGTTGATCTTTTCATTTGACCGGCCTGCGCTGTGAATTCAGGAGTATTTTCTGTTAACATAATTTACTTCCTCTAAGCAGCGTATCTGCTTGCTAAATCTCTAGACCATGTAGATACAGGAGACATTAGAATACTATCGTATACTCTTGCAGTTGAACCAAATTGACCGCCGCCCGAATAGGCCATGAAATTTCTAGGCGCTGATTGTGCTTGTACATCAAAGTCTTGTGAATTTGAAGTTGAGTACATCGGGGAAGCGTAGTTGCGGTCATCAATCTCTGGAGGATTAAATTGTGCGTATACGTCTTGTGCATCTGCTACAGCTTTTAATGTAGAACCTACTGGTGTTGCCGTAGGATAACGTGCAGTAAATTCATTTTTAACATTATCAACTAGTGATTGTCCAAAAGAAGTTTCCATTTTTAATGAAGCAGGTGGACCCAGTAAAGATGCTTGAGGTTTTGGAATAGGTACACCATCCTGTATTAACTGTAGTGCTTTATTAGGATCGACATTTCCTAGTGTTGGATCAAGCCCATAATTTATAGCCGCATCTTCTAAGTACTTATCTGTAAGCGCAGGGGGTGTGGGTGATATGTTTCCCCCTCCTAAATCCATACCTGTTATGTTGTTAACATCTTGATTAGAAAGAAATGTTGGTTTAGGAGTAGTTCCACCAAAATCTACACCAGTAAGTTTTTTAAGGTCATCGCCAGTAAAAGTTTTGCCGATACTACCTGCATCAAAGTTCAAACTATCTCCGACTTTTAAATTATCTAAATCTAAACTAATATTCATATTTTGTATTCTAGCTTCAGAAACCCCTGTAGAACTTACTACATCTTTCAAGTTCATACCTTCTGTAATTTTTATACTAGATTTAAAGGGGTCCATAATATTACTAGCATTTTTAACGATGTCTTCTTGCACTGTTTGCCAAGCACCACCCTTACCAAAGAAATTCTTAGAGGCGCTTTCTATATTGATTCCGGGTATTTTGTTGAGGGCGGTCTTACCAAACTCTCCGACAAACTTTGTGACTCCCTGACTTACAGTGTTAAAAACATTCTTTCCGAAAGTTACAAATTTATGAGCGCCATTCAGCACATGCCCCGCTCCTTTAACTATCGCGCCTGTGATGCCCCCAAAAGTATTAGCGATCATACTCGTGGCTGCACCGCCTAGACCATTCATCAAGGCAGCACCGATTCCCGGTAATATAAAAGCCATAGCTATTTGACCGACAATGCCTATCTTATTCATAAACTTGCCGACTTTCATAGCTACTTTCTTTATACCCTTACCGATTTTTTTAAAAACTTTTCCAATGCCTTTAAATACTTTCTTAAAAAAGCCCATTCTAAAATCCCCTAGTCAAATATTGTATCAATTAAAGTTGTAACACCCGCAGCAACACCTGTAGTATTGATGGCTGTGTTGCTTTCATTATTCATTGCAGTAATGTACATGTTTGTTTTTTGATTAGCTGTATCAAGCGCCTCTTTCTTCAAAAATGTAGCATCATCTCTTATAGCATTCCAGACAAAATCTAATTCTTGTGTAGATATACCATAAGAGTTTTGAACATTCTGAGCATTAGCTGCGTTTATAGCGGCTGTGTCTGCTGTATTAGATTGTCGCCTCCAATTAATATTGGCTTGTTCTATTGCTTGTGCATTAGAAGAATTCCATATGTCTCTTTGATTTTCTACACCAGCATTAAACTGCTCTACTTGTGCCTCTATCTGAGCATTGAATTTAGCAGCCTCTAAAGAATTTTGTTCATCTAGAGCAGATAATCTATTTGATTCAGAAGCATTAAATTGTTCCATCGCATTAAATTGCGTAGAATTAAACTGTTCCATTGCATTTGCTTGTGATTTAAGAAACATATTAACTTGATTTTCTGATGTAGCACCAAATTGTTTAGCTACATTTTCTGCATTAGCATCGGATAATAATGACTGCTGCTTCATTTGAGTATCAAGGACAAGCGCCTGTTGATCATTAGATAAGTTAGCCGTTTGTATTTGTAAGAAGTTTCTAGCGTTCTCTATGCTTAGTTTAGTTCTTGAATCTGCTGTGCTTAAATCTAAAGATGCCATAGCCGTAGCATTTTGCAATGCTGTTTGTTGTCTTGTATTTAAATTAGCAAGACTTGTATTTTGCATAAAGGCACTATTAGCTAACTCTACTTGTTGAGCAGTATTAAATTTAGTTAAATCTATTTTTGATTGTGTTGTTGCATTAGTTATTGCTCTTTGTTGATCTACATTTAATTGAGCGACATTCATTTCTGCTGCTAAGTTTGCACTAGTAATATTAGTTTGCATCTTAACATTTAAGTTTGCTAGTTCTGTTTGTTGTTCATTTGATAATGATTCTGCATCAGCTTGATTTAAAGATGACAAATTAGCTAGTCGCATTTGCTGATCATTAGTAAGATTAGCAAGTGACATTTGTTGTTTAAAGCCTGCATTCTTTGCCAAGAAATCTGAAGCAACTTGGAATTCTGCAAGCCTTGCTTGATTTTCCGCAGTCATGTTTTGTTGTTCAGACTGATTCTTTATTTCTAATTCAGCCAATTCTATTTGCTGGCTATTGCCCAGTTCTTGAGAATTAATTTGTTGTTGATTCTGTGATTGTAACTCTGCTGTTCTTTGACGATTCTGTAAGTTCTGTACATTTGTTTGCTGTTGGTTTTGTGCCGACAATAGCGTTGCTTCTTGGTTCTGTTGGCTCTGAAGAACTTTTAAATTTTGAGCAAACTGAGCAGTCTGAGAAGCAGATGTTTGTTGGTTAGATAGATTACTTAATTTTCTAGTCGCATTCAAACGTGCCGATTCTATATTGGACTGTTGTTGATTAGTTAGATTCTGAGCCGCATTAGCTTGTAAGGCTTGTGCATTACTTTGCGCCATTGGAAGTGCAGTTTGAATAACAGCATTAAATAACGCATCTCTTCCTACTGTAGATATTCCTAAGCCTCTAGAAGCTAATTTTTGCTCTACTGCGGATACTGCGGGTCTTGCCCAAGCAGGGATTACTCCCGACTCCATACCACCCAGCAAAGATTGCATTTGTGCAGAAACTAAAGCTTCTTCAGGTAAGGCAGCTATAGCCGCTTGTACTTCAACAGGCTCTGTGTCTATCATAGCAGCTACTGATGCAGGGTCTTCTACTGTTGCAGCAGCAATTGCAGTAGGTATTGCACCAATAGCAACAAGAGCATTAGCAGCAGCTCCAACAGCCGCAGTACCTGTAACAACAGCTCTTTGTCTAGCTTGGAAGCCTATTGAATCTATAATTTTAGCTTCTGTACCTGATGCTTCAGTACCTGTAATAGCTGATCTGCTGGCTGCTTCCGCTTCTGGAGTATCTGATACTTGTGCGGTAGTCCCCTCAACACTCGGAACCCATGTCTTCGAATCAATAACATAATCCACACCTGATGCGCGTCTAGATGCTGCTTCAGACTCAGTGAGTTGTGCTGCTTCTGCGGGGCTTGTTAAAGCTCTTAACTCAGCCATAACTGCTTCTACAGGTGCGCCAGTAAAAGCGGGGATTGTTTTTGAAAGCTCACCTACAAGTGCAGCTTCATAATCACCGGGAGAAACTGTACCATCATTAACAGCCTTTTTAACTGCTCCTACTGCTTTTGCAATAGCTGAAGATGCTACGTTATCAGGAACGTCCATACTATCAAATTCTGCAAGCTGCTCTATGGCTGTCTTAGCAGTTATTGTGCCTGTCTTATCTATACCTGTAGCAGTTTGTTTCTGTACCAGTGCTTGTTTATCTACAGCCAAATAATCTTTTAGAAAACTTCCCGGTACATAAGCATCATCGCCAGCTTTATCTTTAAAAGAAACATCTTTACCTACAGCATCTAAAGCTTCTCGTGACTTGGTTTCTTTTGCTTCTTTAGCCTTTTTAGCTAAAGTTTCTTTAGTAGCAGCCTCTACTCCTTCTGCAAAAGGATCGGCTGTTGTGACTTTTTCACCTGCGGCTACTTGATTACGTCTTTCTACTTCGGCTGTTATTTGCGCTTCAGTAGCTCCAAATTGAGCGGCTGCTTGTGCTACTGTCATTGCGCCACTATTGATAGCATCTACTACTTGCTGTGTTTCAAATTCTGTGTAGTCAGCATCGGCAGGTATAGCAGCAACATCAGCAGCAGATTTTGCCTGAGCAGCAGCTTTAGCATTATAGTCGGCTAAGTTTTTATTAACATAGTCTTCTGTAACACCATATTTTTTAGCTAGTTCAGCAGCAGTTATTGTGCCTGCATTAAGATCAATATAAGCTTGATCTACATCTGCTTCAGTATAGGTAGGTATTTCAGATACGACAGGATCAGTGACAATCGGATTTTCAATGACATCAGGTAACTTAGGTACAGCATCACCAAAGCCCTCACCACCAATGCCAACAGAGCTACCGCTTTGCCCAGCAAAATAAGCATCACCAGTATAAGTGCTAGTGTCTGTACCCATCGCTGGAAGAGTAGTAGCGCCTTCAGCAGCGGCCTTTTCCATAGCGGCTTTAAGGGCAGCATCTTTTTTAGCGACATCTTTTTGAGCGGCAACTTTTTTATCTGTTGATTCGCCGAGCATTCCAGAATAGTCTTCGCTTAAATCTGTAACAGGTGCGCCGCCCATAAAGTTAGAAGTGTTTGTACCACTATAATCAGCTCCAAAACTACCTGAATTTCCGACTGTAGTGCTTGTCCATCGCTGACTGCTTCCGCTGTCACCCCCAGAATCAAAACCTTTTCGTTTAACACTTCCACCCTTACGATAGTCTGCTCTCTTCTTTTGCGCTCTTGTTCTGCTGCTCTTCTTAGCCATAATAATTCCTATGTGTTCCTTTCAACTTTGTTGATTTTCTCTACTGTTCTCATTGCACCTAAGCCCAACATGCCCATCAATACTGGCATCATGGTTGAAACATCAATCAAAGGTATAAGTATATCTGAACCCGCCAGAGCCATTATAAAATTACTCATTGGTATAAAAATAAAATTCCCTGCAAGCCCCAGACAGCATGTCCATCCCACGGCTGGTCGCCATCCGGAAACAAAAAGACTCCTGTGCCTTGCTTCAGTCTGGTTGACTGCTATTTGTGCCTGTATAACATCGTGGCTATGACGTTCTGCCATTGTTGCAATGTCATGTGCCAGTTTTTCTTTGAGGTCTTTATCGGCTACAAC
>ENA-OSJC01002048-OSJC01002048.1-marine-metagenome-genome-assembly--contig:-NODE-2048-length-15646-cov-5.541075_pt1 | contig 15646 bp, 31 predicted proteins | sample MGYA00237885_ERZ534234 | MGnify/ENA primary metagenome ERZ534234 (study PRJEB26413, sample SAMN06343907) | marine metagenome | isolation source: coastal waters | place: Atlantic Ocean: West Antarctic... | reverse complement strand
ACAAAAGCACTAGCAGTTTGGAAAGAGGCTTTAAGCGATGAAGAACTTGCAGAACTAACAACTATATAGATATGATGCAAATATATAAAACGAATTTTCCAACAGAACAACAAGGGAAAGACTACCTTTTAAATTTAGGGGTAATAATAGAAGTAGAAAACGAAATAGTCTTTGCTAAAAATACAGCAGCGGTTGTATATATCGGTAAGGTGGTAAAGATACCTGCTACATACGATGCAGATGGTAATATTTTAACACCTGCAGTTTTTTATGACGGCTATGCCATTGATATAATGAGCAGCGACTTATTAAGTTTCGGAACTTTTGAGGTATTTCCTGCGGACAAAGCAGCACATAGTTTTTATGGTTGGGCGAGAGGTGCGGAAGTACCGCCTACGGAGGAGTGAACTAAGCGCAAAAAACGTAAAAAACGCAGAAAACGCAAAAGACGTAAAAAGAAAAAATAACTATGTACAAAATAATCGCAGACTATATGACGCTTGGACTTTGGGGTATGAGCATGGCGAACACAATTACCTCTTTTGATATACAAAGCGCCTCTAGTATTGCGCAATTAGTACTATCTGTTTTAGGTATTGTATATCTAGGCGTTAAAATTGTAAACGAGACGCTAAACGGCAGAGTAGAGCGAGAGGGTAAAAGGATTGCAAACGAAATTAACAATCGAGAGCTAGATGAGGAACTTTAATACAAACGAGTTTGATAGTCCAGACGTTAAAGGCTCTGGCGCAAAAATGGATAGTTGTTTTTTGGAGATGTTAGACAGCGCTAGAGATATAGCAGGCATACCTTTTAAAATAAATTCTGGATACCGCACGCTTGAGCATAACGCAAAGGTCGGAGGTGTTAACTCTAGCAGCCATACGAGAGGCTTAGCCGTCGATATAGCTTGTAAAGACTCTAGAGCTAGGTTTGTAATAGTTTCGGCGTTAAAAGACGCAGGATTCACTCGTATAGGTATCTCAAACTCTTTTATTCATGTAGATAATGATAGTGATAAGGCTCAAGATGTAATTTGGACGTATTAATGGAAACAGGAAAGTACAAAGATAAGAACGGCACGACTAGAGTAGGCGACGCTTTGAGGTTTTTAGCTAAACAGGGCAAGGCTTTTGCGCCCGAATTGCTAGAGCTTGCTGCAAATGTTACGGGAGTTAAGGCTTTGGATAAGATAGGCAACGCTATACGAGGGGATAAGTCGCTCACGCAGACAGATAAGGACTTGCTACTAGCAGAGTTAAACAAAGATATAGCAATAGAGCAAGAAATAACAAAGCGGTGGGAGGCGGACGCAAATAGCGATAACTACGCTAGTAAGAATATACGCCCTTTTACGCTCGCTTTTCTGCTTATATGTATGTTTGTATTCATTATGTTAGATAGTGCGCTAGACGGCTTTAAAATAGCCTCTGAGTGGATAGGATTACTCAAAGGATTGCTTATGACTGCGGTCGGTGGTTATTTTGTAATTAGAGGAGCGGAGAAAATCACAAAGAATATTAAAAAGTAAACCCCTGCATTTCTGCAAGGGTGTATCCTAGTTGTGGCGTTGGTCGTATTTCCAATTTTCAAGCGCTTTTTTAGCATCTCGATAGGCTTTGTTTAAAGCCTTAAAACTAGAATCGTCTTTATACAGCTCGTAGTCGTTATAATAAACTACTGAGCGCTCTCTAAGAGCTTGAGGCAGGTCGAAGTACTCTGCCTCTTTTACTCTTAAAAAATATTCTTTAGAGCCTTGCATTATTTCGCTAGGGTTTTAACTTGCTCAGAGGTCAAAGCATAGCCTTTTAAAGACTCCTTAGTGATTTTACCAGATTTTAGGGCAGATAACGCCTTTGTAAATCGTTCGTCGCTTAGAGGCTGCTTAATTGGCTTAGGTGCAAACTCTGCGGTTATCTCTTTAAGGTATCTAACATCTTCAAACTTGCCCATAAAAATATCCGCGTTAAATCCTAGCTTAGATATAGCCTTTGTAAGTGTATCCGTTTCTATTTTCTTAGCAAAGTTATCGTCTAGCATCGTTTTGGCGTTATTTATGTACAACTTGCAGGAGTTTATAATTTCAAACTCTCCCTTTGGAAAGAAAAAAGTACCTTTAAAAACTACCATGTCATACTTGACAAGAGAGTAATCTAGCTCTATATTTTTAAACCCCCAAGTTTGCCCGTATACTCCGAATTGCTCCGTTACCATCATAATTTGGTATTGTGGCGCAATTGCAGTTATAGACATTCCGCCTATTTTAGCTTTTTTAGTATACTTTGGGTTTGTTTTTTCTACGCTATTCCATAGCTTTAAATTGTTTACTTGCATAATAATCTGGTTTTATATTTTGTTAATCTATTTTGTGTCCTAATATTAAAATTTGCGTCTAGTAAACGCTCCGATTCAGCTCCAAAGATACGATAATAAGGATTATCTTTTGCCATTATGTAGTCGTATCTTACAGATAATATCTGTAGCATACTATTAACTCGTTTTACCTTGTATTTATTACTCATAATTTGCAGCTATCACATTAACGAGTAAATCGTTCTCCTCGTCTGTTATATCTATATCGTCAAAGTCTTGGTCGTATACAGCTAATATCTCAATATCAAAATGAGCATCGCCTAGCGTTACGTCCTCAGTCTCGAAGTGTGTACCATGCGAGTAAGATACATCTCTACTAGCGTAGATACTAAACTCTACACCATAAGCGCCGAGCTGTGCCTCTACAAAATCCTGTTGTAGTACCTCGTTATCGTGGTCGCTTTCCCATTCTATAATCGGAGCGGCAAGCTCCTGTATACTATCTTTTAATGTTTTCATTCTTTATTTTTAAATTTAATATTCTTTTTTTGATTGCCTTGCGTTTTTCACAAAGCGGCAAGCTGTCGGCTAGTTGCTGTAGCTTTTGTATAATTTTCTTTTTTGTTCTCATGGTTTTAGTTTAATTTAATTGAATTAAGCTAATTTTATTATTTTCTTTGTTAAAAGTAGCTATTAACCTGTAATCAACTATAACATCTATTTGACAGGTACTTTCATAAGAGATAGTTATTTCAGACTCAAGATTAAAATCATTGTTTGTGATTACTTTTTTTGAGTAGCTTGTATAACCTTTACCCATTAAGCTTATTACTTGCTTTTTAATACTAGAGTTTATTTTCGTGATTGTCATAATATTTTAGTTTTGTTTTTGTAAATATATATATCTTTTTTAGTTAAAAAAAACTTTTTAGACATTGTTAATAAAAAAATATAAAAATATGCAACAAAATACATATATTATAATACTAACAGATTAAAATAACAATGTTAGAAAAATTAGTACAAAGGAATAAAGATTGGCAAAATCTAGCTTATAGGATTTGCGGCAATTACGACCATGCTCAAGACCTAGTCCAAGAGATGTATATTAAACTTTCAAATTATGAAAGAGTAAACGAGGCTCTTGTAGCTATAACAATAAAAAACCTTTGGTTAGATTTATTAAAAAAGAAAAAAAGAGAAGTAAGTATAGAGAGATTTTACTCTTTACCAGATAATAATAAAATTTTTGAGCTAGACGATGAACAATATATATATCTTAAAAGGTTTAATAATTTATCAATGACTCAGCAAGAGTTAATACTAGAGAGTTTTGATAAATCTACAAGACAGATAGGACGAGAGTTTAATATAAATTATTGTTATGTACATCGTCAAATACATAAAGGACTTAAAAAGATTTTAAAAGAGGATTACAAAAAATATAAAAATAGTAATCTGAAATACTTAAAAAAATGTAAAAATGAAAGTAACTAAAAAAGACCTTAAAAATTTTAAAGGAGACAAAAGAGGTAAAAAATACAAAAAAATGAAACTTGCCTACGAAAAAACAATCGAGACTAAAAATGTGGACGATGTGGGCATCGGTACAACAATCGAGAAAGTGCTTAAAGCTACGGGGGTTTCTAAACTTGTAGAGGTATTTACTCCAGAGGGTGAAGATTGTGGCTGTGACGAACGCAAAAGACTCTTAAACAACTCGCCAACTTTTAACGTATCGCAGAAACCAAAGCGCTGTATGGATAAAGATATGTTTGAGGCTTACGATAATTTTTTTAAGACAAGAGAGGTAGATAAATGGAGCGCAGAACAGGCGAAATTAGTGTTTAATACTTACGAGTGGGTATTTGCTTTAAGATACGATACAAAGCGTATGTGCGCAAACTGCAACGGAACGGCTAACATCTTAAAAATGATTACTGCGAGTTTAGACAAAGTACACGAGAGTTATTAACAATATAATACTTTACTTTTAAAACGCCATTAATTTTATTTATTGGCGTTTTTTTGGTTTTATAGGCGACAAACACGACATAATTTTTTAGCGTGTCGTGTGCCTTAGCCTAGTAATAGCAAAGCTTTACAAAGAAAGACGACATTTGGCGTGTCGTGTTGTGTATTTTGAAACTGAAAAAATAAATCGATAGGATTTATAAAAAAGACGACACGACACTTTTTTGTCGTGTTTTGGCAACAAAGCCAGTACCACGTTGGGCGGAGGACACGACATCGCGATTTTATTTTGTCGTGTTTGTCGTGTTTTGTCGTGTTTGTATTGTTTATAACTATAGGGATTAATTTAAAACAAAGTCTTTATATTTGTAAAAGATAGAGTTCAATTTATCTTTACTAGCAAATCGTAGGAGGTTAGCTTTCACATTACAAAACTCTTATTTTTAAAGCTCCTCCTACATTGGCTTTTTAAATAGGAGTTTTTTTATACAAGCAAATGATAAAACTAGATATACAAAAATGTAATAACTTAATCGAGAGAGGTTTCTCCCTTATTACGGCAACGGCGGATAAAATACCTGTAGGAAGTTGGAAACAAGCGCAGGAAACCGCTACAGATATAGAGGGTTTTAGAGTAAAGTATCTCAAATCTAAAGCTAAAGCTGTAGGAATCGTTACAGGATTTAACGACTTGGAATGTTTAGACGTAGATTTAAAAGTGTTCTCTACCGCTAGAGAAAAAAAAGAGTTTTGGGCGGAGTATATTAGCTTTTTAGAGGATAACATCTTTAATTTTAAAGATAAGTTTGTGATAGCTAAAACTATAAACGACGGATTTCACATTTTATATAAGTCTAAAAGAGCGGAGGGAAACCTAAAGGTCGCTAAACTTAAAGGACATAAGCAGCAAATACTCGAGACTAGAGGAGTAGGCGGTTATATTGTAGCCTATGCCGACATATTAAACGGCAAAGAGTATACAGATATTGATTATATAAGCGACGAGGACCGAGCTATTTTATTTTCTATATCCAAGACATACGACCACAAAGAGGAGGCTATAGAGGTAATCGAGAAACCTAAAAAAAACAAGGCTATAACCACAGGCTTGAGCGCTTGGGAGGATTACAACAATAAAACAAGTATATTAGACCTAATAGGCGCAGACTTTGACGTAGTAAGAAACCTAAAGGATAAGTATATAATAAGACGCAAGGGCGCAGATTCCGCTCATAGTGGATATATCTATAAGGATAACGGATTAATGTATCTCTTTACCTCTGGAACGTCTTTCGAGGCAGAGAAAGGATATAACCCCTTTATGGTTTACGCTCACTACATACATAACGGCGACGCGAGCCTTGCAGCTAAAGAGTTATACTCTCAAGGCTTTGGCTCTCGTATTGCAATAGATGCGCCTATAAGCGTTGCTATAGAGGAGAAAGAGGTTTCCGTAAATACAGAGTTTCCATTAGAGATATTTCCTGTAGATTTACAATATTATATATTAGAAAGACATCGAACGCTAAAGCAGTCTATTGACTACATGGGTTGTAGCTTGTTATTTTTAACCTCTATTATAGTAGGTAACTCACAACAGATAAAAATAAAAAACGGGTGGAAAGAAACGCCTAGTATTTGGCTCTCTTTAGTAGGAAAGGCAGGAGTAGGAAAGACGCCGTCTATTAAAGGTATCACGTTCCCTTTAGATAAAGCAAATAGCACAGAAATAAAAAAGTATATTGTAGCGGAGGCTAAATTTGAGGAGTTTAACAATATGGAGGCTAAACAAAAAGTCTTAAAAGAGCCTGTTTTTAAGCCAAAGAAAACGCAATTTTTAGTTAACGACGTAACTCTTGAGGCGCTTGTAGAATTACACAACGAAAATACAAACGGCATAGGAGTATTAAAAGACGAGCTTGCAGGTTTCTTTAAGGATATGAACAAGTACAGCGAGGGCGGAGATATGGAGCATTGGCTATCCTCTTGGAGTGGCGGCGAGATTAACCTAAACAGAAAGACCGCAAAGAGTAGCTTTGTAGAGAGAGCTTTTCTACCAATTATGGGCGGTATACAGCCGAGTATTCTAGACGGATTCCAAACAGAGGAGAACAAAAGCAACGGATTTATTGACCGAATGCTATTTAGTTATCCAGAGCTTGAGGTCGAGGACTACGTAGACGAGGAAATTAAGCAGGATTTGCTAGATTGGTACGAGAATTTTATTATTAAATTTTACGAATCCACAAAAAGAAATCTAAATTTAAACGAGAGTAACGTAGTGGAGGCAGTGACGGCAGAGTTTACTCCAGAGGCTAAAATAGAATACAAGAGGATACACAAGGAAATAACAGCGATGCAAAAGAGCGAGGATATAGCAGAGGGTAATAAGTCGATGCTGCCTAAAATGAAAGCCTACGTCGCTAGATTTGCCCTGCTAATTAATACGCTAGAGTCTCAAAAAAATAAAGAGATACACAAAGACGAAGTCTGTAAGTCTAGCATTTTAAAAGCTGAAAAATTAGCACATTATTTTATAGATATGGCTAATAAAATTAAAATCGAGAGCGCCGAGCGTACTAAAATTAAAAGCAGTTTCGACAACAAAAAAGACGCCTATACTAACTTTAAAAGTATCTACACTAAAAACCCCGACGTATCTCAAAAAGATATTGCCGATATGCTAGGCAAATCTATACGAACAACGCAGAGATATATCACTAAATTTAACAGCGAGAAATCATGAAAAACCAAACCAACCGCTACAGGTTAAACCAAAAAGAGGAAAGCGCTCTGTTAGAAATGAGAGCAAAAGCCGACAAGTCGAGAGTCCTAGTAATTGGAGACGTACATTTGCCTTTTGAGCGCAAAGACTATTTGCAATTTTGTAAGGATACATACAAAGAGTATCAATGTAATAGAGTCGTTTTTATTGGCGATATAATAGACGCGCATTACTCTAGCTTTCACGCTACAGACCCCGACGGACTAGGTGGAGGCGCAGAGCTAGACCTTTGCGTAGAGCGAGTAAAAGATTGGTATGAGGCATTTCCAGACGCTGAGGTTTGTATAGGTAATCACGACGCTATTATAATGCGCAAAGCTTTCGATAGTGGCGTGCCTAGAGTTTGGATAAAAGAGTTTAACGACGTGCTAGGTACTCCGACTTGGCAATGGGTTACGGATACATATATCGACGGCGTGCGTTATGTGCATGGGCATAAAAGCTCTAAGGCAAGGACGGCAGCTCGTAGGGATATGGTCTCCACAATAACAGGGCATTTTCACTGCGATTTTTATATCGAGTATATGTTTGGAAAGACTAGAGCTATTTTTGCTATGGCTGTCGGCTGTGGTATTGATGACTCGCAATACGCATTTGCTTACGCCGCAGGAGGTAAAAAGAACGCCATAGGCTGCGGAGTAGTATTAAACGGAGGGCAGACTCCTATACTCGTTAAAATGAATCTAGATAAATATAAATAATGAAACACAATAGCGATTTTAAATACGATTTAAAAATCGGGCAAGTTGCAGAGAAAGAACTAGCTCATATATTTACTAACTCAAAAATAGAAGTAAAAAGAGATTTACAGGCTTTAAATACAGGTAATGTATTTGTAGAGTATATGTCTAGAGGAAACCCTAGCGGTTTAAGTACAACGGAGGCAGATTGGTATTGTTTTAATTTAGGTAAAAAATACCATATTATAAAAACTAAAGAGCTAAAAAATATATGTAGAGAATTTATTAATACAAAAAGAGATATAAAAGGCGGAGATAGCAATACAAGCAAAGGTATATTGTTGCCTATTATAAAATTACTTTAAGTAAAATTTGCAATAGATAAATATAAGAATTAATTTTAAATCAAATATAATAATTATGAAAGTAACAGGAAAGATTACCAAAGTTTTAGAAACGCAAAAAGGAACGTCCGCAGCAGGTAAAGAATGGCAAAAGCTATCTTTTACTTTAGAGACTACAGAGGACTATAATAACCTCTATTGCTTTGATGTATTCGGAGACGAGAAAGTAGAGCAGTTTCTGAAATACAATAAAGTCGGGCAAGAGGTAGACGTAAACTTTAACGTACAAACAAACGAGTACAAAGGGAAGTATTACACGAGCTTGCAGTCTTGGAAGATTTTCAAGGCAGAGGCAGCAGGGGAGACTCCAGAGGCAGCTCAAGACGAGGCAAGCGACGATTTACCATTTTAATAATTCGGGGAGTTAGCGCTCCCCTTTATTTTTTACACAAATGAAAGACCAAATACTAGAGGATTTAAAAGCAGAGTTTAACGCACGTTCCAAAGCAGGGATAAAAAAATATAATACTACTCTGGAGGATAACAACAAAGACGATTTTTTGCAACACTTAAAGGAGGAGTTAATGGACGCCGCTTTATATATCCAAAAGCTGCAATCTGTAGAGCCTAATTACTGCGGTTGTAATATAACCTATACACTAAATGAATGATAGCGGAGATATTACAGCAAAGTTTACAGCTACAGAAAGAGCTATCGACAAGTTACAACAGCCGACTATTGAAATCGAGAGAACTCGCAACGCAATACGAGAAACTGAAAAACGAAACGAGGGAGTTAGAGCAGAGCTTGAGGCTATCGAAAAAAGAATTAAAAAGGGTTATAAGGCAATACGAGAAAGCTCAGACGGGGAGCAGAGAATTGAAGAGGCTCAAAAAGAAATCTCTAGACTTGGCGGACTTATTGCGTGGCAAGACAACCGCAGCAAACAAGCGGATACTATTATCGAAAGGGGTTATTAATAATAAGCACATTTTGCAATGATACAATTAATAAAAGGAGAATGTATAGAACAAATGAAGTTAATACCTTCAGGGAGTGTAGATGCGATAATAACAGACCCTCCTTATGGTACAACCGCTTGTAAGTGGGATAGTGTAATACCTTTTGAGCCTATGTGGCAGGAGTTAAACAGGATTATAAAACCAAATGGTGCAATTGTATTATTTGGTAGTGAGCCTTTCAGTAGTGCTTTAAGGATGTCAAATATTAAAAATTATAAGTATGATTTCGTATGGAATAAGGTCAACAGGTTTACAGGTGCTTTAAATAGTAGTTTTATGCCTATGAAGTCACACGAAAATATAATAATATTCGTTAACAAGGGCAAGCCCACATTCAACAAGCAATTAAGAGAGGGTAAACCTTATATTTCAAAACAGACAAAAGGTCAAGGAGATTTTACACAATACGGAAATACTAAAGGGCACACAACTATAAACAAGGGAGGCAGAAACCCCTGCTCAATAATAAATATAAAGGCAGATAATAAAAAAGAGAGCGGTTTACACCCTACACAAAAACCCGTTGAACTAATGGAGTACCTAATCAAAACCTACACCAACGAAGGGGAGACTGTTTTAGACTTTACAATGGGCAGCGGTACAACAGGAGTAGCTGCTAAAAATCTCAATAGAAACTTCATAGGTATAGAGTTAGATGACAAATACTTTGAGATAGCAAAAGAGAGAATAAAAAAATGATTAAACTCCGACCATACCAAGACGACATTATCAAATCCTTGCGCAACTCATTTAAGAGAAACCGCAGGACTATACTCTGCGCGCCAACGGGAGCAGGTAAAACGATTATGTTTACCTACTTAATATCGGAGCATTTAAAACGCGGAGGGAACGTCCTAGTATTAACTCATAGGAGCGAGCTACTAAAACAAGCAGGTAGCTCTTTTGAGAAGTTTGGACTCACTCCCGTATATATTACGAGCGGCTCAAATCCAGACCTAGAGGCAAGGCTACACGTTGGAATGGTCGAAACAATAGACAGACGTAAAGAAACCTATACAGATTTTATAGCGTCCAAGACTTTAGTAGTTATCGACGAGGCTCACTTGAACGTATTTACAAAGCTACTCCCTTTAATTAACCCCCGAGCCTATGTAATAGGAGCAACCGCTACTCCAGAGCGAAAGGGAAAGGCTGCCGTATCTCTCGACGAGTTTTATACCGCTATAGTACAAAGAATAGATACTCCCGAACTTATTAAAATGGGTTTCCTATCCTCTGCAAATAGCTACGGCGTTCCAATAGATACGAAAGGATTAAAGCGCACAGGAGCGGATTTTGATACCGCAAGCTATTACGAGGATAACAAAACTTATATCGGAGTGGTAGATAATTGGGTGCGGTTAACAGAGAATACAAAGACATTATTGTTCGCATCGAATGTAAGAAGCTCTAAGGTCGTATGCGCTCAATTTAACGCAAGAGGATACGAGGCAAAACATATCGACGGAAACACGCCCAAGAATGAGCGAGAGGCGATACTACAATGGTACAACGAAACCCCGAAAGCTATAATCTGTAACTGCGGTATTTTAAACGCAGGATTTGACCAACCCGACATCGAGACTATAATACTATACAGAGCTACAACCTCGCTCCCTTTGTTTCTGCAAATGTGCGGACGAGGCTCAAGGACTACCGCAGACCTAAAGAGCTTTAATATCCTAGACTTTGGCAATAATATCAAAAGGCTTGGGCATTGGGAGAATCCTAGAGAGTGGAGTCTTAAAAAGAAACTCACAAGAGAACAACCTGCGCCCGTAAAAGATTGCCCGAAATGTAAAGCTATACTATTAGCCTCTACAAAAGTCTGCCCTTATTGCTCTCATAAATTTATAAATAAAAAAGAGGCAGAGATTGCTAGGCTTGAGCTAATCAAAAACGAGGTAATTAAAAACTACAGCGAGATGTCAAACAAAGAGCTTGCGCAGGCAGTAAAAGATAAGTATATAACTGCGGCTTGGGTATTGCATCGTAAAACTTGCCGAGAGGACGCTAGAGATTTCCTTGAGGCGGTGGGATATAAAAAGAGTTTTGAGTATGTGAATAAAAAAAGATTTAAGGTTTTTAGTTAACAGCCAAATGTTAAAGTTTTGTTAAAATTACAAATTTGTTTGTTTGTAAGTTATAAACATCTGTATATTTGTATCAAACAAAACATTATGACATTTTCAAGAGAGTTTACAACATTAACAGAAACACAACAAGACAAAGTAGAAACACTTGCAAGAGAGGTTTTTGTAAAGGTAGAAACTGAAAACTATAATCACTTTGAGTTTTTAGGTACTAGATACAACAGAGAGACTTGTAACTTAAACGCAGGATTTGAAATCCACACAGAAAATGAGCAGTCTTTTCTTTTAGAGCTTTTCTTAAACGAAAAAAACAGAGGGCTAAAAAAACAATTCAAACTAACTAATCTATAATAAAAAACAAACGGGGAGCTAATCACTCCCCATTTAAAATTTTACATCATGACAATAAGCAATACAATTTTTGAGCATTACAGGATTAAACAAAGAGAAATTGAGAAAGCTGTTAATCTTTTAAGACGAAACGGCTACTCAATTAAGAAACCTTTAAAAACTAAAACAAAATGAAAAACTTACTCCAAAGATTAAACCCAGAGGTTAAAACAAAACTTGACCTACTTATAGAGGAGTTTCCTCATACTGCGAAGAGAATCGTTAAAGAGCTAGAGACTAACAATAACGTCTTTGACCTTAATTTTATGACCATGTCTATAATGCAAAAATTCCTATCCGTTAACCTAGACGATTTTTACTTTATATTTGAGCATGATGTTAAGCGAGGTTAAAATACAAAGCCAGATATTTCAGTGGCATTGGAACAACTACCCCAAAGAGAGAGGTTTGCTTTGCTATAACCTAAACAACTCCGCCAACAAAATAGACGGCAACAGAAATAAAGCGCTTGGATTAATTAAAGGGCGCGCCGATATGGTTTATTATTACAATAGCTCTGCCATTATGATTGAGCTTAAAAACGCCAAAGGAAAGCAAAGCAAAGACCAAATATTATGGCAGGAATTACTAGAGTCTCAAGGATTCACATATATAGTTATTCGAAGCCTAGAAGAGTTTAAACATTTTAAAGAAGAACTATGTTAAAAAAGATTAAAAAAGCAGTCGAGAAAGTAACCAGTTTAAAAATAGATAAGAATACAAGACAAAGGGAGTATGTAATGGCGAGATGCTTATACTTTCATTTTGCTAGAGAGCTAACAGGTAAACCATTCGCAGAGATAGGACAAAGCACAGGACACCATCACTCCTCAGTATTGCACGCTTTAAATTGTTTCGATGTACATTACAAATACAGCGATTTTTTTAAACAAAGTTATCAATCCCTTGCCATGATTCTACAGCCTACAAAATCCAAAGAGTCTATAGTCGAGGAGCATATATCTCTAGACGAGGCAAAGGAGAAAATTAAAACTTTAGTAAATGTTAACATAAAACTCCATGCACAGATAAAAGAGCTTAAAAATAACCTGCCCGATTTCGATAAGTATTTCGACGGCATACCAAAAGAGAGAGTACAATTTTTTATTAATAATCAAATGAGCGCTTTCTTAAATATGGAACGCGCTACAATTAAAAAGCAACAAAGTTATGAGCGAGAAAACGCCAAGATTAGAGAAACAAAGCAAACCATTAAACAAGCAAGTCTTGAGGAAACGGGTATCCGAACTAGAAACAAGGCTGTCAAATCTTCACTCCCTTGTTAAAGATATTGCACACAATCAGGAGGCAATAGTAACCGCGTTATCGTCTAACGAGATTAAAGACGTAGACGAGGCTCAAAGTACTGGAGTATGAATTACGACCTAATAAACAACATAGAGATTGACGGGATAGATACAAACGACTATCCCGACTTTTGCGACGCTTTTATAGTCTCGGCATATTACGACGGCGATATAATGACAGACGCCCAAATAGATACCTTAAATGAGGACTACGACTTTGTACACGACTGCGTATATAACGAACTATTTTAAATGAGCATACCCGTAATATTTGACAACCCTCACGATTTTTTTGAGGATGCTACAAATCAAAACTATACAGACGCGCATGATTTATTTTATAGGTCTATGGTCGAGTATTTACTAGACGAGTCTATTCAGTATGTATGTACTTTTGTTTATAACGAATACGACAAGTATAATTTTGAGCCGCTATGTGACGAGGACGAGCAGATTCTCTCCAGAGACGCCCTGCTTTACTTTGAATATATCGAGGAGTACGAAACCTGTCAATTAATATTTGAGGTTTTAAACGAGTAGTATTGAAATGTTAAAGTTTTGTTAAAATTTGTATTTAGTGTGTTTATAACTAATAAACATATGTATCTTTACAAAAACAAAACAAAACATTATGACTTTAGCACTTTACACAGAATTAAGAAACCCAATCGCAAAGAGAGTTAATACATACTCTGAAATACTTAACACATTCAAAAAGAATTCAGCGGGTATGGTAGATGTTACTAATGAGTTTAAAGCTACTAAAAATTCTTATGAATTAGCATTTAATGAGCTTAGAGCTTTGAACAAGCATACATCTAATAAGATTAAAAAAGAATATAGCCGAGCAAACAGAGGTTGGTAACTAATAACAAACGGGGGAGCTAACTACTCCCCATTTAAAACAAAAGACGGGAGTTGTCCGCTAACAATAAAACTTGGTCGTTGCGCGGTTACTAGGAGGCTACTCGTCTTTTTTAAAATAACAAAATTATGGAATTAAAAACAGCACTAAACAGATTATTCGACAAAGACCTAGATTTAACACATGGGCAAGTATATAAATTAATTACTATTATAGGAGAGCATTCTAGGCAAGAATGGAAAGCAGGATTTAACGCCGCAAAAAAATTAAAATAATGACAAAATTAATAAATAGAATACTCGTAAATTACTCAATAGTACCTTATAAGACAATCACATTAAAAACGGGCGTAGTTGTAGACCACTACAGAAACGGACTCGTTAAAGTTTAGTTTTGTTTAGTTTTGTTTAGTTTTGTTAACCCTGCCTTAATCGGTGGGGTTTTTTTTATATAAGAAACAATAGTATATATAATTCGTTTATATAATAGGGTTAATACTAATAGTTAATGCCTATTAATAATATGACAAAAGGAGCAGGCAACGTCGGTTGGTCTACAAAGACAAAAGGAATAGACAGACGCAAGAATCAATTTAAGCAGCTTATAACGGAGGCAACCTCTCAAGAGAACTTTATAGCTGTCTTTCAAACTTTAGAGGCGTCAGCGATGACAGGAGACGTCCAGAGCGCCAAGCTCTACCTAGAGTATACAGTCGGTAAACCTATGCAAAGCGTGGATATAACCTCGGAGGGCAATAGCGTAAACATTCCGACTATATCCTTTACCTCAGCTATTGACGTAACTCCAGAGGATGAGTAATATAAACCTCAGCGAAAAATTTGCGCCCTTGTTCGATATACCGCAGGGCGTGGATACGTTTATTATAACAGGCGGCAGATTCTCTCAGAAATCATTTGCGACGTCTCTAAGCGCTTTAAATAGTTGCACGAAGTATGGGCATCGAATTTTATATTCAAGGTATACAAACGCCTCTCTCAAGGATTCCATCTTTGCAGAGGTAGAGGAGAAAATCGAAATCATGAATCTGGAGGACTCTTTCGAGTCGCAACAAAATAGGATTGTCTCAAAATTCAATAAGAGCAAAATAGTCTTTAAAGGATTAAAGGCAGGCTCGGGAGTCCAGACAGCAAACCTCAAGGGGTTAAAAGATTTCTCGATGCTCATACTAGACGAGGCGGAGGAGATGCAAGACGAAGCAATCTACGATAAGATTGTGCTATCAATTAGAGGTAACGACGCAAGCAATCCAAACCGAAATATAAAGGTCTTAATCTTAAACCCTACGAGTAAGGAACATTTTATCTATATGAAGTACTACGAGAGTAGAGGCGTGCAAGAGGGCTTTAATGGCGTAAAGGATAACGTCTGTTATATACATACCTCCTACCTCGATTGTTTGGAATTTGTACCCGACGAGATACTAGACTATTTCGAGGATATGAAAGTCAGCAATCCAATCAAATACAATCATGTCGTGCTTGGCTCTTGGCTATCAAAAGCGGAGGGCGTCGTATATAGTAATTGGAGATTCGGCGAGTTTAACCCCGACGGCTTGCAGGTTATCTTTGGACAGGATTACGGCTTTACAGACCCGACAACCTTAGTAAAAATTGCGATAGATAAAAAGAACAAAATAATCTATGCAAAAGAGGAGCTTTATAAATCGAAGTTAACCATCTCCGAAATATACGCAATCAATAGACAGAGAGCAGGGCGTAACCTCATCATAGGAGACAGCGCAAGCGCAGGAACTATCGCAGAGATGCAAAAGCTAGGTCTTAATATTAGAGGCGCTAAGAAAGGCGCAGGGAGTATCGCGGCAGGTGTGGCATTGATTCAAGACTACGAGCT
>ENA-OSJC01002047-OSJC01002047.1-marine-metagenome-genome-assembly--contig:-NODE-2047-length-15653-cov-4.166859_pt1 | contig 15653 bp, 28 predicted proteins | sample MGYA00237885_ERZ534234 | MGnify/ENA primary metagenome ERZ534234 (study PRJEB26413, sample SAMN06343907) | marine metagenome | isolation source: coastal waters | place: Atlantic Ocean: West Antarctic... | reverse complement strand
CTTCTCTATGAGAGACTTCAGATAATCTTCCTATTCCATAGAACGGGTCGTTATTACCTTCAACGCCTTGTAATGCTACTTGTGGAGCATTTGGAACGTGCATATCTAATTCAACAAGTATTCTATCAATGTCTATCATATTTTATATTATTTAAACCATTTCCACTTGTATATTTTTGCTGAAAGAAGGAAACGTGAAACTTGGATCGGCGTGATGTTCTTTTCTCGGCCGTGTTTTATCACCATGGCCAATACCCATAAGTAAAAATACTTCCTCATCTACACCTAATACATCTTTTACTGTATATTGTCAAAACATTGACAACATCCAGACTCATATCCTAAAAGATTTGCAGTCAGTGTTAAATATCCTGCAGCAATTCCAATTGAGCGATCCTCATCGGTTTTAGTTCGACCGGCTGCTCCTGATTTATATTCTTCATTCGTTCTTACACGTTGAGTATCGGGTTCTTTATCTTTTACAAAGGCAAACAATGTGTTGGCCAAAACTTGAGAGTTTGTCACTGATGTTTGTTTTTTAAAGTTTGTTATAAACCCATCAGTTGCGTCATGTATCTTTTCAATCTTATCACGATCTTGTGTATACAGAACTTTATAAAATACACGATTTTGTTTAGATGAACATTGACTTACTGCGGCTGTCATTGTTTTGATATCAGCTTCATCGACTTGTTTAGACAAATCCCAGTTTCTATTACATTGCGCAGATTTTGCAATAGTTCTTTCTAAAAATCTATTAAATCCCATAGTACTATCCTTTTATACTACTGCTATTTATAACACTTCAATCAGCTACTTCAGCCTCTTTTTCATCTTCTTCTCGATCACGTCTTGCTATCCAATCCCAGAATGACTCTTGGTTATCTTCCATATTCCCTCCGTAACTGTTTTATAACGTCTTCAGTACGCGTAGGATACTCTCCTAGGTATGTACCGGCTTCTAATGCATCTGTTGTAACAAAGCTTTTGTGTTGATGTTCAATCTCATTATAACTATCTAATAATCTATGAACTAATCTATCAAAGGCACCATCACTAAGTAATGGATCATCTTGTACATAATATGCATATGATGCCATAATATACCATGGGATCATCATATTAGGTTTAGAGTCGATTACATCCAGACACATCTTTTCATATATGGATATAAGCTTTTCGTCGCTATCTGACACGATAACTTCCTTCTATCATTACACTATATTTATATTATTATAGCATACAATAAAAGAATTGTAAACCTATTATTTTTCATTTCTGTATTCTTTTAAATACGGAACAAGATCGAATATATCTTCGTCATTTTGGCGAACTACTAAACAAAAGTTAATCCATTCCATCATTCGTGATCTAATGATATCATTTGACGTCCATTCATCTTCAGTAAGTTTTACACTCATAACATTATTAACATCAAATACATGTAGCTTATCATTTATATAACTAGATCTATGAGCAATCTTTCCAAAATTCTTACTAGAGTCAATCTTAGTAAAATTAGAATTGAGATAAGATGAAAGCTTTTCTTGTCCTTCTTTTATATGATGTTCATATAAATGCAATGGAGAACAGTATTTTGGAAAGGTGACCATATTTGCAGTACCAAACCTATGTATTCCTGGAACGTCTATCCAATAATCAATTAGCTTATCTATATCCATCCAGTTGTATATGGATATCGTAGCAACAATTTCTATGTACCTGCCAGCATATTCATGATAACGTTTGATATTATTTACAGTCTTATCAAAATTGCCACCACGTATCCAATTATAAAGACTACCTATTCCATCGATGCTAGCGTAAATGTATACTTCTTTAATTTTGTGCAACAGCTCAATGACTGTTTTTGTAACCAATTGAAAGTTTGTACATATCTCTACTCTACAATTAGGATTTGTTTCAGCTACTTTCCTTAGAATTTTTATATTGTTTTGATCAGCAAAAGGTTCTCCACCTTTAATAGTTAAATGTTGCAAGCCAGGAACAATGTCAAGGATCTTGTCAACATCTTTGTCAGTCATTTTATAGGTTTTAGTAAAGAACTTATGATTTTGATTTCTCCATTTTAAACCATAATCAACAGCGCTTTGTTCATATGGTGCCCATTTTGAAGAATATTTTCCAGAGCACATTACACACATTTGATTGCATATATTACTTGTAGTAATCTCTAAGAATCGTATTGGTATGACATCACTTGAAGTGTCTTTATCATATGTTGGAAATTCAAAAAGATAATTGTATGCATAGAACCGAGCTGTACGACCGGCTTTATGATGAACCCAACAAGTGTTACATTGTGGTGGAAAGTTTTTATTTTTAAAATCAGTTCTTAATTGATTGTAAATATCACCATTAAAAAAATCAGTGATATTATCAATATCTTTAATATGACCTATTGCAACTTCATCAGAAGCACAGCATAGTACAACATCGCCAATTGGACTAATTGTAATACCAGTATCTGGAACTATGCATTTCATTATAGACTAGCCTTGGCCTCTATACTTTTTATAGCTAGCTTTTTTATTCTTATTCATAGAAGACATTTTTACATTTCTACGTCCAATAGAAGTTTTCTTTTGGTTTTTTTCGGGTTTCCATCCCGGAGCATTTACTTGTTGTATTGCCATTATATTACTTTCTAATTGTTCTTATTTCTACGTTATCACCGACTCTAAATTTTATTTTATCGTGGTGGTGATATATTACAAATTGTTTATCTGGAAACTCTCTAAATAGGCTTTGCCATATAGGTCTCCAGTTATCTGATAGACGTAAGTTATTATCATTATGTCTATCTGAGTTGAGATATAAATCTGTACAACTCCTTAGATCCATATCAAACATAGAATTAAATCCATGCATATGTATCTCTTCGCATTTTAAGTGGTCAGCAACATAGTGTGTTGCAAAATGTCCACAGTTAAGATCGGTATAATTCGCTACATATTCTGGTAGCACTAAATAATACTCTTTGAAATGCTGATTGTATTTCATACGAAAATTAGGATGTTCATTAATATAATGATGTGGCCGTGCACCCATGATCCAATCACCTGGCACTTGTACACTTCCTGTACTAATAGCTCTCATCATTTTAAAATCAACTAAACACGTGCCATATACATTTGGTACATGCATAGGTGGCAAGTTACAAGTTACTTTAAATCCCTTTGCAGGTTTATAAGAAGTAATAGCACCATCGCCATTTCCAATCACGTGTCCAACTCTAGCCATTTCGTATTTTTTCCTGTATTTTTAGTTTACCTTTACGGCCCGTCCAATGCATTATTTTCTTGGCCGGGTTATCTTGATTATCTATAAGTTGTATTCGTAGCCAATTAAAGATATTTGGTAATGAATTAATGTATTGTAATCTATGTATATCATCGTTAAACATTGAATGTAAAACCTCTTGATCACCATCAGTCTGATACATTGTAACTTTATGAGCCCATGCTTTGAGTATTTCTGGTTTACCTTTAAATCCTACTACGCCTGAATTATGCCAAGTTTCTTCAGTGCGAAGAGACCAAGGTAAATCTTGTACCATATTAAGTTTGTCTTTAACTAATAGACTAAATATACTTTCTATGTTACCAAGTATTTCACAATCAGTATCTATCCATACAGTCTGTTCTGCAGGACAATCTATCATGACTTGTGGTTTTTTAAACCAGCCTTTGAGATGACTATATTTTTCCATCATATCAATTGTATGATATCCTGCTAGTTCTAATCTTTCTTTCATAGCAAGTGTCAAACCAAAATCACCAACAATAATAGGAATCTTTTTGTTATGTTTATGGAAGTTTCTGAGAAACCATAGTAACATCCATTCAGTAGTCTTATCACATCCGGTTAGGAATGCTTTATCATATGATTTTGTATGCGTCATTATAATTGTGCTTTGCTAAGCATCCTTTAGTTTTTTGAATGGTAGTGAATGAATCTCTTGCTTCAACTGGCCAAGGATAATACTCTTGTAACAGTGGAAATGTTTCTTTATGGAGATACACGTCTGTTGGTTTAGCATATATCTTTGCTTGCTCAATGAGCTTCTCTGCGCCCCTGGGCCTAAGTCTGTAGGCGTGCGCGCCCGGGAAGTATTGTTTACTTGTAAGAGGGTTGACACCAAATGTCTTTGGATCTATCCACTTGCCATAAGAAGGCTTGCCAAGTGACACGACTTCTTTATATGGAATGTTTTCTGGTACTTCATTTACGATATAAGCATCGTGTTCAAAGATTGTAAACTCTTCGTTCTGCTCTAAACACATACTCCAGAGTGTAAAGTGTGACATGAATGCAGCCACACAGTTGTCGTATCGTGAATATTCTTCATGAAAACCTTGCACATTGATGCCAAGATCTATGGCCATATCAACTGGATTATCACTCGGTATTATAGCATCAAACATTTTGATATCAAGATCAAACATTTTACCGCTTCGAATACATCTACCAGCTGCTCCAACTGACATTGCATTACTTCTTATTGTTATAACATGATGTTTCATTGTGTTGTTGTACTCGTTACTTGTTGTGTGTCTGTATAATATATTTTAGTAACACCCATCCGTCTTATAAGCTGATCACACATAAGTGCATCATTCGGCCATAAGCCATATGATTGAGCTGCTTTTATACACGAGATAGCGCCTCTTGGTTTAATTATATATGCACTGTTTCCGGCTAGTCCCTGAGGAACGTCAAAAGAATCTATTTTAGGAATTTTTACAATATCGCTTGAATAACTAAAGGTTGCTGTTTCCTGTAATGTATCATGGAACTGATTAGATCTACGAGTATTGCCAATAGGATTATTAATTCCTATAATATCATATTGTGTATCTTCTAAAATATTATTACACCGTGCAAAATACTTTGTAAAGATTGCATCGTGTTCCATTATAAGAATTGGTTTATTTATTTTAGCACACATAGCCCATAATCTGTAATGACTTACAGCACAAGCAATTCTATTTAAACGGTTCTTTGTAGGATATGCAGATTTTTTAAGACCAGTCTTCAGATCAGTAACTGTTCCTTCCCATGGATAATCCCATTTGAGAAGTAGATTTGTCATATGGCTTTCTGCATTTTCTGCAGTAGTAGCCTCAAATATGTCTGGTGTAAAATCATTGCCGTGTGTATGTGAACTATTTTTTAAAGTATCAAAGGCAGCCATAGATAACGGATTATCAACCATTGTTATAACTTTACAAATTATAGATTCTTTATCTTGCAATCTGTGCTCCTCCATGTACACTAGTATGTATATCTCCGTAAGGTTCACTCATTACCTGATAGAAACCCCATTCAGCAGGAGCTAGATTTTTATCTGCATGTAGCTTATTTACTAAGTTGCTATCAAAATGTTCTTTCTTATGTATGATTAAACTATCAGGTAAATATCCATACCAATCATCTACTTCATTTAACTTAGCTTCTTCGGTAAGCGGTACTAGTCTATCTATATTATGTCCACGACTACCTCGTGTCATAAATCCAACAGGTCCTTCTTGTGCCCGTTCTATCCATGGTTTAAAATCTACTTCATTTGAAACATTCATATCCCAACGAGTTCGAATGCACATATCAATATGATCAGGTATTTTATTTAGAAGATCTGCATATGCAATGATTTGTTTATTTGCATTCTGAGTCTTATTATATAATAGTTTCTTTTCTGTGTATTCTTTCCATTTGCCATGTTTACCAACCCATTTAATATCAGATATTGGATGATAATCAATCTCAGGCTCTTTGCAATACACGAGTCTATTATGATATTCTATTGGAGTTTTAGTAACATTATCATTCCAAGTATGAAAGAATATTTCACACTTAAATATATCAACAATGTTTTGTATTAATTTTTCGGCATTTTTTACTTGAGGTCTATACTGCCCAGTTATTAAAATCGCTGTTTTCATTTAATGTTGCTTTCAATTCTTCGGGCGTACCCATGCCAATCATTTTCTCTACTGGATAGTGTGTAACATTACCTTTAAGATAGTTATACACTGGTGCAAGATAGAACTCACCATTAACTCTATCATCTGCTTCTATCATTCTATCTGCTGCTGCATGAAACTCACCTTCGTTATGAAAGTAATATACACCAGTCGTAGCAATGTTCGATTTGACTCCATCAAACATATAATCTTTTTCTTGTAGTTTAGTCACAGTATTTGTTGTACCATTCACTGTAATATAGCTATGTTTAGGTTCATCATGATCAGGTTTGAATGTCATAATCGTACCACTGTAATCGTCGTATGCCCAATCCCAGCCACGTCTTAATCCATCAAACTTTTTACGATCCCATATCTGTATCTGATCTGTGTTTGCAACCATAAGAGAATGTTGTGATTTTTTATTTGTCGCAAGCTGTACTGTACATGCTGCACCTTCGGTCAGTCCGTCTGTTATTACGATCTCTATCTTTGAATCACATTGTCTTATGCGATCATCTATTGCATATTCTTCTACATGATCCTTACGTACGATACATGTAATCTCTTCAAAATCCATTGTGTTTCCAAGGTTCTCGATGACTCTTATAAACATAGGTTTGCCACCTACATCTATTAATGGTTTTGGTAAATCATATCCATCATCAAAAAACCTTGAACCGTTTCCGGCCATAGGTAATATCAGTCTCATTCTAAGCTCTTCCTCATTGTGTTACATCTTTCATATATCGAATCGCCAGTATGTAACCAACCACCTATCGATGCCATCCAATCATTGCCAATCATTCCGCGTATTTCTCTTGCTACTTCAGGATTCATGCCGCATGATAATGAAGCAACTCTATCATTTTCTGTACAAAGCTGTATTGCCTCAAGCGTTTCTTCTTCGCTCTCACCTTCAGGATAATATCCACCTAACATGCCGACATGCATTGTATCGATACCAGCCATGATACCTAGTTTAACAAGTACAGGCCATGATATACTAAACCTATTGCCAGGATCAGTAAGAATACGAATGCCACTCCTTTGATAATGGCAAGCAAGATCCCACTTATGTGCAGTAGTATAAGCACCAAGACCAGACCAGAAATTAATGTGAACACAATCACCTCCATGTGATTTTACTACTTGTAAGTTTTCACCTAATTGCATAGGATCTGCATTTACACAGTAGCTATAAAGTACGTTTGAATTTTTTCTTGAGATCAGTTCTGATATAGCATTTACTCTATGCCATAATGGTAGATAACTTGTATTAGCAAGGATCTCATCTTCTTTAATAAAGTCTGCACCACCATCAATCATTTCAGTCACAATAGATGTAAGCTGAGCTACAGTTAATCCAGACTTAGGTTTAACAATAGCACCAAACAATGGTCTATTCTCTGCACCAACTCGTTCTTTGAAAGCTTTCATTCCAAGAACCGGTTCATTCATATATGGCAGACCTTCTATATTCGTTACACGACATCGTTCTACACATGCAATGTCACTCTGTCCACCCTGAATAATACATAGCAGCTGACTTATGTTTGGCCACATAAATGCATCAAGTGGATACTTAATCTTTACTATATTACCTTCAATAGAATGTACAAGAGCTTCGAATGCTTTGATGTTTGGTGCATTCTCTATCTCACTACGAATATTAGGATTGCCAATGCTTTGGCCAATCGCTATGTTGTGTGCTGCATCTGCGATGTCAGGACCTTCAACTTCATATGTAACTGTATAATATTGCATTAGTTTTCCTATAACTTAAAGTTATTTATATCTGCTTCATAAGCTCTTGTACGTTTTCACCTGCCTCTGGCAGTTTATCTTTTAAGAAGAAATGCACAAAGTGACAATCCTTAATTCTTGTATTAGCACTGAACAAACCGTTCCATGTCCAATGCATATTCTTTACTTTTAGCTTATCTTCTTTAATCCACGTGTTTAAGAGTGTCTGATCAGTAGACCATTTCCATGGACCAAGTCCGTCTACAAATGCTTTAAACTTAGGTTGACGTAAGAATTGTAATGGTGTCATACCCTTTAGATAGTTGAGTACAGACTTGTTCATAATCATAACGCCCATGTTCATGAACTCATAACCAAGATCATTCTTTTTAAAGTCTACATGTTTGATTGATTGATATTGCATTGCAGAATAGCCACGAATCTTAGATTTGTATGCTTTTGTAATAGGCATTTCTCTTTCGACTACACCTCCAAAATCATACTCTGGTTCAAGAAACTCAAATACATTAGGTGCATAAGGACGTATATACACATCACTATCAATAATAGCAACTTGATCATACGATCTTAAGTAAGTGAATGCATTTTCTTTCTCAAAGATAGGCAGATATCCAAGACGTGCAGTCGCTTCTTTAGATCTATTCGTCTGAAATATATCAGGCGTAATCATAAGAATCGGTTGCTCTTGTAGAACATAATCTATATCATGTGCTTTACAATATGCTTTTACTGATGCAGTACAGTGATCGTACAGTCGAGATTTTTTCCCGACATATACTTGATATATCAATCTTTTCATAATAAACTCTTTTCTTTATTTCTCTGCGTATAGTGCTGCTAACTTAGCCATATTGGCTTCTATTTTTACTTGGTTATCTTCGATTTTCTTCTGGTTCTGAGACGGCTTATGATCGAATACAATACGTTCTAGACGCAATGATGTTATTCTCTCGTTTGGCACGTAACGCCAGGTATATGTACCATCAGCTTTTGTGATGCCAAATACAGTTTGTGCTATTCCAACTTTCACAATGATTGCATTCTCTTTATCGAGTATGACATGATCACCTTCATTGAATGATTTATTCATAGAAAACTGCAGGCCTTTTGCCATCTTTGTAATATAGTCTTTTATACTCAATGCAATGATGCCTGATACTAATACGCCTATTAAAGGCATGATTAGTTGTGTAAGATCATTCGCGACATTTACCTGATCCATTTGATTTCCTTCTAGTTTAAGTTTATACTCACATTCACTAGTACTTCATCACCACGTTGGTATGGTATAGATGTTCTGCTTTCGCCGTAGTATCCATTCCATGTATATGTAATATCATAGCTATCTATAACCTTTGTTAGAACTTCTTCATGTACTGTTTCACATACACGTCTTTTATTGTCTGATCCTATGAGACCACCTGCAATAGCACCGACTGCTGCACCACCATCTTCACCGGTTATTACTTTACCAGTAACGCCACCTAGTATTATGCCAAGTAAAACATTACCTGGATCAGGAGCTTGTCTGCATTGCTGATGTGGTATGTATGTAGTAACATACGCATAGTTGTGCTGCACAGATACGATTCTACCATACTCTGCTGAAGTTGCTTTTTGACCAATGAAACCAGCAGCAAATGCTAATCCTGTTCCAATGATGATTTTGTTTATAACTCTCATAATATATCCTTATTTATAATACTTTTCGCAATAGCAATACTCTCATCATAACCTGGACGGAAACGATTACTCTTATGCCCATATCGCACAAAATGTTTTAGATTATCAACAGTTCCGGCTGGACTTTTCAGCTTGAAACCAGTCGTAAGTTCTTCCCATTGATATCGAAGATTTAGATAGTTACCCATTGAGATATTCATATATTTCCTTCCAGTCTTTTACTACAGTTACATTCTCGTGTAAGTCACGATTCATATTATGCCCATGTTCTATGAGCAATGTATCAAGACCTAAGCTAGCACCGAGATTTGCATTCTCGACTTTATCTTCGATCCATATCATACCAGTATCTTTATATTTATCTAAAGCATCATCTTTGTCTGCTCCAGTATCAAGAAACGTATAATCTTCAAAGGCTGTTTCGCCAAATAACTTTTCAGTATTCATACGACGTAATCTACATGCGTGTTTGTCTAGTGACAATGAAGTAATCATATGAAATGTAAATCCACATTCTTCATGTAACTTTCGTACATAATGCATTGCATCACGTAAAGGAGGTAAGAAACCCATTGCAGCACTTGCATTAAAATGCTTTACAAGACCTTTAGATTCTGTACGAGTTATGCCATAACGATCACACATATCATATTCCATCCCAGTCTTCTGAGATTCGTATCCACGTGATTCCATCCAACAAGTAAAGGCGTATTCCCAATTCATGAGTACGCCATCACAGTCCGTTAGGATTTTATGTCTAGATAATCTTTTGTATGAGTTCATATAACGAAACCTTTCTCACGTATTCGACGCTTCCATGCGCCGCCTTCCATTTGCTCATCAACTTGTAGATCTACAAAATCTACAAGCTCTTGATGTGATGGATCTTCATCAACATAGGGATGTGCCTGTATCCAAGTGTGCATAGCTTTTTTGACTATCTGTATTTGATAAGGTGATAAACCACTAATTTCCATAATATATTCCTTTATATTAATATTATAACACGTCTTAATGACGTTGTAAACCGCTAAATGAATCAAACTGTTGAACACCTTTGTCAATAGTTATATGACTGCCATAATGTTTGTTTAACCAACGGTCAGAAACAAGAACTTCTATTTCATGATTAGGTAGAGCATTGACAGTTACTGTAGTACGATCTACGCGTACAGAAGTGTATTTGTTGTGTGAAACAAGTACATCAAACAAATGATAAGCTTGAGCTTTAGATTCGATATTAGATTCACTAACATAAAAATCGCCAGTACTTGGATTTTCAGCAACTACATTGTAGGTGTAAGTTTTAGATAGTTCAGTCATATTTTATTCCTTTTTATTAACTCTATATACACTATAACACGAAACATATGATATGTACACAACAAAATGCAAATTAATGCATTTTGTTATTTTATGTGATATTTATGTTACAGTTCATAAGTGGGATTTATGTATTTGTGTATGAATGAAAGAAGAGTGGATTTAGAATTTGATGAGAATTCAAAAATAGGATTTGGTAATAAAGTTTGATTAGGTTTAGTAAGTTGTTTGAATTTAATATTATATGGTTTAGTGATTTGTGAAATCATATTGTGAGTAATATTATGTGGGATATCGAATTGTGTTTTTATTATTGTGTTTGGCATGAAGCCTCCTATGTTATATAGTTCAATATAACACGATACATATCAGATGTACACTACAAAATATACTTTAATTAAAGGTGTAACAAAAATGTTACAGTCCTATAAAGGACGTTGCCGCTGTTTTAGGTGATATAGTTCGATTGTCTCTAGTAGTGATGTTGTCCAATTATCTCTGTGTTCTATATAAACCATAGGCTCTTGGTTGTCTATATCCATTATAGTCACGAGATTTGTAATTGGCATACCAGTTCGTTCTTCCCACATGATAGCGTATGCTGCTTCTTGCATAAAGTAATTAGTAACCCATTCTCTTTTTTTAGGCTTCTTACTTGTCTTAAAATCAATAATACTAGGTACGCCGTCAAACTCGCCAACACAGTCTACTCGACCTGCTACGCCAAGATGCTTACTATATAGCGGAGCTTCTTGTGCAAATATCTTACCAATACGATTTAAGCTTGGTTTAAGATTAGTAAGGCTTGCCGTAATATGTGGCATGACTTCTGGTAGTTTTTCATTATCAAGATACTTCTCAACAAGGTCGTGCACGGCTGTACCACGAGTTGTTGCTTTATGAGATATCTTATTCGCTTCTTCTTCACCTACACGTGCACGCCAGGCAGCAATACTATCTCGGCTTAGTACACTAAGTACTGTTGTAATACTAGGATACGATTCTCCGGTTGGAGTTACATATTTTCTACCGTTCTTACCGGTCTCTACTTCAAGATCATCATAACCAATCTCTATCTTTTCATGAACAAACATTACCAAATATTCCTATACGTTTATAGTATTGTGTTTACCAGAACCGGATTTAATTCTTTTCAAATTATCTTTCCAACCATCATCTGTTTTACTTAATACACTGCCAACTCCTGAGATAATCTTAGGAACTGCTAATTTCTGAATTAGATTATTATCTTCTTTCAAGAGCTCTTGTAGCTCAGTCCAGGAACAAAACACATCTGTTTCTGCTTTAGTTTTAATATTTCTTAGGGTATAACTAGGCATTGCCCATTTCTCCAACTAGTTCTAAGAATGTTATCATTGCGATCTTCTCAAATTCCCATGCATCCTGTTCATGAGGTCGCGAATCATACTCATATGTTTTGGTGTCTACACCTTTATATATGCTTTCTTTTAAGTCACCACATGCAATCTGTTCTACATGTTTTATTTCATGGAACAATGTAAGTAGTATATTATTGACGCTTTGATGTTTATTGATTTCGATGAGTATTGCATCTTCTTCTTGACGTGTATCAATTGTACCACCGCCTTCGCCTTTCTCATCAATAAAGTGTATATCAACCAATAAATCATTCTGATGCATAAGACCAAAAGCCATATTAAACCCATGATCACATGCTCTTGTAAATAGACTTTCTGATATTACTACTGGTCTATCATGCACTACGTAATTCATTAAACCACTCCGGTACTGGTCGATCGGTCCATACCATTTTGAACCTCTCTTGTTTTGTTTGATAGAAGTTTCTGTATGATTGTACAGGATCTTCGACGATACATTGAGGAAATGCAGCCATTGCAAGTTTGAATGGTGTAAGACCTATATGTGGAATGTTTGTAGGTGGAATTGATAAGACTTCTTCTAGCTTTGTCTGTGTTGCATGAATCTTACCATAGCGATAAGTATATTCGTGACACAATGCATAGAAATGATCGTAATGCCATATATAGTTTTGTATTGATTCGCGTGTCCATACAGTTGATGGGTGATTGTAATGACATGCTTTATATAGCGTACGTTCGAGATGAGCATTTGGATGCTTGTAGTATTGTAACATACTACCTGATTTTGATGGTCTGCGTTCCATCTTGCCATCAACCATACGATGTACAGTTGACAGCATTTGTCCTGATTCTACAATCATTTTGACTACATGCTTATCGCATTGAAGCTGAGCAGCCTTGATTGGATTTTGATCTAGTATAAAAATATTCATAGTATTATTGTATCATGATTAAAAATGAATGTACACCTTTTATTTAGACTTTCTTATTTTACGAAGCTTAGCATATAAGCGCTGAGTTTTTTCATAAACGATTTCTTTGAGTTTACTTCTTCGCGTACGAGCTGCTTCAGATTTTGCAATGCGTTCTGACTTCATTTTATTAGATTCGGAAATGCTTCTTTGACTACTTTTTCAGTAACGCCATTTGCTGGTTTCTTTTTATTTACCATATTAATTACAACCTCTGCATCTTTGGGGTGAATTGATTCTAATAATCCTATGTAAAGCTTCTCTCGTTTGAAAGCTGGCAAAGTATCACCAGTGCCACCCTTTACGATATATTGAAAGTCTGTGTTCTTTCTAAGTAGATTAGATGGAGTACTTTCAGGCAAATTAGGTTCATATGGAGGAGCTCCGGCCGGGACTGTAAATTCTACTGCTTTATCAAATGAAGCTCTGAGAACGTCTTTGAGCGCCCATGTTTCATATTTACGTAGTATTTCTATTTTCTCTACTTTGCTTCTGGCTTTACCAGCAGCTTCAAGTATCTCATATATAAGTGGATTTGGGGGTATTCTAACTTTAGTCATCAAATAAATTCCTGTACATTTTCAAGCAATAATCTGCATTGTTTAGAGACTAGATATGGAAACACTTTACTTTTATTGCTCCATGGATCTTGGCCTTCAAACGTATTTATAATACCAGTTTTTACTGTGTCTGGACATTCTCGCAGATCTATCATCTTTTTGTTACGTAAGTAGTTACGATATATTTCGTCTCCTTGAGACTTTGGATCTTCGACTAATAGCTCACGCAGCTTCTTACGAAGTGGCGTTTGTCTTAGACCTTCTGTAAATGTATTATCTGCTGATAGCACATTTGGCACACCATCTGATGTGTCACCTTGTAGAATATGTTCCTGTAATGTAGTACGAGGATTCTTTTCTACAATGAATTTCTTACCCATAGGTGAGAACTGTTTGACATTTGAATAGCGTTGAAGCTGTGCAAAGTCTTTATCGCTTGATACAATCATTACATCTTCAGCTTTACCGAACTCTTGTGTCTCTTCTACAAGCTGAGCAATACAATCATCGGCTTCACAGCCTTCGATATGCATTACTTTATATGGGAAGTTTTCTCTGATTTCTTCACGTATCATAGAGGTAATACGAAATACCTCAGTCCAATCAACAGATGATTTATCTCTTGTTTTCTTACGCGATGCTTTGTATTGTGGAAATACCTTCTTACGCCAGTTGCCACCTGCATCTGAGCATATAACAACCTCGCCATATTGTTTATTGAATTTAGTTCTATACATACGAATCGAATTCAGTATCATATGCCGTATTATGTTCTCATCTATTGCTAGTTTCTGAACCATAATATTAGCTATTGCAATACCATTATAATCTATAATAATCATTTATCACTCCTTTGATATTATTATATCACAGTTTAAAATGATTGTACACCTTTTATTTAGTATTGCCACAAGTTTTTTGACAGCTCAAAGGAGCATGTTCTATACCTTCGTGTACACCTTTAATTACAGCTTTTCCAAATGCTATCCATTCATCAGATAATAATATATCTTCTATAGACTCATTGTTACTTAATTTTAAATCATCTTTAAATAAAGCAGTATACATTGGATCAAAGTCATTATGTGCGCCATCTAATAAACAACATGGAATTAAAAACCCTCGAGCACAATGAGCAAACCCTTCTCTACGGCTTTTGGCTATAACTTTATTGTCTATTATCGTTGTACCAGACTGTTCTGTATTTTCTAAGCATACTGGTTTAAACATTTGGATGCCATGTTTTATTCCACATTGGAATATCAGCTTGAAATTCTAATTCAGGCTTTAATTCTTCTGGTAACCATGGCCATCTATTAGAATAAACTAGATTAAATGATATTCCTAAATCTAATGCCATACTCTTACATGTCTCAATATCGTTTTGATTATACTTAAATACAATATATTTCCATACAATATTTGGCATGTATTGTCTAGCTAGCTTCATTATTTCAAACATCTTTTCACCATCTTGTCGCCGTCTATATTTTGATGAATCCTTTGGTAATCCGTCACATGCAAAATACCAAATTATATTTTTATGAGAGCATTGTTCAAATATGTCTTTATACCACTTCATTGGTCTATGTGTGGCAGCATTATGAACCGTTGCATGAGCTTTGTACTCAATAACTTTACGTAGTATTTCTTTAAAATGCGGATGCATAACTGGATCTGATACTTGCCCACTAAATGTAAATCTATTAAAGTGTTTTAAATACTTCTCAAAATCAGCTATGCTTAAAGCTTCGCCTAATACCTTACCATATACCCTTAAGTGCTGTTCTCTTTGACACGACGGGCATGCAAGAGTACATCTATTAGATATATCCATGTTTATTGATTTAGAGCTTTTAGATTGTACTACCCAAGCCCGTGAAAAGAATTCTTCTAATGTAGGCTGCATTTATTCAGGTAAAGTAACGATTCCACCAGCTATAAGAAACTTTCTATTGGCCATATGCTGTTCTACCATATCGTCCTTAGATCCACCGT
>ENA-OSJC01002045-OSJC01002045.1-marine-metagenome-genome-assembly--contig:-NODE-2045-length-15654-cov-3.346087_pt1 | contig 15654 bp, 17 predicted proteins | sample MGYA00237885_ERZ534234 | MGnify/ENA primary metagenome ERZ534234 (study PRJEB26413, sample SAMN06343907) | marine metagenome | isolation source: coastal waters | place: Atlantic Ocean: West Antarctic... | reverse complement strand
GATATAAATCCCTTACTACTTCAGCAATTGAAACAAGATTGCCTGAATTAATTTTAGACTCATATTCTTGAGCTCTTCTAGACCACATTGTTTTTCTAACCTTCGCTTTTCCCTTTAAGGTAACAATAGCTTCATCCATCTGAACTTTACTAGACAAGGTTCTTAATCCAGATTCGGTAGCCTTTGCTAAAGGAACTCTTAGTGTCATTCTCTCATGTTCAAAACGGACAATTAGTAAGTCTAATTCCATATCATCTACTTTACGTTTTTCAGTTCCTATTATTTTACCTACTCCGTGACTTGGGTAAACCACATAGTCACCGGGTATAAATGTTTTTACTAAATTTTGATCATTTATCACTTTAGTTACCTTTTATTTAAAAATTTATTAAAATATATTGGCAATTTAAAATTGCAGTTAAAATAGATTTATGAAAATTATTTAAAAAATTAAAAGTTTAATTTAAAAAAGCTCCAAGTCCATATCACGCGATTACGAACTTATAACATATTTTGTTAAAAATAACTAGCGAGAGGTAAAAATTAATTTAGAGTTAATTTTCTTCTTCTCCAGGCTCTTTAGAACCATACTTTTCAAACTTATCTTTTTCATTTGCGTACTTATCTGCATCTGGCAAAGGATCTTTTTTCATAGTAATATTTGGCCATATTTCTGACATTTCTTTATTATATTCTAACCATCTGTCAGCACCTGGATCAGTGTCAGCTTGAATTGCATCCACAGGGCACTCTGGTTCACAAACTCCACAATCAATACATTCATCAGGATTTATAACTATTGTATTTTCACCAACATAAAAGCAATCTACAGGACAAACTTCTACGCAGTCAGTATACTTGCACTTAATACAGCTTTCGTTAACAATATAAGTCATTATTCTTTCCAAAACATATCAATTATATGATCAGATATTTAAACCACAAAAGATCCTATTACAAGGCAGAATTACAAACTAAAATTTAAAATTTAACTTCTACCCATTAATTTATCTGTTTGCCGCCTTTCTAATTTTGTAGGTCTTCCGGCTCTATCAAGAAATTTTATTTTCTTAATATATTTATTTGAAACTTCTTTTTTCGGGATAGGAGTTAGATCTTTATAAAAAAATAATGTTTCAACGAAAGGGCCTCTTCTTTTTGGAATATCAAGTACTTCAAGAATTTTTACTTGATCATTAATAGATAAAGTCAAAACATCACCAATGGAAATTAATTTATGCGGCTTCTTAGTTACCTGCCCTGATATTCTCAATCTATTTGAAATGATATATTTTGTTGATAGGCTCCTACTTTTAAAAATTCTAATATAAAATAAATATATATCTAATCTTATATTTTTTCTTTCTAACAACTCCACTGCCATAATAGTTATTTGACTTTCAGAGACTTCAAAATTGCAAATGGCGATAAAGGATCAGGTGGAGTTTCTTTCTTTCGAGTATTTGAATTACTTTTAATAGTTTTATCAGAATCTTTCAACTGCTTATGTTTTTTCTGCTTTTGATACTTAACTTTTGTTTTTATAATTTTTTTCTTACGTTCAAAAATTATAATCGGGACTTGATCAGCTAGAAGTGAAGGTTCTTCGTCAATTTTAATATAATCTAGATCATACAAAATTTCTTCCATTTGAATTTTTGTTGATCCTGCAATGGAAAGCATAGCCTCGTTTATTTTAAATTTACCACCTCTTGCTTCTGCTCTGATCAGAGCTGAAAGTCTTTCAGCAATATCCGCTCTTAAAGCCAGTTTACCTAATGGAACAAAACCTAAAGCTCTATAGTACTCAAGAGGAGCATTAGCATCCATTAAAACACCTACACGACCTGCAGGAGGAGGTCCTATTTCAGGAAATTTTTGATTATATATAGACCATAATAGTGCTCGTAAATTTATAGAAGAAGGCTTTAAAAGATTGGGTAAATATATAGTTTCAATACCTAATCTCAAACCTAATCTAGCTAAATTTCGTTTGTCAGAATCATTTAGATTCTGAACAGACATAGATAAACCACTTGTTAGAGTTGATCCCATACCTTCATAAACTTGATATGCAATCCCTAAAGCCTTACCTGATAAGTCAGCATCTGAATTTATTTCAACTTTTTTAATTATTACGCCTTCAATATCATTTTTAACTATATGATTAATTTCATCAGTTACTGTTGTATTATTTTTTAAATCATTTTTAGGTTTGTCATGTATGGATGGATTTTCTAGTTTTACAGCTTCTGATAGAATATCATTGATATTTTTTTCAACAGCTTCTAAGACCCTTAACTCAATTTGTTTTAGGTGATCTACTGACAAAAGTTCAGAGTTTTTTATAATTGTTTTAGGAGAATAGATATTTTCTCCAGGAGCTAATGTCGCAACATTATTATTCTGCCACATAATAGAAGCATCTCTATTTAATTTAAAAGCTGCATTATCTGACATTAAAAGCTCTCTAACACGTCTTTCAATTTCTTTGGGTAAAGTCTTTCTTGCCGCACTTAAAATCGGTGCTGCTTTCTCTCCATCAGATAGCGTAGGAATAAAATCAAAACCGTTGAGAGTTCCAACTTGTTCACCTTCTACAAAAACAGTACCATCTAATTTTACTATAGCTTCCAAATTGTTTTTCTCTTTCAATTTTTTAGTTAGAATTACAATACGCTTATCTACAAATCTTTGAGTAAGTCTATCATGTAATTCATCTGATAATCTATCTTCAATTGCTTTTGCATGATCTTGCCAATATTCTGGTTCATCTGTCCAATGTTTTCTGTTTGTTATAAATGTCCAAGTTCTTATATTTGATATTCTATTAAGCAGTGTGTCAATTTCACCGTCAAATCTATTTAACCTATTAATCTGAGAGTTAATCCAATCATTATCTAATTTTCCTTTGGATAATAATAATTCAAAAGTTTTTTCTAGTAAGTTAAAATGCACACCTGACAAGGAGTTGCTAAAATCAGGAATTTGACAAACGTTCCATAACAAATGAACTGCCTCTGTACTATTAACATTTTTTCTAATCAAATCTAAATTTGATAAATTACTTAAGGAAATAGTATCTAAGGCGCCCACTCTTTTGCGCATAAACTTAAAAGGAGGAGGTGCATCTAAAGATTTTATGAGATTATTTAGGGAAGTAAAGTTCAAAGCTGTATTTCTCCACCATACATTTCTTAAGGGTGAAAAAAAATGATTTTCAATTTGCTCAATCGTATCCTCTTCAAACCTTAAACTGTCTTCAACAACACCAAATGATCCGTTACGGCTATGACGACCTGCCCTACCAGCTATTTGTGCAATTTCTGCTGCTGTTAGGTGTCTCGGCACATTACCATCAAATTTTATATTAGATGCAAAAGCAACATGGTCAATATCCATATTTAAACCCATACCTATTGCATCTGTAGCAATTAAGTAATCCACTTGCCCATTTTGGTACATCTCTACCTGAGCGTTTCTAGTCCTAGGAGACAATGCACCCATTACAATAGCAGCTCCACCTTTTTGAGTTCTTACTAACTCAGCTATCTTATAGACTTCTGGAACTGAAAATGCGACAACCGCTGATCTAGGTTTAAGCCTAGTAATTTTTTTCACACCTATATAACTTAAAGTTGATAATCTAGGTCGTATTTCAATAGAACAATCTGGGAGTATTTTTTGTAATAATGGCTTAATGGTTTCGGCACCAAGAAAAACTGTTTCTTCAGAACCTCTTGCATTAAGAATTCTATCTGTAAAAACATGACCTCTTTCGGGGTCTCCAGCTAATTGGATTTCATCAATTGATACAAAAGCAAATGATCTCTCTAATGGCATAGATTCGACAGTACAACAAAAATATTTTGCATTTGGAGGAATGATTTTCTCTTCGCCTGTAACAAGGGCAACTTGAGCTTTTCCGACTAAAAGAACTGCTTTTTCATAATTCTCTCTAGCCAACAATCTCAAGGGGAATCCAATTATTCCTGATCTATGGGCAAGCATTCTTTCCATAGCATAATATGTTTTACCGGTATTCGTCGGGCCTAAAAGAGCTTTAACTTGAGACTTGCCCTCAAGTGATTTTAGAACAGAATTAGAATAAATATTCTTATTAAAAGTCATTAGGCTTGCTCTTTCATCACGCTGTTTATAATTTCTAATAAAAATATAATTAACAGTAAATTAAATTAACATCATCAAATTAAATTAATAAATAAATATACACTTTAAAAATATTTCAATAAAGTAGTGCGTAAAATAAGTTCTAATTAAGAGGTAAAAATGTCTGATCAAAAACGTAAAGCAGTAATTACTGGAAGTAGCAAAGGTATTGGTAAAGCAATAGCAGAACGTTTTGCACAAGAAGGCATGGATGTTTATTTACTTTCCTCTAACGAGAACAATCTAAAGCAAGCAGCAACAGAGTTAAAGAGTAGATATGATGTTAATATTCACTATCATGCTTGCGACCTAAAAACTTCAATAGGTTGCGCTAGTGCTATTAAAAATATTCAAAATGAATTTAATGACTTTGATACTTTGGTTTTCAGTGCTGGAGCGACAAAAAGTGGGGATTTCCTCGAGCAACCTATAGAAGATTTTGAAGATGGCTTTGCCTTAAAGTTTTATAGTGCCGTAAGATTATCTAAAGCATTTTGGCCAACTCTCTCAAAAAATAAAGGATGGGTTGTTTCAATTAATGGTGCAATGAGCCACTCTCCTGATCCGTTTTTTATGGTTGGGGGGGCTGTTAACGCCGCCTTCTTGAATTTTACAAAAGCTTTATCCAAGAGAGGCTTGATTGACGGCGTTAATGTCAATTCTATAAATCCAGGAATGACATCAACTGACCGCTTAATAACAATCATTCAAAGTAATGCAGACAGAGAAGGTATTTCGTTTGCAGAAGCAGAAGAGAAATCTCTAAAAAATATTGGTCTAGATAGATTTGGCACTCCTGAAGAAGTTGCAGAACTAACTTATTTTCTATGTAATCCTAACATGCGCCACCTAACAGGAACTGAAATAAATCTAGATGGTGGAAAAAAAACAAGTATTTAAAAATAAGAAAGATATAACTATGCAAAAAAAAGCTGCTTCCGTATTTGTACAAACCTTAAAAAACCATGGCGTTGATAGATTCTTTTGTGTTCCAGGCGAATCGTATTTGTCAGTAATGGACGAACTGTTATATTCACCTGGAATAGAAGTTGTGACTTGCAGACATGAAGGAGGTGCTGGCTTTATGGCTGTAGCTGATGCTAAATGCACTGGTAGAGCTGGAGTTGCTTTTGTAAGTAGAGGGCCTGGTGCAACTAACGCATCTATTTCTGTACATTCAGCTCATCAAGGTGGCATTCCGATGGTTCTTTTTGTTGGACAAGTTAATAGAATTAGCACAGGAAAAATGCATCTCCAGGAAATGGATTTTCTTAAAACCTTTTCTGACATGGCAAAGCATGTAGAACAAATCAACAACCCTTCTGAAATTGCAAACGTCACAGCTAGAGCTTTTCATATTGCAGAGAGCGGAATACCCGGGCCAGTAGTTATAGCAATTCCTACAGATGTTCTAGAAGCTAAAGTAAATATCAATGATGTGAAACGAATTAAAATCAACCCTCCACTAGCATTCCCTGATAAAGTTAATGAAATATCTGATATATTATCTAAAGCAAAAAACCCTGTTTTGGTTGTAGGTGGACAGATTCATTCATCGACTAAAGCAAGAGAGTTTGTAAGAATAGTTGCAGAAAACCATAAACTACCTGTTTTATGCACTTATGAACATCAAGATATTGTTAGTCACAACAATATTCATTACGCTGGTGAATTAGGTTTGAGGCCTCCAGAGCCAGTTAGAAAAAATGCATTAGAAGCGGATGTGGTTTTAGTTGTGGGACATAGATTTAATGGTGTTCCTAACATGGCATATAAATTCCCATCACCTAATCAAACTTTTATACATGTTATTCCTGACCCTAATGCTGTTGGAAAAGTTTTTAGAACTAACCATGGTATAGTCGCTGATTGTGAAGATTTCTTAAAACAACTTTCACTGGTCGAAAGTAAAAATATTGATAATGAAAGAGATGCATGGATTAAATTATGCCATGAACGTTATTTAAATAATGATGCGACAATGTCTCCAAAAAATGCAAATGACGGACTTGATTTTGCACATTTAATTGATGGATTGGGTGAATTAGCTCCTGAAGATTCTATTGTAACTAATGATGCAGGTAACTTTACTAGCTGGATGCATCATAGGTTTCCTTTTAGATCTTCAATGAAATTAATTGGGTCTGAAATTGGTGCTATGGGAATGGGAATTCCAGCAGGTATCGCTGCTGCAATTAGATTTCCAAATAGACAAGTTTTTTCTTTAGTTGGAGATGGTGGAGCCTTAATGACGGGTTCAGAACTTGCAACAGCCGTTGCCCAAAAAGCCAAAATCAGAGTTATAGTAGCTAATAATCAACATTATGGCACTATTCGATATCACCAAGAACTGCATTTTCCTTCTAGAGAACATTACGCCACTAATCTTGTAAACCCTGACTTTGCTAAATACGGAGAGAGCTTTGGTTTAAAATGTTTTACTATTGAAAAAGTTGAAGAAATACTTCCTACAATAAAAAAAGCTATGAAAGTAGATGGCCCGTCTTTAATTGAGTTTAAGATGAGTTTAGAGTTAAACACTAGCACTACAACTATAACTCAACTTCAAATGAAAAAATAATATAATATATTATTGTGGAGCACCTTCAACAGTCTCAAAAGAGCCACCAAAAGGCCCTTGAGAAATAAGATCTGGAACATTATTTCCCCCAGTTTCAATAAATTGAGATCCAAAATTTCTTATATTAAAAATAAATTTAAATTCTATGGTGTTATTTGTTATAGTAATAGGTGTATTGAGCGTCATCAACCCAACTAACCTAGTTATTCCAGTACAACCGTCAGATCCGTTATAATCTCCACCACCACTTTTCTTATCAAGCGCAGCATCCGTTAAGTATGCGTCTATTGTTCCATTACTAGCAGTTGCACCTGTATATGTTCCGTCACATGCAGTAGATGGGCCAAAAGTTTTAACTGCGGATGCTAAGTCTGCTGAGGGGCCAGTTGTGTCAACACTTCCATCCGCTAGTCCGTAGTAAGTGGTTCCGGCATTTTCAAACTCGCCTCTAACAGTAACACTATTACCTATAATTACATATGGAAACCCGTATGTTCCAGGTGCAGGTCTTGAAGATGTACCATTTAACGCTATAGTTCCATCTAAAGTCTCTACCATATCCTGCACATCTCCGTTAGTTGTGTCAGTTGCTGTAAAAGTGGCTGTACAAAGAGCACTATTAAATGCTGAGCCTGTCATAGGATCAGCCGTACAAACACCCATTTCATATATGGCAACTTCATATTTCAAAGGTGTAAATCTACAATAACCGAGAACACTACCTGAAGCAGCAGATATTAAATTTCCGGTATCTGAACAAATTGTCATTGAGGTTGCTGATAAAGCAAAAACTGATTTAGTTCCAATAAATGAGGTATATATAAGAATTAATAATAAACTTATTCTAATTAAATTGAACATATTAAACGCCTCCTGCTGCTGCTGAGAAGTTAGTTTGAATAACAATCGTATTTTTACGCCTTACTTTATCCAACATCCTCTTCTTCATTGATGTATTATTAAAAGCTTGATCTGCAATTAAGTCTTTAACCATACCATCCTGCTCTGAAGAACCTCCTCCTAAGCCCAGCTTATAAGTTAAATTAACAAAATCTATGTCAGTTTGACTGTCATAATCCTTGGTTCCTGCTTCTAATATTATATTTGGAGCAATTGGTGCATTAATCCGGAGACTATAAGTGTTACCTTTTGTATCAGACGTTTGATAACCCTCCCACTTCCAATTTTTTACAAAAATCTTTGCTGAGGGAATATAAGGAACTTGGCCACCAATTTCTATTTCTTGTCCATCAAGAGCTCGTTCCGTATTAGCATCTTTACCAGTTAGGGCTCCGCTTGTAGCAAAATATTTATTAATATTCACTTCAAAAGATGAACTTCTAAGTTCAGCTCCAAGACTTACCCTTGTATGTTCGTAAGTGGCATCATAATCATGAAATGCATTAACTCCATAAATCCACTTTTCATCATCCGTAAGTTGACGATATCCAACTCCAAGATTAATCGTATCACGATTATTTTGTCTTAATATTGATCCTTGGAAAAAGGTAAGATCTTTTTTATCATCACTTTCTGAAATAGGATTGATAGTTAATAAAGTAAAATTTGGATCAGAAGCCGTTCTACCTTCAATGGTTAACTCTGTGTTAGTAAACAAAGAGTTAAAACCATCTTCAAATGCTTGAATGGTTTTACCAACAACTGTTTCTTTAAGCTTGTCAGTAGAATTATCAGCAGCTGTAACGTCTAAAACTGTGATAGGCAAAGCAAGCAAAGAAGCTATCAAAATATTTTTGTATCTCATTATAACACCTTTGTATTAACATGTTGAATATATTAAATTACATTATACGAATTTAAAGAATTATCAATCATGATTTATAATTTGTTCAAGTAGACTAAAGGTTTTTTAATAAATTCTTTAATATTTTTTTAGATTTACCATAAACTTTTACTTTTTTTATTGCTTCTAAATTACTTTTGTCATTTCCAACAACTATAATACCAATCATACCCATAGCCTTATGAGGTGTACATTGATACAAATAGATACCCGGCTTTTCAAATTTATATGAAGCGTCTTTGCTTATTTTAGATTTATATTTTTTAGCACCATCAGGCATTCCAATGAATTGAACATTATGACCCTTATCAACTGATTTCCATAATACATCATCATTTAACTCAATAGATATGATTTTTTTAGAAAATACCATTCTTTCTTTTCCGAGTTTATTAAGCATTTCTAATTGATGATTTGCAGCAATAACCTGACTTGAAAACAAGGAAAGAGAGACAATTGATATGAGAAGAGCGAGTTTTGATTTTAACATTTTTTACCTTAATTTTATTTATTTATTATTTATATGTTATTGATGATATAATATTTTTTATAAAACAAACAATTAGTCATAACAACATTAGTGTATTTCTTTAATAGCATGAATGCAGAATAATTAAATATAAAGGCAACAATGATAGAAATCAAATATCTTGAAAAAGGTGATAGTAAAAATTGTCTTTTTTTTATTCATGGATTTTGTAGTGGGCCTGAAGATTGGGATGCTCAAATTAATTTTTTTAGTAATAATTTTAGCGTTATAGCTCCAACCCTTCGAGGGCATGATGGTAAAAATACTAAAGAAAGACCCATGAGCATTGAGCAGTTATCTAATGATTGCGTTTCTATAATTAAAGAGAAGAAATTTAATAAGGTAATCTTAATTGGACATAGTATGGGAACTAGATTGGCGATTGATATAGCCAATAAAATAAATAATGCCTTTGGAATTGTTCTTGTTGATGGAAGTAGGTTTTCTAATGAAAATTTATATAGGGATACAATTAAAACATTTGAAGATGCAATAGCTAATGAGAGTTATATTACAGTTTTAGAAAATATGTTTGCGTCTATGTTTTTTTCTAAAGAGTTTGATGATGATAAAACAAGAATTATTAAAAGAGCAATTAACATACCTGAAAAATATTCGCTTCCTTTAAGACGAAATGCCATATGGTATGACAGTCATTGCGTTGATAAAAATTTAAATAACTTAACTCTACCTATATTAATCCTGCATAGTACCAAGTTAGATATGAAAACAGGAAGAAGTCCTATTAAAGAAGATGAATCATTACCTTATATAAATTTTATCAAATCATTTAACCTTGAAATTCAAGTAAAAAAGTTTGAGAAAACAGGTCACTACATCAGTATTGAAAAGCCTAATGTCACAAATAGTATAATTGGTAAATGGTTAGCGCATATCAAAGTAAATGTTCATGATCATTAAGATTTAAATTCAGTTTCTGACAATAAAACTGCCAACTGAGCTCCATGCATATCTCTATCTTTAATATCCCCTTGAATTATCTTTCTCGGAAAAGAAAACTTAATGACATTTAAATTTTCTATTTCAAACCTTTTTAAAGTTTGTCCTGGGATTTTAAATAATTCAACTATCTTAGTGTTATGTAAATTTTTTGATACTTCTTGATAAACTTCTTTTGAACCACAAAAAATATCAATAGTAATCCAAAATGGACCAGCATTCTTAGATCTAATTCTTTGAACTTTTTTTCCAAGAGTTGACATTTATATATCTAAAGTATTGATTTGAAAAGCGGACATAGGATCAGATAATTCTAGAACATGATTTAAAGCAAATCCATAAACACAACCTCTATCTGAATGAACTGGTGAATATGGAAAGGCAAAAGTTGGCAACTCCTCATTAAGAGTTAAAGGATAGTGTAATAAAAATGGATTAATTAATTTAGCTATTTCAGTAGATGTATCATTATTATTTGCAGTAACAGTGCATAAAACTCCAATTTCCACTGGCGTTGCAGTTTTCTTTTCTAATTCTCCTAAAGTTGCATTTAAACCTATATGTCTAAACTCTAATGAGTAGTCGTTAGATTCCAAACCCATTCTATTATTTATTTCATTTTTTAAGAAAGATGATAATTTACTTGTCCATTCTTCAGCATGAGTTACATAATTTTCATCTCTTAATAGAACCAGAAGAGAAGATTGGTATCCAGATACAATTGCCCCTTCTAACTTGACAGTATAATTTTCAGATGACTTCCATATTGCCCCTTCAACTCTAACTTTTCTATCTTGAAGAGATGAGTAATGAGCATTAGTCACATCCATATAACCACCAGGTTCATATAATATATAAGGATCAGCATTCTCATAAAGCATATGTGCAGAAACTGATTCTGGCGTACAAATAGCTTTCTCTGACATAGCTTCAACAGTAAATCCAATATCATCAAACTCTACCATTACAACTCCAGATGTTGGGATACTAGAACAAAGCGCTCCGCACTCTGCTATTTTAGCTCCATGCCATGCTGACCCAGGATTTGCTCCTTTCATAAGAGGCAAAGCCGAAATAATTGCCGTGTCTGTTGTTCTTCCAGCTAATATAATATCTGCACCAGTTTTCAAAGCTTCTTGAATTTGTTCAGCACCAGCCAAAGCAACTATATTAGACATACTCATAATTATTTTTGAATCTAGAAAAGGAGATGGATCTAAAGGATACAATTTATTAGATAGAAAGTTTTTATTTATAAATTCGTTATCTTGTTCACAATATAATTTGGCTATTTTTAGAGATTGCCCTAATTCTTCAGCTAACTCAATTGTAATTGTTTCCATCCAGTCTACCATAGAATTGGTTCCACAAGTTCCACAGCTTCCAATAACTAGAGGAATGTCTAACCCTTCTCGAGCCTTCATCAGGATTTTCCATTCAGACTTAATTGCTGCACGTGAATATTTAGAAGTTCCTGATCCTAAAGAAGCTGGGCCACTATCGGTGGATCCTCCATCAATACTAATTATATCTGGGTTTTTTTTAACCCCAGATTTAAGAGCCTCTAGATCAAAACCCAATCCAAGAACTCCAGATGGAACCAACACTTTTATATTTTTCATTTTATTATATAATTTCAATTACCTATTATAATTTAACAATACTTATTAATTTAAGAAACAGGCAAGTAAAATAAAGAAATTATTAAAGTTTCTCACGAGAAACATTCTTTTTCAATTAGCCAACACAGTAAACCCATCCTTTTATTGCAGTCACCTCTCCAACCAATAAAAAAGGCTTTACTCCTGTTTTTTCAGCACAATTAATTAAATCAAATGTATCGTCAGATTTTACAAACGCATCTACTTTATGAGAATTGCCTTTTTGTCCTTTAAGCAAAACATACTCTAATGGCATGCTTGCAAGACCTTTTTTAGGTTGGTTAGGCATTAAAATATCACCATAATCAAAACCCCAACTTCTTAGGCAATGCAAACCTAATTCTATGTCTTGTAATTTAATTTTAATTAAACATTGTTGAAAAATACTTTTATCTAAATTTTCTAAACTACCTATCGGATAATCTGTATTTATAAATTCTTCCTTTTGAAAATGCTTCCATTTTAACAGTTGATCATCGGTTGGAATAACAATTATAGTATTATAAATAAGATTTGATTTAACTAAAACATTTAGTTTAATTTCAGACTTAATTATGGCTTTTGTTCTATCTAACTTAGATTGTCGCGATTGCTCAATTTCTAAATCATTGTCTTGCTTTACAATTTTTTTATGATTTTTAATAATTTTAGCTATATCAATTCTATCTGATAATGCTGTTATTTTTTTATTCTCGAAAAGCTCCACAAACTTCTTTTCACCTTCTTTTTCTCCATAATATTTAATATATTGATTATCTAATGAACTTAATTGATATAATGAATTAAAAGAGGACGGAGCTTCTTGTCTCATATTCATGATGATGCGATTTGATCCAATGGAAACCCATTTAGAAAGAGTTCCTTTAGACATGCCTAATTGCTGGGCTAATTCTATTTGCCTTCCTTCCAATTGCCTTACAGCTTCTGTAATTGACTCAGCCATTTCAAATATGCCTATCTGAACTTTATCTCTAGCTTGATTAATTCTTTGAACGTGTTCTTCAATAGACATCGTATTTGAGACAACTAAATTCATTTTATATCCACGTTTTTTAATTGTTAAAATATTTAAAGATTAATTATTTTATTTTGCTATTAATTCGCTTTAATAGTCACAATATAAATTTACTAATGTTTTGTTGTTTTAGAAGCAATAAAGTCCATAACAGCTAACAAAACTCCTGATATAATAAACACCAAATGAACTATAATCATCCATTGAATATCTCGATCTGAAACATTTTCAATGTCCATAAATATTTCTAATAGATTAATACCTGAAATAGCCACAATAGAAGCTATTAACTTTAACTTAAGATCACTAAAATCAACTTTTCCCATCCAACTTGGTTTATCTTCACTTTCTTGAGCTGCGCTAATCTTAGATACAAAATTTTCATAACCAGCAAAAATTATCATCAAAATCAGATTTCCAACAAGAGCTAAATCAACAACATGCAATACAAATAACATTACATTTTGAACACTCATTGAAAACATTTCTGGAACGACGTGAATGAATTCTTGAATAACTTTTAGTGTTACTATTCCCAAAGAAATTGCAAGAACGACATATATCGGCGCAATAAACCATCGACTAGCAAACAAGCCTTTCTCAAGATTTTTTTCAATAATTTCTCTCATGAACTTCTCCAACTTTCTTTATATTTAGCAATTTTTTAATCTGTTTTAATACAATGAATTAAAATTTTTTTCCACCTTCTTTTAAACGATTTTCTTTTTTATGATCTGCCCTAGATTTATTGTACTCCAGCTTTTCATAGATTGTTTGACCAAGATTAAATCCTCTTGATTCAGCTAAATCAAAGATACGAATTATAGAATCTGCAAGCTCCACCTCCATCATTGTTCTATGAGTAAGATGAGTGTCCATCAACCCTTTTCTTGCTCCCTCCATAGCTTCACTTATTTCAGAGTGAATTAAACATAAAAGTTCTCCTACATTTCTATCTTTTTTGACACCATCTTCATCATACCACCAACCACCCTCAACTGCCGCTGAATGACAATCTTTAGCACATCCATTTACACCTAAAATATTTTTATCCATAAAACTCTCCAATTTTTAAAAATCAAATATACAAAAAATTAGACATGAGAATAAAACTCAACATACCTAAAAATATTGTCGCAAATACATTTTTGAAAATAATTGCTACCACAACTGCAATTAATGCTGCATATAATTTACTGTTTTCAAGTAAAAATAATTCCATTCCATTATATATTGATAAACTATTTATAATCATTGGCATTAAAACAACTATTGGAATATATTTCAGTGTTTTTTTAATTAATGGTGACAATTCATTTGGCATTATTCCTGACAAAGGAATAAACCTTGTTATAAAGGTTATAAGGCCACACAAAATTATTATAGTCCACATCATCATTTTTTATCAAACCTAGATGTAATAGTTCCTATGATCAACCCGACAATTGCTGAAATTATAATCCAAAAATTTAAATCTAAGTTACTAAATATTAAAGCAGATATACCTGAGCTCAAGGCTGCGCAAAAAATTGAAATTGAATTTATCATTGGAACAACAATAGCAATAAATGTTAATGGGATTATAAATTGAAGATCTAAAAATTGAGGTAAATTTTCACCTATCATGATGCCTGTAAGAGTAGAAATTTGCCAGGTGATAAATAGTGTTAATCCTGTCCCTAAAAGATGATAATGTAAAAATTGATTGCTAGTCTCGCCAACGAATTTTCTTATTGATACTGCGTAAGCTTCATCAGTTAATAGATATGCTAGAAGCAATCTCCAGCTCAATGATAAATGTTTTAAAAACTCCATCATTGATATTCCATATAAAAAATGCCGTGAATTAATTGCAGCGACAGATGAAATTATTATACTTACTGGGGTAGCGCTTGATACTAATTGAACAAAAAGAATTTGGCTTGCTCCTCCAAATATTATTGATGAAAGAAAAAAAGATTGAAGTGGAGATAAGCCACTTTCAATTGCCATTATTCCATAAATTACTCCAAAAGGGAAAACACCTAATTGCAAAGGCAATTCTTCTAATACACCTTGCTTAAATATTGTCCATTTTGCCATAAGCTGTATCCATAAATATTTTTAATCTGTATATAGACTATTATATATCAAAAATTTTATTTTTTTTTATAATCTATTTTTTAATTAGAGTAAAAATTATGTTAAAATCAGAACGTGCTAATTTTATAATGAATTTGCTTGAAACGATTTATCCAGAAACGCCCGTTCCTTTAAAAAACCAAAATAACTTTGAATTATTAGTCGCAGTTTTACTGAGTGCTCAATGTACAGACGAGCGTGTAAATAAAGTAACACCTTCCTTGTTTTCGATTGCTAACAACCCTTTTGATATGCAAAATGTTGATATTGAAACTATATATAACATTATAAGACCATGTGGATTAGCTCCAAAGAAATCGAGAGCTATTTCAAATTTATCAAAAATACTTGTTGATAAATTCAATGGAACTGTTCCTGATAATATTAATGAACTAGAGAAACTACCAGGCGTGGGACATAAAACCGCAAGCGTTGTAATTTCACAAGGGTTTGGTCACCCTGCTTTTCCAGTTGATACACATATACATAGACTTGCTCAACGGTGGGGACTAACGAAAGGTAAAAATGTTAAAGTCACTGAAAAAGATTTAAAAAAAATATTCCCTTCTGAAAGTTGGAATAAGTTACATTTACAAATTATTTTTTATGGTAGAGAGTTCTGTTCCGCGTGGTGTTGTGATGGAACAGTTTGTGAAATATGTACGACATGTTTTCCTAAAAGGAAAAAGCCCTTCATAGCTAATAAAAGTTAATTAATTCTATAATAACTGTAATTGATTATCGATTTTTTTTGATACTCTATTTTTTTTTCTACTTCCCAATTTGTTAAATACTAATTTTGAGCCATCTCGA
>ENA-OSJC01002043-OSJC01002043.1-marine-metagenome-genome-assembly--contig:-NODE-2043-length-15662-cov-13.421623_pt1 | contig 15662 bp, 16 predicted proteins | sample MGYA00237885_ERZ534234 | MGnify/ENA primary metagenome ERZ534234 (study PRJEB26413, sample SAMN06343907) | marine metagenome | isolation source: coastal waters | place: Atlantic Ocean: West Antarctic... | reverse complement strand
TGAAGAGCTAAATGTAACTTCTGACAATGTATGTTTAGAAAAATTAAAAATAAGCTGCCGAGCTGAAAAAGCAAGTGTTGCTAAGATACTGCCACTTATTAAAGCGGCAGAAGCTGAAAAACAGAAAAATTATGATTATGGTATGTATTTACTATATGCAGCACTTACCTCTGGAGGTTTAACTTTGATGTCAATAGTTGCTTATCTTGCCGTCAAATTCAGCGTTGTCAGAACAATGGCAGCAGTATCAATTATTTGGATTGCAGTTTCGGTAAGTGAAAATTATAGAATAGGGGATATTTTACTTACTTCTTCTCCAGTATTTCTCTACTGGCTCTATAGATTTATTCGATATGGGCCTTCAAAAATGTTTAAGGATAAATAATATCAAAAGATTATGCTGAGACCTTCAATTCTTAAGGCAATGGAATGCTATGTTTATATTCTATCAGACCCATCTGATAATGAAATATTCTATGTAGGAAAAGGAAGGGGCAATAGGGTTTTCTCTCATCTTACCGACCAAAGTGACAATCCTAAAACTAGAAAAATTAAAGAGATTCGCGCTAAAGGACTTGAGCCTAAGATTGAGTTTTTAGTCCATGGTGTTGATGACCATACAGCTAAGAAAATTGAAGCCGCAATAATTGATTTAATTGGAAAAAATAAACTAACTAACAAGGTTAGGGGTTATGAAAGTTCTTATTTTGGAAGAATGGACGTTGACCAAATTAGATCTAGATATGAAAGTCAGAGAGCAGATATAACAGAGAATGTTTTACTCATAAAGCTAACAGATTCCTTTAGCTACAATATGAGCCCAATGGACTTATATGACTATACGAGAGGTATTTGGATAGTGGCTAAACACAGAAGGGAGACGGTAACTCACGTATTTGCTGTTTATGACGGCATAATTCAAGAAACCTATAATGTAGTGTCTTGGTTTAGAGCTGGAACAACTTTTACCAATAGAGTTGATATTCCTGCTTGGCAGATAACAGATAGATGGGAGTTTGTTGGATCGACTTGTGAGGAGATGAGAGAAAAATATCGTTATAAATCAGCTGCACATTATTGGCCAGCAAATGCTCAAAACCCAGTTAGATATACTTTCTAAAAATACAAGCAAACAAAGAAAAAGGATTTAAGAATCTAAGTTTTTCTTGCAACTAGCTCAATTATAGTTGGATTAAGATTTTTAGCAGATGAAACCCTTAGCTCTTGTAACTTGAGGCGTGGGTAGGTGTACTTAGCTATCTCTTTATAACAGTTAATCTTTTGGTCAATGCTTGCCTCATCAGATTCGGCTATCTCAATTAGTTTTTGGATTGGATTGACACCTAACTCAAGGAGTAAGTCATCTGCTCTGATAAGGGATATTTTGTTAGGCGTTCCTTTCGCTCTTCCACCTATTTTTGTGTGTCCTGCTTCAAATGGCATGAATGGTTTAGTAAGTAGTGATGTATTAGTTATATTCTAGTTCATAACATCATTTTTTGGCAAATTTTATTAATAATTAGCACTCTAAATAAATTTATACTCTTGTTTATAATAGGGTCATTATTGCCATATATATAGCGAACCTGATACAAAAATTTAAAAATTTTATATCGTGTCTGATACATTTAATAAATATGTGATTTAACAGCAATATAAGCCAACTTGATTAGCCTCCTACAATGAGCTAGTATTAACCAAAAATTCTTAAACAATCCTATGGGATTTCACTTAATTAAACGGAGTAATACATGACAAAAAAAATTATCAAGTTACAGGATGTTAAAGAACTAACAACATTTAGTTTTTCAACAATTTACCGCTTAGCATCTCAGGGAAGATTCCCAAAGCCAATAAAACTTGCTAAGCGCTCTTCTGGATGGATTGAGCAAGAGGTTCTAGATTATTTAGACCATTGCATAAACCAAAGAGATATGTAACGCTTTATAAGTTAATGGAAAGACTTAATCATATACAGGAGTATTATCATGGAAAAAAAACACAAGTTACTTACCAAAGAGCAGGCTTCAACACAATCACATATATTACCAAGAATACTTAATACTCCAAGAAGTGCAGGAATTGGAGTTCTAATTGCTCAAACTGGGGAAGTCAGGGGATTGCTAGAAATGGTAGCTTCTTCAGAAAACAACACATGCGCTCACACCGGCAAAGTCAAAGGCTTGTTAGATTAGGTCGTCATTATGGCAAGAATAAAACCCATTAGAAAAGTCAAGGGCGGATTCGCGTCAATTGATAGGTATGTTATAGAGTGCGATGCCTTTAAGTCTCTGGGTCCAAATTCAGTAAAACTATTACTTTTAATGGCTTGTGACTACAAAGGCAACAACAACGGTGATTTGTCAGCTACCTATTCGAAGTATAAGGATTGCTTTGGCTCTAATCAAACACTATTTAATGCAAGGGATGAGCTAGAAAGAAAAGGCTTTATTGCAGTTAATTGCTATGGTGGAATGAGCTATGGAGGCTACAAACTTCCATCGCTTTATGCCCTTATGTGGCTTCCTATTGATGACTTTATTAATCTAGAAAAAAACCTTTTCAGGAATACCCATTTGCCATTAGGAAAGATACTTAAGTATTTTCTTAAGGGAGATAATCCAAAATATAAGAAACCAAATAAAAAGAAAAAGCAGTACCTGAGTGACTTGAGAAATCCCAACATAATACGTTATGAAGATTAAATTCTCGTGTTGATTTATAGATGTATTTTCTTAAATAGGATTGAAATAGAGACCTATCGATAAGAATTGAAGTGCAATAATAGGCCAAATAGAGTTGATTAATGACGCTATTGGTAATGTCTCCCACACTAGAAATCAAACACCTTTATATAGTTAGCCATATACATAGGAGATTTAAAATGAAACTAACAGTTGAACTTCACAAAGCTTTGTTTGGTAAAGATAAGATTAAACCCAGCCAATGGGAGCGAGAATTCCTAACCAGGATTTGGGTTTCTTATCTCAATGTTGGTAAGTTTGATAAGGTTACTTATAGGCAAAGGGAGGTGCTAAAAAGAATAATCAAGCAACATCGCTCTAAGAAAGAGCATTTAGCTCAGCAACGAACAAAGTGAGGCGCAGTAGAAGGAGAATCTTGATTGCTTTAGCAATGAGAAAGCCACTGCTTCAATCTAAACTTGAATTGATAATATTTAAAACACTGTCTAAATATTTACTAGCTTCATCTGAACTAGATCCTTCTCGAATATAAGGCGGTATTAACTCAAGAAATTTTTCCTTGTTTGTTGGCTTATAATGATTTAAAGCTTCAATCATGGATGGCTTTAATAGCCTGCTTTCGTTATTTGTCTTTGGAAACTCTTTCATAATAACTTCATTATTGAATTTATTAAGTTTATCTATTAACTTGAAATTCTTTGTCAGGTATGGAGATTCAGGCATTTCAATGGTTTCAATGCTGTTGGTAACGGCGTTGACTTCATCCAAAATACTTGTCTCATCTACGATTTTAATTTCTTTATTTTTTGCTTCACGTTTTATATTCTCTGCTTCAATCTTTCCCATTTCAATTTCAGAGGCTTTGGATAGTTTTTTCAGCTCAGCAATTATTGGTTTGATAGCAGTATTCTTGTCATTAAACCAATCAGTAGACCAGATTCTTTTTACGTTCCAGCCATAGCCTTCGAGTATTTGTTGTCTTAGCCTATCTCTATCTCTTGCAGTTTTTGATGAGTGATAAGTTGCACCATCACACTCTACTGCCATTAAAAATTTACCCGGCATGTGTGGGTCTTTAACAGCAATGTCAATAAAAAATCCTGCCTCTCCAACCTGAGGGACGCAATCATAATTATGTGAGTTTAGTAGTTCCATTACAGAAATTTCAAAGTCACTATCTGGCTCTTTATTGGTGATGATAGTTCTACTTATTTTTTTTGTTTCACAGTATTTAAGGAATCCATTAAGGGCTATCATGCCTTTATCTTGGGCATTATCAATGTCAGCAGAGCCATATGAGCTAAATACATGCATTCTACTTTTAGCTCTTGTAAATAAAACGTTCAGCCTTCTCCAGAAAGTTGACTTGCCAGTATTGAATCTTTTATATACTGGGCCATCTGGTATTTCAGGTCCATAGGTCATTGATATAAATATAACATCTCGCTCATCACCCTGAACAGATTCAATATTCTTGACGAAGAAAGGCTCTTCATCTTTACTCCTATCCTTGTCGTAAGCCCTAGAAAAAGTTTTATCTTCCTTCGCAAGTATTTCTATTTGTTCCCTTATCTCTTTTTCTTGTTTTGAATTAAAAGCAATAACCCCGAGTGTTTCATCAGCATTATCTATGAGGTGCTTTTTCACTGCTCTAGCAACAATTTTAGCTTCTTCGAGGTTTACGCCTTGGCTGTATAGGCAGCCTTTCAATCTTGAGAAGTGAAGTCCCAGCTTGGAACTAGCTTCGGAAGGAGATGGAAACACTTTTAGAGAGTCGTTGTAAAACTGATAATTTGAAAATGCAATTAAGCTTTGGTGTCTGGATCTATAGTGCCAGGTAAGTCTTCTTAGAGGCATTATTCCCATTGCAACATCCAATATACTTTCAGATTCTTCAATGGCAGTTAGCTCATCATCATCTTCATCCGTATCATTTTTGTCAAAAAAGTTAGTAGGTGGAAGCTGCTTAGGGTCACCAACGACTACCAGTTGCTTTCCTCTAGCGATAGCGCCCAATGCATATTGAGGCTTAAGTTGTGACGCTTCATCCATAATTACTATGTCAAATTCAATCTCTCCTGGCTGAAGATATTGTGCAACAGACATTGGGCTCATCATAAAGCAAGGCTTTATCTCCTTGAGTGATTTTCCAGCTCTTTTGGTTAGTTGTCTGAGGCTGATATGTCTAGTTTTTTTATCAGTCTCATGCTTAAGAAGCGAACCCTCAGTAAATGTTCTAACTGGGCCAGATTTATTACCATATGGCATATCACTTTTACTATCTGCATTATATGAAATCATTCTTATCTGACTCTCTTTTAGGTCATTGTCAGCCTTAATGAATTTTTGTTGAAGGTTTTGATGAGTAAATGCAGAAAAGGTGCCCAAGGTATCATCAGAAATAAGTATATTTCTGGCCATTTGATTAAAAACTACAGAGCGGTATGAGTCAATAATCGTTTCATAATTGTTTGTTGCTTCAAATTTGGCTGCAAAATTACTTAATCCAGAAGAGTCTAATAGCTTTAACTGCCTAATGTAATCTATCCATACTTCCAAGCTGGATAGAGATTTCAAGGCACCATCATTTTTACTAATCACATCTTCAACTGAAGGCTTACTTTTTGACACCCATTTTGCTAAATCTAACTTAGAAAGTTCATTGAATTCATCAAATGATTTATCACAATCTGAATAGTTAGTTTTTATCTTTTTATTTAGAGAGGCTAAATTTTTAAGAACTTCATGACTTATTCCATTGCTATTCAAGTAGCTAGATAGCTTGGAATTTTTAAGGCTAATGTGAATAACCTCTGCTAGTTTAATTGTGCTATCTGCTTGAGAGTTTAAATTATCACCTTCAAATTCTTCAAGGAGACTTAAAGCAGAAAATGGGGCTTCATGATTTTGAAAGCCTTCATGCCATTTGTTACAATCAACTACAAATGACTTGATGTCATTAATCATGCTAGTAATCTTAAATATTGTTAAATTTGTTGCATCAATAGAGGTTAGCTTTTTTATGGCTTCAATATCGTTATTTGTACCCATTAAAGTTGAACTGATTAAACCATCTTCCCCGTTTAGTGCAAGTTTTGGCTTGCTTGCTAAATCTTCAAAAACGTTGCTTAAATCTTTAAGATTAGATTCAAAGCTATCAAGTTTGTTGTTGAGCTCATTATTCATAGAATCTTTAAGCTCACGTAAAGAATCATTCGAAATATTTTTAAACCCCAGCATGGTTTGTGAGTTTGCTTCAAAGTTGTCCTTAAGGCTTTCAAACCAGGCAACGTTTAGTTTGATTATGTCAAGCCTTGTCTTGTGCCCATCCATAAGCTCACCGTAGGACTTAACGTAATCCTTATTCGAGTTAAGTAGTGAGCTGTCTTTTTTGAAGCTTACCGCATCAGGCAGTGCCTTTAGGAGTTGATCTAATTTAATATAGGGGTTAGCTTTAAAGCTTAAAAGTTGGCTTTTTGCAGCTTTATAAGCACCACCCATTCTCTCAAAGAAGCCTACATTATATAAAAAATCTTTTAGAGAGTTAAGCTCCTGCCAATCTGGCATGCTGTCTATTTTGAATATTTCGGATAGCGCTTCATGAGATTTATTAATGTTATCTAAGTCTCCCCTCAAATTGCTAATATTTATTCCAGCGCCAGAGTTGTCTAAGGAATGATTAATATATTCAATATCATCAGTCTTAAGATTGTTTAATTGATTAATTCCTTTAATGACTTCAGAAATGCTTGCGCTTGTGAGCGCTACTTTATTTTGGTCAGTATTAAATAACTTATACATTGGCTGGAGAAGTTCTTCGATTTCAGCCATTTGTTCATTAAGAATTTTTAGTTTTCCTAGGTGGGTCAATACTTCTTTGAGTATTAGATTTGCATTAATTTTGCTAAAGAATTTATCAGGAATGTTGTGCAATTCTGCAGATTTAGAGATTGATAAAAAGCGCCCTTTATCATGTTTTTGTGTTAATTCAGTTTGACGTTGGCAAAGTTCTTTGTATGCTTGAAAAGCCTCATCGATAGCTTTGTAATTTGACGGGTTAATGCTTTGTATAAAACTAAAATCTATAGATGATAAATCCAAATCAAGAATATCAAGGTCTTTAGTAATTTTGGGCTTTTCATTAAATTCATTTTGAGGCTCATAAAAACTAAAGTCGTTTATAGCTTCTTTCTCAAATAATTGAAGTTCGATTAGTCTAGTTTGCCAGTCTTGGAGCTTTTGCTTTAAAGGTTCTTTTTGAAATGTTTGAAGTGTTGAATTTTCAAATCCATACCAAGGGTTTTCTGATACAAATTCATTAACCGAATTATTTGTTAAAACTTGCTCATAATATTTTTTATAATCAGCAAGTAGTATTTCATTATCACTGACATCTTTTATATTAAACCCATCTTCATTGCTTGAAATTGAAGTTAGAAGCTCTTCATTAAGAAAACTTTGGTATCTCGATGCTTTAGTAAATATTTCATGAAGAGTGTATTCAGTTGATTTCCATTCACTATTTATTTTGTCCGAATAGGCATTTAATTTTAAAATTTGTGATTCATACATCTCTTTTATATAAGTGATGTTAGTGGCTGGATAGCTATGGTATTTATTCAGCCTATCTTGAATATTTAAAAAAACATTAGACTTGGCCGATCTATGGCTCCATAAATTTAAACAGAAATCTCCCAAGTTGATATTGTTTAGCCGGTCATGAACAACTTTCAGTGCTGCTTGCTTTTCTGCAACAAAAAGCACACTTTTTCCTTGGTTAATTGCTGCAGCTATAAGGTTTACGATTGTTTGCGACTTACCTGTTCCCGGGGGTCCTTCAATGACAGTGTCTCTTCCATTGATGACATCAATAATGGCGCTATGTTGGGAGCTATCGGCATCCAAAACAAGTGGAAACTTTTCATGAATGTCGTCATAAGTATCAAAAGGATATGGCTCAACATCTACATCAAATGAGCCACCTCCATCATCGGTGCTGTCAATTGCACCCAGGAGCTTTCCAATTAATGGGTGGTCTGCCAAGTTCGCATTTTCAGGCCATTTATCAGGGTCAAGGTCAAGATACATTAGAAGTTTGCTAAAGTTTAAAAGCGAAAGCGATACAAACCTGTGAATCTTCCAATTGGGTTTTTTTAAAAGAATGGCATCTTTAACTTCTTCTAGGTATTTTTCTGGGTCTGAGTTTTCACCAAATTTAGGAAGCGAAAGACCAAAGTCTTTTTTAAGCTTTTCTCGTAGCGAGATATTATTAACAATATTTTGCTCTGAATAAGATATTTTATATTCATAGACCTGCTTTTGAATATTTAACTTGCCTTTTTCAAGCTCAACTGGAACTAATAGGAGTGGGGCGAATGAGTTTTTATCACCACCATCATTCCACTCTAAATATCCAATACTTAGATAGAGAATGTTTGCGCCAGTTTCATTAATTGATGACTGAACTTTTTGATAGATTTTCTTTAAACGAGCATCAAGCTCATACGGGTAAAAAAGAGTCTGTAGGTCTAAATCAGAGTGCTTATCATCGCCTTCCTCAGTGCTTGAAGTTAAAGGAAGTTCGAAGTCAGTATGAATTCCAATTTCTTTAGCCCATTGCCTTGCTGACGGGTTTGGCTTAATCTCCTCGTCTTTTTTCGTTTCAGGATTGACAGCTATATAACCTTTTTCAATTAACTGCTTTCTTGATGGCTCAGGTATAGCTTGAAAGCTCATTGACTTTCCGTTAATGAGAACCTCAAAAAGCTGGTTAGGTAGTTCATCCACAACTCTTAGGCAATCTTTTTGATTTAGGTTAAAGTTTATAAGCCTATTACGACGAGTCGTATCAAGAAGTTTTTTGCGTAGATTTTCTAAAATTGTAAAAATTTGAGATGACATTTATTCGATGTTTTTAAACTTAATTATTTAAGAATGATAACGCATATTATTTAAGAATGGAATTAAAAGGTCAAAATGATATAGAAGCTTTACCACGCTCCATTATTAATACAGCTTTGAAAAAGGTCAGCTCCCTTTGCAGCCTCTCTCTCTTCATCATTTTGCGGATTACAAAGTTTTCTTACATCTTCTTTTGTATGGTCAGCATTAAGATAGCCTTGCTCAATTAGCCTTCTTATCTCTGATGAGTCTGATGTGAGCCAATTAAAAATAAGAATTATTGGAATTAGTACAACAGCAACTTTAATTATTTTCTTCATAATGATTAGCAATTAGTCATCATTTCTCGCGAGCCATTAAGCATACAGTTAAGGTACTCATAGTCCATTAACCAAAATGCTAAAGTAAATATACCTAATGGTACTGAAAAGATGATTAAGTACCTAATACCTAGCTTACGTCGGTCAGTGCGTATTAGGCTGATACCATAGAAGAGACTGAATGCCCAAAGGGCTAAGAAGATAATTATTAGCATTTATTACCAAACACCACCAGTAATACAACCCAAGATAGGCTGAACATCATCATCGTGTTTTTCACATAACATAGCGAGCTCTAACTGTGTGTAATCACTATCTAAATATCCTTCCTCTATTAGAGACTTAAGTTCTTGATGCCCCATCCATCTGAAAAAAGCACCAATAATAAATAACACTAGGAGTATTTTTAGGAATATTTTCATCAGCAAATCCACACTTCATCAATAAAACAAGCTTCCTTTTCAACGCTCCATCTTGCGTAAGAAAAGAATCCTAAATAAATCAAAAATGCAATAATAATTAATTTCTTCATACTATACATAACAACTATAAATATGATGTTCCAATTTCATTTTCATAGCAAGTCTCACCGCCCGGCTCACAGTAGTTCTCTAAAAGAAGTTTGGGACTCTCATCATTAGTAACTCTTGCTCTTATAACCTTTGCCTCACCTGATACCCACTCAAGTTTAAAGTTACTTCCAGTTGCTTTATAGTCAAAGTGCATAAACCCATAGTAAGGCTTTAACTTATATCTATAAGAACTTGAGCTAATATATCCTGCAGCAATAATATTAGCTGTATTTTCTATAATTTCATCTTCTTTGCCTTCTAGAGTATATAGAGTGTCTGCTTTAACTAGGCGCACATCATCAAAAGCAGTAGATAAAGTTACTGGGCATTCTTCATTTGTAATACATAACTCTTGAATGTCTTTAGCAAGGGAAGTCATACTTTCATTAAACCTCTTTTCTGAAGAAAAAGTAAAGATAAGAATAAGAAATGAAAAAACTAAAAGTATTAAAGGGGTTATTAGCTTTAACTTATTCTTTCTAAATACCCGAGTAATTAGTAAGAAAAATGATATGAGAATTGTCAATAGTAAAGGACCTTCATAACCGCAACCAACCACAGGTGAGCAAAGCGAGCGATTATTGTAGGAATCTAGCTGCATCAAAAGAATAAAAATCCCTAGTGCAGAAGTTAGTCCCCAAGTAAACCAATATCTATCTCCTATTGCTACTTTTTCTTTCACTGCCATATTTCTCATTTTTAAAGCCATCCAAAAAGATTTTTAAACCACTGTCTATTATCGCAATCATTAAAATCTACGTTAAGTTCGCTCCAATCAAGAATGCTAATCCATTTATCATCAATAAGACAGCCACCATTGTCAACATTCCATCGAATACTCATCCAAGGATAGTTGACAACTAAAACCACAAAAATAATTATTAATATCTTTTTCATTTGGTTTGATTCCGCTTATTGGTTTGGTATTTAAGTAGGCTAAAACCAGTTAAAGCATCTGTCACTAGCATCGTTGTTCCTGCAAAATCTCCACTGTAGTAATGAACCTTTGCTGCATCATTCATAGCCAGTTCCCCTATGTGCTCTGGATAGGTGTCATAAGCTGCACAAGTTAGTTGAAACCATTCACCTTTCTTGGGTTCAAATAACCCCTTCCACTGATTTATATCATCATTAGTTACATACTTATCAGTAGCTTTCCATACATTTCTGCTGCCGTGACCGACCACAACAATGCTTTCAAACTTTGAGTCTATTAATACATTTTTTAAGTCATTTTTAGTTGCATTAAAAAAGTAATCAGTTTTTAATCCTTTTGAGTTAAAGTAAAGAGTCCAGGCAGGATAACTCCCCAAAAATGCAATTGGTGATACCCAGTAATCATAATCAGAGAATGCATAGCCAGAAAGCATTATTCCAGCATAGCGCTCCTCTTTAACAACGAAGTTATTAGTAACTGCAGCAACTGCAGTGAGAGGGATATATATAAACATCGAATAGAAAAACATCTTCTTGATGAAACGAAATATTTGTAAGAATCCTACAGACCCATATTTCTTATTCAGCAGATGATAACGAAGCTTTTTAAACATATTTTTAATACTTATTTCCCTATCTAAGAAAGCAGTTAAAGCTGAGTATATACGGATTAAATTAGTATGGTTCAATCTACTCCATAACTTCATCAATAAAACATCAATCAGTTATTTTGCAAGCCTAGAATTGAAACTATTAAAGTATTCTCCAAAAGCTAAAGTGAGGTTAGTTTATTGACAGGTAGCGAACACTCTCACATCAAAGTAACACTCCTATTGACTTTGATTGTTCGCTATATATTTAACTCTTAAAACATATGCAAAAACTCTTACTAGTATTATTTCTTTCTCTTGGCTTTATTGGAAACTCTTATGCTACCGTGATGATATGTAAAGATAATAACGACCACAGTACTTGCACTGCTCCATCATTACCTATCAATGATACTAAAGATAATTGGAAATGTAATGAAGGATTCATCAAGAGTTATGATAAGCGCATGTGTGTTAATCCAAACTCCAGTATTGATATTGGAAAATTATCAGTTACATTGACTGGTGGCTATAAAGTTGAAATACACAAACAAGGCAAGCATAAATTCACATACAACTGTCAACATCATTTTACTTGTGAAATCTATTCAGTTAGCAAGGCAGATCCTGAGTACGAAGTATCTGATGGCAGGGTTCAAACGTCAAAGGATTTAATGCCTTTATTGGCTGATAATCTTAAGAAGACCTATGATGGTCAATTAAGGTTTTTTGTCGTTCTATCGAGCGCCTCAGGTGCTTGGCAAGAGCTTAAGCAATATGCTGTTGATGTTGTATCGGGTGGAGTTGAAGAGCTTAGTAGTGGACGCAGCTATTATAGATATGGAATGAATGAGCCCTCAGCTGATGAGAGTTGTATAAATATATTTTTATGTTGAGTTATCAGATTTTGAATAAAACTTTTTCTCAAATTAAATTTTTACTAAAAAGTAATATCATCCTCTAAACTTTGAAGCTTATGTTTGTTTTGATAAGCTGCAATTTCTTCTTCTTTGATCTTTTTAAATGCTTCTTGACCACTCAGATTACAGGTGCCTTTACAAATTATTTTATTTTTCGTTGATTCTTCAGCATAATCGATCCATTCATGAGTTAAACCCCCACAATTATTATCTTTACATTGAGGATTTTTTTTATAAAATAGTACATCATATGTTTTCCAGCTATAAGTATAAATAGACGTTCTCTTAGAAGGGTCTTGTGGGCATTGTACTTGGAAGGTTGGAATATCTCCCTCTCTATATCTAAGCTCCATATCTTTAATATTTTCTTCTGGATGCCACTTACAACGAACCTCTGGAATAATTTCTAATAATTTAAATAGGTTTTCAATATAAAGTCTCTGAGAAGTATTAGGAAAACAAACTGAATATATTACGTGAACAAGACTTTTTTGATCAATTTCTTCTTTGTTATAAATCTTTTTAATTAGATAGTCTGCCAAGTAATGAGGAAGTAATTGAATTGATTTTTTAGCGGCAAGTTCTATTACTATAGGTATGAAATCATGATGTATTTTTGGAAGCTGGGTTCTTAAAAAAATAGTGAGTTTTTCAGGATAGTCCAACATTAAAAAAATAATTGTAATTAAATTGTAATTAACCTCATGAATTCGCTGAGTAGGAAGTGCATCAATTTTGATCCATGAATCTACAACATCTTGATTGTAATTTATGATTTTGTCATTAATATCTGAAAGCACATCAAAATATTCCTCTAATGGTTGAAAATAACAAGCATTTTTAACTCGAGAGAAAACTGGAAGATATTCGAGTGGGATATTTATATTACGATATTTAGTTGGGTCAAAAATACCTAAAATATTATGTTCAGTCAAATATGGATTTCTTGTATTAAAACATTCTGATTTGACTGCTACTTGAATCTCTTTTTCATCTTTAGTTCTACTATAGAAAGGAATAGCTTTTAATCTGTTCAAACCAATAGTTGTTTTTACGTCAATATCAACTCCATTGATTTTGCAATCTTCAGCAGAAAAAGGATCATTTATGTTGTAATCCAAGCATTCTAAGTTATGCCTTAAAGCCCAATCTTCTAAAATCCACTCAGATATTATATAAAACCTAATTTTAAACTCATCAAAAAAACTAACTTCTGCATTGTTTTTATTTTGCTCTGCTTTTTTTCTAACCTCTTCAAGAAGAGCCCGTTTCATTGCCTCGTGGTATTGTTTTTTTTTGCTTAAAGAAACTGAATTATTAAAATATAACTTTTGATAACGAGTTGAATATGGAACACTTTTACTCCACATGTATTTTTCTATTTGTAGAGAAAGTCCTATTAAACTATCACGCTGCTTGTTAACTTCAATATTCATGGAAACCCAATCAAAATGCTAACTTATTGTAGTTTATTTTAAACTAGTTGATTTAAACAAATCATAATTAAGCGTCTTCCTTCCTGAACAATATGGACAACCACGTGGGTCTTTACGTGTTCTCTGATTAACTTGTGAATCGTAAGTATGACCTTTGGGACACAGCCACCAAACTTTTTTCTCACTTCCGTAAGTAACTTGACTGGGAGTAAAGCTACTATTCTTAGTTGGATGCCATTCTTTTGCGACTGCAGGGAATAGAGCTAGTAAATTATTATCCTCACCAACTTTGTTTCCTGAACACTCAGGACACCCTGTTAAATTATCCATATTTGTTCTATTCTTAATTGCTGCGTCATAACTGTGTCCTTTTGGACAAAGCCACCAAGCCTTAGTGTCACTTCCAAAAGAAAAGTTCTCTGGTCTTAAAGGATGGTTTTTCTCATAGTCCCATTCACTACTTGGAAAGGGATGGGTTTTTAGTAAAGAGTGTTCTGGGAATGGAGATGGGAAATAGCTTCTATATGTTTTAAATAATTCCTCATTAACAAAGGATGATTTAAGAAGGTATTTATTAATTTTCTCTTTAATATTAATATCAACAAATGGGGTAATCTTTTTAAGTATCTCATCTATATCTACTTTTGTTAATGGAGCACTAACTAATAAATCATTTTTAGTTAATTGCTCTAGAGGGTGCTGCCTTACTCTAATAAGATGAATCCCTTGAGCAACTAAAAACTCATTCTTCCTTAAGTCTGTATCCTTAATATCCTTATGCCAATATTTGCCATCATATTCAATACCTAAATTAATATCTGGCAAGTAAATGTCAATCTCTACACCATCAAGTTTATAACGACTATTAACTTCTTTAAAGAACCACTTTAACTCAGAAAGGATTCTAATCTCAGGCTCAGATGATTGGTTTGAGCACTTAGGACAGCCACTCTTACTATTTGTTCTACTATTAATAAAAGTATCATAACTATGCCCTTTAGAACATAACCACCAAACCTTCTTTCTACTACTTCCATATGTAACATCTTTTGGAGTTAATTCTCCATTCTTAGTTGGATGCCATTCTTTAGCAATCTCAGGAAATACTGCGTGTAAGTTGTTATCCTTGCTAACTTTTTGTCCAGTGCAAAAAGGACATCCAGTAGGACCTTCTTTCTTTAACCTTGTGCCTGTGTCATATATTCTTTTCTTACGAGTTCTTTTGCTAATTGCTGCATCATAAGTGTGTCCTTCAGAACATAACCACCATACTTTTTTATCACTTCCGTGAGTAATGTCATTAGGTGTTAATTCTCCGTTCTTAGTTGGATGCCATTCTTTAGCTAAGTGAGGTATGGAGGATAGGTTCATTATTGAATGAATTTATTAACACCCTGAATTATCAGTAAATCCATTAGGCATTATTGTTCTACATAGTTTAACTTCAGAAAGATTTGCACTGGAAAGACTTGCGCCACTAAGATTTGCTCCACTGAGGTTTGCTCCACTGAGGTTTGCTCTATAAAAACTTGCTCCACTAAGGTCTGCACCACTGAAGTTTGCTCCACTGAGATATGCTTGGTTAAAGGTTGCTCCCCTAATATCTGCATAACTAAGGTCTGCACCACTAAGGTCTGCTCCAGTGAGAAATGCTTTCCAAAGTTTTGCTTTCTTAAGATTTACCCCACTTAAGGTCGCTCTACTTAGGTTCGCTGTACTTAGGTTTGCTCCACCAAGGTCTGCATCACGAAGATCTGCTTCATTAAGATATGCTCCGCTAAGATTTGCACCACTAAGATCTGCAGCAACGAGGGTTGCCTCTCTAAGGTCTGCATAATTAAGGATTGCTCCACTAAGGTCTGCATCTTTAAGGTTTGCTTTACTAAGGTATGTTCGATTTAAATTACAACTCACACAAGCATTTGAAGCTTTCAATTTGGAGATATTGTTGTCTATTTCTCCAGCAGATGCAACGCCTATAAATCCGAGGTAGATGAATAGTATTAAGAGTAGTTTCTTCATACTAGGATTATATGTCACATTCAACTAAAGTCCAAATTACGTTTGACAGAGCTATACAAAATAATTTTGCAATCTTTATTTGTAGAGAGTGCGATAATCGTGCGATAAATAGAGCAATCATATGACGATTAATGACATTTTATCGCACTATTGAAAACTAAAGCCTATTGGAGTAGGGGTTGTATGGCGGAGAGAGAGGGATTCGAACCCTCGAAAGGAGTTAAAGCCTTTACTCCCTTAGCAGGGGAGCGCCTTCAGCC
>ENA-OSJC01002038-OSJC01002038.1-marine-metagenome-genome-assembly--contig:-NODE-2038-length-15687-cov-13.031775_pt1 | contig 15687 bp, 10 predicted proteins | sample MGYA00237885_ERZ534234 | MGnify/ENA primary metagenome ERZ534234 (study PRJEB26413, sample SAMN06343907) | marine metagenome | isolation source: coastal waters | place: Atlantic Ocean: West Antarctic... | reverse complement strand
AATTATTTTAAATAAATATTTAATACAAAATAATATAAATCGAATATTTCCTATGATTAGTAATCAAAAAACAAATAGATCATTAAAAGAAATAGCTCATTTATGTAATTTTAATAAAAAATTAACTTTTCATAGTGCAAGACATACGTTTGCAACAACTATAACATTAACAAATGGTGTTCCTATAGAAACAGTATCAAAAATGCTTGGGCATAATAATATAAAAACTACTCAAATCTATGCGCGTGTAATAGATTCTAAAATAAGCTCTGATATGTTGAAGTTAAGACAGAAATTTATATAATGTGTTAAAGTTATTTTTTATAATTTCAATTCAATTAAAAATATAGAAATGTTATATTGAATGTAAAATTTGTTTATATTTTTATACTTTCAAATAATAGAAGTTATTATTTTTATAAATAATCTATAATCTGCAAATTATATTTAAAAATAAATTCTTGAACCATATTTTAAAAAATAAATTTTAAATGCATACGTATAAATTAGAAAAGGAATTTTTAGCTCTACTTGAAGATCCTCAGTTTGAAATCTTTAACAATGATTTTAAAACTACAAAAAAGGAAAAATCTATAAATATAGAATTTGCAAAAAGAGGATACAATGTAAATGACAAAGCTTCTGGAGTTATTGAAAGTAAGATACAAACCATTGGGTTTTTCTCTGGTGCTGGAGGATTGGATATTGGAGCACAATTAGCAGGATCAAAAGTTATTTCAAGCCTTGATTTTGATAGAGATAGTGTTGCTACTATGAAATCTAATAAATACTTTGACCATACTAAACATTTCCATAAAGATATTAAGGAAATGCATTACAAGGATTATTCTAAAATTATAACTGAAAACAATCCAGAAAAATTAATTTTAGTAGGTGGTCCACCGTGTCAACCATTCTCAAAAGCAGGCTATTGGGTAACTCATAAAAATCGACTCGGAAGTGAAGATCCAAGAAATATGATTGGTCACTATTTAAGAACAGTTGATGAATTAAAACCAGATGGTTTTTTATTAGAAAATGTCGAAAGTTTATTACATCCAAAAAATATTCAGGCTGTATCAGAATTGAAAGAAACTATTGATAAATTAGGGTATTATTTCATTTTATATAGAGCAAATTCCCTTGATTTTGGTGTTCCGCAAAAAAGGAAAAGAGTATTTTTTATAGCATCTAAAAAACCAATTTTAGGAGAGCCGTTTAAAACACACGGAAGTGAAAAGGAAATAATCTTAAATCCTTCTATTTTACCTTATGAAAGAGTTTTAGATTGGATTGGGAAATTTGATTCTGAAAAATATTTTGAACCTCATGAATTAACTACAGGTAAAACTTATGATCAAGAGCTCAAACAAATTCCACCTGGAAAAAATTATTTTGCGTTGACAGAAAGAGATGGGCATCCAAATCCTAAATTTGAGGCAAACAAAAGATTTTGGAGTTTCTTATTAAAATTACATCCAAATCTGCCATCATGGACAGTTGCTGCTCAGCCTGGTCCTTGGGTTGGTCCTTTTCACTGGAATAATCGGAGATTAAGAGTTCCTGAAATAGCTGCTTTACAGACGTTTCCAGAAGATTATAATTTTGTTGGTTCTAGACGCTCAATTCAAAAACAAATAGGCAATGCTGTTCCATCATTACTAGGAAAAGCAATTGTTAAACATTTAATTAAAAACATTTAATGAAACCAAAAATAGTTAGCATTTTTTCTGGTGTGGGTGGTATTGATTTTGGATTTGAAGAAGCAGGTTTTGAAACAATTTTTGCTTCTGATATTTGGGATAGAGCCTGCGATTCTCTCAAATTAAATTTTCCTAATAGCGAAGTGATCTGTGAAGATATAGTGAATATAGATTTTAAGAAAATAAAAAAAACTCATAAATTAATAGATGGACTTGTTGGAGGACCTCCTTGTCCGCCATTCTCTAAATCTAGATTTTATAGAAAGGAAAAGGATAGAGGTATTGATGATTTAAACGGCTTTACTACAGTTATAAATTATTTTAGAGCTGTAGAAGAATTAAAACCAAAATTTTTTTTCTTTGAAAATGTACATGGTTTTGTTTTTAAACCGCATAAGTCTGCTTTAGAGCTTGTTGAAAGTGAGAGTGAAAGACTGGGTTATAAAATATTTCACAAAGTTTTAAATTCAGCAGACTATGGTGTTGCACAAACTAGACAGCGATTTATTTGTGTAGGTGTTAAAAAAACAATGGATAACTTTGAATTTCCTAAACAAACTCATTCAGATCCAAAAAAACCAGTAAAAGGAACCAAAAATTGGGTGAACTGTGGTGATATTTTGAATGATATTGATTTTGATCTGCCAGATGATGAAAAGAATAAGGCTGGCTCAAAACATAAGGATCTATTACCACTTATTCCTCCAGGAGAAAATTATCTTTTTTTTACCAAGAAAAGAAATCATCCTAATCCAGTTTTTAAATGGCGATCTCGATATTGGTCATTTTTGCTTAAGTTATCCCCTGTGAGACCTTCTTGGACAATTCAAGCAAGTCATTCAAATAATATGGGTCCTTTTCATTGGAAAAATAGATTCTTAAGAATTGATGAAATAAAAAGAATCCAATCATTCAAAGATGAGCATATTTTTATTGGATCTTTTAAAGAGAAGTGGAGACAAGTTGGTAATGCTGTCCCACCAAAATTATCAAAAGTTATTGCCTCAGAAATTATTAATCAATACTATTGATAAATATGAGTACAAGAGATACAATAATATTAAAACCAAAAGATTTAAGATATTTACTTATAGATAGTTTAAGGCTTTATTCAGATAATGTTGTATTTATTGATGGTAATAATCCATATCGATTTTCAATAAATAAGAAGACTTTTTATGTCTTAATTAAAAATGTCCACGAATCTGGTGATGGAAGAGGAAACCAAGACGAAAACCGAATTCAAGTTGCAAAATCTCAAAATTTCAATGAAGCATTAAGTTCTAAAAATGATGTAATCGTATTAGGGTATTTTGCAGATGAAAAAGTTTTCACAGCTTGGAACCCTTTTCTAATGAGAGAACGTTTTAATCAAAAGCAAACCATATCTCTTTATTCAAGATTTTCAGTGCAAAAATTAGCTTCTAAAGAAAAAATAGCATCTTATAGAGATAGTAATGATCAGTCCATAATAAGCTTCTCAGCTGACTATCTTGGTTTATATTTAGAAAACTTAAAATTTATACATTTAGTTAGTGATCTAGAATTAAAAGAACTTGCAGATCAATCAGACTCTCTAAATAATTCTGATGATAATGGAGTTCTTAATACTTCAGAAGGAGAACTAACAATCACACACGCAAGACTAAGAAGAGACCCAAATTTTGCTAAGAAAGTGTATGATGCTTATAATAACAAATGTGCTATGTGTGGAATTGGATTAAAGTTAATAGAGGCTGCTCATATTGTTCCTCATTCGCACGAAAAGGGAACTGATGAAATTGGTAATGGTATTGGGCTATGCGCTCTACACCATCTTGCTTATGACAAATCTTTAATCTACTTTGATGAAGAACTGAATATTCTTATAAATGAAAATAAAATGGAATATCTAGAAAAAGTAGGTTTAGACTCTGGTATTAGAAAGTTTGAAAAATTAGCATTTGAGAAAGTTCAGGTTCCAGAAAATCATACTTTAAGACCTAATATTAAAAACATTAAAATTGCAAATCAAACTAGAGGAATACTTTAGCTATCACAGACTGACTACTCTTTTTTATTTTATAAAATAACTCATTACTCTAAAAATCAGATTAATTTCTTAAGTTTTTTTTAGTAGATTGGTTAGCGGTGCAAAAAGTGGTGCAAATTTCCGTTTGAAAGCTTACTGAAATCTAGTTAAAAGTGGAGAGGTTCTAATCTGGTGAAGATCTAAAATTTAGTAACCTGCAATAATTTCTTCACAATAGCACTTCTTAATAATGGTGGGTGCAATCTAATGTGCCAATGCCAATTTATAATGTTTTCTATTTTTGTAGAAGATTGATGAATTCATCAATGTAATCGGTATGCTCTACAATAAGGTTAACTCTTTCTTGTGAAAACACTATTAAAGTCTGCGCTTTAAACTAATTTATAAAACAGACCTTAACTTTTTTATTTATAAAAATTAAGCAAAATAAATATACACTCCTATTACAATAATACAGATAGTAATACTTGCTGGTTTTAGATACTTCCAAGGAGTAATATCAACTTGTTTTGTGTATTCTTGAACGTATGCTTTCTCTCTTGGTTTGAAGTAGCCAATAATTAACATTATAAAGATATTTAGAACAAATAGAATAGCTAAAATGTCTAAAAAGTGTAGGCCTGAAAAGACCTTTGGCGAATAAATATCAATCATCATATAAGTAATGTATAATAGACAACCAGAAAATAATCCAATTTTCGCAGCAATTGCAGGCACATACTTAGTCGTATAGCCAACGATAATAATAGTTAAAATAGGTATACTGTAAATGCCATTAACTTTCTGTAAATAATCAAACAAACTTCCTGCATTTGCAATTAGTGGTGCAATAAACATAGCTACAATTGCTAAAATTACACCAAACGTTTTTCCATATTTTACAATCGTTTTTTCGTTAGCGTCTTTATTTATATGTTGCTTGTAAATATCAAGGCCAAATAAAGTAACAGAACTATTTAAAACACTATTAAAAGAACTTAAAATGGCACCAAATAAAACCGCTGCAAAAAAACCAACCCAAGCAGTAGGTAATACTTTTTTAACTAACATTGGATACGCACTATCTGCACTTTCTAAATTACCTTCAAAAATGTGATATGCAATTAATCCTGGTAAAACCACAATTAATGGAACTAATATTTTTATAAATGATGCTAATAGTAATCCTTTTTGACCTTCTTTTAAATCTTTAGCAGCAAGTGCTCTTTGAATAATTTGTTGGTTAGTACCCCAATAAAATAATTGTACCAACATCATACCGGTAAAAATGGTGTAAAATGGTACAGGATCATTTTTGCCACCCATTGATTTAAACTTATCAGGATTTTCTGTAGTTATTATAGAAAGTCCATCTAACATACTCCCATCGCCAATCATTATTAAACCAAAAATTGGAATCATAACCCCGCCAATTAATAAACCAATCGCATTAATAGAATCTGAAAATGCAACAGCTTTTAAGCCTCCATAAACAGCATATATAGAACCAATGACCCCTATACCCCAAACACATATCCAAATGGATTGAGTGTGTGTTACACCTAATAATTCTGGCACGTCAAACATACCACTTATAGCTAAAGAACCTGAGTATAAAATTACGGGCAGTAACACCACAACGTAACCTGTAAGAAATAAGCCTGAGGTTAATGTTTTAGTAGTCACATCAAAACGCTTTGCTAAAAAACCAGGTACTGTTGTTAATCCTCCTTTTAAATATCTTGGTAATAAAAATATTGCGGTAACAACCATAGCAATTGCAGCGAGAGTTTCCCATACCATTACAGACAATCCGCTTTGGTATGCTGCACCATTTAACCCTACAATTTGTTCTGTAGATAAGTTGGTCAATAATAATGAACCAGCAATAACACCAGCTGTTAAGCTACGACCACCAAGGAAGTAACTATCTGATGAAGAATCTTCTGTATTCCTTGTTTTGTAATAGGATATTATAGCTACTAAAGCTGTAAATCCAATAAATGTTAAGAATTGCATAGTTATTTGATTAGTTGGTTAGCGTGTATTTTACTGTTTCTGGTATCTATAGCAATTAACCATTTCATATTGTAAGTTTCATTTGGTTGTAGCGTTTGTAAGCCAATTTCATTATTAAAATTATCTGCAGCACCTGTCATAGGCTCAATTGCAATAACATTGCGGATTTCAGGTGTGTAGAGTTGTAGGAAATTTTCTTTTGAAGTAGATTCTATATTGAATCTATATTCAGGTGTTGAGAAATAAATTTCATTTGTTTTTAGCTGATAACAGTCGTCTAATGTTACAGCTTTTAATTGAAAAGGCATTTCTATATTTAAGTCAGTTGTACCAGAAATAATTTGTTGGTTATCAAATACGTATTTTTTGTTACTACTAAAATTTAAAGTGCTATTATCTAGATTCTTACTATAAAAATAGGGATGCCATCCTATGCTAAAAGGAAAGTTTTTTTTATCTTTATTGGCAATTTTAACTGATAATATAATTCCTTTTTCATTAAGTGTATATGTTAAATCAATATTGAATTTAAACGGAAATCCTAGATGTTTTCCGTTGTCTTTATATTGCAAAGTGACCGAAGCATAATTTAACGTTAATACTTTTTTTGTACAAACAAAAGTCTTGTTGTAAACTAATCCATGTAAAGCATTGTTTTTATCACCTTCGTTACAACTGAGTTGGTATTTTGAATTATCAAATGTGTATTTACCATCTTTAATTCGGTTGACAAATGGAAATAGAATAGATGAAGCATAATTATTTTCATAAGTTGAAGCTTCAAAATCTGCCAGAACTTGAATATCTTCAAATACTAGATTACTCAATCTCCCTCCTTGATTCAAAGATATTTGTGCTATAGAAGCACCATCAGAACTTGTTAATTCTAAATAATTTAAACCTTGTATTTTTAATTCATCCAGTGAGTACAAACTTTTATACTTTTGCCTTAATACAAACTTAATGTAATTAATTAAACTTTATCAATTCTAAATCAACTAATGAAAGACAATCAATCAAATTAATTATTGCAAATTTATTAGTTTTTTCAATTCAGAAAAGCCGATCATAATATGTTCGGCTTTTTTTATTTTATATCTGTAAGTAAATTAACTTTTGTGATTTGATGAGCAATAAAACCTTAATTATAGTAGCAATATCTAAACTACTTCCTTATGCAATTGGTAAGAAAAAAGCATATGAAGAGAAACAATTAATTATCTAATGTGTTGTACTTAGTGATTATAAGTTTTAACATAAAAAGCAAAGCCAGTATAGTTTCAATTTTTAAAATTAAAAATAGGATGGATATTTTTGTTCTAAATATGATTTTATTATAGGAATGTCTTCTTTGGATGTTAGATCAGGGACATGCTCCGAAAATGGAATTCCTTTTATATATGAACTGGTTTTATTTATCATATGCCAGATGGCGGTAGGGAGTTCTTTTTCATTTCTAATAGGATTGATTGGGCAATTTTTTAAAAAAGAATAAATTTCAGTACCCGTAAATTTAAATATATTCATACTAACCCTGAATTTACCCTCTATATCTTTATAATTATTAACCTTGTCTTTAGAAGGTTTTTCTATAATAGCTTCCAAATAATACTTTTTATTGACTATGGTCAATGCAAAACGTTCTATTTTTTCCATTGGAAAGATTAAACCATCACGATCATAATTAATAAAGGCATTGGGATCTTTACAAGTTAATAATGCTTTCAATGCTTCCACTGAATATAAATTATCGCTATTGCATACTGTAAATGCTTCTTTTTGTAATTCTGGAAATTGGACTAAGGCCTGAAAAAGAGCATCAGCTGTACCAAAAGGTTTTATTCTGTCTTTTGGCACGTATTGTATGGCATATGATATAGATAGATCATTAAAATAGTTGTTTTTTAGTTTTTTACCGTAATAGTCTTTAAACATTTCTCCCTTTTCACTAATAATAATAATCACATTTTTATAGCCTGCTTTTTCGGCATTTAATAGTAAGAAGTCTAGAATTGGTCTGTTATTTTTCCCAAAAATTAGTAAAGCTTTATTTCTTTTATTGGCATTAGTCACATCTTCTTTGGAAAGGTTTTCGGAACCGAAAGATTTCTTCATCCTAGAGGAAGCTCCTCCTGCTAATATTACTAAGTTTTTAGGCATCTAATATAATTTGTGTTCCTTTTGCTACACATACTGGATAGGCATTTTTTGCTCCAGCTTTTTTAATGGCAACACTTATTTTTTCTTGTAAATGGTTAGGGCACAAGGCTACGATACATCCGCCGCCGCCAGAGCCAATAATCTTTGCCCCATATGCACCTGCTTTGTTAGCTGCATCAATCATAGCATCTATTTTTGGAACAGTTAGTTTTAAATTATCACGCAATATACGATGATGTTGATTGATTAAGTTACCAATTAACGGGTAGTTAAGTGTTGTTTTTTTTAATACTGTAAGCGCTTTTTTAGTAATAATATGATTTTGTATTGCAGCATAAAAAAAAGGTTTTAATTCATCTGGCAATAAGGTTTTATAATTTTCATAATCTTTTAAGGTTGCTTTTTCAAGCACAAAGCTAGCTTCTTTATCCTGGATAATTTTTAACGCTTTTATAGCATTTGATTTACAACTCCCTAACAAACCAATGGTGTTTTTTGCTATTCCAGATTCACCCAACACCATTCCATCTATAGTATCACCAATGAGTTCATAATTAAAATAATCACCTGTTTCTATAAAAACAACATTACCAATTCCAATGGTATATTGATCCATTTTTCCTCCAGGTGAATGATGCTCGAGCACTTCAGCTTCGTAGGCCAATTGTGAAATAAATTCGTGGGTAATTTTATTATCTACACTAAATGCCTTTAGTAAAAAATGAATCCAAGCTACTACTACTGCGGAAGAACTAGATACTCCTGCATTAATAGGAATATTACCACTTATGGTAATGTTATAGCCTACATCTATTAAAACACCGTGTTTTTTGATTACTCGAATGGCAGAAGCAAAATGATCTCCTTTCTTTAGAGTTTCGAATGTTTCGGAAATATCAATACTTCTTTCAAATTGAATATCTGGTAAGTTTAACTTTAATTTCTTTTTATTATTCCGTTCAGCAGTAAGTGTGATATACTTATCAATTGCACAAGCAATTACAGGTAAGCCTAAATAATCTTGATGATCTCCAAATAAGCAAATTCTTGCCGGAGCAGTAAGTGAAATAGTAGTATTCATGAATTATTTTTAATAGGTATTTTTATCCCAATTGTAAGGAGTACGCTTTACCCAATCACCTCTAGTAAAATCTGGGAAATCTTGAGGTTCTCCATTATTTGCTATCGATATTTCTGAAAGCGGAGTAATGGCACTCCAAGCAGCTGCATCGTAGGCATCTAATGGTGGTGCTATATTTTGTTTTACAGACTCTATAAAGGCATTAATAATAAAAAAGTCCATGCCACCATGACCAGCTCCAGCTGCATGTGCCCCAAACTTTTTCCAAAGGGGATGGTCATATTCTTCTAGCCATTTAGTGGCATCATCCCATTGATGTGATTTTTCAGCTTTCCCTTCAATATAAATTCTATTGCCATCTACTTCCCATAATCCTTTACTTCCTTGAACTCTAAAACCAAGAGAGTAAGGACGGGGGGAGTTGCAATCATGCGTTACAATAATAGTTTCTCCATTAGCAGTATCAATTGTTGAGGTTATAATATCACCTTGTTTAAATTTAAGTTTTGCATTGGGATGGTCTTTTCCGCCAACATCTTCAATGTATTTATTCAACCCAACTCCTTTGGTTGCTTGAGAAGTCATAGATACAAAACGGTTACCTCTATTGATATCACACATAACTGCAATAGGTCCAATTCCATGTGTAGGATACACATCTGCATTTCTTAAAAGAGAATGTTGAGTACGCCAAGCAGATTCGGAAATTCCTTTTTCACCAAATTCAGCTCCCTTTCCATAAGCTGTTTTACCATCATTAAATTTTATAAACCTCAAGTCATGTTGATATCCACATCTAAAGTGAAGTAATTCTCCAAATACATTTTGTTTTACCATATTCAATACCGCTAAAATATCTCTTCGATAACATACATTTTCTAAAATCATTAAATGAGAACCTGTCTCTTCATGCACATTTACCAAGTCCCAACATTCTTCTATGGTATTTGCAGCTGATACTTCTAAAGCTGTATATTTTCCTGCTTTCATAGAATCCTTCGCCATTTTTGTATGCCATAGCCAAGGTGTTGAAATAATAATAGCATCAAGATCTTTAAGTGCTAAAAGGTTTCTATAATCATAATCGTATTTTCCAAAAACTGTTGCTTTTTCTTGTCCTTTTCCTATAATTAAATCTTGAGCAATAGAAATTCTTTTTGGATCGATATCACAAATAGCGGTAATGTTACAATCAACTCTAGACAATAAATTATTTAAATGATTAGTCCCTCTAAGTCCAACACCAATGAGTCCAATATTCAATTTTTCTTTTTTGATATTAATATTGCCAAATGTTAATTGTGGGGATAAAGCAATTCCAGCTCCTAAAGCAGCAGTTTTTTTTACAAAATTTCTTCGTGTATTCATAGTTTTTAGTTTTAACTAGCTAGAAAATTAGCTAAAAAAGTATAACAAAATAGTAATTTTTAAAGTTTAATTTTAACTAGTGTAAAGTTAATCATGAGATTTTGATTAGCCTTCAGTTTTTTGTTGTTGTGAATTTAGCTAAAATAAACTTAATTATTAATGAGTTAATAACCAGTTTATAATTCAAGCTAAAGATATTTTAACTTGAAATAAATATAGAGCTTAGTTTCAATCAAGCATTTTGATTTGTGATAATTTTGATACCGATATTTATAGCTCTTTAAATACTGTAATGGAAGCTATACTAATTACTTTCCAAACTGCTTACTTAATTTTACAAATAATTCTTTTGATCCATTCTCAATTGGAATTAAATAGAATGAATAGTGATGCTCAACATCTCCATATATAAGATATTTTTCTTGTGGTTTTGAATACCAACTATCATCGCCAGCAACACCACGTTGAACAAGGTCAATGTTTAATTGTACTAAATTTTGTTCTTTAATATCTATTGTATGTTTTGCGTAATTTAATTCATGAATTCTATCAATTTGATATTTTTTATCAACTACTTTAGAACCGCCATAATCTAGTCCAGGAGTTATATCAAAATCTTCGTTTAGCATATGTAAAGCACCAATTCCTAATCCGTTTTTCTTATCCTCTGAAACAACCATTAATCCATTTCCATTCTTATTAATTAAAGATACCCATCTTACCTCTGTTTTATAACCATTTTCTGAAGGTCGAATATATGGCACGTACTGCTCTGAAACCCTAGACGTGTATAGATCTACAAAAGCAGAATGCTTTCTATCTTGATAATTTTCCCAAGGGCCTCTACCAAAGTAAGTCATCTCATTATATTGCTTTGGCAATTGCATGCGCATACCAATTCGTGGTAAATCTCCTTTATAAGACGTCTTTCCTAATGTATTCTCAATTCGAACGACTCCATTCCCATTTATCAAATAAACACTGGTAAATTGAGTCTCTACGCCTGGTAATTTGTAACTTACTTTTAATTCAACCTGGTTCGTAGATAGTTGGCGTGATACAATTTCTGTCACTTCAGAAAACAAGGATGCTTTTTTCCATTCAATATTCCTAAGCTGCATTTTGTTTCCAATATCATTGTCTGTAACTGCTCTCCAGAAATTTGGTTTAGGCCCTTTTCCGTCTTTCAATAATTGGTTATTTTTGAATTTGTAAGATGTCAAACGTCCTTCTTTTTCGTTAAATACCAACTCTAAATTTGCATTTGAAACTATGGTATTTAAACCCTCTTTCTTTACTGATAAATCGATGCCATTCTCTACCATTACTGGTTCTTTATTGTATTTAGTATCTAATCTTATTTGCTCATGAGCTACTTCGAACCCTGCAGGTAATAGGCCCCAATCGTTTTTAGTACTTGCGGAAATTTCAACAAAATATTCTGTATTTGCATGATAAGTAATATTTCCTAGCTTAATTCTAATTAATTTTCCTGTATGAGTTTCAACAGAAATCGTCTCAAAAGGAATTGTCTTTAAAACCTTTCCATCTGCTTTTATAGTAGCAGTGATATCAAAAATATTTAAGTCGGTAAAATCATATAAATTTTCTATTAAAACTCGAATTTCATCTTTGCTATTAAATCCTTTTTCTTTAAAATTAATAAACTCATGCGCTTTTTTAACTTCATATAATGCTGGTTGAGGCGTACGGTCTGGAAAAACAATTCCATTATTCAAAAATGTACCATCTGATGGCATATCTTTTCCATAATCTCCACCATAGGCATAATACCTCTCTCCGTTTTTAGCTGTTTTCCAGATAGATTGATCTACCCAATCCCAAATAAATCCACCTTGTAGGTTGTCATATTGCTCAATAATATCCCAATAATCTTGAAAATTACCAGTACTATTACCCATTGCGTGTGCATATTCACTAGGGATAAAGGGTCGATCTGTTTTAGACTTTCCAACTTCTTGGAATAATGCTGGTGTCGGATATTGTGGGACAATAATATCTGTATTCCAATCCATCTCATACAAGCTGCCATCTTCATCTTTATAAGTTCTTTCGTATTGTACAGGTCTTTTTGATTTGTCGTTTGCTTTTATTGCTTTATATCCTTTATAAAAATTAACGCCATTTCCTGCCTCATTACCCATTGACCAAATAATTACAGATGGATGATTTTTATCTCGTTTTACTAAGCGTACCATTCTATCTTCATGTGCCTTTCCCCAGCTCGCTTTTTTTGCTAATGAACGTTCAGCATAATACATTCCATGAGATTCAATATTAGCCTCATTTACTACATATATGCCGTAAATATCACATAATTCATAAAACCTTCTTCCTCTTGGATAGTGACTCAATCTAACTGCATTAATATTATTTTCTTTCCATAACCGAATGTCTTTCACCATCATTTCTTCAGACATAACATGACCTGTTTCTGGATCTGCTTCTTGAGCATTTACACCTTTTAAAGTAATTCTTTGACCATTAACTAAAAGAAGCCCATTTTTAATCTCTACAGATCTAAATCCGATTTTCGCAGCGGTAGATTCTATATAGTTTCCATTTTTGTCTTTCAACTCAATAACTAATGTATATAAATTCGGATGCTCAGCACTCCATTGTTGCGCGTTTTCTATTGTTGCCTGAAAATTTACCTTATTTTCATTATTTTTAAAAACTGCCAATTCAGAAGATTTTGAAACGATTATCTTTTCACTGGAATCATATAATTTAAAGATTACTTGCGATATTTTATTTTTTGAAAAGTGATTTTCAATAACAACATCTAAATCTAATAATCCATTTTTATAGGCTCCATCTAAATTTGAAACCACCTCGAAATCTTTTATTCTTAATTTAGGTTGCGCATATATATATATACTACGCTCAATTCCGCTAATTCTCCAAAAATCTTGACACTCTAAGTAAGAACCATCTGTCCATCTAAAAATTTGAATCGCAATTGTATTCTTCCCAAATTTAGCAAATTGAGTTATATCAAATTCAGATGGTAATTTACTTCCTTGAGAATACCCAATATACTCACCATTTAGCCAAACAAATCCACCTGATTTCATTGCGCCTATATGAAGAAAAATCTTTTTACCATCCCAATCAGAATTTATGTTAAAGTCACGTCTATATGATCCAACAGGATTATATTCTGAAGGTACTTTTCCTGGGGTTTTAGGAACAGTTGTTACATAGCTTCCAGATGAATCATTAATAAATTCCATATCATCTGAGACTGGTGCTTTAAAATCTGCAAATTCATATTGATGATTTACGTATATAGGAATTCCGTAGCCTTCTACTTCCCAGTTTGATGGTACTTTAATAGTGTCCCAAGCATCTATATTTTCAGACGGATTCATAAATACGGTAGATCTATCTTTTGTAGATCGTACCCATTTAAATTTCCACTCTCCGTCTAAACTTTGATAAAAGTTATTATTAGTAGTATTAAAATTCAAAGCATCTTCATTAGAAGAATAAGAAGTAAATGATGCATGAGTTTCTAATTTATGTTCACTAATTACAGCTTCGTTTTCAATATAATGAGTTAACTGCTTTAAATTGAATTTATTTGCTTTTTGCGCTTGTCCACTTAAAGAAATACAACAATATAAAATTAAAGTATAGATGAATTTCATTGATTTGATTTATTCATTTTTATTAATGACAGTTATCCTTAAATTAGATTAATTTCTTAAGTTTTTATTTATAAATTAATGGTGCAAAGATTAGTTTTAATTCTTTCTGTAATCTTGTAAAGGGGTAGGAGTTCTAATCTTTTAAATATTCCCTTCCAGAACGCAACAATAAAAGTTAAGGCCTTATAATCCTATAGATTATGAGGTTTTTTTCATTGTTAATCTATTGTTTAATATGAATATTATAGATGTTTAATGCTTGATAAATTTTGTGAAATCTTTTTTTCTGTCATTTATCATAATGCTAAAATAATATTAATTTTCAAATAACTATTGTATATGTTTTATATTAAAATAACTGATCACTCTGAATTCAAAAAGTGGTACAAAAAGCGGTTCAATTTTCATTCTCTCAAAATAAACTAATCTAGATAAAAGGGTAGGGGTTCTAATCCTCTAAAGGATTATAAAAAAACAGAATAGGCCAGCTTATGTAAGCAGTTGTTTTCCCCTAACCTTATTGTTTATTTATCTTTTGTAAAACTGACCATACAATAATTCCAAGACCTGCTCCAAAACTTATCCCTAAAGCAATACCAATTCCAATATTATTATAGATACTACCAAAAGCAACACCAAATGAAACACCCATACTAGATCCAATTCCTATAAATAATCCTATATTACTTTTTTTCATTGTTAATTTATTAGTTAAATAGAGCTAAAAATGTGAAAAGTAATTTTTTCATAATGGTGTGTTTTAGTTGTTTGTTAATCTATTGTTTTATTCTATAACTATTCTTTTTTCTACTGTTCCATCATCATAGATGTAAAAGAGAGGAGCATTTCTTCTGTAGGGTGTTTCTTGACCTAACATATTAGTAATCTTTACTAAGTTGCACTTAGTATTAGCTATGTCAGATATTCCTGTTGCTGTAACTGTTAGATTAAGATTTACAATACTATCACATCCTACTGAGTTAATTAGAGCAGTTGAATAATCACCAGAAACACTAAGAGGAAGTCCATTCCATACTATGCTTGCAGTAACAGTTAAAGTGTCATATGATGAGGTGTTATAATCCATTGTAATGCTAGTGTACACAGTGCTATCACATCCATTTGTAGTCACTAATGTATCTGTATAAAATCCTGCAGTATTATAAACGCTATTACCTACAACAACACTATCTCCATTACATATTGAAAATGATTGTTGATTTCCTGTAGGATAAACACAAGAACTGTCATCAATATTAGCTGAAGCATTATAATTACAAGCTAATACATCAGTACAACCATATGTCATATTGCAGGGATTAGAATAATTACAATTTGTATTTAGAGAAGTGAGTGAGTCAAATAGCCAATTATTTGTAGAGTAGCCAATATTATCTACTTCAGCACACAAAAGATTATTAGATATAGCATTTACATACAGATTGTTTATCCAATTGCCATTCTTAGTATTTAATTGGTCTATCAAATTATTATTACATAATAAATTAGTTAAAACTAAATTAACACTTACATCCAAACAGCTTATTAAGTTGTCATTACAAGATAAAGAAGTTAAAGCCAAATTTTGACTTACATCAAGGCTTGTGAGTTGATTGTTATGACAACTCAAATTAGTTAAAGCAGTAGCACCACTTACATCAAGGCTGGTTA
>ENA-OSJC01002036-OSJC01002036.1-marine-metagenome-genome-assembly--contig:-NODE-2036-length-15700-cov-8.743135_pt1 | contig 15700 bp, 12 predicted proteins | sample MGYA00237885_ERZ534234 | MGnify/ENA primary metagenome ERZ534234 (study PRJEB26413, sample SAMN06343907) | marine metagenome | isolation source: coastal waters | place: Atlantic Ocean: West Antarctic... | reverse complement strand
CACATGCTACTAAAATCGATGCATAAAGGCTTTTTTTTTCTAATTTAATTAGAACCTTGTCTATCGAATTATCTATATTTATTTTCTTTGGTTCTGCAAAACTTTTAATGTCTTCAGACGTTAATTTTATCTGGATTTCTTTCATTAAAGTTTTCTCAGAAACCATATAAGCTAAAGCAGGTTTAAAAATTGAATCTGCACTTAGGTTAGTTTTCGAATCTTGTCGAATAATTTCAATATTTTCTATAGGATACAATGAGTTAAAAAATTTATCTCGTAGCCCCATAGCTTTCATCCAGTCTACCGATCCTGGACTTAATGCATAGGTTCTATCTATAGTCTTTTTAAGATCTGTTTTAATCTGACAAACATCAAAGCCATTTCTTTTGAGGCAAAGGCTTGCCAGGTTTCCAATAACCCCTCCTCCATAAACAATTACCTTATTTAGTGCTTTATTTTCCATAACTCATTTTCTTTACAAACCTTTTTCTTATTGGTGGAATGAGATCTAAAAAAGACAGTGCCATCCCTCTAATTTTATTTACCCCAATAAAGTCATTAGAAAAAAGTGTTACTAAAGACTCTGTAAACCTTAAGGTATCTTTAGTTTCTTTTTTTCTCATGTGATTAAATTTATTAATCATTAATTTAAGATCTAAATTAACATTTTTATTGATACATTCTGCTAATATTAGTGCATCTTTTACCCCTGTATTTAATCCCTGCCCAGCAACTGGATGCATTATTTGGGCAGAATTTCCTATAATAGCAATATTTGCTTCTGGGTACGTTGAGACAAATGACTGCTTTAGAGGGAAACTAACTCTTTTTTCAAATAGTTTGAAATTTCCCACACGATCGCCAAACTGTTGCTGGAGCGCCATTAAAAATTCAGAGTTATTAAGCTGTTTTAATCTTGTTATTTCATCGGTAGGGCCTGTCCACACTAAAGAATATTGCCCATTAAGATTTGGTAGTAATGCCATTGGTCCCATACTGGTAAATCGCTCGTATGCAATATTAGAATGAGGTACATCAGTTTCTATATGGGTAACTAATGCACTATGTTCAAAAGATTTATTAGTTCGGGTAATATTAATACCATTAATTTCTGCACTGCCACCATCGGCCAATACTAGTAAATCACAATTTAATGACTTGTCTTGAGATTTGTATTTAAAAATTAATTTTTGTTTTTTTCCGCTGCTCGCAAATGAAATTACTTCTGAGTCATAAAAGGCTTCAATATTTTTTGAATTTAATATTTTTTTTTGAAGAGCTTGGATGAGTTCACCATAAGAAATAATATAGCCCAATGCCTGCTGGTCAAACTCTTCAGCTTTCATTAAAGATCTACCAAAAGTACCTTTTTGACTAGTGTGGATGGTTTTAATTGGGGTTAAACTGCCCTCTAAATCTTTCCATACACCAATCTTTTCTAAAATAAATTTAGTCCCGTTTGATAATGCCAATGCCCTCTTATCTCTCTTTGTTTGGATTTGTGAATTAGATTCAAGGAGTACTATTTTTGAAGTTTGAGATTTATTCAATAAGGCAAAAATTGCTCCAACTGGCCCTCCGCCAATTATTGCAATTGAATTAATCATTTAAACTACCTACCACATACTCCAAATCTTTAATTTCTTTCGGGGCTTGAGCACTTAGCACTTTGTTCCCAGAAGGTGTTACCAAAACATCATCTTCGATTCGGATACCAATCCCCCAGAACTCTTCAGGTACGTTGCTATTAGGTTTGATATAGACACCAGGCTCAATAGTTAATACATTACTCTCCTGAAATTTTATAGGTTTTAAATCTCCTCCATCTAAAGATTCATCAAAATATTTCCCAGTATCATGGACATCCAAACCTAACCAATGGCTAGTTCGATGCATAAAAAATTCTTTATAAAGTTCTTTTTCAAACACCTCATCACGAGAAGCTTTCAATATTTGTAAATCAATGAGTCCATTAACAATTTCCTCAGTGGCTGCCTTATGTGGGTCATTGAAATAGTTTCCAGGCATAACTTTGCTAATAGCTTTTTTTTGCGCACTCAGAACAATCTGATAAATATCTTTTTGTGGTGGTGTAAATTTTCCATTGATCGGATATGTTCTCGTGATGTCAGAAGCATAATTTTCTAGCTCACACCCTGCATCAATTAACAGTAAATCTCCATCTTTTAATACACTATTATTACTAACATAATGAAGGGTACATGCATTATGGCCCCCAGCTACAATTGAACTATATGCAGGATGTCTTGCACCACTTTGCATAAATTGATTTAATATTTCGCCCTCAATTTGATACTCGTATTTACCAGGTTTTGTTATACCCATTGCATGTATATGGGCTTGAGCGGCAATATTGGCTGACTTCTGCATAATACTAATCTCACCCTCGCTTTTTAAACATCGCATATCATCTAATATCTTGCTTAAATCACAGTATTCTTCCTCAATACTTTTCTTTCCAACCCAATTTTTTAAATTTACTATGTTCTTAATTGCGCAATTTGATGGGGTTATTGAGGGCATGCAATAAATATTTTTTTTAGGGATGAAGCCTTTTAATATCTTAGGGGCTATTTTATTAATTTCTTCAAGCGAATAAGCCTCGTCAAATAAAAATTGCTTTGCTGCTTCTTCAGGTCCATAGATATAACCATTCCATATTTCCTTACTTATATCTTTAGGCTTACAAAAAAGAATCGATCGAGGCTGATTGCCACCTACTATAAAAATTACTGCTTCAGGTTCAGGAAAGCCAGACAAGTAATGAAAATAACTATCAGAACGAAACGGGTAATCACAATCTCTATTTCTTGAAGATTCATCTGAATTAGAAATTACAGCTACGCCATTCCCTAGGATATCGGCTAATCTTTTTCTTCTTTTTTGAATTTCTTTATAAGTATCCATATTTAATCTCTTTTGTTTACAATCTCAAGTCTTTCGGGAGTTCCAATGTCTGACCAAATTCCTTTAAATAATTCACCTTTTATTAAGGAGTTGGATATGGAGCTATTAAGTAAAGGAAGTAGTTGCATTTTTACTCCAGCCTCCATCTCATTAAAAAACCTAGGGTGATAAACAGCAATGCCAGAAAAAGTATACAAAATTTCAGAATTAAGTACCAAGCAATTATTTTCTAACAATCCAAAATCACCAGCTTGATTGTGCTCTGGGTTCCCTACAAGTATTAAATATCCGTCACTACTATTATTTAAATTAATTAACCGTAACTTTGCATAATCAAAATTTGAAAAAATATCAGCATTAATGACTACAAATGGCTCCTCACCAAGCAATGGTAGCGCATTCTTAATACCTCCTGCTGTTTCTAAGACTGGATTTTCTTCTGAATAATTAACATTTAATTGCCACCTCGACCCATCACCAACAAAATCTTTAATTATGTCAGGTAAATAACAAACATTAATTACGATATCCTTAAACCCTGTAGCTGATAATTTTTCAAGATGCCATTCAATTAATGGCTTTCCTTTGACTCTAATAAGTGGCTTAGGGTTGTCTTTAGTAATATCTCCCATCCTCTCTCCTCGACCAGCAGCTAAAATCATTGCATTCACTTAACTAATAACCTTATCTAAAATTTTTCTTAAAGGATGGAGGCTTTTATATCTCTCAGATGTGCGCATTAAATATTTTTCAACTAACGGCATGCTGTTAAGGTACTGATTTTTTTTGTCACGAATTGATAATCGTGAGAAAATTCCTAAAATCTTCAGATGTCTCTGAACTCCCATCCATTCAAAATCTTCATAAAAACTTGAGAAATCTTTATTTTTAATTAATCCTGCTTTTTTCGCCTTTTCCCAATATCTAACCGACTGATCTAATACAAAATCTTCGTCCCATTCTATATAGGCATCCTTTAAAAGTGAAACTAGATCATAGGTCAAAGGGCCCACAACTGCATCTTGATAATCTAATATACCTGGATCACATTCCGGTATAAACATTAAGTTTCGACTATGGTAATCCCTGTGAACAAAGCACTTATTTTGTGTGAGAGTCTTTTTCGAAATCAATGAAAATATTTTATTCAATGAATCTTGGTCTTCATGCTTAAAATCTTTTAAGTTTTTAAGATACCATTCTGTGAATAGTGACATCTCACTTATTAGAAACTTCTCGGAATAATCCTGAAGCCCTTTAGTGTCGACTTTAGTTTGAATTTTTAATAAGGAATGGATTGCTTTAGGATATAACTCATAGGAATTCTTATTATCGAGAACATCTAAAAAAGTTTTGCTCCCAAAATCAGTCATCAATATTAAGCCTAATTTTATATCAAAAGAAATGAGCTCAGGTACTTTAATTTCTGCATTAACAAGCTTATGAGTTATGTTTACGAAGTGTTCTATTTTTTCTAATTGAGGGGGGGCATCCATCAAAATGTAAGTTTTATTATTGGAAATTACCCTAAAATAACGTCTAAAACTAGCATCAGAAGATGCGGATTCTATCGTAAAATATTGATTTAAATGGATTTTAATCCATTTTTTTATAATTTCTATTCTATCCACAACGGCCTCTTTTAGTCACAAATAATCGGTTTTTTAAAACTACTTGAGTTATAATCCATAACCCACTGATTTATATTAGTTTTGTATAAAAATATAATAAATGAATATGTTAAAAATGACTATATCAGGTTTAGATTTAATGCGATGACCTCATCCTTAAAAATTTATTTTATGATTTTCTTAATACTATTTTTAAATAGTACGCTTTCCTATGGGGAAGAACAATTAAGTGATGATTCTCTTTTGATAGAAGGAGATTCCCTTGAAAATACTTTAGATCGAAAATTAAAGGCCTCAGGAAATGCTGTTCTAAAAAAAGGGGGCAACACAATTAAAGCAGACCTTATTGAATATGACCAAGTCTCTGATGAGCTATATGCGATAGGGAATATTAGTGTTGAAGGGAATGGGGGTTCATTAACTGGCTCCTCGATAGAATTATCTGTAAATGAAAATATTGGGTTTATACCGAATGCGACATTCTCATCAACTTTGAATAAATCAAATAGTAGTTTTAATAATAAACTTCGTGGTTCAGCTAAGATGCTATTTTTAGAGGGTGAAAGTAAGAAAAAACTTCAGAATGGCTCGATTACAACATGTGAGGCAGGGCAAGATGACTGGTTTATTAAAGCATCAGAAATTGCAATTAATGATAGCTCACAAACAGTTGCCGCCAAAAATGCAAAGCTGGAATTCAAGGGAATTCCAATATTATATTCACCCTTGGTCAACTTTTCTTTTAATAATGATAGAAAGTCAGGCTTTTTAGCTCCTTCGGTTGGAACAACATCGCGAAGTGGTTTTGAATCATCAATTCCATACTACTTTAACCTCTCGCCAACTAGTGATGCAACTCTAACTCCAAGATATTTAGGTAAACGAGGCTTTCAAATGAAGGGTGAATATAGGTACTTAGATAAGAACTATTCTGGTGCAAGCAATCTGGAGTATATGGGTAAAGATAATTCAAGTGATAAAACAAATAGGTACTACGGAAAACTTCATCATGAACAAAGTTTATCAGATAAGATTACTGGTGGATTTAGAATAGAAAAAGTTTCAGATGATAATTATTTTTCAGATATGTCTTCATTAATATCAGCTACTAGTACAGTAAACTTACCTCAAGAAGCTTATCTTAATTACACATCAGAGAAATTAGATGTTAATTTTCTTGCGCAAAGATATCAAAATTTAACAACTACTAGCTCACCGTATGAGAGGCTCCCAAGTATAAAAATAATTCATTCGGATAATCATGAAAATCTTGACGGATTTTCAAGCTATGAAACAAGTCTTAATATGTCTTTAACACAATTTGAAAGAAATCATAACTTCGTTGCCTCATCAACTAATAAAAATGTCTCAGGCAGAAGGTTTATTTCGCGTCCGAGTATAGCTTTACCATTTGAAACGAGTTATGGGTATGTTAAGCCTAGACTTAGTATGAATATATTAAGCTATGATCTTGAAGGTGGTTCAACTAATTCTAAATCGATGGTAATTCCAACGCTCTCAATCGATAGTAGGCTACTTATCGATAAAAAATTAACCTTAGCTGGGAAAAGTTTTGTTCAAACGCTGGAGCCAAGAATTTTCTATTCTTATACCCCATACAAAAAACAAGAGGACTTGCCTATGTTTGATACTGCTTTAACAAATTTGAATTTAGAAAGTTTATTTATAGAAAATCAGTTTGTTGGTGGAGATAGAGTGATGGATTCAAACCAATTTACAATTGCTGCTACCACAAGATTTTTAGATGATGCTGGTTATGAATGGCTAAATGCTACTCTAGCTCAAAGGTTTTACTTGAGTGATAGAAAAGTTTTAAAAGAAACCCAGTTTCTAAATTCAAATTCAGCAGCGCAAAGTGATTCTTCGGACTTGTTTCTAACTGCAACTGGTTATATCAACAAAGCTTTAAAAATTGACAGTGCGATTCAATATAACCCAAATGAAAGTACAACTAACCGAGCTACTTTGAGAACACGTTACTCGCCTAATCCAGGAAAGTTAATAGATGTAAGTTATAGATTAATTAGAGATCTTACAGCTACAGATGACGATATTAAACAAATTAATTTAGCAGGGCAATGGCCTTTAGGTGGGGGGTGGTCCTCGATTGGTCGCTACAACTATGATATTGAAAAATCTAGTGCTGTTGAGTCACTTGGTGGTTTTGAATTCGATGGTGGATGCTGGACTTCAAGAATAGTTGTAAATAAATTGCAATTAGCTACAACTGATAAAGCGAACTATTCACTATTCTTGCAGATTGAGCTTGGAGGCTTAGGTTCGCTAGGTACAAGCAATGATGCTAACTTATTTGATGTAATAAATAGAAATGTCCCAGGGGCATCTTTTGCATCAGAAATCCCAGATCAATATAGAAAAGAAAATCTAAATTAATGAACAAAAAAATTTATTTAGTATTATTTTATTTTTTTACCATATTTCAAGTAAATCCAAATCTATTAGCAGATACAAAATATAAAGAACTCGATAGAGTGGTAGCAATAGTAGAAAAAGAAGTTATTACTGAAGTAGAACTTAAGAATGCAATAGATAGAGTATTAAAACTTTCGAAAGAAAAAGATATACCTGAAGAACGATATCAAGAATTAGTTAAGGCTAATGTTTTAGATAAACTAATACAAAAAAGCTTAATTGAGCAATATGCAGCTCAATCTGGATATACTGTAGAACAGAAACAAATAGATGCATTTCTAGCAAATGTTGCTAAAAGAAATAAAATATCCATCGATAAATTAAAGGAAAATTTTATTAATGAAGGAATGAAATTCAGTGAATTCATAAATAATATACGCTATGAATTACTTTTAAAGCAAATAAAAAACAAAGAAATCAGTACAAAAATTAATATTTCTGACTTTGAAATAGATTCTCAGTTACGCAAAAATGCAATACTGAATCCAGATATTTTTAATTTATCCCATATATTAATTAAAAACTCTAGTGGCGCATCAGATTCTGATATAGAAACTAACCATAAAAGAAGTATTGAAGCTTACAAAGTATTGTTATCAAAAAAAAATTTTAAAGATGTAGCTAAAGAGTATTCTGATGATTCTACAGCTGAAAGCGGAGGGAATATTGGCTGGAAAAAAGAACAAGAGCTGCCCGAACTATTCAATGAGCAATTAGCAAAAATTAACGTCGGAGAAATAACTAAACCTTTTAAATCTCCAAGTGGATTCCATATTTTAAAGATAAATGAAAAAAAAGGAATTACAAAAAAGAAAGTTCTAATCAAGCAAACAAAATTAAGTCACATCATTATTAAGCAAAATGAAATTACTCCAGAAGAAGAAATACTAAAAAGATTGAATCGATTTAAAAATTTAATTGCTGATGGAAGTAAAACATTTGAAGATTTAGCAAAACAATATTCAGAAGATGGTTCAGCTGCAGATGGTGGAGATCTTGGTTGGATTAGCCCAGGAACAACTCTGCCACTTTTTCAGAGCACCTATGAGGCTTTAAGTATAAATGATATTAGTGATCCAATTAACACCACATTAGGATGGCATATACTTAAAGTGACTGACAGGAGAGATAATGACTTGACTGATGAATCATTTAAATACTCCGCTAGAATACAATTAATTAATCAAAAAACTGAATTAATCTATAAAGACTGGATAAAGCAACTTAGAGATCAATCGTTTATTGATATAAGAATGATCCAAGATTGAAAAAAAATATCATAAAAATCTTAATTCTTTCAGGCGAGCCAGCAGGTATTGGTTTAGATCTATGCATAAAATTAGCTTACCAAAAATTCCCTGCTGAAATAACTATCTTAGCCAATCATAATGCAATTCTAGATAGAGCCAAACTTTGTAACAAAAAACTTAAACTATTAGATAAACCAATTTTTCATAAAGGCAATGGAGAGGTTCATGTAATTAATGTCCCTCTTTTAAAGAAAGTATCCCCTGGGAAGCTAGAACAATCTAATTCACTAACTCAATTAAGTGTAATTGATTTTGCTGTCAATGAATGTTTGAAAAAAAAATACCATGCTCTTGTAACGCTCCCCGTCAATAAAAAAATACTCTCAACTCAGAGTAAAAAATTTACAGGCCATACAGAGTACATCTCAAAGCTATGTGGGACCAAAAATAAAGAAGTTATGTTGCTTGCTCATAAAAATTTTAAGGTAGCGATAGTGACAACACATATTGCACTAATGGATGTCCCCAAATTAATTACGAAAAGAAAGTTAGAGCAAACAATAAGAACACTAGATAATGATTTAAAAAATATTTTTCAGCTTAAAAATCCAAGAATAAATATTACAGGCCTTAATCCTCATGCCGGTGAAGATGGTGAATTTGGAAGTGAAGAAAAGAAAATAATAACGCCAGTAATAAAAAAACTTATTAAAGAAGGTTTAAATTTAATAGGGCCAATTCCTGCTGACACCGCATTTACAAAAAATTATATTAAAAATACAGATTGCTTTCTAGCAATGTACCACGATCAGGGCCTAGCGCCCTTCAAAGCTCTTGCTTTTAATAATGGTGTTAATACAACTTTAGGACTACCGATAATTCGAACCTCAGTCGATCATGGGACTGCATTAGACTTAGTTGGCTCAAAAAAAATTAGTGGTTCTAGCTTCTTTGAAGCTATCTCTTTGGCAATAAAGCTAGCAAAAAATAAAAAAAAATGATTCGTGCCAAAAAAAGATTTGGTCAAAATTTTTTAATAGATCAGCAAATTATTAAACAAATAGTAGATTCAATAAATCCAAATCACAAGCAATCTATACTTGAAATTGGTCCAGGCCTTGCTGCATTAACGATACCATTATTAAATAAATTAAATCATATTGACGTAGTTGAAATTGATACAGATATGGTCAAGTTTTTAAAAAAAAATATATCCTCTTCGAAAATAACAATATATCAAGAAGATATCCTAGAATTTGATGAGCAGCGACTTTCAGAATTTGATTTTATTATTGGGAATCTGCCATACTATATTTCAACTCCAATTCTCTTAAAGATTGCAAAGAGTAAAAAAAATAATGCTGGACTCTTTTTTATGCTCCAAAAAGAAGTTGCTCAAAGAGTTTCCGCTGTACCTTCAACTAAAATGTATGGTCGCCTCTCCTCAATGTTGCAATATTTTTATGAAATAGAATTACTATTTGATATTCCTGCTGATGCTTTTAATCCAAAACCTAAAATTACCTCTTCTTTTGTTAGATTTACTCGAAGAAATCCTAAAGAATTAAATGCTTTAAATGATGATAATTATGAAAGAGTAATCAAACTAGCCTTTCAACAAAAAAGAAAAACCTTAAAAAATAACTTTAAAGGAATTCTTGATGATACTGATTTCTTAAATTTATCTATAGACCCATCAATAAGGGCAGAAACCCTTTCGGTACATAAATTTATTAGTATCGAAAACTATTTAACTCAAAGAAAATTATCTTTTTGATTACTGTTATAATTTTTAATTTATTGGGACAGAAGTAATGAAAATAATTTTATTAGGTGCGCCTGGAGCAGGTAAAGGAACTCAGGCAACTTTTCTTAGAACAAAATTTAATATTCCTCAAATATCCACCGGTGATATGTTGAGATCTGCTGTAACTAATAAAACAGAGCTTGGTGTTTCAGCAAAAGATTTTATGGACCGAGGGCTTCTGGTACCTGATGACCTTATAATCAATCTTGTTAAATTAAGAATTAATGAAGATGATTGTAAGAATGGTTTCTTATTAGATGGCTTTCCAAGAAGTATTCCTCAGGCTCAAGCAATGAAGGATATTGGTATCAATATTGATTACGTTATTGAAATTCAAGTTCCTGATGAAGATATAATTGAAAGATTAAGTGGGAGAAGAATCCATCTTGAGTCTGGAAGGATTTACCATATAAAATACAACCCGCCAAAGGAAGAAGGGAAAGATGATATTACTGGCGAACCTCTAATTATTAGAGATGATGACATTAAAGAAACAATATTGAAAAGATTAGAAACATACCATCATCAAACAGAACCACTAGTTTCCTTTTATTCTAGTTGGTCGAATGAAAATATAGAAAACTCACCTATATTTATTAGTGTTGAGGGAACGAAATCACCAAATAAAGTTAACAATGAACTAAATGAGAAACTATCAAAATAATGACTACTGAATATCAATTTAAAAAAATAGAAGCGAGTATTCAAGCCAAATGGAAAGCCTCTAATGCTTTCTCAGCATCTGAAAGTAGCAAATTACCAAAATTTTATGCGTTGTCGATGTTTCCATATCCTAGCGGAAAATTACATATGGGGCACGTACGAAACTATACGATTGGTGATGTTATATCTCGATATAAACGAATGAATGGATTTAATGTTTTACAACCAATGGGGTGGGATGCTTTTGGGTTGCCTGCAGAAAATGCAGCAATTAAAAATAATACAGCACCTGCGCAGTGGACAAATGAAAATATTAATCATATGCGTTCACAGCTTCAACAGTTAGGTCTTTCAATTGATTGGGGTAGAGAAATTTCAACGTGTAATGTCAATTATTACAAATGGGAGCAATGGCTTTTTATTAAACTATATGAAAAAGGCTTGATATACAAAAAAACTTCTATGGTTAATTGGGACCCCGTTGACCAAACTGTCCTTGCTAATGAACAAGTTTTAGATGGAAAGGGTTGGCGCTCAGGCGCAGAAGTTGAAAGAAAAGAAATTCCACAATATTTTATGAAAATTACTGATTATGCTGACGAGCTCCTCGAGGGTCTCGATAACTTAAATGAATGGCCTGAGAAAGTTAAGACAATGCAAAGGAATTGGATAGGTAAGAGTACAGGATGTGAGATTGAATTTGATCTAACGTCTTCCACCTCAATTAAGGTTTACACAACCAGGCCCGATACTTTAATGGGAGCAACTTATCTTGCCATCGCACCAGAACATAATTTAAGTATTGAATTAGCTGATAATAACCCAGCAATTAAAGAATTTATTAAAGAGTGCGAAAAAACAGGTGGTTCTGAAGCTAAAATTGGTGCTGGAGAAAAAAAGGGAATATTTTCAGGAGTTTATGCAGTTCACCCATTAACTAATAATAAAATACCTGTATGGATTGCAAACTATGTCTTAATAAACTATGGAGATGGTGCGGTAATGGCTGTACCCGCTCATGATGAAAGAGATTTTGAATTCGCTCAAAAATATAAATTACCAATACAACAAGTAATTGAATCAAATGAGTATAAAGCTCCTAAAGATGGTGTATACGGTTCTTCAGCTTATACAGGAACTGGTAATTTAATAAATTCAAATGATTTTAATGGGCTGTCGTCCGAGAAGGGAACAGATGCAATTATAAAAAAATTAGAATCATTAAAAAAGGGTAAAAAGAAAATTAATTTCCGTCTTAGAGATTGGGGAATATCAAGACAAAGGTATTGGGGTTGCCCTATTCCAATGATTTATTGTGCGGAGTGTGGTGATATTCCTGTTAATGAAAGCGATCTTCCTGTTAGCCTTCCTGAGGATGTTAGGATGGATGACTCTGATGTTGGGTCACCGCTAAATAAAATGCCTGAGTTTTATTCATGCACTTGTCCAAAATGTGGCAAAAATGCAAAAAGAGAAACTGACACATTGGATACATTTTTTGAATCTTCATGGTATTTTGCAAGATACACATCTTTTGATCAAAAAAATAAAATGCTTGATGATAGAGCAAATTATTGGCTACCTGTTGATTACTATATAGGTGGGGTTGAGCATGCAATTCTTCATCTCTTATATGCCAGATTTTTTAATAGAGTTATGAGTGATCTTGGCTTAGTGGAATCAAAAGAGCCATTTAAAAAATTACTAACTCAAGGAATGGTTTTAAAAGATGGTACTAAGATGTCAAAATCTCAAGGAAATACAGTTGACCCGCAAGAGCTTATTGAAAAATATGGTGCTGATACAGCAAGGCTATTTATAATGTTTGCTGCACCAGCAGAGCAAAGTCTAGAATGGTCTGATAAAGGAATCGATGGAGCACATCGATTTTTGAAACGTCTATGGAATATTGTTAATAGCCATATTGAAGAAAAATCTGACAAAAACGAAGGTATCAATAAAGATTCAGATAAAAATATAAAAGAAATGAATTTTAAATTACATACAACCATACAAAAAGTTACAGACGACCTGGACCGAAGAAATAGCTTTAACACGGTGATATCATCGGTAATGGAGTTATTAAATTTCCTAAACGATTCAGATAAAAATAGAAAATTGCCATATTCCAAAAAACAAGAAGTTTTAGAAAATATTTTATTGATGCTTAATCCGTTTGTGCCACATATTACTTCGGAATTATGGACTAAAATTAGTGAGAATATAGATATTGATAAAATGGCATGGCCGATATTAGACGAATCTGCTTTAGTTCAAGATGAGATTGAAATAGTTATTCAAGTGAACGGAAAGCTACGCGGAAATATGATAATATCAAATGATCAAAAAGAAATTGATATTAAAGAAAAAGCAGTTGAAATTGATACTGTCAAAAAATTTATAAGTAATAAAAGTGAAATAAAAAAAATTATTTATATTAAAGAAAGACTTATTAATATTGTTATTGGTTAATTACTATAATTATGAAAAAAATTTTTAGTTTTATATTTCTACTAGTTCTTACAGCTAATATTACTTCATGCGGCTATCAACTTCGGGGAGTTCAAGAAGTAAATTTTAAATCAATATCAATAGATGGTGGGTCAGTTAATTTTGTAAAAGCTTTAAAGAATAAATTTAGACAATCAGGTGTAAAGATAAGAACTACTAAAGCTGAAAAAAGTCTTGAAATAATTAATGATAGCTTTACAAAAAATATTCTTACTTTAAGCTCAAAAGGGAGAGTGAAAGAATATGAAATTAGTTATAAAGTTTCTTATAGGGTTAAATTAAAAGACGATTCATGGAGCGCTCCAATAACAATTGAAACAAATCGGGACTATACTTTTGACGACGCGAATATAATCGCAAAAACAGAAGAAGAGCTTAGACTTATAAATGGAATGCACGATCAGCTTATCAGAACTATAGTTAGTCAAATCTCAGTTTTAAAATAAATAATGGAAGCCATTTTTGCTCCACAAAAAATAATAGAAAAAATTAAAGAATTAAACAAAAACTGTGTAGTTATTTTAGGCAATGAACCAGTTGTTTCAAACCATATAAAAAAAGAGATTCGATCTTTTACTGATTTAAATAATATTGAATATCAGTCTATTAATTTTGATACTCCAGACAAGATAAATGATCTTAAACTAATATTTGATAATGGCTCATTATTCTCAAATAAAACTCTCTTTAACATTAGCATACCTGCTGGAAGAGTTTTAGAAAATACAAAAAAATTTATTATCAAAGTTGTTGCAGAGAATTCAAATGATTTTTTTATTATACATTTTCAAAAATCTACAAAAGAATTATTAAAATCTAGTTGGTTCCATGAGCTAAGAAAAAAATCAATTCAATTAGAAGCAAACGAGCCAACTTTAAATCAGATTCAACATGCAATAAAAGTAAGGGCGGATTTTCATAATGTAAACCTAGATAACGAATCCATATCATTATTATCGAATCTATCATCCAGCAATTTGCTCTCAGCTGAAAATGAAATTATTAAATTATCTTTAGTGGGATTAGGTGCTGATATAGATATTAAAAAATTAATCTCTAATATCTCCAATGGGTCTAAATTTGAAAGTTTTAAATTATTGGATTATTGTATGTCAGGTCAACTACAAAAAACAGCTCAAGTATTATCATATTTTGAAGAAGAAGGGATGGAGCCTTTAATTTTAAATGGAATGTTTTCATGGATTTTTACTGCAATCTCTAAATTAAAATTTTCTGAGGATAGCTCCGTTACTAATGCAAAGTTAATGGAATTGCGCATATTTGGAACAACCCAAGAATTAGTTAGAAATTCTATTAATAAGCTTTCATCAAAACAAGTAGAGGCGAGTTTAATTAAAATTAAAGAAATTGATCTTATTTGTAAAGGCCTTCATATAGGTGATCCTTGGTTGGAAATAAATAGATTTGTATTTGGAATCTCCCGCGTATTTAATAAAAAAAAAGCGTAAAATATTTTAATGGATATAAAAAATTACATTCTTAACATTGGGCAGGAAGCAAAAAAGGCTAGCTTCAGGACGGCATCTGCAACTACCATACAAAAAAATAAATTTTTAAATAATTTAGCTAATAGAATTCTTGTTAATGAAGATAAAATTATTGCTTCCAATAAGAAAGATCTTATTCAGGCTTTGAAAGATCAAAAGGATGAAGCATTCATTGATCGTCTAACCTTAAATAAAAAAAATATAATTTCTATGGCAGATGGGTTATTTCAGATTGAAAAATTAGATGATCCAATTGGTCAAATCAGTAACGAAAGAATTATGCAGTCAGGTATAAAAGTAAGCCAGATGAGAGTCTCCCTTGGAGTTATAGGGATGATTTATGAATCAAGGCCAAACGTTACTATTGATGCCGCTGGATTATCCATAAAATCTGGTAATTCAATAATTTTAAGAGGTGGTTCTGAAGCAATTACCTCTAATACATATCTAGGTGAATTAATAACTGAATCATTAAAAGAAACTGGTTTTCATTCTAGCTCTGTACAGATTGTTAAAATGACTGATCGAGAAGCAGTAACTGAACTTATAACAATGACTGAGTTTATTGATGTCATAATTCCTCGCGGTGGAAAGAGTTTGATAAAGAAAATAACTGAAGATGCAAAAATTCCAGTTATTAAGCATCTAGATGGAAATTGCCACATCTATGTTGATGAATTTGCTGATATTGATGCAGCAATTAATATTGTTGATAACTCGAAAACACAAAGGCTTGGGACTTGTAACACATTGGAGTCTCTAGTTATTTCATCGAAAATAGCAAAAGTTTTTTTACCCATGATAAAAAAAATATTTGACAGTAAACTAATAGAAATCCGTGGATGCGCTGAAACTAAAAAAATTATTTCCGATACTAAGGATGCTAGTGAAGAAGATTATTATACGGAATATTTAGGCCCAATTATTTCGATTAAAATTGTCAACTCA
>ENA-OSJC01002034-OSJC01002034.1-marine-metagenome-genome-assembly--contig:-NODE-2034-length-15718-cov-10.249984_pt1 | contig 15718 bp, 19 predicted proteins | sample MGYA00237885_ERZ534234 | MGnify/ENA primary metagenome ERZ534234 (study PRJEB26413, sample SAMN06343907) | marine metagenome | isolation source: coastal waters | place: Atlantic Ocean: West Antarctic... | reverse complement strand
CCCAAAGCTGCGTTCACCCGATCTTCAAAGCTACCGCTTTCTGACATTCCGGCCCTGACCGAAGACTCTTTCGTCTGTCCAGACATCGCAGGCTCAACTTCTTCGTATTCTGCAAGGCGGTCAGTCAACCCCTCAACCTCTTTCCGCATCTCAAGATACTGGCGGACAATCGTGGGGAACACTTGCGCTGATACTGCGTTGTAAGCGTGATCGACAGGGTGTAGGGCGGATGGGTCAACATCTGACGCCTTTTTCTGGATGGCCAACATGTCAAGACCCTCGATTCCTTTTAGGAAGGGGAGCTTTTCTTGGACTCTCTGGACGACATTTTTGGTGATATTCTGGCGTTGCTGGGCGTTATCGGCTGCTGTGGCTGCCGTTTGCTGCTCTGCAAGCTGATTAGCCTCCGCTAGTGCCTCGTCGGCATTCTCATAAAGCTTTGTGCGTCTCTGCAGGATGGGGTCGATGTCCTCCATGATCCGGTAGATCTTCGCCTTATCCCGATCACTGGCGTTTGGTAGGAGTTCAGCGAGCTGTTCTTCCTGCGCTTGGGGGTCGTCCAGCGATAGCACGTCAATCAAAGCATCTGAATCGATGTCGTATTTGTCTGCCATCTGGTCTGCTTGTTCGACAAGCGCCCCCAACGGTTCTGTTACCGCCTGCTTGTAAGCTTGGGTCTGCTCCAGATTGGTCAGTGATTTCTCCTGCTCGTATTGGGCAAGCTTCTCCTGCATCTGCTCCACGTCCTTACTCTCTGCGAGTCCAGTCAGTTCCTGAATCTTTGATTCGTATTCCTTGGACTGCTGTCGCAACTGGTCCAGCTCGGAGCGGTTGGTCTTGAGTTCCGTCTTGAGTTCCTTGAAGCGGTTGGCCGCCTTCGGGGTCCACTCATCGCCGATGTCTTCGGTCAAGTTCTCAAGTGGGTCGTCTGAAGGTTCGTCGGCTGGCTCGTCTGAAGGTTCGTCGGCTGGCTCGTCTGAAGGTTCATCCGCTGGCTCGTCTGAAGGTTCATCCGCTGGCTCGTCGGGCGTTGCATCATCAGCTACCTCCGGCGCGTCCTCTTGTCCGAGATTAGCAAAGGCTGCTTCCAAAGATGACTCAAAGGAAACGGGTTCAGTAGCATCCGGTAAGGCGTCTGCATTGGTTGGCGCTTCTTCTACAAGTGTGTCCATTCGTCTGTTTGGTTATTGTTAGTGGTGGTGGAGGGCTGTTGTGTTAGCTTCTCCAGATCATTAAAGGCGTCCCTGTATCCCGCATACCAAGCCAGCTTTTGGCTGTTGGCGTTAGGGTCGTCGTCCAACGATGTGACCGTTGGGCCTGCCGCCTCTTTCAAAATTGCGATGGCCTGCTGCAAGGCAGGGTCACCGAGTAGTTCCCGTAACCTTGTCACGGACTTTAAATCATTGAACCAGTATTCCAGTTTAATTGGAACAGTGGGTTTCTTTTTAGCTGGCATTACTGTTGTTCACGAAACTTCAAGGCAGCTTGCGCGTCGCGGATCGCTTGCTCTTGGTCGAACTTACGTTGCTTAATAGCCATGTCTAGTTCAGCCTTCTGCTGGGTGATCTGCATATCGATTTGCGCCTTCTGTAGCTTCATATCTACTTCAGATGCTTGAGGCTGTCCACCCTCTTCTTCAGAAATTTGCTGTTGCTCTCTCTGGATCTTCTCCAACGCCTTCATGGTGTTGTTGATCGCTTCTTCAGCATACTGCAAAATCTGCTTCGCGTTTGCTACTACGGCTTCCAGTGCAGGGTCTCCGGCAGCGTATTGCGCCGTTTCTCCAATGTGCTGGTATAACGCCTGTAGTGCAGGAAGAACTTGCTGCGGATCTGTTTGACCTTCGTTGATCGCCTGAATGAACTGCTGGAGCAGCGGGACATGCAGATTCAAATGCTGGCCGTGCATCTCGCTCGACACTACCGGAACTGGCTGGCCCTGTTGTAGCTGCTGGTTCTCGAAGAAAGCGATCTTCGTGTCTACCGTCTGTCTCTCGTCCTCTTGCGCCGGAACGTACCTATCCGCGAGATCATGACCGACCCGAGTGCTAACGATGTCACGAGTAAGGTTACGGCGACCAACGTCGTCGAATTGACCGCTAATTCCTTGAAGCTCGCGTAGCGAGACAAGCCTGTTTGCATGCGATCCGTTTCCAATGGAACGAACCGCTTTGGTTTGTGCTGCATCTAATTTTTGGATGAATTCTTTTTCTACCCCACGCTTCTCACAGCGGTCGAAGAAATCTTTAACTGCTCCGTCAGGCCGCTTGGATAGAATAACGCGGCGGACCATCTCGCGCATAAGGCGAGTCCAACTTGAGTAGAATAGGTTCAGCGTCGAACCACTAATCCTTGTAGCCACATCCATGTCCGACACAACCTGCATCTGGTTCTTGTATGGCGAAGTCTGAGTCGAACCATAAGGCGACATCGTGTCGGTGTTAAGGGCCAACTGCTGTGACAAATCTTGTAGTGCAGGCTGGACCGCTGTGCCTAAGTTCGGGATAGCCTTCTCAACGATACGGACGTTCGGCGACATCACCGCGTATGCACCGTAGAAGGTGAAGCTGAGTTCGTCCAACGAGCGTTGGTTCTCCGGCTGGATCATCACGGAGGATGCAAGCATCGCGCCGTCGATCTGCTGGCAGCGCAAACGATTACTCGTCTGGACGTGGGAAAATATTCGCTGGCCTAGTCCTCTAATCGAATGATAAGTTCCGTTGCTACCGACTCCATAAGTGAAGAAGACGTAGGCTTGTTCGGGGGATTCGTAGCGGCTGACCTTCTTGTATAGAAACTCTTTAGGACTAGACTCAGCGGAGATGTAGTGGCTCACGCTACCGTCGATCTCGCGCACCCAGTAGTGTAGCACGTCAACGGTAGGGTTCTGGATGCCCGTGTAGAGGTCGTTGTTCTTGATCTCGGCTTGTAGCGATTCGTAGTCTGAATAGCTGTTACCAGAACCACTGCGGCCAGATGTCTTGACGTTGTCCATCATGACCCGCTTGACCTCTTTAACATCCCAGCCGACTGCGGTGGCAGCCTTCTCGTTCTTAATAAAATGGTAGAGTTCGTGCAGGTGATACTGGCGGCGTGCAACGGCGATATCAATCGCGTTTTCAGATGCCTGTGACTGTCGGGGAATCAGGATGTCTGCGAATCCGCCGACACGAAACTTCCAGTCTTCTGGTGAATCAAAGTAAGCAATCCCGACCCCGTGTTTCACGAACTGTGTGCAGAGGCGTAGGTAACTGCTGTGGAACTCTGGCCAGCGGCGGAAGAGACTTGTTAGCTCTTCGGCTACGATGCTCTCCTTTGGCCCTACCTCGCTTCTCTCCCCCGTCGTGGCCTTGACCTCCACCAGCTTCTCTAACGAGCTGTAGAGGTCAACGTAGGCCGAAAGAGAGATGTCCAGCAAACGCTGTGCTTCCCCGAAATTCAAATTGGTCTTGAGACCCTGACCACTAGCCGTCAACTGTGATTGGCTGTAAGGTGCAACCCCGTCAAACATGCTGTCGATACGGGAGCGGTTGACAGCGGACTTCTCGTCTGCGCGGAGCAAGGTCGCAAAGATACCTACGGCAGCTTTGACATCCTTGAGACGTGTTACAACAGGTTTACCTTTTTCATCGAGGCTCCCTAAATCGAGTCCGTCTAGGTCAATTAAGTTCGACATTCCGAATAAGGTATAAATTTTAAGTCCCCAAGTCAAGCATTGACATTTAGTCCGAGATCAGTTCGCGGACTAGTTTTTTAATGGACAGGCAAGTTCGCTTTCCTGAGTCGGATCTGACTTGCACGTATTCGGAACCACTTCGAGTGTGTGTTGCCATTAGTATTGGTTTTTTAACTCTTGGGCCTTTAACGCGCCATACAGCCCCGTGTGGGGCGAGTAGGTAGTCAGAGAAGGACGGTATAGGCTCGAAGCCTGAAAACGCGTCAGCGTCCATCTGATGTCCAATGCGGGGGTTTGTGTGCCATAGCACTTCCTGTTTCCCGCTGTCACTCAGAACGCGACTGTGGTAGCCCTTCCGGTTGTGGCACCAGTATCGCTTCAACCTACGGGATGTTTTCGTGTTAAAAACGTAGTCTGAGTCGGATATTGCGTAGTCCTTTGCACCTTCGATTTGTTTCATGGTTCACGAACCGTAGCAGGTTAATGCCATAAGGCAAGAAAATAAGAGATATTAATGCCGTTCGCATCTGTAACTCTTACTAATAAAGTATTCTCTAAAAGGTATTAATGCCACCTGAGACTCACGTAGCATTACTACCCTCACGTATAGACTTTTTAAGTAAACAAAACAGATGTGAATGGCATTAATACTCAAACCCTGTATCTACAACGATTACCGAGACCGAAGCCGAACCCGAAAACCGTGTTATTGCCCTTCCGGTTTAACGGCATTAACTTTTTGCTTCCTCATCTTCCTATAATGTTTCTGGTAATCCAAGTATTTTTGCCTTTTTCGAATTGCTTCTTCTGGTTCGAGCAAATTCATCAGCTCCTTATTTCCCTTAATATGGTCCTTCATCCTCTCGTAATACGCATTCTGATACGCGAGTTTCTTGTCCCGATTCCGCTCATAGTAACCTGCATAATACTTCGTTCTGTCGCTTGGCATGAGGAGGAGGATAAAGGAGGGAAATTTTTTCACAAGCACACATATATATATAGATGATCAGACACAAAAATCTACCCCCCTACCCGTGGCGTCCCGAATAGTTTGCTTCACTTCGTTCAGTTTATCCCCAAACTGCCTGCTTGTAGTTGCTCCAGAGTCGCAAACCCGAACCACGAAGGGCGATTCGTGAATCGTGAAGCGGGGCGCGGGAATCATGGTGCGGGAAGGCGCTCAAGTCTCACGAGAGCGCTAGCAAGGAAGGCGCGGCCATGAAGCCGAAAAAAGGGGCGCTCGCATTGCGAGCGCCCCTCTTGTTCCTTAATCCTTAGTCTCTCATTTCCTGATTGACTGCCTCAAGCATTCCCATCAGCGCGGACCGGTCCGCTTGCGAGATGCGCTCGAACGCGACCCTGAGCAATTCGCCCCGCTTAACGAAGGCAAGCACGAGCTGGTCACTTGTCGCTTCCGCAGTCGCGCCCGATGCCTCAACCTTCGTCAGCTTGAGAAGCTCTCTATCCCATGCTCTCACATCAACTTCCTTCGCAAGATCCTCTTTAGCAATATCGAACTTCTGTAAGTAATGCTTTATAAAAGGAACTCCCTTTTCATTCGTCACTTTCGCAAGAACCTTTGCGTGCTCCTTTGGCCAGCTTCCGGCCAGTTGTGAAGAAGTCATATTTGCCAAGTCTTCAATGCGCCCGTAATACTTCACCGAATGCCATTCAGCACCTTTCGGAAACGTATCATTCTCTGCGGCCTGCCTATGAGCTACCGCGTGCCCTATCAACTTTCGGCAAGTCTCGATTTTACCGACTGGCAACTTGGCATCTTTGAGAGCACCTCGCATTTCAGCAAGTGACTCGTCAATCGTGCCTCCATTATGGAAGGCGCACGCTATGAACCAAGCGCCTCGTTGACCAGCAGAAGCATCAGACTTTGCAGCCTTGATCGAATCCTTAACACTAATACGCACCGCGCTTACGAACGCGGACAACAATTCATTTTCATTTTTCATTATATCAAATTGTAAGGCTTGTGCTTCATTGCCTTCCCCTTACATCTTATAAGGTAGCCTAGCAGAACCATTGAACGTTCAACCACGAGACCCGAATCCCGAACCACGAGACCCGAATCATGATACATGACACATGAGAAAAAAGTCTATCACCATAGATGGAGCGACCCCTATTTCATAGATCATCAGACCCCCATTGCATAGATGGAGCATAGCCCATTGCATAGATGGAGCGTGACCTTATTTATCAATAAATCGTATGGCATAGAACGATTAACCTTGCGCTATGCTCCACCATATGCTATACTATAGTTACAATAAGGGACAGCCTTACAGTTGACCCTTATAACACTGAATACAATATGAACTACGCAGACGCACAAGGTCTGCTGACTGGACGTTGCAAACAGCGACGGAAGGTTGGCAACAACACATGGCTTGAGCGCCGAGACAACGGTGCCATCGCGCTCAAGCTACACGCTACTGACATCCTCACCTATAAACCATCCGGTGAAATAGTAGTAGACACCAATGGTTACACTACTGTAACCACAAAGGCGCGGATCAATGAGCACTTGCCTGACCCTTATTACCTTTACCAGAAGCAATTCATCTGGTATTGGAATGAGGATGACTCAGAATACAGCGACGGCGACATCGTTATCAGCAACCCACTAAGCTAATGAGCAATACAAAGCAGCTACTAATCGGCAGTATCCTATTCATCATCACGATGTTAGTTACTGCCTACGTCGGACCTGAAGTGATTACACGTAGGGCCATTGAAGTCATCTTCTTCCCCCTGAAGTAATGGCAAGCGCAAGCAAGGGCAAAGGATCAGTGAAAACTGTGGAGTGGAAGGTGCACCTAAGGCCCTTTGGAAAGAAGAGACAGAACAAGCGCGTCCGAGAGGACGGTAAAAAGCAAATAAAAGAACAAACCAAACCAAACCAAACCAAATAAAGAAATGAGATCAATAGAACTAAGAGAACTACGCACCTTTATCAGAGGATACAACAACAAGAAGGCACCTAGACGTAAGCCCTTCAAGGTGGTAAAGAAAACCTACTCCGACTTCACTCATGCTGGCATTGTATTCTACGGGTGCAATATGGGAAGTGTGTGCCACATCCTCACGGTCCCAGAGTTCCGGCAAGAGTGGGCCGAGTTTAATAGAGCACTTGCGAAAGAGTTCAAAGGCGTTGAGTTTATCACGATCAAAGGCAAGCGTATAGTAGGAGGTCACATCTTCGAGACGGCTAACTACTACGCAGACGAAGTCACCAAAAACAAAACGAAACAGAAGCAAACCAAATAAAGAAATGAAAAAAGCACTACCAAATAAAACAATACTAGATTGGGCGCTCGCAACTAACGCCAAAGATGTGAACATTAGCGACCCCGCCATATGACCCGCTGCCAAAGTCGTCCAGTTGGACGACCTCGACGCACAAATGATAAACTTTACCGATATCTCCAACTGTGAAGATTTCGACAGGGTCGAGTCAAGCTACTCAAAAGTCTTAAAAGGTTTGCATATTGGGACCCCAACCATACCGACATGGCGATTCATCCTGCAACTACGGAGGATCATCCAATACCCGACAAACTAAATGAAAACCTACAAATACTACAGGTTAGGTGCGCTCGATGCGAAGGGCGCGTGCCCCACCTCTGGACTACCCACAATCAAACCCGAACCCTTAGAGGGTGACACCTTAAGGGTGTCCCACAAAAAGGAAACCCCTCAATGGTATTGGTATACAGAGAACGAATGGTATGCAATGCCCTCAAAGGAGCTGATCGACAAATACATTAGCAACTAACCCTGATTCCCGCATCCTGTATCATGTATAGGATGCGGCCATCAGTGTTCGAATAACCAACGCTGAACTAAAAAAATGGACAAAGAACTACTAATCGCAATCGCCCTGATCCTAATGCTGCCCGTAGCCCTGATTATAATCAGCGCGAACATGCGGAAGACAGAAGCAAGGCGCTACAAGAAGATGAAAGAGCATGCTGACACATACAAGAAGACGTATGGCTGGTCACAACACAATAAAAAGTAGCTCCGTGCTACGATTTACCTTGCTCTTTAACGCTGTATATGGCATACTATATACATGCTTAAGAAAGAGCATAACTGAAACACTGAAACTGAAATACTAAGATGAAGCATCCATTACTAAATCAAAACGTCGTCGTAAGGGCGCACAATGCCGGAGTTCACTTCGGAAGACTAATCGCCGCTGAAGAGTTCATCGTTCTCGCCGACTCTTACCGAGTCTGGCAATGGACGGGAGCCTTCACTCTTTCGGAGGTGTCCCAACAGGGCATCAAAGGGGGGCGCATTGCGCGGAAGGTGGACACAATGACCATCCCCGTCGGGGATGTTGGTGAGATCATGAACCTCACAGATGATGCACGAGACTCGATACTCCTCCACCTTGAGGGGGAGGACGAATCATAGACAAGAACAAAACTGAAACTGAAACTGAAAATGAAAGAAAAACTAAACATCGGATTGTTGGTGCGTGTGAGCTTTAAAAAGTTCAACCCCATCAAACAGAACAAGGCAATGAAGAACAACTATGCTTCTGCGAACGGGAGTGATGCCAGCATGTATGGTGCGACCACCCGCATGGTGAGTAAGGTGTTCATCGACCCTTTGCAGAAGATTGAAACGGAATGTCGGACCATCGTGGAGCGATATACTCTGCCTTGGGAAGACCGAGGCAATCGACTGCTACCAGCGAAGAACGTGCCCAAGTTGCAGGAAGAACTGGCCAACGTCCGAAAGCGGTGGGACTACGCCGTTGAAGACTACATCGTAGAGTGGGATAAGATTGTGGCAGATGCACAGTCAAGGCTCAACGGCGACTTCAACTATGACAACTACCCTGCGGTAGAGACAGTGAAGGCGCGGTTCACGATGCAAACCGTCTTCATGCCTATGCCAGATAATAACAGGCTAGTAGCAGAAATCCGTGATGAGATGGAAGACATCTTCAGCGACCGCATGAAGTCTGCATCACAGAACCTCCGCACTCGACTTGTGGATAAGCTGGCGCACCTCGCAGCGAAGTGTGCCGAGGCAGAAGATGGTGAGAAGACACGCTTCTATTCCTCCAACATCGACAACGTAATCGAGCTATGTAAGGCGATCCCTGACATGCTGATTGAAGACGACAAAGAGCTGACTGACGCCGTCGAGCAAGCGGAGCGTTTGCTTGCAGGGCTTGACGCCGATGACATCAAGCACTCGCCGGACCTAGCTCGTGACGTTCGTGACCGAGCCAAGGCCATCGTGGACTCAATTAAACTGTAACCCGATTCCTGATTCCCGTATCCTGTAGCCCTACTGTGTGCCTACATACAGTAGGGCTTCTTAAACTGAAACTGAAACTTAAACTAAACTGAAATGAAACATCCTGAAATTACTACCAACGATATCCCATCCGTCCTTCTTCGCAACCTAAAGGCATTCAACAAGAAGCCCGTGCTTCTACTAGCCACCTATGGTTTGGGTAAGTCCCAAACCCCGAACAAGAAGACACGCAAGATGGAGTTCGACTCCCACCCTACTAAGCCGAACTGCTTACACTTCGAAGAGCTACTGCTCGCAAGTGCTCCAGTGGTATTGAGCGTGTTCCAGATCGGCGTTGCCCTCTGCCAGCATACCCAAAAGACCAGAGACATCGTGAACTCAATTAAACTGTAGCCAGTAGGGCTTCTTAAACTGAAACTGAAACTGAAACTTAAACTGAAACTGAAACTGAAATGAAACATCCTGAAATTACTACCAACGATATCCCCTCCGTCCTTCTCCGCAACCTCAAGGCAGGCAACAAGAAGCCTGTGCTTCTGCTCGCTACCTATGGCGTCGGCAAGTCCTCGAAAGGACTATCCTTCTCAGAGTCACAAGACATGCACTACATCGACTATCGAGCGGCATACAAGACGTTCAACGACGTTCGTGGCTACGGCACGCCCAATCGGGAGACTCGAAAGATGGAGTTCCTTACTGATGAGGACTTCGACTTCCACCCTACTAAGCCGAACTGCCTCCACTTTGAAGAGCTACTACTAGCAAGTGGGCAAGTGCAGAAGCCCTTAATGCAGATCATTCTTGATCGAAAAATCGGACAGACCCCGCTACCGGATAACACCTTCATCATGGCCTCAAGTAACAGGCTCCAAGACAAGACAGGTGTGGAGCGTATGCTCGCTGCGCTCGCCGACCGCTTCAGCATCTACCATGTCAGACCGGATATGGACAGCTTCATGAACTACATGGGCCAGCACGGCAACAGTGCAGAGGTGATGTCCTTCTTGCAGGTCAACAGTGACGCACCCTATGACTTCGACATCAAGAAATGGGACGGCGAATCTAACCTGCCAACCTTCCGCTCCTTCGAGAGACTGGATGAGTTAGCTAGCAGCTACGATACTGTAGGCGAGATGGTCTCAGACCACCTGCTCCCAGCACATGCCAGTGCATGCGTCGGACCAAAGGCAGGCAGCAACTTCGCCCAGTTTGTCAAGCTCACAGCACAGATCGGAGATGTCGGTGCGATGGTGGACAACGCAGCGGATATCAAGATCCCCTCGCAGCCGGACATCAAGTGGATCATTGCCTGTCGCCTCGTATCTATAGCGACCAAGTCCAACTTAGGTAACGTGCTGCTACTTGCTCACCGCTTGTCGGAACCAGACCAGACGGATTGGAAGGCGAACACCAAGCCCTCTGCAATGCAGACATATGTTGCGACATCATTGGTTCGCAGGAACCCTGAGTTACTCCGCAGTGCTGAGCTACTGGAGTGGCACCAGAACTTCTCTGAAGAACTGACCACTGTATAGACATGACTGCACTTGAGCTACAAGCATCCGAGCCTAATTTCGGAACCATGAATTACTCTTGGACCGCAGGCAACGAAGACTCTGTTTCCAGCTTCTACCACATGACATTCCCCAAGCACTGCCAAATACACACCGTCCTCAATGGTAGGGACCTGTTCACCCAGATGATCCTAAGCAAAGAGCTGATTGGATTTATGAAAACTAAACAAGCCTCCTCAATGGAGCAACTTTACAATGACCTCAAAAAATAAAATAGAAAAAGCGATTACCTCCATTCTGGTGCGCCACTCATTCTTCGGACCTGCTGTTATGGCGATGCCGTGGATACGTGACGACAGCAGAGGGGCTACTGCATGCACCGACGGAGACACTGTGTTCTACAATGAATCGTTTATCAACTCACTCAGTGGTGTTGACGAAACAATCGGCCTTGTGCTGCACGAAGTAGGACATCCACTATTCCAGCACCTGTCACGACTCCGACGTCACTTCAAGCATGATCCGAGAAGGGCGAACATGGCAGCAGACTATGAGGAGAATCAGATCCTCACAGAGTATAATATGTCTGCTAAGTATCCCATCAAGTTACCGGAAGGTGCCCTGCTAGATCGAGCGAGGTTTGGCAGTGACTCTTGCGAGTCCATCTTCAAGCAACTACAGGAAGATGAGCCGGATGGTGAGCCGGAGGAAGACGGCGATGGCGATGGCGATGGCGATGGCGATGGCGATGGCGATGGCGATGGCGATGCTGATGGCGATGCTGATGGCGATGGAGGTGGTAACAGTAGTGGTGGCGGTAGCCCTACTACTGTCGGTGCAGGCTCAACCTTCGGGGAGTTTGTGCCTCCTGAAAACACCAAGTCTGAAGCCGAGATGGATCAGAAGTGGCGGGAGATCCGTCAGAGCTGTATCCAAACTGCCAAGCTTCGCGGTGAGGGAGGCTCTGATTTCATCCAACGTCTTGAGAAGTTAGATGAGTCCCCCATCGACGTTGAGCAACTACTCAGTCAATACGTGGATGAGTTTGTCATGTCAGACGACAGCACCAAGCCCGACCGACGCTACCTTGCAGACAACGATGTGTGTATTGCAGGTATGGACTCTGAACGGATCGGCACGATGGTGTTCGTCAAGGATACCAGTGGCTCCATCAACGATGAGATCCTCCGTAGTTGTGTCGCAGTCATTCAGGCTGCAGCAGATAAGCTAAACTTCTCCCGACTGGTCGTCATCGACGCAGATGCCAAGGTCCAGCACGTAGAAGTCTACGGTCCTCACGATGATATCGAGATGTGTGCCAAAGGTAGAGGGTTCACTGACTTCCGACCTACCTTCAGGTATATACAAGAGAATGAATATGACGCACGAGTTGTCATCTACCTGACGGACGGCTACGGCACGTTCCCCAGCGAAGAACCAGACGTATCTACGCTCTGGATCTCATACGGTGCCGCCGAGAGATACTACCCGTTCGGTAGTGTGGTCAACCTCCAAGATCTGCAAGTATGATGCTGGAACTCAAGACAGAGGACGCCTTCGAGGCTTTGATGAGAAACCCGTATCGGACATTGAAGACCCATAACATAACGGCGAAAGGGGGTGACATATATTATAAGGGCAGCAGTCGGGAGTTGCCTAAATTTGTTAGCATGGTGGACGATTACTTCATCACGACAGAAAGCTTACACTACATCCACTACGCAGAGACCTACCCACCTAATTGGCGTGCCTTAATCTCGAAGCTCCTAAAAGAACGGAATGGTGTGGGTAGTGTGTCCAGCGGAAATATAAAACATTGTGAACTCGCAGATGTAATCAAGAAGCACCTACTTACTAACATGCCGTATACTAATAAGAAAGAGTTGTGGGCGTGGTATTGGGAATACATCTACACCTATGTAGCTAGAGAGATCACCGACGGTAACGAGATGCTGGATGTGCTTGAAATACCCTCACCGTGGTATCTGTTTAGTTACTCAAAAGAATTTAGCCCTATTAGTGTTGTAGGCCCCCGCGATCTCGTAAGCAAAGTCAGGACAATCGAATCGATATATGCTTATTGCGACCGCTCACTTCCTAAACCCTTCGACATGGAGTTCACGGAAGATAACATACACAAACTCTCAGCACTACATGAAATAGCGGAGATGACACTCAAGAACTTCACGCCATGAGAATAAAAAATACAATAGGCAGCGCACCTGTGATTGGCAGAGGTAGTAGAGATGGCAGCGGCTGCGGCGGCACAGGTGTAGGCTTCGGCGATGGCACAGGCTATGGCTACGGTCATGGCAATGGATCAAGCTGCGGCAATGGTGAGGGCTATGGCAATGGACATAGCAATGGTCATGGGCGGGGTATGATGCGATAAATAGTATGAGAATAAAAAATACAACAGGCAGCGCACCTATAAAAGGCAGCGGGAGTAAAGAAGGTAATGGCTACGCTGAAGGCTATGGTAACGGTAACGGAGATGGCTCAGGCTTCGGAGAGGGTGATGGCTTTGGCAGCAGCAGCAGCGGCAGCATCAACGGCAAAGGCTACGGAAGTGGAGGTGGTGCGGGAATCAGGGTTAGTAAATAATATGAGAATCTTAAAGACAAAAGGAGTCGCCAACTGTATGGGATATGACAGCAGCGGCAATGGTGACAACACTGGTACTGGCGATGGTTCCAACAGTATTAGCTTCGGCAATGGCTTCGGACACGGAAGTGGCTACAGCTACGGCAATGGTAGTGGACTCCAAGATAACTCTGGCTGCGGCGAGGGCAATGGCGACGGGAAAGGCTCTCTTAGTCGAGTGGGATATACCTTGTATACTCCTCGTTAAGCTGTTTATGTGCCTTGTTCAGTCGTTCAATTAAGGTCGCGTTCCCACCAGCCCTAATGTCCCCAACCAAAGTCTCTGGGATGGCGTCCCTTTTATAGACTCCACGCCTAGTGCGATTCGCATAATCCGTAGATACTTTGCTATACTTCAAAGAACTGGTGATCTGCCTTTTTGAAACACCTACACTCTCAGCAGCTCTCATGTATCGTGAAAGCTTTGCGGCTGCACTTTTCTGTCCATCCACAAACTCTCTAACAGCAGCTCTGATCTCACCATCCGTAAGCGAACCCTGAGTCATGATCTTTTTAATCTTATTCCGCGCTCTCAATCTTTCAGCCTTACTATTACTAATTCCCTTTTGGAATACTCTGGTCCAATCAATTGTGCTCTTGCGTGCGGGATAAAATTCTCGTGCGAGGATACCTGTAACTGACTTGCGATCATCAAGGGGCTCATCTCCGAATGCTGCTTTACCTGCTTTGCGTAATGCGGCGAACCCTCGTGGCTCATACGCTTCCTTGAAGACGTAAGTTGTCATATCCATAAATGACTCAAACCCTCCATCCATACCCCCGTGAATTCGATCCCCTGTTCGGGCGTCACGGTTATTCGTAACATCCAGAAGAGCGTTTGTTACGATCTGTCCACCACCATATTCCTGCCTCATCATACCGAGTGCTTTAAAGAATCCTTTTATGGGGTGTCCACTAAACACTTCGCCCATCACTTGGTAGGCCATATTAGTTCCACCTGATACGGGGTTGACGTAAGTCATATCAACGAAGGAGTCCTTACCTGTAAAGAGCAGTGCTGCATTTTTCTGCCAATCTGGTAGTGACTCACGGAGCATCTCATCTTCTTCGTCACTGAGACCTGCAAGGACCGTCCGTGACAGGTAAGGTATAAGCACCCCCGCTCCACCAAGCGTAGTTGTGAAGCTAGCCAGACGTTTGAAACCCCTGCTCCTCATGACGTCATTGCCACTAGTTATTTCTGACTTGATAACACTCGGTATGCCAAAAAGGATACGGACGATGTCAGTTCTGAATCTAATGAATGGAGGTAGTAAGAATGAGAACTTACCTGTAGCATATTTAACGATCTCGAATGCGTCTACATAAGACTGTGAGGTTGCTCTGACTGTGTGGGCTGCTTTAACTTCGAGCGCATCATCAGACAGGTTGAACTTTTTACCTTCAGGCACCCCACGAGATCTATCAATATCACGGGCCCTCTTCAGAACCTCAAGCTCATTATCGAAGTAAGCAATCTTGTATACTGAATCAATTGCTTGCGACGTAGCGACCAACACTTTCATGACTGGTGCAACCGTCTTATCACTCACGGCCTTTCCAGCCTTCAATAGCTTGTCTATTTTAGATGTAAGCGCTTCTGCTTCAGCCTCTAGAGTTTTTAGGCTTGTGTTGCCCTTCAATAATTCTGTGATTGTGTGGGCGGTGAGGTCCCCATGAACCAAGTTCAGCCTTACGAGATTCGCCATGTATGCGTCCAGACCTCTCATGTTCCCCATAAACATTTGTCCAATCTTTTTATGGGCAGCAATTACCCTTAATGGGTTGAGCCCGACTAAGGGGGCGAAGAACGCTACGTTACCTAGTATGTTCCGTAGGTAGAACCCCACAGAGAACAACGTCTTAGCCGCAAGTGAAGCACCAACCCCGAATTTAAGGAACTGAAGAGTTTTCTCGACGGCTAATTTGTCTGAAGACAAGCTGCTCTCAGTAGATCTTTGGAACTGCTTTTGCATGTCCGAATACATCTCACGAGGCACATAGTATTGGCTCGTCTTGCTATACTTAAACTCTACTTTATCACCCCCCTCCTCTGGTAGGATGTCGGAAGTCGCTGCTCGCGCACCTGTTCGAAGGTTGACGAGGTCTAAATCAGGCATGTCCTTCGCTTGCATCGCCCTGACTTCCTCTAAGCTATAAACAAACTGGTGCTCTTTATTGAGTCCTAGCTTAATGATATTGGCCATGAATGATTCCTGTGATGCTGCGCGGCTCACCATTGAAACCGAGCGGAGGATATTGTCCATGACATCCGATTCATCATACTGGCCTAAGAATTTACGGAACGCTTCGGGTATGGACTTACGCGCTCTGATCCGATCAACCAACGACTTGGTTGGGCTGGTTGCTAAAGGCGCAGACTTATCCCTGAATCTTGAGTTCGGGTCTAGTGAGTATAGGTATTCTAAGATGGCTCCTCTTATTGGATCGATGCCACCTTCTTTCAAAGAAGCAACAGCGTCTTCGGAAGTCTGGATGAGTTCCTCTTTGCTAGTCCTATCTTCATCGGGCACCTTTTCTTTTCGCTCCTTTGCCATTTCAGTAGAGGCAAAAGTCTTATGATATTCCTT
>ENA-OSJC01002033-OSJC01002033.1-marine-metagenome-genome-assembly--contig:-NODE-2033-length-15719-cov-7.503197_pt1 | contig 15719 bp, 16 predicted proteins | sample MGYA00237885_ERZ534234 | MGnify/ENA primary metagenome ERZ534234 (study PRJEB26413, sample SAMN06343907) | marine metagenome | isolation source: coastal waters | place: Atlantic Ocean: West Antarctic... | reverse complement strand
AAACGTATTATTAAAGAAGTAGACTTAATGGAAGTCAGTCTTGTTACTTTCCCAATGAATCCACAGGCAACTGTGCGTTCTGTGAAGGGTCAAGAGATTTCTATAAGAGAATGGGAAAAAGGGATGCGTGATGCTTTCAATCTTTCTCGTTCAGAATCCAAGATGGCTGCAAAAGCAGTCACAGATGTATTTGTTCAACGAGAGGTTGATACGAGTGCTGAATTGGTAGATGCCATAAAGAACTTAACTTTAACCCTTAAATCTTAGGAGATTATTATGTCGGAAGATATAAAAAATGCTATCTCTGATCTAGGTCAAACTTTCAACGAATTCAAGAAAGTAAATGATGAAAGATTAGATAGTATAGAAAAAGGCGAAAGTACAGCGTATGTAGATGAGAAAATGACTAAGTTAGAAGCCAAGATGGATTCTTACGAGGACATGAATCAAAAACTTACTGTTGCACAAAAAAACGCTGAAGAAATCAAGTCGCAAATGGCTGAACTACAAACTGTAGTAACAAGACCGAATTCAGGTTTTGAGTCCAAGCAAGTTGATGATTACCTAAACGCTTTTGATTCATATTGCAGAAAAGGACTGGAAGGTCTTGACGGTGCAGAAAGAAAAGCATTGACAGTAAGTAATGATAACACTGGTGGTTATTTAGCACCTCCTGAATATGTGAGAGAGTTACTGAAGACAGTAACAGAAATTTCACCTATCAGAAGTATTGCTAGATTAAGAAGCACAAGTAGTAGAAGCATCCAAGTTCCTAAAAGAACTGGACAATTCGCTGCTCAGTGGGTCGCTGAAAGTGGTACTAGGTCTGAAACAGCAGGTTACACTGTTGGTCTTGAAGAAATACCTGCACATGAGCAATATGCTCTAGTAGATATCTCTGAGCAAGATTTAGAAGACTCAGTATTCAATCTAGAAGCTGAAATGCAATCAGAGTTTAGTGAGCAATTCGCTAAAGCTGAAGGAACTGCATTTGTTAACGGTAATGCTGTAGGCAAACCTGAAGGATTTATGACTAATGCTAACATTGGTTTTGTAAATTCAGGTGACGCAGACGAAATTACTGCTGATGGACTTATATCGCTTGTGCATTCAATTAAGAATCCTTATTCAAACAATGGAACTTTTGTTTTTAACAGAAGCTCATTAGCTAAAATAAGAAAACTTAAAGACACTGCAGGGCAATATGTATTCCAAGCAGGAATGATGCTTACTGGTGGAGTTACTAACTCTATCTTAGGACAAAGCTATGTTGAAGCTACTGATATGCCAAGTGAAGGTGCTAACACTTTCCCTGTTGCATTTGGTGACTTTAGACGTGGGTATATGATTGTAGACAGAGTATCTTTAGCTGTTCTAAGAGACCCTTTCACACAAGCTACTACTGGTAATGTAAGATACATTGCTAGAAGAAGAGTTGGTGGACAGGTGATTCTTCCTGAAGCTATCGCTAAACTTAAATGTTCAACTTAATAAGGAGTAATTAATGCAAAATTTAACGCAAAATATTAAAATAGTGAACTCACTAATAAACAAGGTAAATACTGCTGATGCTAATGGCACTGGTGTGGATTTACAGGGTTTTGAATCAGCATTGGCTATTGTTTCTGTTGGGGCTGAAGGTGATACTTTAGCTGCTAACCTTAACTTCCAAGTTCGTATAGAGCATTCTGATGATAATTCTACTTTTACTCGTCTAGTACAAGCAGATATTGTCAATGGAACTATTGCTGCAAATGGAGTGTGGTTGATACTTGACGGTACTACTGGCGGCGATCCGGGAACTGCAGGTGACAATTGGCAGGTTGGTTATGTGGGTGGTAAAAGGTATGTAAGATTGGTTTTATTTAAAACAGGAACTCATTCAACTGGTACGCCATTGAGTGGGAATTTTGTTCTAAGCAGACCAAGAAATGCACCTACACCGAATGTTATTCATAACGTGTAATTGAACTATAAGGGGGGATTCGTCCCCCTTTTTTATTTAGAGGAAATAAAATGGCAAGAAAATATAAAATACTCGTACAGAAAACTGCTTCTAGTAATGAAAATGGTTCAGAGTCAAAGCTCTATGAGACTGATGACATACTAGAATGTAATGCTGTTTGGGAACAAAGTTTAATGGATACTTTTGTAGAACAAGGATGGGCTATGGAAGTGAAGGTTGATTCTGTTGAAGAAACTGTACAGGTTGAAGCAGAAATCAAAGAAGTAAAAAGAGCAAGAAACGATAAAGGTCATTACAAACAAGATGACTTATCTACACCTGATGTTAATGAAGCATATGAAGGTGGAAAAGCACCGAAGAAAACTACTAAGAAAAAATCTACAAAGAAGCCATCTTAATTAATTCTTTGGTATGATTAATACAGCAGATGCTAAATGGTAGATACCATGCAATTTATAGGAAGTTTTAATGAGTGCAGGATATCATCATTTTATTATAGAGCAGGGAGCTACATTTGGTCAGACTCTCAAGCTTTTTGATTCATCAAACACAGTAATTAACCTTACAGGTTATTCTTCAGGAAGAATGTCTTTAAAAGAGACACCTGATGCTACTGCTAAAGTATTAGAGTTACTTACATCTAATGGACGTATGGCATTAGGTGGTTCAGCAGGAACAGTCACCCTATCAATATCAGCATCCGATACAAAAGACTTAACACCTGATGATGGAGTCTTTGACTTGGAGATAGTCAGTGGTTCAGGAATTGTTTCAAGACTAATAGAAGGAACGTATAGCGTCAGAAGGAACATAACAACATGAGTACAGTAAACGAGATAACTGTAACCTCAGTAAGTACAGTTAATCAGATTACTATTACTGATGTCTCAGGCATTTCAATAGCTACAGTTGGAACTCAAGGTCTTGCAGGACCTAGTACCATCATGGGCAAAGAGGTTGATGGAACTAATACAGCAGGTGCTAATGATAATGGTGCAGTTCTTATATATAACAACGCTACCTCTACTTGGACAGCCTCAACACTCAATACATCACAATCTATAACGCAGAACATATATAACCTTAGATTAAATGGTGCGAATGTAACTGTTAACTCTATATTAGATGAAGACAATATGAATAGTAATAGTGCTACTGCATTAGCTACTCAACAAAGCATCAAAAAATATGTAGATGATAATAATACTGTTCAGGACTTAGATATTGTTGATGATAGTGGCAATCAAATAGATGTAAGAATAAATGACGAAACACTAGGCTTATTAGGTGGCACAGGTATTAGTTCTGTTGCTAATGGTACTGCAGTTACCTTTAATATAGATGCAACTGTTGTAACTTTATCAGGAACACAAACATTAACTAATAAAACGCTTACATCACCAGCTCTAACTACTCCTGTATTTAATACATCAATATCAGGGTCAGCTTTCTTAGATGAAGACAACTTTGCATCTAACAGTGCAAATAAAGTAGCTTCTCAACAATCTATCAAGGCTTATGTAGATACAAAACTTACAGCAGAAGATTTAGATGTAACAGATGGTACAAGTAGTGGTGCTATAGATTTAGATTCAGAAGTATTAGGTCTATTAGGTGGCACTGGTTTAACGTCTGCATTAAGTGGCAATAACTTTACCTTTGCTATAGACAATTCAGTAGCAACGATCTCAGGAACGCAGACACTAACTAATAAGACACTTACACAACCTAAATTGAATGGCTCTACAGCTATAACAACAACAGGCACAGAACTAAATATCTTAGATGGAAATACAGGTGGTTCTTCTGTTGTAATTGTAGATGCAGATAGATTTATTATTAATGACAATGGAGTCATGAAGCAAATAGCTGTAACAAGGCTAGATACATATTTCTCAGGTACAACAGCAACATTAACGAATAAAACCTTAACAGCACCAGTTGTTAATAATGGTGTATTAAATACTGGTCTTTCAGGTAGTGCATTTTTAGATGAAGATAACTTATCTTCTAACTCAGCTACTAAAGTTGCATCACAGCAATCAATAAAGGCTTATGTAGACGCTAACATCACAGCACAAGACCTAGATGTTACTGATGGCTCTACTAACATAGCAATTGACCTAGATAGTGAAACGCTTTCTTTATTAGGTGGAACAGGTATAGATTCCACAGCTTCAGGTAATGGAGTTACTTTCGCTATTGATAATACAGTAGCAACATTAGTAGGTACTCAAACACTTACTAATAAAACAATAAATGTAGATAACAATACTCTATCAAACATAGAACTAGATAATCTTAAATCAGGCGTATTAGATACCAATCTATCAAGTGTAGCGTCAACTGATACAACTATTGCTTCAGCTAAAGCTATTAAAACTTATGTAGATGCTAATATTACTGCTCAAGACTTAGATATTACAGATGGTTCAGCAACTATTGCTATAGACCTAGATTCAGAAACTTTATCTTTACTTGGTGGCACTGGTGTTACAAGTACAGCTTCAGGCAATGGCGTAACCCTCGCAATCGGTCAATCTGTTGCTACAGGTGATAATGTTGTATTTAATCAAGTTACAGCAGCTTTAGTTGGTAATTCAAGTACAGCTACAGCATTACAAAACGCAAGAACAATTGGTGGAGTTAGTTTCAATGGAACTTCTAATATTAATCTTGCTGGTGTTAATACAGCAGGTAATCAAAACACTAGTGGTAATTCAGCAACAACGACTGCTCTAGCCACAGCTCGTACAATCGGTGGTACTTCTTTTAACGGTACTGCAAACATAGCTGTAGGCTTATCAGCAACTGCAACAGCTTTAGCAACTGCTCGTACAATAGCTTTATCAGGTGATGTAACTGCTTCAGGCGTAAGTTTTGACGGAACAGGCAATATAACGCTAAGTACAACAATCGCTGCTAACAGCGTGGCTCTTGGAACAGATACTACTGGTAATTATGTAGCAGGAATTACAGGAAGCAGTAATGAAATAGAAGTTACTAACTCAGGTGGAGAAAACAGAACAGTTAATATTGGCTTACCTGATAACGTCATTATCTCAGGAAATCTTACTGTAAACGGTACAACAACAACTACAGACACTAACGAACTTCATGTTACAGACCCATTAATTAAATTAGCTAAAGACAATACATCTAACTCATTAGATATAGGCTTCTATGGACAATATAGAGCATCAGGTTCAGCTAACCAATATGCAGGTCTATTTAGAGATCAAAATGATAGTGGTAAGTTTAAGCTATTCCAATTACTACAAAATGAACCGACTACTACTGTAAATACAAGTGGAACAGGTTATGCAGTCGCAACCCTTGTAGCTACTATAGAAGGCAATGTTACAGGTAATGTAACAGGTAATACTTCAGGAACTTCAGCAACTGTAACAGGTGCAGCACAAACTGCTATCACTTCTGTTGGAACGCTTACTGCCCTACAAGTTGATAATATTAATATCAATGGCAATACTATTTCTAGCACAGCAGGAACGCATCTAAACATAGTGCCTTTATCAGGTCAGAAGATTGTTTTAGATAACGCTATTGTCATTGATGCAGGTGTTGTAACTGGTGGTACTTCAATAACGTCTACAGATTTTGTTGGCGATCTAACTGGTGATGTAACAGGAAACGCTTCAGGAAATGCAGGAACAGCAACAGTATTAGCAACAGCAAGGACTATAGGTGGTACTTCATTCAATGGTAGTGCAAATATAGAAGTTGGATTAGCAAACACATCTACGGTTCTAGCTACAAGCAGAAACTTCTCTGTATCAGGAGACATAACAGCTTCAGCAGTAGCCTTTAATGGTTCAAGCAATGTTGTTCTTAGTGCAACGATTGATGACAATGTTGTAGGTGCAGCTCAATTAAACATTTCAGGTAATGGAAGTGTAGGTCAAGCTATATTGTCAGATGGAGATGGTTCATTTAGTTATGGAGATGCTTCTAAAACTACTGAGCAAATTCAAGACATTGTTGGAGGTATGGTCACAAGTAATACTGAGACTGGTATCACTGTTACTTATGAAGATGGGGATGGAACATTAGATTTCGTTATAAACCCTGCTCAAACAACTATCACTTCTTTACTAGCAACCGATATTAAAATTGGTGAAGATGACCAAACAAAAATAGACTTTGAAACTGCTGATGAAATACATTTCTATGTAGCTAACGCACAACAGATTAAATTTATAGACGGAGCAATAGTTCCAGTAACTAATAATGACATTGACTTAGGCACATCTAGTCTAGAGTTTAAAAACGCTTTCTTTGATGGCACTGTAACCTCAGATGCCTTTGCAGGTGCTTTAACAGGTAACGTAACAGGTAATATATCAGGCAATTCAGGAACAGCTACTTTACTACAGACTGCAAGAACAATAGGTGGTACAAGTTTTAATGGTTCAGCAAATATAGCCATTGCCCTAGCAAATACAGCTACAACCCTAGCAACTGCTCGTACTATTGGTGGTGTCTCATTTAACGGTAGTGCCAATATTAACCTAGCAGGGGTAAACACTTCAGGTAACCAAGATACTTCAGGAAACTCAGCGACAACGACTGCATTGGCTACTTCTAGAACGATTGGTGGAACTGCATTCAATGGAACTGCCAATATAGCAATTGCGTTAGCAAATACAGCAACTACATTAGCGACAGCAAGAACTATTAACGGTGTTAGCTTTAATGGTAGTGCAAACATAACAACCCTTACAGCAGGAACAGGCGTATCTGTTTCAGGAACAGCAGTATCTATAGGTCAAGCAGTAGCAACATCAAACAGCCCTACATTCGCTAATCTAACACTAGGTGGCACTGATTCAATTAAAGTTCCTTCAGGAAGTACAGCTCAAAGAAATGGCTCTCCTGCTAATGGAATGTTCAGGTATAACAATAGCAATGAAGAGTTTGAAGGATATCAAAACGGTGCTTGGGGAGCTATCGCAGGTGGTGGTGCTTCAGCAATGGAGACAAACAACTTCACAGGTAATGGTTCTACTAGAGCTTACTCATTAAGTAGTAATGTAGTAGATGAAGATAACCTAATTATATTTATAGATGGCGTATATCAAAACAAAGGCGATTATGTAGCAAGTGGAAATACATTAACTTTTGATACAGCTCCTGTTAATGGAAGAGACATAGTTATTCACCACATGAGGACAGCAATTGCAGGTTCTTCAATGGTTAGTAATAACTTTACAGGTAATGGGTCTGCAACAGCGTTCACGTTAAGTATAAGCCCTACCAGTGAACTGAATACGCAAGTATATGTAGATGGTGTCTATCAGAATAAAACTACTTACGCAGTGAGTGGCACAACTCTTACTTTTGACACAGCTCCAGTTAGTACAACAGCAATTGAAGTAATAATGATGTCACAAACAAGCATCAATGTTCCTGCTTCAGATAGCGTTACTACAAGCATGATTAAAGATGCCAATATAACTACAGCTAAGATATTAAACTCTAATATCACATTAGCAAAAATGGCAGCTAATAGTGTTGACTCAAATCAATATGTAGACGGTTCAATAGACCTAGTACACATGAGTGCAAATTCAGTTGATTCAGATCAGTATGTAGATGGGTCAATAGACACAGTTCATATAGCCGATAGCCAAATAACTTCAGCTAAGATCGCCAATGGAACTATAGCTACAGCAGATATTGCCGATAGTGCAATAACAAGTGCAAAGATCGCCAATGGAACAATCGTAACAGCAGACTTAGCCAATGATTCTGTAGATGGCTCTAAGCTAACAAACAATATAGATATAGCAGGAACTTTAGATGTAACAGGGGCTACTACTTTAGATAGCACATTATCAGTATCAGGTGCTATAACAGGCACACTTGCAACAGCAGCACAACCCAATATTACAAGTGTTGGAACACTCAGCACATTAAGAGTTGATGACATAACAATTAATGGTTCTACTATTTCTGATGGTGGAGACCTAACAGTAGATGTAGCAGGAAGTATAATTCTTGATGCTGATGGTGGAGATGTTCAATTTAAAGATGGTGGGACTTCAATAGGAGCTATTATAAACAACAATAGTGATTTTGTATTTAGGTCTTTAGTTTCAGACAAAGATGTTCTTATTAAAGGTCTTGATGGCAGTTCAATAATAACAGCCCTTACCCTTGATATGTCAGCAGCAGGTGCAGCTACTTTTAATTCAGGTGCTATTTTTGGAGGAGGTATAACAGTAGCTGGTATAGGGGGTCTTTCTAACATAGCTAATGACCTTACAATTTTTAGTAGTAGTTCAGGTCACAATGGATTACGTTTTCACGTTAATGGCATTTTACCTACTAACAATGCAGGTGCTATTGTAGATGCTGATGCTGACTTAGGTATTTCATCACATCGTTTTAAAGACCTCTATCTTTCAGGACAAGCACTAATTACAGGTGGAGCTGTATCTGCACCGAGTTATTCTTTTATTGGAGATACTGATACTGGTATAAGCAGACCAACAACCAATGCACTTAATTTTGTTACTGCTGGAAGTGAAAGAGTCCGTGTTGATGCGAATGGAAAAATTCATATTAACGAATCTGTAGGTCGTGCCCAACTTAATTTATCTTTAGGAAATGTTACTGGTGTTGGACAATTTGCATCATCACAACTAAACCTATCTAACCCTACTAATGTTAATTCTATTTCACAAATAACCTTTGGATATGATGCGACTGGTAGAGATAATGCCGCGGCTTATATGGGCTATTTAAGTACAGTCGCCACAACAAATGGTAAGGGTGCTTTAGTATTTGGTACAAGAGATGACGGTAATGATACTCAGCCAACTGAGAGGATGCGTGTTACTTCTGCTGGAAACGTGGGAATTGGAACAAGTAGTCCTGCATACATTACAGAAATTGCAAAATCTCAAGCAGGTGGTGTAGGAGCAACATTATATCTACACAATACAGCAGACAATTCTGGGGTAGGTCATGCTGCTGAAATAAGATTTAATTTAAGAAACGCAGAAGCCACTACTAGAAATGCTGCTATACAAGCTATAGCTGAAGGCACTTATGGAACAAGTCCAGCTTTGACCTTTTTAACGTCATCGGGTGATAATGGCTCCGCTACAGAAAGAGTCAGAATAACAAGTGCTGGGTTTCTTGGAATTGGACTCACTAATCCTGCTAGAGCATTATCAACAAAATCTTCAAGTGTGACAGTTGGTACTTTTGAAAGCACGTCAGCCAGTGGGTCTCTTATTAGTTTTGTTGACCCAAACACGACTAATGATGTAACTGTTAGGGTGGGTTCTCAAGCAAATGCTCTAGTCCTTCAAACCGGTGGCGTTGAGCGAGTCCGCGTATTAGCGAATGGAAAAATGGGAATTGGAACTGCATCTCCTGCAACATTACTACATATAAAAGCGGCAAGTGGTGAGGCAGAGTTGAGATTAGAGGCTGCTAATAATTCAGAAGCTAGACTTAGATTTGGTGATGCAACAGATAATGATGCAGCTTATGTAGGGTATAGCAGAAGCGGTGGGCTTATGAATTTTAGTGCTTTAAATACCGCAGGTTCTCAGATGACGCTTGCTAGCTCTGGCGACCTTACAGTCGGAACTTCTTCTTTAGGTTTTCATTTTGATGTAAGCACACAATTATTTTCAACTAAATTCGGTAATAGCGGTAATCTTACTTTAGCTGTTAATAATAGTTCAGGTTCAGGAGTTGGTGGAGAAATATTTTTAGGTGGAAGTACAAGAGGAGATTCTTTAAGAAATTGTATTTCATTTAGAAGAGCATCAGGCACACAAAGTATGGTCATAAATGCGGCTGGGAGCTTGTTGGTGGGTGAGGGTATTAATAACTATACAACACATAATGGGATGGTTGCAGTTGTAGCTAATGCAAGTAACCCATTTCCTTTTTCTGCAAAAGCTATGTCAACAAGTCAAGGTTTCATGGGTTTTTATAACGCAGGCAATACTTTAGTCGGCAGCATTTTTCATACTAATGGGGGTACATCCTTCAACACATCTTCAGACTACAGATTAAAAGAAAATGTAGATTATGAATTTACTGCTCTTGATAGAGTTGCACAATTAAAACCAGCTAGATTTAATTTTATAGCAGATGCAGATAATACAGTTGATGGTTTTATAGCTCACGAAGTACAAGAAATAGTTCCTGAAGCTATTACAGGTGAAAAAGATGCAATGCAAGACGAGGAGTATGAAGTTACACCAGCAGTCTTAGATGATGATGGAAGTGTTGTTACTGAAGCTGAAATGGGAACAAGAAAAGTTCCTGATTATCAAGGCATAGACCAAAGCAAGTTAGTTCCTTTATTAACCAAAGCTATACAAGAACAACAAACATTAATAGATAGCCTTTTAGCAAGAGTTGAACAGCTTGAAAATTAATATATAATTTATTTATAATTAACAAACCTAAAAGAGAAGGTATTTATATGGAAGATGAGAGAAAAGAAATAACTGAAGTAACTATATTTGGTAAAAAATATAAAACTGAGGATTTAACTATGAGAGTTAAACAGGGTTTTATTAACAATCAAAGAATGGACGCTGATTTTAATGAGAAGCAATATCAAAGCTTAGTTGCTTTATCTGCTTTGAAACATTATCAGGAACAATTGATGGCATGGATTGAAGAAGATAAATTAAAACCAATAAAAACTGATAAAGACACAATAGAAGAAGCAGACGTTTCCGAAGTCTAATGTCAGCTCGTAAGACTGCTAATGATGTTGCTAATGATTTATCAGTAGTTGCTGGTGAGCTTAATGCACATGAACGCGAATGTAATATTCGCTGGAAGCAAATTTTTCGCAAGACGGATGATTTGCAGACTTCAGTTCAAAGCATGAAAACTTGGCTCTTAGCAGGTCTTACAACAATTATTATTAGCCTTATGGCAATAATCGTAAGAGGTCTAGTTTAGTCATTGTATGATTGATAAACTTATTGAGCCTGTAAGTCATATTCTGGATAAGTTAATTGCAGATAAAGATTTAAAGACCAAACTACAACACGAATTAAACCAAGAATTACACAAAGCTAATATGGCTCAACTTGAAGTCAATAAAGTTGAAGCTAGTCATAGAAATGTTTTTGTTGCTGGGTGGAGACCTTTCACCGGATGGATATGCGCTTTAGCGTTGGCATATCATTTCATTATTGAACCTATTTTAGCTTTTGCTTTTATTATCTATGGCATAGAAGTTAATGCGCCCCAGTTTGATATGAGCAGCTTACTAACAGTTTTAATGGGCATGTTAGGTCTAGGCGGATTACGAACATTTGAAAAAACCAAAGGTCTAGCAAAATGATGATGGATAAAGTAAAAAAAATGCTTATGCGCCATGAAGGGGTGATGTGTCATTTGTATACTTGTAAAGCAAATAAAGTAAGCATTGGAATTGGCAGAAATCTTACTGATGTTGGCATTACAGAAGATGAAGCTATGTACTTATTAAATAACGATATTAAAAAAGTTACTGATGGCTTAACTCTTAACTGGGGTATCTGGAGAACGTTTCCAGAAGAAGCCAGAATAGTCTGTATAGACCTAGCATTTAATTTAGGCATAGAAGGCTTTATGCGATTTAGAAAAACGCGCGAGCTAATGGAATTGGGTCTTTGGCTTGAAGCGTCTGAAGAATTATTAAGATCAAATTACGCAACACAGCTTCCAAACAGATCAGCATATAACTCTAGGGCGCTTGCCTTATGTCAACAAAAACATCTGAAGATCACTTAAATAATTCTAGGCTTGGTGCTTATGCTGAGTCCTTAGTTAAAACATTTTTACTTGAGCATTGTGATTTTGCCTATGAAACGCAAAGCAAACATCCGGCAGATTTAATTTGTGAATTAGGATCAGCCAGATATACAGTTCAAGTTAAGGCAAGAAATATAACAGCCCAAAAGAAGTTCACTTTTGCTTCAGAGAATACTAGGAAGTTATCAGAGACACATAAAAAATATAATGTAGATATTCTGGCTATGGTGTTTATGCCTAATAAACAAATCATGTTTAAATCATTTGGCGATAGTCAAACCTATTACACTTTCAATGAATCCGTCCTTGCTCCTAATATGGAGCTTGAGACATTTCAAGACACTTTAAACCAACTAAGTTCAATTCCTGTATTAAATTCCCTTATAAAGTAATTTATAAATATCATACCTAAACTATATACATTTATATATTTATATATATAATAGGGGTATGTTATTTATAAATATGGAGTTAAAAAACATGAAGAATATGACAGAAATTAAAGACAGAATCGAAACAGTAAAAGCACACTTAATGATTGCGAAGCTGCACAAGAACAGAGTTAGAATTGCTCAGTTTGAAGATGAATTAGAGGTGTTGACTAACACTACAATAATTACAGAACTAGACAACGTTTGGAGCAAATAAGATGACTAATCTAATATTTTTTACAGCAGGATTTATAAGTTTCAAACTTCTAAGGTTGATACTTGTACATTTTGACGAATACCAAGCCTTAAAAAAAAGGCGTAGTGTCTGGGTTAAACAGAACTTTGACAACAGATTGAAATATGACAAGAGACTAGTTAGATAGTTTCTTGTTTATATGTCCAGAGGTATGAGACTTGTATAAATATATATTTATATATACTCTAGGGTTATGATAATTATAAACAACGCTGGGAAGCGTAGGAGGGCGCTTTGATAAAAAGCAACTACACACCAACAGGAAAATGCATAATTTATGTAAAAAATCCTAAAGACTTAGGAACTAGCAGGGGATTAGTTCATAAAGGACTTGGAACGCGCGTACGCGTTATTGATGAATTTGTTGAGGTATCAGTTAGAAAAGATAAAAAACCTGTATTAGAAGAAGCGGTTGCTAAGTGCAATGAGAAGGCTGGTACGCATTTGGTCATTGCCAATGTTGGACACTTGCCCAGAAGCCTAGCCTTTTGCAATGCCTGTATGAAGCTAGAAGGTGATGATCCTTATATTATTACTTTAAGATCAACAGACCATAGAGTTGAGCCATTTAAATACCATGTCCGCCAAATGTACTTTCAATGCCTGGATTACTATGCAGCTACATCTAAGAAAGCCAAGACAGCTATTGCAGCTAAAAAGGCTACTGGCTGGAAGGCAGGTAACATAACGAATCTTAATGTTGCTACTATTAAGGCTTCCAGAGCTAGGGAAAAATCAGCCAATGATTATTGCAAGGCTATTATTCCAGAAGTCCGCAGAATCCAAAGATATGGAAAGGTAACATTGCAAGAAATAGCCAATGCACTAATGGCGCAAAACATAAGAACGAGAAGGGACAAGGAAACTTGGACACCAATGGGTGTATCTAATATTTTAAACAAAGCTAAAAAGCTAGGGTTGTAATATGAAAAAAGAAACTAGTGCTGAAAGAATGGTTAGAGTAATGACAGAACATGATGTGGCTGTTGAATTAAACGCATTATTATTTGTGCAGACTGTTGGTATTAAAAAAGACCCAATTGCTGAGTTCATAGCTAAATTTATTTATACTGAACACAATAAAGGCAATTATCCTAATGTGTCTTTAATAGAAAATACGTTACTTGAATCACCAAACACCATTAGAAAAAAAATTAAATCTTTAGTTAGTCTTGGTCTTATAAAGAATGTTAAGAAAAAAGATGACTCAAGAAATAAATATTATGTGCCTACAAAACTACTTAAAAGGATTTATCTGGTAGATATGACAAAAAGAATTAAATGCGTGCTTGAGCTATCGCCTGTTTTTGAAGGCATTATGGGTAAAACCATTAACAAGCTTTTTGTTGAGATAGGAACAGAGGATGAGCTGAGTTACTTAAAGACATTAGACCGCAATAGCTTTAATGAAATGATCGGAAAATATCGAATTGATCTACTGGATAATACTAACAAATTTGCGGGCATTAAAAATACCCTCAAAAAATTAGGGTAATATTTTGCGTGTAATAGTTGCACATAGTTATTGCAAAAATATATTTTTATATATAAGTTATTAATTAAGATATGGAGAAGTAAGAAAATGAGTTATCAAAAAACATCAAGACGATTGACAATAGCCTTAGAAACTAATGAGCAGATTAAAAATGCTACTAAAACTTTTTATGACTTGGCAGCAGTTTTGGCAAAGATTTCCAGATCACCAAACTCAGAGAGAAACAAATTGCACATGGCACAATATGAAGTCATGTCTGCAAATGGTGTTTTAAAGAGTCTGGCGAATGGAGAGACGGATAGCTTAACTCAAGGTTCTTATTACAAGAAGGCGACATAGATCATGTCATGTAACCCTATGATACTTATAAACGATAATAATAATATGTGTAGAACAGCAGTCAAATACAAACAGCGTAGCAGTGGGACAAAACAGCTATCTCTTTTTGGAAATGATAATAAGGCTTCGCATAATATATATTACTCCAAATTAGGTAAATCATCAGACAGGTTACATAACTTTAAACAACCTGGAAGAACTGTTAGATTTAACAAATTAGGTTGTTCTGATATTCTAATATGTCAGCCAAGCCAGATCAAGTCCTTCTTTAAAGATGAGCGTGGAACGTTCATTGTTATAGTAGGGTTTGATAAGCCAATTCCTGTAAGAGACTCCATATCTGAAATTAATAACATTTTAAATAAGGAGAAATAAAATGGTAGGTAAACTAACTTGGTTCAGAGCAACAGCATCAGTATCGTGCGCATTATTTGATAGAGGTAGATTTTTTGATAAGCATGATATTTTAAATAGAGCTATACATGAAAAGAATGGCACTATGGTTGATGACTATGTGCAAACTAACAGGCAAGCAACAGGTGACTTATTAGAGCCGGTGCTAATCCAAGAAGCAGCTAGAAGGCTAGGCATTGTAGAATTAGAAGCAGAAGTAGATTACAAAATAGAGCATCCAACATTACCCCTAGAAGCATCATTAGATGGCAGGTGCAAGGCGGTTAATGTAAAGGTAAGTCATAACCCAGATCAGGGTATATATTTAGTAGGGCATGAGGATTTGATTTTAAATGGGGATATTCCTATTGAATGTAAATGCAGTTCAGACTTTCCAACAGTAGGCGAGCCACCTAAATATCTTGGGGTAGATCAACTGCATACATCAATGGATATATTAAACGCGGATTATGGAATTTTAATTGTCTTATACCAATCAACTGATCTAAGGATATATGTCTATAAGAAAGATGAAGCGTTTGCAGGCGAGCTGGCTGAAGTAGTGCTAGATTTTAACCAAAGGGTTGATGATGAAAATTACTATCCGCCAGAGAAGCCAGAACATGCAGCAAATATTTTTGATCTAGGCAATGATGAAAATGAAAAGATATTGGGATCAGATATGGTAGATATCATTGATACGATCCAAGCCCTAAAAGAAGCCCAGAAAATAGCTAAAGAAAAAGAAGCGGAGCTTATGACAGATTTAATGATGTCTATGGGTAACCATAGCAAGGCAAGGGCAGCTAATTATATTTGTGAATGGAAAACGCTACCGGCTAAATTAGAGCAAATTAAACAGGTTACATATAAAGCTGCACCAGAACGTAGGGCAGGTTATGTAAGAATTAGAATGGTAAAGGAATAGTTTTAAGAAGGAAGGGCAAACCACTAAAGAGAGTTTAGAGAATATGGAGAGTTTAGCGGTTGCCCTTCATTTTTGATTATAGAATATAAATATCAAACATGTAATTG
>ENA-OSJC01002031-OSJC01002031.1-marine-metagenome-genome-assembly--contig:-NODE-2031-length-15726-cov-4.265193_pt1 | contig 15726 bp, 8 predicted proteins | sample MGYA00237885_ERZ534234 | MGnify/ENA primary metagenome ERZ534234 (study PRJEB26413, sample SAMN06343907) | marine metagenome | isolation source: coastal waters | place: Atlantic Ocean: West Antarctic... | reverse complement strand
AATGCCCTAACTCATTATGGGCAATTTCATGAGAAATCAGTGATGCAATTTCAGAATCACTTTTACAAAAGTCATACATTCCTTTATGGAATATAATATTTCCACCAATTGTAAAAACATTTTTAACCTTATCGTCAATGAAAAACATTTCATAATTAACCCCTCTAGGTTCTGCTAATCGAGGAATTAAATCATTCATTATTCTTTTAAGCCTAGAGTAGTCTGCTCCCGTTGATATAAATTTATTTTCTTTTTTAAGAAATTCAACATAATCATTCCCTTGTTTCTTTTCTTCCTTAATTGATATTTCGATATCATCTAATAACGTGTTTTGTACTTCCCTTGTCAATTCTCCAAACTCTAAAATAAGTTCATTAGTACCCTGATCTCCCTCACTTGACAAGCAACTAAAATCAAAAAGTATATCTGTTCTTTGCTTGTTGGTTTTACTAGAGTTTAGAGCAATAGGATTTTTTTTATTTACTTTTATTAGAGGCTTATTAATTTTAGTTTCATTGGTTTCATTTGTTAAGTCAGAATTTTCTAATCTTTCAGGCCTATCTTTTAATATTTTGTCTCTAATTTCATTTTGTTTATTTAAAAAATATCCGGTAATTAATGTAATTGCAATAGCTAATGCAATAATTAAAAAATAAATTAATTTTTTAGAATTATTCTTTTTAGAATTATTCTTTTTAGAATTATTTGTCTTTGGAACATCTTGATTTATTGTTGAAATAAAAGAAATATCAGCTGACCCAGTAATTTTCTGAATATTTCCCTCCCTATTAACAACGTTAAGAATCGCTCCCATTCTTCCACCGTAGCGTGCAGGAAATCCTCCAGCGTGGAAATCAGCTTCTTTAATCGCATCAGTATTAAATGTAGAAAAAATACCGAAAAGATGAAATGGGTTATAGATTGCAATCCCATCAAGCATAATTAGATTCTGATCCGGTGTACTTCCTCTTACATAAAGCGCACTCGACAGATCACTGGATGTTTGCACACCTGGCAGCATCTGCAGAGTCCTAAACACATCGGGTTCAATAAAAGCTGGAGCAGCATTAATTTCTCTTAGATCCAGGGAGATTTGACTACTTTCAACAGTTCTTTGAAATTTTTGTCGCTCAGCGGTAACAAGTATCTCTGAAGACTGTATGACTTCTTTTTTTAAAACAATATCAAGCCTAATGGATTGGTTTAAATCGAAATGAATATCTTCTTCGTGCATGGCGAAACCAATCATAGAAGCATTAATCACATAATCACCATTCGGAATATTGGAGATAACATAATAACCATCTTGATTTGTTGCTGAACCAAGGGAAGTATTTGCTAAAAATACATTAGCATATGCAATCGGCTCACCGTTATTTCTATCTCTAACAAAACCACTTATTGATGAACTTTTAGCCGAAATTAAAATTGGAAGAATTAAATAAAAAAGATTAAATAATTTAAAATTCATTGCAAACTTATTTAGAAAAGCCCCTGTACTTTATCCAATTATAATCAGCATAGTCGTTCCCATTTTCCTCATTACTAGTTGCATAAAGACCTAATAATGCTCCAGTATAATTTCTACTAAGCATAACGTCTGCTTTAATTTTACCACAAAAATTAAAATTAGCACCATTATCAAGAGAATAGAAATAGTCATATATATTATTTTTTGAGATGACTTTAAATAATATACCATCAGTGTAGTTTTTTAAGTTTATTTTTTTTATCATCCTCGGCTTTTTATTTTTTTCAACTACATTTATCTCTAAATAAAATTTATTTTTAATTTTTGAAACTGTACTAGTAATGTACTGATATTCTTTTTGATAGTGAACTATTCCTGCTTCTGTTCGATTTTTTAAAGGGTTAAAGTCCATTTTTACTTCATATTCAAAATCACTTTCTTTTTGACGAAAACCAACAAAACTAAATTGTTTTCTATTTCCAATCGTATTGGGTTTAGCATAAAGTCTAAGATATCCAATATTTTCAGATAATGAAAATGTGTTTGATTTAGGAACCCGTATAAAATTCCATTCTAAATTCAGTTGAGTAAGATTAAAATCGTCAAAGAAGCTATCATTTATGTATTGTTTTTTATCTGGAAATGGAAGTGGTGTATATCTTTCTATCTTACCTGTCTGCGGCGCAACAACCGGCCAGAGATACTTAACTGGTTCCCATCGATCTTTGCTTACCTGCTCCCATTTGACAATTGCAGGCTCCCAAATAACAGGCATCAGGTATGTTTCTCTTCCCATATTAGAATCACCGTTTAGGTCATTTCTTTTACCAAGGGCCACCATATACCATCTACCATCCTGCAACTCAATAAGATCTGCATGTCCAGTACTATTAACAAAATATTGGTTTGAAATATGGCGTGTTGTAAGAATAGGGTTTCTTGGATTTTCTAAATAAGGACCAAATATATTTTTACTTGCAGCAATCATTACAGCATGATTTTTACCAGTTCCTCCTTCAGCTACAAGTAAATAGTATAGACCGTGTTCTTTATAAAGATGTGGCCCTTCTGTACAGCATCCAAAGACTCCATCCCAAACAGTATGTCTTTGCCCCTCAAGTTTCCACTTTTTAATGTTTAATTGCTGTATCCAAATTTCGCCAATACCATTTGCATTCATATCTCCAGGATTATGGGTTCCAGTGAAATAAACCTTCCCATTATCATCAAAAAATATATCTGGATCAATACCAGGAGCACCTTCAATAATATGTGGATCAGACCAAGGACCAGATGGGTTTTCTGCGGTAATTATAAAATTCACCATCTGACCTGGAGCACCATCTTCGTGTGAATAAACATTGGTAGTTATTATATAAAATGTACCATTATGAAATCTAATTGTTGGAGCGTGAATTCCTCCATCTGATTGAACATCAACTAAGTTTAATTCACCATTACATTGATTCTCTCTATGCAATCCATATCCAACTAACTCCCAATTAACAAGATCTTTACTATGATGAATCGGTAGTCCGGGAAAATATTCGAATGATGAATTAACTATATAATAATCATCACCTACTTTACAAATGGAAGGATCTGGATGTGCTCCGGATATAATTGGATTGATAAAATAGCCGTCTTTTCCAACTGAAATAGAAATTAAAAAGATTATAATCATAAAATAATTCTTCATTTTATTCCTTACTTTTTATTTAATTGTCTGTATAATTCTTTCTTAAAATCAATTTCCATTTTACTGCTAAAAGCTATTTGTTCAATTGTCTTATTTGCCTTAGAAAATAATATGCCAATTAGTTTATTCTGTTTATCTACCCAGCATTGTGTTTTCTCATATCTACCTACTCTTAAAATATCTTTCTCATATTGATGGTTTTTACTAGTTAAATAAAATCCATAGCTTGTATTATATCCATAATTATTATCCTTAACATTTGGTTTGGAAGTCATTTTTTTATAGTTTTTTTTTAGGAATTTATATTTTGAATTAAAAAATAATAATTTCATAAAACCAAATTAACACCTAGCTGTTGCAATCATTCCTTCTCCACCTAAAAATAATTTATTTTTTTTCATAATCAAATATTTGCTTATAAAGTTCGCCTCTAAAATCATTATAAAACCCATGTGCTTCTTTTTGTAGCATATTTGATTGTGTCATTACAACGCCAACAAATTCTCTTTTAGAGTCAATCCAAAATTGAGTACCTTCATAGCCACCACCTTGCCAGAGCCCTTCATCACCCCAACCACTTTTACGAAGTGTATCACTTGTAACCCATAGATTATATCCATTATATCCCCACTTATTATCTAACTGAGAATGCGGAGAGGTAATTTCATCTATAGACTCTGATTTTAGAAAACGACTACCATTTAAACTACCATTATTTATAAAGATTCTTAAAAAGTCAGAATATCCATCAGCGGTTGCTACCATACCTTCACCTCCTAGATAAACTTTATTTTTAAAATCATAAGATGGAAATTCAGGCCCAAAAATATCTAACTCTCCATCATTTGCAACTCGTAAAATCGTATCAATACCAGTTATTTGGGGTAATAATTTTTCATCTGGATCTATGTTATACTTTAATCCGTTGATACCTAACAAATTTGTCACTCGATCTTTGATTAAAGACTTTAAACTTTTCCCAGTAGCTCTTTCAGCCACAAGACCTAAAACAGTAGTATTTGTACCATAAAAATGTGATTCACCTGGTTGCTGAATTAATGGTAATTCTGATATTTTATTTATTAAATCATCACTATCATATGCTCGTGGTAATTTTTTATCTGCAATAACTTGATTTATACATTTGTTCTGTGTAGTCGCATAATAAAATCCAGCTTCATGGTTAATTAAATGTCTTAATGTCATGTCATTATTCATTGGTATCTCTTGATAAAGACATACTTTTGACATCGAATCAACCATTGACAAGGAGGTTCCCTCTTTATTTGTAGCAACTGTTAATTTTTTAAATTCTGGAATATACTTAATTACGGGTTCATCTAAATTTAAAATTTTATCTTCTATAAGGTCCATTATTAGAGTAATTGTTACTATTTTACTCATAGACCAAATTCTTATTAATGTATTTTTATCAACTGTTTCTCCAGGTAAAATATCTTGATTCACAGCACTATAATCATAGATAATATTACCGTTTCGATCTTTTATTAAAATATAAAAAAAAGGACTTAGACCACTATGAACATATTTATCTACAATTAAATCTAAGGGAGTATTATCAATCGGTATCTCAGGTTTTTCACAAGATAAGAACGTTGCAAAAAATATAAAAAACAGAACAAAAGCTCGTATTCTATCCATAATTATTATCCTTAGCATTTAGTTTTGAAGTCATTTTTTTTATAGTTTCTTTTTTTCTTCAATAATTAAATGAAAGTCCTAATTGTTGAGTATTTCCAAGAAATTTCATTGTTTCAAAAGAATAATTAATCAAAAGACCATTTTTTATAATTTTTGGTAATCTCATTCCTATACCAAAAGACAACTCCTTCTCTCTTTTTTCTAGTGCAAAAGAATTAATTCCAAAATAAAATGATAAAAATTCATCATATATGCTGAAAGAGCTACCAACATTAATATAATTAGCATTATCATTTGGACTTATCGCATCTAAAGACCATAAAAAACTATTTTTACTACCAACTTTAATCTCATCTGAAATTCCTATTCTTAAAATTAATGGTAAATCAAAATAATCTGTAGATAGAATACCTGTTACACTCTCGTTATTACCATCAATATTTTCATCTACATCTGCCCCAATAAGAAGATCATCTCCTGTCATCATTAATTTGGATCCAAAATTGCTTATACTTGTACCTAACCTGAAGCCGAAGGGCGTAATAAATAAAGTCCCAAAATCTAATGCAAATCCTTTTGCATGGCTATTTGCGATTGTTTGCTGAATATACTTACCATTTAATCCTATAGAAAAACGATCAGTCAAATTTATCGCGTAAGTAGAACCTATCGCATAATCTGCGGCTTTGAAGGTTTCACCGGTATTTTCGTTACCATATCGAGTTACTTCCATTTCATCCATAGTTACGGATGTAATATTGAACCCTAAGGTTGTTTTACTGTTCATTGGAATAGTAAATCCAAAGTAATCAAAGGATATGTCTGCAATCCAATTAGCATGATTAAAATATACTTCTTTAGTCTTATTAAAACTTAAACCTGCCGGATTCCAGTACATAGCTGTTGCATCATCAGATATAGATGTGAATGCTCCACCCATACCTGTAGCTTTTGAACCAACGCCAATAGATAAAAATTTTGCAGCAGTTGTTCCTGCTTTATCTACACCAAATGCCGATGTTATTAAAAAAAGAAGTATTATGTATTTATTTAGTTTTTTCATTTTATTATTTCACTATTGCTAGTTTTCCTATTTTTTCTCCGATACTTGGTGCAACAATATGATAAACATACATTCCATATGAAGCCGATAGATTATCTTCTGTCAATAAATCCCATCTACCCGTTCCAGAGTTTAAAGGAGATGAGTGATTAATTGTTTTCACTAACTCGCCTGCAATATTATAGATCCGTATTGTACACTCGCTGGGAAGATATCTAAATTGTATTTCTCGAGGACCACGACCAGAAGAAAACGTATTCTGTCCCTCAAAAGCACTTGCCGCAAAATAAGGGTTTGGAACAACTTTTATTTTATCCATATCTTCCAAAACTTTTTCCGAGTCCACTAATGGTGCATGGGTAGTAAACTCATAAATATCAGTACTTAAAAAAGGTTTATCTACGATGACATATGCCGTATCTCCCGATCGCGGTTGACTATAAATACGTGTATCATCATTTGGAAGAAGATTTAATAAAAATCTCCAAGATGGAAGAGGATTACCCTCTTCATCTTCATGATCCATAAAAACAATCCAATCACTTTCTCTGGAACCATCAGCATTAAAGAGACTATCAGGAGCTCCGAATGGTATCACATCAATAAAACCAATCGGTATCTGCTTCCAGTCAACAGCATCATCTCCTGTTAAGTTCACTTGACGCTGAACCTTAAAATTTATTGGTCTACCTAATTGTGCAAAACCGGGATAACAGCTTCCATTTGGAAGCGTACGCATACAAATATCAATACTACTATCTGAGACCTCTTCCGTAAAAATTACTCTATAATCATAAGGAAGCATAGAACCGACCACATTAAACGTATAGTAACGAGCAACATCAAATGTCCAGGTACTATCTGTATTCCAGGAGGAGAGGGTTCGGTTAAAGGCTAAAGATTCAACATTATCAAATGTCAAACGAAAACCATCTATCACATCTGCATCCGACTCAGGTAACACGTAAGAGTTATCAACAAGAGTATCTAAAGTATTTGGCTTGGTTATATCAACTAACGTGTACGATTTAGTGGTAACTGTATCATAACCAGCAAGACCTTGCTGATTTAAAAAGGATGTATCTTCAAACGTAATCTGATAAGTATGAGCATCCTTCACAATCATAGGATCTAAAATCTCTAAAAAGACTTCACCACTTGAAGACCCAGAAACATGATCTACCATATCGTCAGTATAAGATGCATCTACATAACCGGATGATGGTGGTGATGGAACAACCTCCACAACATTTGGACCTAAAGTAACGACACCCGTCAACGAGTTTACTCGTAGTTTCATAGGCGAGTCACTTGGTATAATATTATTTGTAAGATCTCCACCATAGTCGTAAGAGACAACAGCGTAATAATAACGCTGACCATTCACTACATTATTATCAACATATGAATGAACTAGACCCGTTTCATCTCCTAAATTAACTTTGATACCATTAAGGTCTACAGGATGCCAACCGCTCTTACCATCCACAAGGTCCCATTGAGCTTTTATACCATTTTGCACATAAGCCTCTAAAAAAGTAGGATTCCCATCTCCATCTGTAATAGTATAAGAATCATTAAATTCAAAATCAGTAGCACGATAAACCTTATACCCTTCAAAATCATTCAAATCTGCACCATTCGTAATTTTACCCATATATTTATCAGTGGTATTTTCGGCAGACCGATCCCAATATAATGTCACCTGACCATCTCCAACAGCAGCAGTAACATTAGGTGCATCCGGTGCTTTCGCAAATTGATAATCAAAATCATAAGTAGTTTGAGCAACTAATTTGTTTCTCAGTGCATCATTTTCATTATTACCCAATACAACAGACATAGCTATCCGCTCAGTTTGTCCTGCTTTTAAAGGAAAATATCCTGAGGTAACAAAAAGATCATAATCTCCAGGAGGCTGACCTGACGCGGGTGGTTGCCAGTACTCGCCTGGTTTCATATAAAAAGACCACAGAGCAGAGTTATTTGAAATTGGTATTGTTCCAGCAGCATCATAAGCTACCGCGGTAAGTCCCATCTGATCCGACTCAGAGACATCTGTTTTATCGATATTTGGTTCTCCTGGAAAACCGGTTCCAGAACCCGAAGTAGGCATATTATCTAATGTCCCAACTAGTAATCCTCCAGAGCCATCTCCATTAAGCCCAACATCATCAACAAGTGCCCAGTCTCCATCATTATCAATAAAATCATCTCTGGACTCATCGATCATCTCATCGATACCTTCATCGATACCTTCATCTACTGCACCATCGCCATCATTATCAATACCGTCCTTATAAGGCTTGCCTAAATCTTCTTCACCAACATCATATAATATAATATCTGTTCCTGGAACCGTATAACGTTTCCAGATATCCGTAGAGGCTATCGCTATCATTTCTTCATCTACCAACGGCGAGTTCACATCCGCTCCAAGCCCAACAGGATACTCTAATTTATAAGGTCCTTCTGGATCTGCATTATTATCAATACCATCTGCATATCCCCCAGCTAAATCCATTTCATCAAGACTTATAATATGGATCAATCCATCCTGATAACCATCAGCTGGATCAGGCCAGATCTGCCATTGCTGAGAAGTAACCGCATCAATCATCTCCTGAGTTACTACAGGACTACCTGACTCTCCATTGTTATTATTATCAATACGATCAGAATAACTCACTCCTGATTGGTCCCCAAAAGGTACATGCGTTAAATTTTCATCAATAAGACCATTCCCATTATCATCAAGACTATTACCCAACTCTTCATTAGCAATCATAAACTCTTGGAGAACAGGACCTCCCGACTCACCATCCCCATCGTTATCGATGCGGTCTGTGTTATTTCCGGGGGTCTCTATAAAAGAAGTAGCCGCAACTCCAACCGGATCGGTACCAAATGCTGGTCCACCAATACCATCCCCATCTAATGACCAGGCAACGTCATTAATCAAATCAAAATCTTTAACATCATCTTGACAATCACCATCTCCTCCAACACAATCTGCGAGCCATTGCCCAAAAGCCACCTTATCATAATCGTAGGAACCATCATTTGTTACTTCATGTAAGAGAAATACCACATCTTCAATGAGAATTTGCTTCCATTCTAGAATACGAATAGTTGTTATTAGTCCCGCACCCTTCCGAGTTATATCTGTCGTGTCAGGTGTATATGGATGTCCTACAATATAATTTCTGTCATCAGAGACCTTGTAAAAAATCTCCTGACCTGCGTTAAACTGGTTTTTACCAAAATAACCATTCCAGGAGCCTACCCAGCCTGGATCATTCTCATCTTCCATCTTATCTGGCCAGCTTAATGGCCAGGTAGTTTCATCATCACTGATTGCAATTTTATAAGAATTTGGATTTAAATATCCTGGAACCGGTTCCCATTCCATTGATTTCCCTTCTTGATCCGTTCGATATGTAATTGTAACTAATGGCTTTTTTTCTCCATTATTTGTTGTTACTTCAGCACCAACATATAAACCTTGATAAGCGATATATCCACGCCCAGAATTTGTTGGCCACTCATAGAAAAAAACACCTGGACCAGATAAATCATTTCCACTTGATCCATAATTTTGAATAGAAACTCGTATTTTATTTACATCAATATTGGTAACTCGTCTATAATTAGGATCTCCTCTATCTAAAGATTCAGGTAATAAAACACCTATTAGGAGAATATTTGCTACAACTTTTACCATGAAAATTGAATGCCCATTTGAATTTGTCTAGGTGGGTCATACCAATCAGGTCGATTAAAAAATTCATTTATTGTGTTGGGCCTCATAGGCTCAAATGGACTAATAATTTGTGCTCTTGCTTCCTCTATCGTCTCATCAGTTTTTCCAGAATCTCCGTAAACTGAAATTTGATTTCTTTTATCAGTAAGATTTTGAATTCTGATATAAAATTTCCCTTTATATCCAGCTAAAATTAATTCTCTATGAATTTTTAAATCTATTCGAAAGGTTGAGGATTTACGCCTACTATTTCTTAACAGAACATTCGATAAAATACCACCTTGGCTCTCATAATTTGTTATCACTGGAGTATAGGGATATCCACTACCAAATTGAAATACCGAGTTGGCTCCCCACTTTTTGTAACTGCCAAAAATTGAGCCATTTAAACTATGAGTTTGGTCCCAATCAAGAGGTATTATAGAACGAGTAGGTTCATTTCCTGCAAGTACTGCTCCAAATTCCTCAACTGGGTTTGAATTTGCACCCTCTGCCACTTGATATGTATAATCTATTTGACAGCCTAATAAGTTATTAAAGCGTCTATAAACAGTCGCAATTATTCCTCTTGAATTTGAATAATCTTTATTAACATAAGAATAATAAGCTTTCCCGTCTCCTAAATCAATTGGAATACCACTTGAAACATAATCTCTTGCATCTCTATAAAAAGCTTTTAATTCAAGTCTTGTATTTGATGCCACTTCTTGTTTTAAACCAATTTCATAACTGACAGTAGTTTCAGGTTTTAAATCTGGATTTCCAAAAATACCAAAACTAGAACCTGTTTCACTTAATTTGTAATCTGTTTGATCATATAAAAGAGAAAAATCGGGAATCTTAAAGAAATAGCCATAAGCAAAGTGAATAACCCCTTTATCTGATATTGGATATGCAACAGCAACTCTCGGGCTAAAAAGTGATTTAACTTTAGTATTTTTCCACCAACCTTTCTGGCTTTTTAAATCAGGCTGATCATTAAACCTTTCATAAAAATCAGCGTAGGAATAATCTATAGAATTACCATTGCTATCAATTTCAGTATAAGAAGTAGCACCCCAATCAATATTTTCAAGTTGCCTCTGATTCAGACTATCTAACGCTGGATTTCTAGGATCCTTAATATATGGTTCATGAATATTTTTTGGTATTTTTGAATTTGGATTAAAACTTTCATATCGTAAACCAAGGTTTATTATCATATCACCATACTCAATTTTATCTTGAGCATAAATAGAAAATTCTTTAGGATTATAATCATAATTCGTTCGTGTAAAGCTTCCTACTTCTGGAATTTTAGGACTAAAAATTCTATCCGTTAAGGTTGAGTCTAAAATTGAATAACTATCCAGTACTAATTTATGCTCTACATAATCCAAGCCAATTTTAATTTGATTATATTTATTAATTTGACTTGTAAAATCAAATTTATATGTTCGTGTTTTAGTCTCTCTTTCAAAGCGACTATTATTAACCCCAGCTCTATTAAGGGAATATGCTGGGAAATATTTCACATTATCTCCGTATTCTTCTAAAATATGATCTGGAATACGATTTTCTATTTGAGCCCAAAAAAGGCTATCCGGTGTTATATAACGACTATCTAATTCATTTTCAAATAAATAGGACTTATAGCTATAAGCATTTTCACTAATATTTACTTGAGCAAAGGTTGTTGCTGAAATTGAGTGAGAAATGCTTAAGCCTATGAACCTTCCTCTATTATAATTTGTTGGTTGTGCATTTTCAAGTAATTGAAGTCCATGGTTATAGTCTTGGCTTTTTTTATAATTAATAATACTATTTATTTTAAAAATAGTTCCTTTAAATATATTGAGTGTTAATTTATTTTGAGTTGACCATGAGGAATAACCATTAAGTCCTTTAAAATATGGAGTTTTTTGTGATTCACTATCATCCAGCTGTAAATTATTGTTTAAGTCATTGAAGATAGTATCTCCATAGATGGTAAAAGTTTGTAGACCATTAAGCCATCCGTTAGATCGATTAATTCTACCACTTGAATAAAAAGTAACTTTATCTTTTAACAAAGGACCACTTAAGTTTGCAGAAAAACTGTAATCATCCTGAATTTTAAAAGTATTCAAATCTTGATAAGTATTATCATTACTTTTATAGTCACCAGCATAGGAATGAAAAGAGCCCTCAAATTTATTTCCACCATCCTTAGTAACCATGTTAACTACGCCTGTTAATGCTTTTCCGTATTCTGCGTTAAATGTTCCACTTATAACCTGAAGTTCTTGAATATTATCATTTTCAATTTGAACTCCAATTCCACCATTATAAGAATCTGACATTGGAACACCATCTACCATATACGATACTTCGCTAGTTCGCCCACCTCTCATATGAATACCACCCGATGGATCAACAGTTACACCCCCTTGTAATCTCAAGACTTCTGTAACCTCAGTTACTGGCATTCCATCCAATTCATCAGAAGTAATAATTGCTTCAGATTGAGTCACATCAAACTGTATTAAATTTCTCTCAGCCAAAACAATAACCTCTTCACCAGATATGACACTACTTTCCATACTACCATTCAGCCTACTTGTCTTATCCGAAGATATTGAAATTCCTTTTTGCAAAAGTTTCTTGTAGCCAATCATTTCAAAACGGACTGTATATGATTTTGGAGGAATATTTAAAATAATAAATTCCCCCTGAATATCCGTTGACGTTCCAATATAGGTATCTTCAATAATAACATTACAACCAATTAAAGGTTCACCCGTTTTCTTATCTTTTATTGTACCAATAAGTTTTCCCGTTATACCACCATAAAGAAGGTTATTAAGAATAAAAAAAATCAATATTTTTACTATATTTTTCATATTGTACTCACATTATAAATTTCTTAATTAATAAGGTATCAACTTTTATATCTGATGCTAGGACTAATTTTTTTCTAAAATTAAAATAATTTTTAATTATCTCATCTTGATTATTTTCAATATCATTATTGAATTTTTCATTGAGGTTCTTTACTACTTTTTTTATCATTGTTTGATCTAACTTTTCAGAAAGTTTTTTTTTAAATGAGCTCGTCAGATGAATTTTATTATCTACTGCATCAACTAAAAATTTTGAGCGACAAACAAGACCAATTACTGCTTGCTTTAAATCATATACATTTATGATTTTTGATAATTGATCAGACGATAAATTACTTAACTTGTATAAAGTCTCTTCAATATTCCATTCTTCATCTTCAAAGACTATTAAACTTTGATTTTTTATTATTTCAAAGTTTTTATTGCTCAATGATAAAAGAAAGGAATGTAGATTCTCCAACCCTGAGCTACTAAACTCTATATTCATATTTAAAACTGTACTATCTGTAAAATGTAGTAATCTTGTTTGCTGTTTATAGTTTCTAACTAAATCAATCAATTTTAGTCTTTCTTTTTGATATTCATCTTCCGTCATAAACCCATCATATTCAGTTTCAATTAAATGAATAATACTATAACCATCACGCGTCTTAACTGGATCAGAAATAGTACCCGGAGTTAATGTGAAAGCTCTCCACTCAAAAACTGGATCTAACTCTCCTTGTTCATACCATCCTAAGTCACCACCATTTTTTTTTAGCAATGTATCTTGAAAGCAATCTCTTGCTAGAGAACTCCAATTTTCGCCATCGTCCAGTCTAGATTTAAGATTCTGAATTTTTTCTTTATCTTTTGAAAATAAGTGCCTTACATGAAAAGAGGTCTTTTTCCATTTAAAGATATTTCTAGATTCTAGTTCAGTTACAGGTAACTCTACATTTATTTTTTTATCAAAATAATTATTTAATAATAACTGATCATAAACCTCTTTAGTCTTTTTGATATAAACTGAATCATTTTCTAACTCATTTTCTTTTGCATAATTCAAAATAAGCTTCTCATCTATTAAATTATTTAAATATAGATACCTATTACTTAGATTGTCATTTTGATATTTTTGTAATAAGAAATCTTGATATTTATTTTTAAATCCAGATAATGAAATAATGTCACCATTAATCTCAGCTAAAACTTCTTTATGATTATTTGAACAAGAAAAATAAAGTAATAGAAAAAAAATAGTGAGTTTATGTACTTTTTCCATTTTAAAGTGCAAATTCAATTAGCCTGAACCCAGTTGGTGGTATGGTAATTTTCTTACTCCATTTCTTCTTTTTTCCATCTAAAATATCAACAAATTTCTTTTGTCCTTTTGTAAGCTCATCAAACCTATTTGAATTAATTGTTACTTCTTTTTTATTTGGATTAATTAGTAAACCAATTACTCTTTCTTCATCATATCTAAAAATAGAATAGATACCGTTACTAAGTGGAATGAACTGCATTGTTTTACCATTATGAATAGTACTATTTTTTTTTCGCCAGTTTAATAATCTAGAACAATAGTCCCATATATCATTTTCATTATTTGTTCTACCACTTTTAGTAAAAGCATTTCTTTTATCTTCTGCCCAACCTCCGGGGAAATCTTTTCGTATGTCAGCATCACCTCTCTGTCTATTTCCAAATAAATTGATTTCAAATCCGTAGTACATTTGAGGAATTCCCCTACTAATCATCAATAGAGCAAAACCCAATTTATATTTCCTTATATCTTTTCCTACCGTACTATAAAATCTGTCTGTATCATGATTATCTAAAAAGATCACATTGGCTTTGGGTTTTGGATAAATAAAGTCTTGTGCCAAAGTATAATATATTTTCTTTAAATCGATTTCAGTTTCTTTATTCCCTAGCGCTTTTCCAACCTCATAACTAAATGGAAAATCAATTACAGATGGTAGATGAGACTCATATCCATCGGGAGATGGAAAACCAGATTGCCAGTATGCAGTTAGAGGAGGTTCAGTAATCCATATTTCACCGACAATATTAAAATGAGGGAACTCAGTGGTAACTGCTTTTGCCCATCTGGCCATTGGCTCTTTTGATGCATATGGATATGTGTCCATTCTCATCCCATCGATACCTGAATATTCAATCCACCAATAGGATAATTGTATAAGATACCTTTCTACCAAAGGATTATTTTGATTTAGATCAGGCATCTCCTTTACAAAAGGTGCTTCAGTTAAATGTTCTAAATCATACGATGAAGCATATGGGTCATTTGCTACGGCTGTTTCATAGTTTGTATTCGAATGTATTTTAGAAGTATTATACCATTCAGATGATGGAAGATCATCCATCCACCAATGCTTATCACCTGAATGATTGTGAATTATGTCCATTACTACTTTTAAGCCTCGTTCATGGGTCTTATCAACTAATTCTTTGTATTTTTCATTAGTTCCAAATCTTGGATCTGTTTTATAAAAATTTGTAGCTGCATAGCCGTGGTAAGCACCATAGACTTGATCACCGTAACCACCGGCCACTTCAGGCATATCGTTAATAAAAATAGGAGTCATCCAAATTGCCGTAACACCCAAATCTTTCAAATAATCTAATTTATTTATTATGCCTTGAAAATCTCCGCCATGCCTCATACCTGGAATTGACCTATCTGTTCCAGCTTTTAAACCTTTTACAAAATCATTTTTTTTATCTCCATTCGAGAATCTATCTGGCATCAATAAATAGATGACATCAGATGAATTAAATCCGTTTGCATACAATCTATTTTTTGAAGAACCATCGAAGGTATAATTGAAAGACTTATTAGACGAACTATCAAGAATAAAAGTGTATTCCCCAGGTTTTATTCCATCCAATAACTCTAATTCAATAAATAAATAATTTCTATTATCAGTCTTTTTTATCCGCTTCACAAGAATATTAGTTTCAATCTCTTTTTTGCTATTAAGGACTAAAACATTTTTAGTAAGACCTAGATCATTCCCATAAACCATTAATTCTAATTTTCTGTCTTCAAAATGAGTCCACCAGCTTGGCGGTTCTACATTGATAATATTTGCAAAACAAAAATTTAAAAATATTACCTGTAAGGTTAAACTTATTTTAAAACCGTATTTTTTCATATTTCCAATGTTTACCATTTAATTCTATTTTAAATGTTTTCTTAGT
>ENA-OSJC01002028-OSJC01002028.1-marine-metagenome-genome-assembly--contig:-NODE-2028-length-15735-cov-6.134244_pt1 | contig 15735 bp, 16 predicted proteins | sample MGYA00237885_ERZ534234 | MGnify/ENA primary metagenome ERZ534234 (study PRJEB26413, sample SAMN06343907) | marine metagenome | isolation source: coastal waters | place: Atlantic Ocean: West Antarctic... | reverse complement strand
CAGAGTGTTCACTCCATCAAGAGTCAAAAGCCGTGGTTCAGTTACGTTTTCAACAGACATTGGAGGCTGAGGCATTTCAGCGTCAAACAATTCGGGTCTAACTGCTGATAGCGGAGGTGCAGGATTAGACGCTCTATTGGCTATAAACTGCTCAATTTTAGGCACACTTTTGAACATAGAGTATATAGGCTCTAAGTCGTTAGGATCAACTGTATTTAAGCCTTGCAAGATTTGATCTTCTGACCCCGAAAGAAAAGGATACTTTTGCTCCAAAGTTTGTGGAGTCATACCACCTTCCTGCATACGAACAACACCACCGCCTGCATACTTAGCCATGAAAGGGGTCATGCCACCACCACGCATAGGCATGGGCTGACCTTGTTGTTGCTGACCCTGCATGGGCTGTTGAGGCTGAACAGATGCAATCCCTTCTTGGGTTATTTGATCAGCTACAGTACCTTGAGGTTTCTGTTCATTAGGGTCTTGGTACTTCTTTCGCATGTCAGTTCTGCGTTGAATCTCAGACACAACTAAAAACTGTGGAACCTGTCCACTAGGTGCTTTAGCTTCTTCTTGCAACGCTTGGTCTGGAAGTCCTTTGATGATGTCTTCTTGCTCAAGTATATTCATTAGCTTGTCACTAACCTCTTAAATTAAATTAACCCATTGCGTTGTATAGACCTACGCCACCAATACCTGCACCAAGCATTTGAGAGTAATCACTTGGGCCACCACCATACGTTGCTGTAGAACTTCCGGGAGTAATTGGAACTCCTTGTAACATGTTACTGAGAAGAGCAAGTTGCTCTCGACCAAACGCTTGCTGACGTTGGAAGTCACCATAGCCCATATCAAGGCTACGTTGTTCCATGCCTCTGCGATTCTGTCCTGCCGCTTGGAGATTACGCAAACGCTCAATTTCCATGCGCTGTTGCTGACCACCAAATCCACCTAACATCTCAGCCGATCTTAACATCTGATCTCTGTTTGCTCTATTCTCAGCAAGACCCTGCATTCCAAGGTTTGCTCTGTTTAGCTGATTCTGATTGTTAGTGTCTCTAGCTTGCATCCTAGCATTGTTCTCAGCCTGATCAACTCGCCCTTGAATCTCTTGAGCAGACAATCCAAGTCTTGCACCTTCCTGCTCTGCTCTCTGCTGTGCTTCAAACACTGCACGATTTTCTTGTTGTTCAGCCATTCTAAGCTGTTCATTTTGACCAAACTGAGCCTGACCAAACTGCTCTTGAGCTTGTTTAGCGGCATCTTCTTGTTGCTGTGCGTTAAGTCCTAGTGATGCGGCCTGCTGTCTAGCTTGCTCTCCTGCATTAAATGCCTGAACATCCATGCCTTGTTGAGCCTGTCGGAAACCTTCAGTTTGGGAGAATGCTGACTGCCTGAACTGCTCCGATGCTTGCCTAGAGGCATCCTCTTGCTGTTGAGCAGTCATCCCCATCGCCGCCGCTTGCTGTTTAGCCTGCTCGCCTGCATTAAATGCCGCTTGCTGAAGTTGCTCTTGCTGTATCTGACCTTGTTGGTTTTGAGCGGATGCTGATTGACTAAACTGCTCTGTAGCTTGACGAGAAGCATCTTCTTGCTGTTGAGCCGTCATACCTAAGTTAGCGGCTTGCTGTCTTGCTTTTTCTCCCGCTTCAAAAGAACTAATAGCCATTTGTTGTTGAGCTTGTCTAGCTTGCTCTGTTGTTCCAAATGCCGATTGACGTAATCTCTCTGCTTCTTGACTTGATGAGTCAGAGGCTACACCTTGCTGTAAACCCATCTGAGATGCTTGCAACCTTGCCCCACGATCAGCTTCAAACGCTTGTTGTGCTTGAGCAAAGCTTGCTTGATCACCTCTAGACTGAATATCTCCTAGCTGTTGCTGAAGGTTTCTATCTTGTTCGGCAAGCATTATTGCTTCTCTATAACCGCCTAATCCTCCAGACTGAGAAGCTTGCGAACCAATCTTAGTCCCTTGAACATCAGCCGCTCGCTGTACTTCTCTTTTTTCAATGTCAGTAACAAGTTGCTGATAAGGATTCATGTAATCTTCTATCGCACCTTGATCAGCAAGTGTTCCTGCTTCAAAGGCAGGGCCAACATCAGGCATTCCTCGATACTGGCTCTCTAGCTCCCTAGCAGAGTAATCTTGACCTAGCTCTCTTGCCACATATCCCGGATCGAAAGTGCTAGGGCCATACTTAGATAATATGTCTTGATTTACAAACTGAGAATCTCTAGTTCCTGCTTCATATCCCGGATCAAACGTACTAGCGTCAAATTCGCTTTGTAAATTACCTGCCTGATATCCTTGACCTATATCTCCTGCCTGATAGCCAGAATCAAACTCGCCTGCCTTATAACCCATATCTCTTTGGCCTGCCTGATAATCTTGACCAAGGTTTCCTGCATCGTAACCTGAGTCTATATCCCCTGCAAAATAACCAGAGTATTGTTGGCTAGGATTGTATTGATTGTAGAACTGCTGTGACTTGTTTGGGTCTTCAAAGCCAACTTGAGAAGCAATGTAAGATGCCTGATTAAATTGTTCAGGGTTTCCTGCCATAGCCATATTAGCCATGCCGTCCATACCCATGTTTTCGTACTGATCAAAATCAGCAATACGTTGACCCGGAAATCCTTCATAACCTCTTTCGCTTTCGTAGGTTGCCCTACCTAAAAGGTTCTCATAGAACGGTCTTGCGTACTCTGGAAGGTTAGTCGTTGTAGACTCTACCTGTTGAGTTCCACTGCTTCCACCACCTTTACTCATTCGTCAATCCTCTTCTCGTACACTACATAAGATTGCTTAAAGTCATCTTGACTCAGCCATTTCCAGAATCCTTGCCTTGCAGTTGCCTCTATTCCATGACAATCTGTTTCTTTAGCAAATTCGTTAAACCGTTCTAACATCTCCCAAACCCAATCATTAAACCTATCTCCGCCTAAAAACTGGATTGCAAGCATCTTCTTATTTGGGTAGTTAACTATCTCAGTTGTCCCTACACCATCAATATTTTTGTCTTCATCAAAAGCAAGCCATAACTGTTGTTGCCCAGTTGCAATAACATTAAATAAAACCTCCATAGTCCAACGACCATTAGAGCGTATTACCGCTCTCTCTAACTGCGCCTCAACATCAGGCCATAGAGCGTGTAGGTAGTTTGTTGGTGCTATAGTTATAGTGTGAGTAATTTTTCTAGGAGCATTTTTGCTTTTAACTCTAGGCTCTCTAGATAAATCTCTTACAATAGGCTTTTCTTTTTTGGCTGTATTTTTCATGCAGGCAATACCCCTCCAGAGTTCATTGGTGCAGGTTGCTGAGTTGTTCCAGTTCTAGTCTGCCTTACTCTATCAAGCATTCCATCTAGTTCTGTTACACCGCCATCAGTACTACCATCTCCTAGCCCAGACACAACATCCGCAGGTACTATGTATTCTCCGGGACTTACGGCCACTGGCTGTTCTGTTCCAATCATACCATCAACCATGTCATCCATGCCTCCTCCTTGTCCTCTAATTACGCCCTCTGTTTGAGCGTTAGGAACTACTGACTGAAGAGCCTGCTCTCTTAACATTTCAAATGCTTCTTGACCAAATTCGCTAATAAACTGGTTAATAATAATATCAGCTTGTTCTTGTGGCAATTGTCCTAACACAGCAGATATAGCTTGCTCAATTAGTTGTGTTTCAGGGGATGCGCTAGGGGTGACTCCACCTTCTTGGAATGAATATGATTGCGGAGCTTGGCCTTGAGGTTGCATTATCATTGACTGAACAGCTTCCATACCAAACAACTCAATAGCTAACATTAACTTCTGTGCAAGCTCAGGAGGAAGTTGCTCAATAGTTACACCTTGAGACAGTGCCTGCGCTACCTGTCCTGCTATCTCCATTGCCTCACCTTGACCCATCTGACCACTTTCATTCATATTAAGAACAGGGTTAGAGGCGGTAGGCATTGCTTCTGCGGTAGCTTGCTGAATTAATGGATCGTTAGACAAGGATGGGTTATTAAAGTTTGGAGCCATCTCTTGCTGTGGAATATCTGCTATTCCTCCACCTTGAAGGTTTACCACTCCGCCTCCTGCAACACGCCTTGTTTGCGTTCTTCTCGTAGGCTTAAGCATAGGGTTAGGCATTGGAGGTTTAGGCATCGGCATAGGAGGCATAGGCCCACCCATAGGCATAGGCTCACCCATCGGAGGCATAGGCCCACCCATCGGAGGCTTAGGCATAGGCATAGGCATAGGCCCGCCGCCCATAATTGGATCAGAATACAAAGACGGATTAATTGGAAATTTTGGCGGGGTATATATAGGAACAATTGGTTCTGGCGCTCCTATTGCATCAATCGCTTCTTTTGCCTTAATAACGTCTAATGGTGGTTTTGGTGGATTTCCTCTTCTACCTCCTCCCACCGGAGCGGTAGCACTAGGATCAATAAAAGGCTTCTCCGATGAGTCTGCGCCTCCTGCACCCACTGGCCCCATCTTATCCATAAGATTCTTCATTTCTTCTGGCGATAAGTTCATTGCTCCACCCTTGCCGCCTATTGATATTGGGCCTAACCCTGTATCTATTGGGTTAGAGGGGTCTACATTTCCACCACTAGGGTCGGCAGGGGCGATTTGATCTTCATCAGGAGGAACAGGAATCCCTGCTTCTTCTGGTGTTTTTCTAAAGTAGTTTATTTCACCTGTAAATCCTGCTCTTGGATCTTTTCCTTGAGCAGATAATTCTGCGGCTTCTTTTGCTAGTTGATCAGCCGTTACAACATTGGCAGGCCTTACTGCTCTTTGCTTTAATCCGGCTGAAGCAGGAGAAGTGTTTCCGCCTTTTCCGGGCATTCCTGCATAATTATATTCAGCAGGGCCACCTTCTTGCATACCTACAGTCTGGACACCATTCATCTGGCGCATATATTCTTGAGGGTTTACGGAAACTAAACCTCCTCCTGCATAGCCATAGTCTTGATAGGCGTAGTCATCTCTTGCTTGTTGAATTGCGCTATCTCTTACGGCAGTGGATCGAGCAAGAGTATCGGCTTTTTCTTTTTCATAATCAGCAAGCGCCCTTTCATTCGCCTGATTCATTTTTCTTTGGCCTCTCATGCCCTCACCAATAGCGACTGGGAGCATTGTTCCGCTTGTTATGGCCTGAGAGCCAAATTTCTTGGCGAACTCCATTGGGTTTTCAGCAAATGCAGAACTTCCTGCGCGACCTGCATCAAACTTTGCGGAATCTAACGCTTGCTGTCTAAATGCTTGAGAGCCTATGTTGTCCATTTGAGGGCCAACCTGACCTTCAGGAAGGTAATAACCTGCAGGGGCTTGTGTTATTGCATCTGCCTGCCCCTGAAGTAAATCCTTCGCACCTACAACATCAGTTCCAATTGCTCCCGATAATCTATTAGCCTCGGTTACTGCGTTTAAGGCATCTTTTCCTGTATTCGCAAGGTCTGTTGTTGCACCTAAAACCTCTGGACTTAGTAATTCAGATGCGCCTTGGAAAGCTTTACCTATGCCAAACCCTGTAAGGCCTGACATTATTCCTTCTTTAAGGTCTCCAGTTATTGCTGTGGTTGCAAGGCCAGAACCTATTGCTCCTGCCGCCGCCGAACTTAACCCTGCACCACCGATTAAGCCACCCAATGTTGACCCTGCAAGCAGTGAAGAACCTCCCAAGCTTCCCAACAACGGCAACAAGAACGGCAAAAATGCTTCTGGCTGTCCTGTCATAGGGTTGGTTGTTAACTCTCCTGTAGGAGACAAAGACGCTAATCCTTGGACTTCAACTGGATTCATGTGAACAAGCATACTGTCCCCATATCGACCATGAGTAGCCATTTGATTAGCCATGCCACGCATTGGTTGTTGGTTTGTATACTGAGGGGGTCTGTTGTTCATTAACTAGTCTCCACGCCAAAAAGATTAAAACTTACATTAGCCGCACTTGAGTATACTTTCATGACATCATTCTGTCCTAAACAAATACCTATAACTACTGTCTGAGTAGTCTCTGCCGCAAGTGATTGATTATAGAATAAAAATTGCTTGTCGTCTGCGCCTGCTCCTGCAACATGAACGCTGACTCTAAATGTTATTGCACTACCTGACCTGTTACATATAACAAGGGAGCTAACCGTTGTCTGCGTAACATCAGGAGCTGTATAAAGAACGGTGATCGTAGTAGCAGATACGTCTAGCTGACCAAGAATTTTAATTGCGTCACTCATGAAGCACCCATCAACAAGAATTGGAACCTACGCAAAGCCAAAGAACCTGTCTTGTCGCTCTGTCTTTTTGCTATGTTTATTTCATTGTCTGCATTTGACAAGGCAAACTCAATTGTTTTACGAACAGTGTTTTCATTATTCTGATCATACTCTGGTCTTGCCACTGGGAGTGGAGTTTTAACTGTAGCCATTATCGTCTACCATCTTGTCTTACATCCATTCTAAGAGTACCTAATCTCCAACCGTACCCTTCACCTGTACTTTCAATTCTTATTGATGGGTGTCTTGACCTTGCCCTTATCACAGATTGTCCTGTGCTTGAGGTTACTGTAGTAGTAGCCAATACAGACGCATCCTGTAAAGGATAATCTCTACCTTTAACTGTCATAGATACGCTAGGGTCAGTCCCCTTAAATGAGAAGTCTGGGATAATTCTGTGCATAAACATAAAGCTGTTACCGTCACCCATCTCAAGATCACCAGACTCTACAAAAGCCGTTAACGCTTCACCATCAGCGTCATGGCCCTTCTCATGCTCGTACATGTAGTTAGCATTTGTGTCAGTAATAATTGACGTTGCTAGGGGGAAATTGCCTAGCCCAGAATCAAACCATGCGCCTCTATCCAAAGTTCCTATAGACCAAAGGTTTTCTTCATAGTTGTAAGTAACGTAATTTGATATTTCTGTGTTACCAGACCCAATAGGGTAGTACCAAGTAACTTCGGAGTAAGCAGAGTTTTCAGCGGCAAACACCTTAAACGCCTGACTAACATTTAAGTTGGAGAAAACATAATCTTTAACTGAACATGGCAGTGGTTGAACTGATCCGTTATAAACAAAGAATCCACCCTCATCCATAAAGAACACTGATCCCCTAGCGTTAACGGCCGCATTAGGAGAAATCATGGAAGTGTCTGTGCTTATTGTTGCGAAGTTAAATACAAAGGGAGGGCCAACAAATCTCATGGAGTGCAGGCTTACATCTGTAAAAACAAGTATCTCTTCTCGCGCCTGAACAGCCCCAATAATAATTGATCCTGAGTTTATTCGTACACCACCTGCTGTGTTAGTAGCAGTAGGAAGCCAGTCAATTGCGTTCTGTTGATCAGAGAATCTAATAAATAAAGGGTCAATTGCTGTAGAGCCTATAGGGTTTGATCCAAACGCAATAACGTGTTGATCAATATCTGAAACCATAACCTGAAGTGCAATACTTGGTGGAGATAATTTTCCTGCGATAGACGTTATGTCTACCCCCCTAGCTCCTACACCACCAGAGGTATCATGATAGTAAATGCCTCCACCCCTGACATTAAACACCAAGTCTTCACCAAAATTGTCTTGACTATAAAGCCTTAACTGGTTGGCTGAACTAATATCACTGGCAGAACCAAATCCTCCAGAACCCCACGCACTCGCGCCAAAACCTGTACTTGAAACGTAAGCGTTAAGACCCGTGTTAAGTTGATAATTTCCAACGGTACTACTGCCACCATTGCCTGAGTCGCTTGAGTTGGCTGTAACTGTGGTTCCTGAGGTATCCTTAGCTGTAAAGGTATAAACACTAGAGGACGTTACTGAGGTTATTTCCTGCTCTTGATTTAACACTGCCGCAACAATAGTGCCGCCTAGCGATGCCGCGCTTGTAAAGGTAACAAAATCATTAACAACAGCACCATGACCTGCCTCTGTCACTGTTATTACAGATGATCCGTTTGTTGCCGCAAAGCGTGGATCACCCGCAGAAGTGGTTAGACGTATGGGCGTTATATCATTAAAGCTGTTACCTTCAGATATATAAAACTTTAGGTGAGTACCTATGCCTATATACTTGGTAAAGGCTAAGGATGCCCATCGGTGTAAAGACCTGCACACCCCTAAAAATGAGTTAGTGCTAAACTTCTGCCAACCACCTATTTTTTCAGGTCTACCTTGCCGAAATCTAATTTTGTCAGACTCATACCAACCCTGATCAGCAGTGTAGTCAGTGCCTTCTTTATTAACTCCGGGAGAAAACTGTAACTTAGTTAACGCCATTTTATTCTCCGTTATTAACGTCCACGACGTTGGCCCATGCTACCAATACCGCGCATTACTGGCATGTTATTTCCCATTGCTCTAAGCCCTTGTGGAGTAGGAATCATTCCATTAGACTGAAATTGCATTGAAGCTTGACGTGCCGCATCTTCAGCTTGTTGAGCATTTAGCCCCATAGATGCGGCCTGTTTCCTAGCCTGCTCTCTTGCCTCGTAAACGAATCCATCACCATCAGCCTCCTGTAGCCTTTGCGGCTGTGCTTGCGGTTGTCTCATTATCTCAGACAAAGGATCGTTAGGCCCACCAAGCAATTGTGCGTCTAAATTCTGTACTTGAGGCACTAAAGGGTTTTCGTCCATAAACTTTTGCTGACGAGCCAGTCTATCTTGGACTCCTCTTTCTCTTCTATCTTTTTCTTCTGGAGATAAATATCCAAAACTACCCGGCATTCCTGTCTCTGCACCCTGAATATCTGGAGCCTGCATTATTGTCGATTTTAAATTATCATCTCTTGTATATTGTTGCGGCACTGCGTTGATTGGTTGGACTGCCATGTGATTGACGGCCATGCTCTGTTGCAGTGGTGTCCCTTGCATTCTAAGGCTTTCTGGCCCTTGCGTTCTCATCTGTGGAGGTTGTTGTCCACCTTTGCCGCCCATACCCGTATTAATTGGCGGTGGCATTACCATACGTTGCGACATGCCTTCAGGAACTGTTGGCATTGGCGGCTGATACATTTCATTTCCAGTTGTCGGGTCTGTATAGTTTCTTCCACCCTCACCTCCGCCCATAGAGCCACCCATTCCTCCTCTTGGGGGATTAATATCCATACCATTTGTGGCAGTCCCACCGTTACTTTCGCCAGTATCCACAAGAGTAGGCATGTATGGTGCTTGATAGCGTTGACCTCCACCCATGTTACCCATACCGCCTTTAGCGCCTCTTCCTATTTGCCCGTAGTTAGGAGCAGGCCGTTGTCCGGGGAATCCTGTGTTTTGCCCATAAGGACTTCTGGGCATTTGTTGCCGACCATAACCGCCCTGTTGACCGCCTTTTCCGCCCATAGAGCCTCTGTAGCCACCTTGCTGACCGAATCCACCACCTTGCTGGCCGAATCCACCCTGCTGTTGACCAAAGCCGCCTCTATAGCCACCTTGTTGTCCGTAACTACCTTGCTGACCAAACCCACTTGGAGAACGACCACCTTTGCCTCCCATAGAAGACTGCGCTCCCATGCGGCTATACATTCCACCTTGATTAGTTGGAACCCTAGGTTGACCGTAGCCACCCTGCTGACCAAAACCGCCGCCTTGTTGACCAAAACCGCCGCCTTGTTGACCGTAGCCACCTTGCATTGCTCCGCCACCACCGCCTTTGCTCATTTGTGTTCTCCAAATTTAATCATATTAATAAGTTTTATAACTCTTAAGTTAATAGCACCAACACATTGGCTCAGTCTTTCGAGTATCAACATGTACAAAGGTTTTAGCAACACCTACAGACATCCCAAGAGCAGACGCATGTTTAACAATAGCTAAACGCTGTGCGCCTCCAGATACTCTAATGTCTGCGGCAATTCCGTATGCATGAGTTCCTGCTTTTTCTTTACGTTTTTCAGCGCTATGATTTTTTGATCTAAAGCCGCTTGTGACTATGAATGGGAATCCACAGGCTCCTCTTAACTGGTCAAGAGCGTGAATAAAATCAAAAGACATGTTATTTTCGCCAGTTTCTTGGCAATCAAAATCTGAGAGCTTAAAGTATTTAAAGTCATCGTTTTTAAAATCAGTCATTTTTCTCTCGCAACATTTTTTGTCTTCTCAAACGAACGCATCGCTCCCATACCAAGCATACCCATTAACACAGGCGTTAGTAGCGAGGGATCAACCGTAGGAACCACAAACCAAATAGAAAGTATCTGAGATATAATTACATTGTAGGCAAGTCCCAAACCGCATGTCCATCCCACAAAGGGTCGCCATCCGCCAATAAACAGAGACCCAGACTGGGCTTCAGCCTTGTTTAACTCAATCTGAGCGATAGCGTTTTCATTAGACGCTTTCTCTGACATGGTAGCAATTTCATGTGCCAAAGCATTCTTAGTGTCTTTATCTTCAATGAACTTATCTAATAGACCAGTAACTGGCCCGACTAACGATGCAAGTATTGACATGGTGTCTCCTACAATAGTTTTGTTAGTGCCAAAGAACCTAAGATGAAAGGGTAAACGCCCCAAAGCATCATCTCAAGCCTATTAAATCTTTTTGCCCCGTCATCAAGGCGTTTTTCAATGTTCTTATACCTAGTAGAACATTCCTTCTCATGTCCCTCAATACGCACTAGAACTTCTTTTGCTGTAGCCATTATTCTTCAACAGCCTCCTCAGTTATTGTATAAACTTTAAGTTTTTTAGACTTACCTTTTGCTTTAATAGACGGTAATGATTGTAACCTACTATTGGAGTGTTGTGCAGTGCTAGAGCCTATCAGAACATCTACGCCTGCATCTTTGGTTCCTGACTCCAATCGAGCCGCAACATTAACAGCATCCCCTATTGCAGTGTAATCGAAACGCTGATCAGAACCCATGTTCCCAATAATAGCATCACCGCTATTAATCCCTATGCCTATCTGCACTGGAGGCAGTCCTTTAGTCTTAAACTCAACATTAAGGGCTTTCATGTTTATTTTAATTTGTTTGGCGCATTTTATAGCCCAATCTTCATGCCTTTCTAGGTTTAATGGCGCTCCAAAGATAGCCATCATTGCATCACCTATATACTTATCAACCATGCCGTTGCACTTTGCTACTGCTGATTGTTGTGCAGTTAAGGCCTTATTCATAATATACGTTACTTCTTCGGGCGTTACGCTCTCTGATAGGGCCGTGAACCCGCGAACATCAGTAAATAGGAACGTACAGTAACGCTTTTCACCCCCTAACTTGAGTAATTCGGGGTTTTCTTGCAATCTTTTAACTTGTCGCGGGTCTAGATAATGCTCAAATTGTTTTTTAATTTGTTGCCGTAATTTATATTGTTCTTTGTAGTTAAGGTAAAAAGTAACAGACGCTATTACAAACTGAGAGATTATTGTCCACGTTACATCTATTAAAAATCCTATCTGTATTAAATAGTATCCCAATGCACCCATAGCAACCATAGCCGCTAATGACAGAGCAAGACCTAAATATACGCCCAAATAGTTAATAAATACAAAAACTAACAACACGCCAAAAACAAAGTTCAACATCTCATAAAGCAACGATTCGTTTGGCACCATAGGCATACGCTTGTTAGACGCATGAATAATAGTTTCAGCTAACGATGCTTGTATCTGGTGTGGGTAAAGCAAACCTTTGGGGGTAGAAACCTGTGGAAGAATGCCTTTAGCCGTAGTTCCTACAATAACCATCTTCCCTTCTACGTCCATGCTGTCTAACGTAGTGCTTTCTGTTTGTATCCAGTTAACCCAAACCCTGCCGCTACTGTCGGTTGGGATGGGGTTTAACTGCTTAACTCGTATTTCTTGTATTCCGTTAGCGTTAGTTTTAATAACGTAAGTGCTTGTGCCTGTAACGGCCTTTAATAGTTGCGTTCCAAAGCTAGCTATCCATCCGTCTGGACTTCTCATTAGCAACGGCATACGCCTGACTAAGTTATCAACATCAACAGGCGCGGATACTATGCCTTGCAATGATACATCTCTAAGAGCTTTTATGTTTTGCGTAACGCCTACAGCCTCTATGCCTCCAACATCATTGCCCAGTACTACTGTGCCTTCTGTCTTGGGTATCTCTTTGTATCCGTCAGTTTCAAACATAGCTATTACGCTAGGGTGGTAGGATAAAGCTTCTGAGAATACTGCATCTCCGCCAAATCTGTCTGGTTCGCTAAACACGACTACCCAAGAAACTGATGCGGCTCCTGCATTTAACAAGTTAATATGAATCTCAGCTAGTCGCTCTCGTGGAAAAGGCCACCCACCTTCGTTATGTATATCTTCTTCGGTAAGGTTAAGCAAAACTATATTGCCTGTTGGCTCCTCAGTTTTAACTAAAGCGTCAAAGACCCTTAATTTTATAACTTCGATTAAAGATGGTTGATAAGCTAAAACAGAAAACAATAGCGCGGCCACAATACCTGCAATAGTTTTTTTCACTAGCCTTCCTGTGTGATTCTAATAACAGAGTCACCGCCATTAATCTTGATTGTATTGGAGATACCGTCTTGAATTAAAATTACCGTGTAGCCGCCAGAAATATCTAAGTCTAACTTAGTATATTCGCTAACATTCCTAACAAGACTTAGTGTTTGACCTGTAATTATTGCGGTTATTTGGGTATTAACATCTGCTCCAAAGCTAGTTCCAGTCATTGTAACTCCTGAAACTTGAGTTAACTGGTCTTCTTCTTCATCAACACCTAGCGCATCTAAAATATTTAATAAGTCTTCTAAGAAATTAACGTCTAGATAGTTGATGTCCAGTTCTGTAAATTCCAAGCTGTCTTCAGCCAATAAATCCTCATCTAAGTAATCAATATCCAGATCGTTAAAATCTAAAATATTTGCAGTTTTTATTACCTGCTCATCTATAACTACATTTTTCTTGGCGGGAGGCGTAACAATTAACATGTTATCAATAAAATCTAGCGTCAAATCTAATATTACTGGTTTTGATGGAGCCGACTCAAACACCGATACAGTTGTTGCTTCGTAAGGTTTATTTAGTAACACGCTACCCATAGCCGTAATTACTTCTATTTCCCCGCTAGAAACTCCATATTTATTAGGCAGGAGTATAATTAAACTGCGACCTAGTTCATCTACTGTTGCAGTAAAGTCCGTCCCGCGAATCGCAATATTGCTTACTGGCGTTTTTAACAATATGTTTCTTTTGTCTATTTGCCCTAGCTTACCGCTTATAAATCTAGCGGTTCCTAGTCCAAAAGTAAGTGCCATCTTTGACTTACTAGGGTCTGGATCAAAGATGTATTCGTCTATAGTTAGTTGACTATGCTCAGTCAACTTTACAGTCGAGTCATCTAAGAATGTAATAGCCATACGGCCATTGGTGGTTACAGCTTGATCGTTGGATTGAATGCTTAACTTTAAATCCGCATTAAGAGGTTCACTATCTCTTTTGACCTGTGCGTATCCAGATACTTCAGATATGCCGCCAATATCAACAACTAAGGCTTGTACCTTGGTCGTTTTGAATGACGCAAATAGTACCACTAGAACCAGTAGAAAGTATTTTAAGCCAGTCATTATCCTGTGTACTCAGTTGTTGAATATTAAACGTCCTTGATCCACCTGTTTGATCTAAGTAAAAATAACCTCCTGCGGAAGCAGTTACTCCAGTACCAGTATAAGTAAGAGTGTTATCTGAGCCATCTATGTCTATATATTGTGTAGCACCATCAATGTTTATGTTTGATGTAATGGTGTTGTTAGACCCTTGGATAATCCAATCCAAGTCCAAAGTTGCCGCCATAGCAGATGTCCCTTGGTTTAATGTAAACGTGTTTCCTGCGCCTGTTACAGCTACGTTGTGATTAGAGCTGTCTGCTCCGTAAGTGTTACTTGGGTCAACTTGGATTGTGAATAAATTAGTTGAGCCTGTAAAGTTATACAGACCAGTAAAGCTGTCAGCATAAATATCACCAAAGAACTTATTGGTAGCACCAATCATATTAATATCTAGCGTCATTCCAGTACCATCAAGGTCTAATGGCGTTAAACTTCCTGCTGAAGAGCCTAAACCTCCAATCAAGTTAGATATGCCTAGCTGTTCTACATCAATATTTGCAGTAGCTCCTGATTGCTCAATGTAAATTTCATTGTCTGCGCTGTATAGCGCGGCACTTGTAAGAAAACTTGTAATAAGCAATATCTTTTTATTTATCTTTTTCATAAGTCCAAAACCTTCTATCGTAACCAATGTTAATTAATTCTAAGACAGCGCCTTCTATAGCTTTCATAAGGGCTATTGTGGTGGACTCGTTGCGAGAATTTCCTGACTCTATCTCAACAAGTTCTGACCCCATTTCTATAAATTTAAAAACATCGTCCGATTGTCCATAACTGAACACAGTTTTCTGACTCAGCACCTCTACAAGTATTTCTCCAGTAGCTACTGATATCATCCTTAAAGACACAGTAATTGCATCGTGTCGATATTGAGCGCTTTTTCCTATACCCAAGTACCTAGCACCTATTCCCCCAGTAGTTAAATTTGAGTCATACGCTATAACAGCACCCTCTAGCAAAACCCCTGCAAATAACAAAGGCGGTACTTTTTCAGGCTCGCCTGCATTAAAAGTTTGCTCTCTAGCTGATCTAATAAGCTGTCGTTCTTTAGTTAAGTTATCTAAGCCTACTCTTTCAACAACTCTAAAAAAATTACCATTTGAAGCGTGTTTTAATGCCCTTATGAGAAGGGCGCTAGGTTGCTGTGTAACAGCCGTTGAGAACAGAGCGAATGAGCTATTACTTTTCCTTTGGCCTGTCTGATCTGTAAATGAGGACGGGTATACAGCAACAACAGGTTTAATTGCAGGAGGAATTGCGTTAATTAAAGATTTTGACTGTAATTTATTAATTGTAACTACGTCATTGTCACTAAAACGCTGACTGTAAGTGTCTTCAAATTGATCAAAAACTGAGCAACTAGAAAGAAAAAGAACCGACAGGCAAAGTAATTTCCGTAGTGTTTCCATCTGAATCCGTTATTATTAGGGTGATAAAGTCTCCGTCAATAAAATACTGGATGGTATTGCCTTCTAACTCAAGAATACCTTCGGTACTCATTGTTTCGCCAAAAAGGTTATTAACTAATTGACGGCTAAGTTCAGCATAGATACGAGACTCAAGATTCCGTATAAACCGCGCAAGAGTAGTATTTTCAGCATCTCGCTCTAACTCTTCTTGGTACGCTTTTATCTCGGCTTTTATGTCAGCTTTGCGATTAAATTCTTGATTTTCAATAGTAAGGTAATGACTAGAAGTGTTTATGCCATTAAAACTGGGAGATTTAAACTTATGAGTTATCTGATCAGAATAAGAATTTGTTGCTATTAATAAGTTAATAACAAGGATTATACTAATCTTTTCTCTGATCATCTCTATCTGCCTTAGCAATTCGGTCAGTCTGTAGCAGTTGGGGTACACCTAACACCGTCTTTAACAGTACGTCCTGACGTATTATCTCGTTATCCACAGAGCGCACCCGGTCTATAAGTGCAATCAATATCCCATGCTGTCCGTCTAGCTTGCCACCTAACCGCTCTTCTAGATGAGCTATTTGCTCTACGAGCTTGTCATCTAGCGTATCAACCTTGGTTTCTAACCCATCAATAATACGGTTAATGAGCTTCCAGATAAACATACCCAAGCCCAACGCGGCGGCAATAGGGAAGCCCACCTCGTTGATTAGCTTGATAACCGTGTCCATAAGTTACT
>ENA-OSJC01002024-OSJC01002024.1-marine-metagenome-genome-assembly--contig:-NODE-2024-length-15743-cov-8.982701_pt1 | contig 15743 bp, 10 predicted proteins | sample MGYA00237885_ERZ534234 | MGnify/ENA primary metagenome ERZ534234 (study PRJEB26413, sample SAMN06343907) | marine metagenome | isolation source: coastal waters | place: Atlantic Ocean: West Antarctic... | reverse complement strand
TGCGGCTCTTGCAATATCAGCACTAGGTAGGTCGGATTTTTCAATTATGACACCATTGTAATTGATCATAGGAACATGTTTTCAGCAAAATTAGGGCAAAAAAAATCCCTGCCAATAGGCAGGGATTATTAATAAGTTGTGCTATCGTTTATTTAACGGTAATACGTCTTACTGCCGTGCCTCCACGAGACTCGATCTTCAAGATGTATACTCCTGCACTCCAACTAGAAAGGTCTAACTCTTCAACAGCCGTAAGGCCTGTTTCAGCTAGAACGACACGACCTGTGATGTCATAAGCCGTTAAAGCGTCAATAACTGAACCGTCTTCAGATTCAATATGTAGTAAACCTGAAGCTGGATTAGGGTAGATGCTTAGCTCAAGAGTAACCTCTTGAATTCCCGCAGCTACACCTTCAGCTTGCAATACCGTTGCCATTCTAGGAACAATAAACGTCATCACAGTATCAATCCAAGCCATAGAAGTAGCCTTTACGTTTGGATTCGATGGATCCTGACCCGCCATTGGATCATTTGCATCGTACCAATTCCATGGAGAAGTATTGATAACCCACGGCTGTGTTGCGCTCGCTGGTGGAATTTCGATCGTGTAAAGACACTCTTCATTAGAAGGATTCGTACTCTGTTGATCTACCCATACTTGATCAGTATAATTTTCATTTAAGAAAATATCATTGTTACCCAAAGCATTTGCTGATTTAATCGCTGCATATGAACCGGATACACTCACCACTGGGAAAAAATTCTGACCAATTGGTACGTAGACCATACCAGTATCGTAAGGAGCAAAGAAATCATACTTACTATGAATACTGAGCATTGGGATATCCCCCGCTTCAAGCCAAGCACCATCTCCCATGGCTCCACCCATATTGATAACCATTAATACATCATCTGGCATACCCGCGTGATTCTCGTAGTTACGTCCAGTCGCAGAGTAGTCCATCGTTGGAAGACCACTTGCTGTAACACCAGTAACTGTGACAGCTCCACCGAAACCGTCTATACCTCCTGCGAATGCAGTATCGATATAAGGGTCACCTATGGAAACTGGTTGGCCAAACATTCCAATAGTATCTTGGTAAGCGAACTTGCTAGGACCAGCTACTTCAGAGTGCTTGTCAATAGTTGCGTATGCAAAAGTCAGGTAACCACCTGAACCTTGCCCAACCATAATCGTGTTACTCGCATTAATTCCGTAAGGATTGCCTGCGCCAACTTGTGTCAAGTTGAGGTAACGGACCAAACTTTTAGCATCTTGGATCGAGTAATATACAGCGAGAAGGTTAGTACCTCTTCTTAAGTCTAGATTAGTACTATTAGCTAGCCAACCTAAACGATAAGATGCGGCGATACTTACGTAGCCCATTCTTGCAAAACGGGTACACATTTCGACTACTGCACTATCCTCTTTTGTACCTAATGCAGATCCATTTACTCCCTTAGGTAGGAAAGAACCTGTGTGCCATACAATAACAACAGGTCGGTTAGTTACTGTATCTACAGCCGGTGAGGGCATATAGAAATCAGCATACAATGGTTGAATATTGGTTCCGCCTAAAAGAGCAGAATCAATGTATGGGTTGAAATTCACCCCATAGGCAACGTTAGACGATTTCACAACGTCTGATGCACTGAAGATTGGCGTAGTGTAACGTTGTGCAAACGCGCTACTTGAAATCAAAAGTGCAAAAACAAAAAGTGTAAACTTTTTCATAGGCATTTTAATAAAAAGGAAGGTTAATTAACTTGAATACTTAGATAGGCCAACCTTCCAATCAAAGGCCCTCCAAATACTTGATATACTTTATTATTTAATACATTACTCGCACCTATTTTGTAGGTTACGTTTACTTTCTTGTTATTCCGTGTATAGACTCGGTTCAATGAGATTTGGGCATCCATTAATCCATAGGAAGGTATACTTCCTGTAAATTGAGGTGAACCTTCAAACACGAATCCTTGAACCCACTTGTAATTAACTCCAGCCCCGAGCAGTTTGTCCTTGTCGTTACCTATTGGATAATTTCTAAAATTCCATCCTAGATTGAATTTATGCTCCGGTGTATTAAAAGCAGGCACAATAGGGTCATTCACATCTGAGGTCAATTTATTCCAACTATAATTTCCAGACAATGCTTGGTAATTACCAAAGAAAGTGTTTAGACCTATAGAAAATCCCTGAGTGGTAACCTGCTCAGTCGCATTTGCCGCGACTCTATAGACCTGAGCTGATTTTAAACGATCAATTGCCGTAGTACCTTCCTCTATCCTAGCTGCTATGACATATCCTATAAAGTCGTTGTAGTTACTGTAGTAATAATTTGCATCCAAAAACAAACGTTTCCAAAGAGTCGCCCTGTAGCCGACCTCTGCTGTGCGCACTCGCTCAGGACTGATTCCATCGATATCGAAATAACCAAAGTCGTGCTGTAGACGCTGGTTAGCTGGTTTCTCTAAATATTCTTGAATATTACTTATAGTTACCACACTATCAAAACCGTTGAGATTACCTAGTAAAACTGCTCGACCCACATTGTAATTTAAGTACTGATCAGCAAGCGTTGGATTACGAATGGCGCTTGAAACACTAAACCTAAGCGTATGATCTTCGTTTAATTTATAGACTACTGAGGCAGCAGGTGATAATAGAGGTTTAAAATTTTGATTCTTATCCAAACGACCTGTGATACTCGTCTTAAGACGTTCATCCACGAAAAAATGTTCCCAACCTCCGTAAATACCGGCTTCGTAATTTCTTATCACAGCACCAGCTGTATCCGAGAAGATCGTTCCGGCACTGTTCGGTGCATATAACCTAACGTTACCACCCACTCTATACGTACCTGTCTCAGAGGCAAAAGTGCGCTCTCCTTGACTATGATATAAAGCAGACTTATCATAAAACCTACTACCACCTTCGGTAAATAGCGAGGAGGTGATATGGGTTTTTAGTTCTTCAAACTCAGAAGTACCGGGAGTTAGGTAATTTTTCACAGAGAAGCCATAAACTGCCTCCATGAAATTCATAACTGTACTGTTAGTAGAATCATGTAGGGTATTAAAGAATTCCAAGTTTTGGTTAATCACCACATTCATTGAATCTTGAAAAGCCGCCACTGGCAATGAATTGGGAGGACATGAAGGTAACGCGCGGACTTGAGGTCTACTGAATATACTCCACATGGTACGGTATTGATTACTGTAAAACTGATCAGAAACTATACTATCCTGCATTCTTAGAGCAGTAAAATACGCATCATAACTATTTCCTGCATCTTCATGTGTCGCATAAGTCCGCCAAAACCACTTCCCTTCATTGCGCAGCTCTACTCTATTTTGAAGGAATAAAATATCTTTCAGGCTATATCTATTATCACCTTGATATACGGTGGTTCCTGCGCCAAAGTTAACCGCATAAATACCCGTTATATGTTCCGTGAATTTGTAATGAAGGGCCGTTGTGAGTTTAATATTCTCAGTATCGTAATCTACCAAGTGACGCTCCTCAATACCCGGACGATGAAACTTACCTAACCCTGCGTAGTACTTCACATCTCCACCGGCATCCCAATAATCTTCATCACCGTAACGATTAACGGCATCATAACCACCAGGATTTAACGGGCCATTCGCACTAAACGTCGTGGCATCCATATTACGTGCTTCCCAATCATCAGCTCTGAGAGCGAAGAGATTGATTTTGTAAGCGAACTTTTCATTTACTTTATCAGCCCACCTTACAGAAAGTTCAGTAAGGTTGCGCTCGCCTGCCTTAATTATTGAACTTATACCCGTAAACTTAAATGGATCCTTAGTTTGCATAGAAATCACCCCATTAAAAGCACTAGGACCATAGAATGCCGTACTCGCACCAGCAATCACATCCACGGAAACTATATCTAAATCTGGTGCACCTAAGAAATTTCCTAAAGAAAAGTTTAAGCCAGGGCTCTGGTTATCAACACCGTCTATTAATTGGAGGCTTCTCACAGGAGAAGTAGAGTTAAATCCGCGGGTATTAATTATTTTAAAACCAATACTCGCAGAAGTTAGATCTACTCCTTTCAGAGTTCCCAAATGATCATAAAAACTAATACTCGGACTTTCTTTAATAGCCAATACATCCATACTCTCTACAGTTAGGGCACTTTTCTGCTGTTGTGCACTTAACCGTTGTTGTACAACACTTACTTCCTTCAACACATTTCTATCCGGAACAAGTCTGGTGATTACTTTTAAGGATGATGGAATACGTACTTTCTGGGTCTTAAAACCCATCGAAGTAATTTCAACCACCACAGGGGTAGACTGAATATCGATGGACCAGTTGCCATCAAAATCAGTCACTGTTCCTATGTTACTCTGTTTCCCATTGACCAACAAGCGAATCGATGCACCAATAATAGGTTCTTTTTTGTCGTCAATTACAGAACCACTAATCTGTGCGTTCACTTGAAAGACAAAAAATAAACTTAGAATAACTAAAAATCTCTTCATATCAGGTTGAAATTAAGTATATCCAGCAAATTAATAGGTGTAGAGGACAATTAATTTTACACACTATGACTCCGCGCGTCTTAAGCGATCATTAATCGCCCTTCCTAATCCTACTTCAGGCAACTCATGTGCCCAGATCACGTCAATATCAGCCTTGTCAAAAGAGCGTAGTGCATGAAATAATTTTGAAGCGACTTCGACTAAGACCTTTTCCTTACTAAGATTAATAGCAAAACTAGCTTTAATTTCTTTTCCAGAATACAGCAGTCCTATACGATCAGTATCGGTAGTGTTAAACTCGCTCAACAATTCCGAATAGGACTTAAATAGTCTCAATGGAATACCGGGATTGTAATGAGATGTTAACATTCCTGGCGCATTAGGTTTTGAAGAGCTCATTTGAAAGGGCAATTCACCCAACACTTCAGTAAGCTGCTCGTAGGGCAAACCACCTAGACGTAAAACTTTGGGTGTAATCCCGGAAAGATCAATGATAGTGCTCTCTATTCCGATATCGCAAGCTCCGCCATCCAATACTGCATCAATACGGGATCCTAAAAAATCTTCAACATGTTTAGCCGTTGTAGGTGATGTGTAGCCAAAAGGGTTTGCACTAGGAGCAGCTATACATAATCCGCTTTGCTTGAGTAATTCTATAGCAACAGGATGATTTGGAATTCTTATCGCCACTGTGGGATGTCCACTTGTTACTAAATCAGGGACAACGCTTTTCTTAGGTAATACCAAAGTCAAGGGTCCTGGACTAAATTTCTCCAAAAGAAAAATTGCCTGCTCGTTTAAGTAGGCAATGCTATGTGCTTGTTCTATACTAGAAACATGGACAATTAGTGGATCAAAGCTTGGTCGGTTTTTTGCCGCGAAAATTTTAGCTACAGCCTGTATGTTGAGTGCATCTCCCCCTAAGCCATAAACAGTTTCTGTTGGAATGGCCACTATTCCACCCTCCTTGAGTAAAACAACGGCTTGAGATATGTCCGTAATTATGGGCATTATGGAATCTGTAAATACTTATGCGTTTGAAGGCTCACTTTCCATTTAGGATACTTCATTACATAATCTACTATATGTGGCATCATAACGTCCTTTTTACTCCATTCAGGTTGTAAAAACAATTCACAGTCTGGACCGACTAAAGCGGCATGCTCTTCCGCCCAGACCAAATCGTTGAGGTTAAAAACGATCATTTTTAATTCATGTGCAGCTGGGTAAAAATCTTTCTTTGGAGGGGCGGTTTTCTTTGGACTTAAACAGATCCAATCCCAATCACCTGTTAGCGGATAGGCGCCTGAAGTTTCTACATGGACCGTCATTCCTTCACTTTTTAGCATAGATACTAAAGGTTCCATGTTCCATGTTAGCGGCTCACCACCAGTAACTACGATGGTCTCACTATGCTTTTTAGCATTCGCTACAATTTCCAATATTCCAGTAGGCGGATGGGTGTCTGGATTCCAACTTTCTTTCACATCGCACCAGTGACAACCTACGTCACAACCACCTATTCTAATAAAATAGGCAGCCTTACCAGAATGATAACCTTCTCCTTGAATAGTATAGAATTCCTCCATTAAAGGCAAGACGGTACCTGCTTTTATATCGGTTTTGTCAAAGCTTTTGGATGTAGTTATGTCCTTCACTTATTCACTTAGTTCAGTTACTCTCATAGTATTCATCATTAAGGCTGCTCTTGTCATTGGGCCCACTCCACCTGGAACAGGAGTAATGAAGCTACATTTATGAGCAACAGCCTCATAATCGACATCACCAAGGAGCCTAAATCCACTTTTTTTAGACGGATCTTCTACTCTGGTAATGCCCACATCGATAATACAAGCGCCTTGTTTGACCATGTCAGCTTTTACAAAAGCAGGTCGACCTAAAGCAGCGACAATGATATCAGCCTTCTGGCAGATCTCTTTGAGGTCTCTTGTTCCACTATGGCAGAGTGTAACGGTACAATTACCAGGGTAATTATGCTGACTTAAAAGAATAGACATCGGTGAACCCACAATATGTGAACGTCCAATTACAACACAGTTCTTGCCATCAGTAGGCACGTCATACCTTCGCAATAACTCAACTATTCCTTGCGGCGTTGCAGGAACATAGGTAGGTAAATTAAGTGTCATTTTTCCCACGTTTTCAGGGTGGAAACCATCGACATCCTTTTTAGGATCTACAGCAAGCAGAATATTAGTTTCGTTTATATGGTCTGGCAGTGGTAATTGAACAATATATCCATCGACATCTTCATCCTTATTGAGCTTAGCAATAGCTTTCAAAAGTTCCTTTTCCGTTGTTTCTGAAGGGAGCTTTATGAGGGTAGAACCAAACCCTACTTCTTCACAGTCTCTGACTTTAGCATTAACATAGGTCTTTGAAGCACCATCTTCACCAACTAGTATAGCGGCAAGATGTGGTACTTTTTTACCTGCTAATTTTAATGACTTCACCTTCTCAGCTAACTCTTGTCTGATGATCGAGGAGGTCAACTTTCCATCTAATACTACCATATCATTTGTCTTAACGCATGCCTTTCATCATGTCCATCATTCCACGACGTCCACCACCACTTTGCATCATTTTCATCATTTTTCGCATATCAGTAAACTGCTTTAAGAGACTATTTACGTCTTGAACAGTTCTTCCCGCACCCGTAGCAATTCTTTTACGACGTGAGCCGTTTATAATATCTGGATTTTGACGTTCACTTAAGGTCATAGAATTAATCATCGCTTCAATGTGTTTGAAGGCATCATCATCTATATCAACATTCTTCATGGCTTTACCCATTCCAGGGATCATACCTAAAAGATCTTTCATATTCCCCATTTTTTTAATCTGCTGAATCTGCTCCATAAAATCATCAAAACCGAATGCATCTTGAGCAATTTTCTTGCTCATTTGACGCGCGTTCTCTTCATCGAATTGTTCTTGAGCACGTTCAACAAGCGATACAACATCGCCCATACCTAGAATTCGATCTGCCATTCGATCAGGATAGAATACGTCTAACGCTTCCATTTTCTCTCCTGTACCAATGAATTTGATAGGCTTGTCGACAATAGACTTAATCGTCAATGCGGCACCACCACGTGTATCACCATCAAGCTTAGTGAGAATTACTCCGTCAAAGTTCAACAAGTCGTTGAAAGCCTTGGCTGTGTTCACTGCATCTTGGCCTGTCATGGAATCCACTACAAACAAAGTCTCTGATGGTTTGATGGCTTTATGAATATTACCAATCTCCGCCATCATCGCTTCGTCAACGGCCAAGCGACCAGCCGTATCAACGATGACTACGTTAAATCCGTTTGACTTTGCGTGAACTACAGCGTTAGCCGCAATATTTACTGGATCTAGGTTACCGACTTCCGTATATACTTCAATTCCGAGCTGCTCACCTAATACCTGAAGTTGGTTTACAGCTGCAGGACGATAAACATCACAGGCAACAAGAAGAGGATTTTTCGTGTTTTTCTTCTTTAAGAAATTGGCCAACTTAGCACTATGGGTAGTCTTACCAGAGCCTTGCAGGCCAGCCATGAGTATCACAGATGGTGAACCAGTAAGGTTCAAGCCTTCTGCCTTACCTCCCATGAGTTCAGCCATTTCATCTCGGACAATTTTAACCATAGCTTGACCCGGCTTAACCGCCGTAATCACGCCAGATCCAATAGCCTTGTCCTTTATGGCATTAGTAAAGTCCTTGGCAATTTTAAAACTGACATCAGCTTCTACTAACGCACGGCGAATCTGCTTAACGCTGTCGGCAATGTTAAGCTCGGTAATCTTATGATTTCCCTTTAATACTTCAAAGGCTCCTTCGAGCCTGTCACTTAAACTTTCAAACATGGTATTATACGTTTGGAATATTCTCTAATGTAGCCAAAAAGAAGGTCCAGCTTTTCTGAACTGAACTTACCTGGCATTTTTCGTCTGGACTATGAGCGCCTCGGATATTCGGACCAAAAGAAATAAGTTCCATATCTGGATAATTGGTTCCTAGAATACCACATTCTAAACCTGCATGACAAGCGTTTATATTTGGCTCTTCCTTAAATAATTCACGGTATAATCCGCTCATTGTGGTCAATATATTGCTCTTAGGATTAGGTGCCCATCCCGGATAATTTCCTCCCAGTTCAACATGACAACCTATGGATTCAAAGTTGCGCACAATGGCTCTAGCTAAGTCCATTTTCTCAGTCTCTACTGAGCTACGGGTTAAACATTGTACTGTGAGTATGCCGTCTTTTAGTTCGACGCGAGCAGTGTTATTGGAAGTTTGAACCAATCCGTTAATATCTGGGGACATGCGGTAAATACCATTTGGATTTGCATAAATCGCCGTAATTAAGGATTCCTGTACCTCTAAAGGAAGGACCTCGGAAGGAACATCAATTTCTTCCCATACCAGTTCTAAATCTGAATCCGTTGTCGCATGCTCTTGTATCAACTCAGCAGCAACTTGATGCAGTAACTTTTCAAAGGCATTGACATGATCCTCATGAACCACAACTTCTGCAAGGCTTTCTCGTGGGATTGCGTTGCGGAGACTCCCACCATCAAGAGACGCTAGACGAATCATTGCACCAGCCCTGTCAAGAATTCTGTTCATTAATTTATTAGCATTGCCTAGACCCTTATGAATGTCCATACCACTATGTCCACCGCTAAGACCCTTAAGAATCAATTCAAATCCTTTGCTTTTTAAGGAAGCGTCCACCATACTTATCGTACGGGTAGCCGTCACATCAATTCCACCAGCGCAACCTATCGTTAATTCGTCATCATCCTCTGTATCTATGTTCAAGAGGATTTTGCCAGATAGCATGCCGCCTTTAAGCTCTAATGCGCCGGTCATTCCTGTTTCTTCATCAATAGTAAATAGCGCCTCAATAGCAGGATGAGGTAGGTCCGATGATGCTAAGATTGCCATGATAAATGCAACCCCCATACCGTTGTCAGAACCTAGAGTTGTACCGTTAGCTTTAACCCAATCACCGTCGACATACATGTCAATACCTTGGGTGTCAAAATCAAACTGTGTATCATTGTTTTTTTGATGGACCATGTCTAAATGAGCCTGCATCACTACGGCTGTACGCTGCTCCATGCCATGAGTAGCAGGCTTGCGAATAAAGACGTTTCCTATATGATCAACTTCTGTTGGTAGGCCCAGTTTCTTTCCAAAGTCAACCATAAACTGAATCACGCGCTCTTCCTTTTTCGAAGGTCTTGGGACTTCATTTAGATCAGCGAAATGATTCCATACGGATTGAGGCTCTAATGCTCTTACTTCTTTACTCATATTACATTCTGTTTGGCACTTGGATTCCCAAGCAATTCATAGCCTTTTTAATTACCTCTCCCACTGAACGGCTTAAGGTTAATCTAAAAGCAACGGTATTATCGTCTTCGGCCTTTAGTATACTGTTATTGTGATAAAAGCCATTATATTTTTTAACTAACTCATACGTATAGTTCGCTAGTTGCGCTGGAGAAAACGAAACCGATGCATGATTTATAACTTCCGGAAACTGTAACAAAAGTTTAATCAATGCAGTCTCTGACTCATTTACACTTACTTGCGACCATGCTACGTTTATGTCATTTTTTCTCTTCTTCTGTAAGCTCTGTATTCGAGCGTAAGTATATTGAATAAAAGGGCCCGTATTCCCATTAAAATCTATACTGTCTGCTGGATTAAAGAGCATTCTCTTTTTAGGGTCCACTTTTAAAATAAAATACTTCAAAGCACCTAGACCTAAGGTATTAAACAATTCAGCTTGTTCTTGTTCGTCTAAACCTTCAATTTTTCCCAATTCTTTGGAAATTGATCCGGCATCTCTTACCATACTGTCCATCAAATCATCCGCATCGACGACAGTGCCTTCTCTACTTTTCATTTTACCAGAAGGTAAGTCTACCATACCATAGCTAAGATGGTGAAGTTTTGAAGCCCACTCATAGTCCAATTTACTTAGAATCAGAAAGAGGACTCTAAAATGATAGTCCTGCTCATTACCCACAACATAGGTCATTCCTTTGGCGTCAAAATCTTTAAACCGCTGAATAGCGGTGCCTATATCCTGCGTCATGTAGACAGAAGTACCATCGCTTCTCAATACCAGTTTATGATCAAGGCCCTCATCTTCTAAATCAATCCAGACTGAACTGTCTTCCTTAGAGTAGAATACGCCATTATCCAATCCCTTTCTGACATCATCTTTGCCAAGAATATAGGTATTACTCTCATAATAATTTTTATCGAAGGATACACCAAGTTTCTCATAGCTGACATCAAAACCTGTGTAAACCCATGCATTCATTTTCTTCCAAAGTGCAACCACTTCAGGATCGCCTTTTTCCCATTTGACCAACATGGATTGAGCGCGAAGTAACGATGGTGCCTGCTTCTTTGCTTGATCCTCAGTAATGCCGGTTTCGATTAATTCGGCTATTTCAGTCTTATACACTTGATCGAACTTAACATAATACCTACCTACAAGGTGATCGCCCTTAAGTCCAGAACTTTCGGGAGTCTCCCCATTGCCATAATCCAACCAGGCCAGCATAGATTTACAGATATGTATTCCACGATCGTTGATGATCTGAACTTTGGTGACCTCTACTCCATTTGCCTCAAGTATTTGACTTACCGCATATCCGAGGAGATTGTTGCGAATATGCCCTAAATGCAGTGGCTTATTGGTGTTAGGAGAACTGTACTCTACAATATACTTTCCCTTAGAATTTTTCTCTGGAAGCCCTAATTGTGGATCTTCTGAAAATGAATGAAAAGATGAAACATAGGTACTTCTATCTAAAGATAAATTTAAAAAACCCTTCACCACGTTGAACGCTGAAACAGCTCCCTTACTCAACAGTAACGCTCCTATTTCTTGAGCAACTGCCTCTGGGGATTTTTTAGCTACACGTACAAAAGGGAAAACTACAAGTGTAAGATCTCCTACGAATTCCTTTCTAGTCTCTTGTAAATCAGGAGTCGAGTCTACATCGTAAAGCTCCCGTATTACTTCTGAAATATTTATTTCTAAACTCATGAATTCACTTGTTTTGGCAAATATATCTCAGCAAGCATGCAACGTGCACTACCACCACCAAGAGTTTCAATAGTTGTGAGGTCTGTATGAAGCAACTGATGGTCCTGTTGCATTCGTTTTTTCTGTTCGTGGGTAAGCGCATAGAATGCGCTCGTGCTCATTACCAAATGTAGAGCGTCCTTTGCACCTTTTACCAGTAGCATATTTCCTGCAAATTGATGCTTTTGCTCCTTTGTTATTTCAATAATTTCCTTACCGCTGGAATAGATCCGTTCTTCCACCATTTTACGCTCCATCTCATTGTCGATAGCCTCAAGACAAAGTAATGCATAAGTATCTGTTATACACATCATTACATTTGTGTGATAGATCGGTTTACGTCCCTCAGGCGTATCTTGAAAAGCACCAAAGACCATGGGAGTGTAACCTAAGTCTTCACAAATTTGACCAAGCAGAAATTCATCAGCCCTTTGACTACGAGCCATATAAGCGGTCTTGTCGTCGTGATCGAAAATGATAGAGCCTGTGCCCTCCAAGTAAATATTCTCTAGTTCGGCATCGGAGTAATCTAAAGTAGCCTGAACGTCAAATCCGAAATCACTTAAGATGCTGTGAATATTTTCTAAACGTTCCAATCTCCTGTTTTGCGCTTTCATCGGATAAAGCAATACGCGAGAATCAGCATGCATACTGATCCAATTGTTTGGAAAAATGCTATCCGGAGTATGCGGTTCTGCAACATCCTGTATGACATAGGTTTCTACACCTATTCCTGTCAATTTATCTACAAATCTGTCAAACTCAATTTGTGCCTTTTGATTCGCTCCTTTTGCTCTGGCATCCTGCTTTTGATAAAAATTATCAACCGCAGTTTCGGCGTTCATTGCGAAGCGCACAGGTCGGATCATTAAAAGCGTATTTGTAGCATTTTTAGTCATTTAATCTCTTTTTAAGGGCATGGTACTGCAGCGTAAAAGACCACCCATCTTAACAATCTCGCTGTAAGGGACTTTAAATACTTCCATATCTTTTGATGTTAACCAATCTATTAAGGATATAAAAGTATCAGCAACAATGACTTGGGTAGGGCTTACGCTAAACACATTTGTACTGAGCGCATAAGCCTCTTCCTTCGAGCATTCGTATACATTCTCAGTCCCAAAAAAGGATCTGATCCAATCTACGTCGTCTTGATTTTTAAATAAATGTGGTGCTAATAGAACGCCGCAACCAACCGGTTGAAAAGCACAATCTAAATGCAGCGATCCTTTTCTAGGGTCAACATCGCTCTTCAATAACTCAAATCCTTTAAACACTTTTCTCGGAAATTCATCTGATAAATAATTCAAACCAGGATAATTAGTCCTTGATGTCTTGTGAGTTTGAAAAGCTTCGTCATTACTTACGCCGATAAAGACATAGTGGTTATGCACGATAACATCACCTCCCTCAACATAACAGCCGGAAGGCATCCTAATGATATTAGACGACGGAATATTTCCTTCTATGAGCGCCATAGCCGTGACCTCCTTCGCGCGGTCTTCAATAACGTTTGGAAGTACAAATTGATCCTCAATTACGAAAGCTACATCTCGAGCAAAAACTTGATTCAATGCCGGAATACTTTCCGGCCTCAATACTTCTACATTCAATTCCTCTAGAATGTCTATGAAGCCCTTTATCTCATCCATACATGATTCTTCCGTGGGATAAGTGTTGTTCAAAACAGACTCAGCGCTACGAGGGTCATAACAATCCTCCACAGCAGGCATTCCATCCATATCGCGAGCAACACCCACAACGACAGTTTTGAGCGTGCCAAATTCGTTTTGTATATCCGGTTGAATTTGCATGACTTTATATTAAAAAGCAAAAATAGCAGTAAATGTGTTGATAACGCTATAAAGAGAGGGTACTTTACTAACCAATACCTACTTATTTTTGATAGAATAAGTCTAGCTCGAGCATGGCCAAAAAAACTGTATCAAAATCCAAGTCAGCACCGTCCAAGTGGAAATCCATTTTAGGACAGGTAAGTCAGAACACCAAAGAGTTTACGAACGATCCTACTGCGAAATTATTCAGTATTCTGCTGTTGTTTCTACTGGGATTCTTTTCCTTTATTGCATTGATCAGCTTTATCGGAAATTGGCCGCAAGATTACAGTTTATCCACAACGGACTCTTTTAAAATTATTCACTTAGGCGACATTGGCAATGCTTTTGGCACCTTTGGGAATTGGGTTGGAATGTCACTGATGCTAAAAGGTTTTGGTATATCCGCATTACTAATACCACTTTGGATTATGGCTTTTACAATGAGAGCTGCTTTCAATTTTAAAAGAATTAAACCGCTTCCATTATTCAATCATTTTATTGTCCTCACCTTCATTTTATCCACTTTAATTTCATGGTTAAATCCAGAATATCCTAGTGTTTATTCAGGATTAGCGGGTTTTCACATGTACCAATTACTTTCTGTTAGATTGGGACATATGGGGGTCATGCTGGTGATCGCAGGAACTGCTCTACTTTATGCTATTGTTGCACTCAAAATCACTTCAATAAGCTTTCCTAGTATCAAAAACAAAAAAAACATTCACCAAGACGATGTTGATATGGAAATGATGCAAGGCAATGAGCAGAACATTGATGAAGATGAGTATAGTTCATCGATTTTCGACAGCGAGCAAAAAGAAGACAAGGAGGACACTACCTCGGTTATACCGTTAGCAGTAAAAGCAGATCTCTCGGAAAAAACTCCAATCCCATCACCTGTGGAATCTGTTGCGCAAAATAGTATTGATGTACAGGTTGAAGTTCTTGAAGAAAAGAGTGAGAGTGACAGGTCTATAAACAAAAAGGTCAAGGAGTTTGGCGAGTATGACCCTAAGCTAGATTTAAGTCGTTTCCAACTTCCTAAAATTGATTTATTAAAGCAATATGGCACGGGTCAAATCACTTTTGACAAAGTTGAAATTGAACAAAACAAGGACAACATTGTCAACACATTGCGCAACTATAACATTGAAATAAAGGAAATAAAAGCCACTATTGGACCGACAGTGACTCTTTATGAGATTGTTCCCGCAGCAGGCATAAGAATATCTAAAATCAAGAGTTTAGAAGACGATATTGCACTTAGTCTTGCAGCTCTAGGTATACGTATTATAGCTCCTATCCCAGGGAAAGGTACTATAGGAATTGAAGTACCTAACGCCAATCCGCAAATGGTGAGTATGAAGCAAGTGATTGCGAGCAAGAAATTCCAAGAGGCGGATATGGAATTACCAATCGCGATGGGAAGAACCATTACAAATGAGAATTTCGTTTTTGATCTTGCTAAGATGCCACACCTTCTAATGGCTGGTGCAACAGGTCAGGGTAAATCGGTTGGCTTAAACGCTATTCTAACTTCCTTGCTATACAAGAAGCATCCTAGCCAATTAAAATTTGTCTTAGTAGATCCGAAAAAAGTAGAGCTGACTCTGTATAATAAAATTGAACGTCACTACTTGGCTATGCTTCCAGATACAGATGAAGCGATTATTACAGATACCGGTAAAGTAGTCGCTACCCTGAATAGTCTTTGTATCGAAATGGACAACAGGTATGAGCTTCTTAAAGGAGCCATGGTAAGGAATATCAAGGAATACAATGCTAAATTTATTGCGCGCCGATTAAACCCTGAAGAGGGCCACAAATATCTTCCGTACATCGTCCTTGTTATTGATGAATTTGCGGATCTGATTATGACCGCTGGTAAAGAGGTTGAAATGCCAATTGCTCGCCTCGCACAGCTTGCTCGTGCCATAGGTATTCATTTAATTGTAGCGACACAGCGACCTTCTGTAAATGTAATTACCGGTATAATTAAAGCTAATTTTCCTGCACGTGCCGCATTTAGAGTGACCTCTAAAATTGATTCGAGAACCATTCTTGACGCTGGAGGTGCCGACCAATTAATCGGAAAAGGAGATATGTTGTTCTCTCAAGGCTCAGACTTAGTCAGGCTGCAGTGTGCTTTTGTAGATACTCCGGAGGTGGAAGACATCTGCGACTTTATAGGTAATCAACAGGCATATCCGATGGCATATCAACTTCCTGAGTTTGTGGGTGAGGAAGGTAGTGGTGT
>ENA-OSJC01002023-OSJC01002023.1-marine-metagenome-genome-assembly--contig:-NODE-2023-length-15748-cov-28.270500_pt1 | contig 15748 bp, 14 predicted proteins | sample MGYA00237885_ERZ534234 | MGnify/ENA primary metagenome ERZ534234 (study PRJEB26413, sample SAMN06343907) | marine metagenome | isolation source: coastal waters | place: Atlantic Ocean: West Antarctic... | reverse complement strand
GTGCCCAGAGCGGGACTCGAACCCGCACGTCCTTAGGACACATGACCCTCAATCATGCCTGTCTACCAATTTCAGCACCTGGGCGAAGAACAAAGTTAAAAAAAGAATCCCGCAAAATGCGGGATTCCTTTTATTTAGTGACCTGACTGGGGCTCGAACCCAGGACCCTCTCCTTAAAAGGGAGATGCTCTACCAACTGAGCTATCAGGTCAATAAATCGGCTGCAAATATATTACTTTTCTTTACTAATGACTTTTTTTTTAAAAAATATTTTATATAAAAAAATAGAGCTGATTTTTAATATATTAATTTGATTAAAATAACTTAATTTGTAATAAATAAAATCTTAGATGAATATCTATATTATTGGATTTATGGGAGCTGGAAAATCGGTTATTGGTAATTTACTATCTATTAAAAATTCACGCCAATTTCTAGATACAGATAAAGAAATTTCAAGATTAAATAATTTAGAAATAAATCAAATCTTTAAAAATAAAGGCGAAAAATATTTTAGATTAGAAGAAAGAAAATTACTGACGAAAATTAAATTTCAAACTCAATTAATTGTGTCAACTGGAGGAGGATTTTCATGCTTTAACAATAATATAAAAGCATTAAATAATTCAGGAATAACAATTTATTTAAAACATTCTGTTGATTCTTTATTTAATAGATTAATTGAATTTAAAAGTGAAAGACCATTAATTAAAAAAATAGCAGACGATAAACTCTGCTCTTTTATAATTAAGGAGTTAAAATCAAGAGAAAAATATTATTTACAAGCTAAAATAGTAATTGAATGCGACAAAAAATCTAACGAAGATATACTAAGAGAGGTAAACACCTCTATTTTTGCTAAATAGATCAACTTCAATATATTCTTTTAATGTTGTTGATAAAGACAGACCAATAAAGTCAGCCTTAATAGGAAATAAATTATGTTTTCTATCAATTAACACTAAAACTGATAATCTTTTTAATGATGTATTTAAAAATAACTTAGAAGAATACATTAATGTTTTACCAGAGTTGAGCACGTCATCAACAAGAATAACAACTTTGTCTTTTAATATATGATCGCTAATACTTAAAGACATTGAATTATTAATATCTAAGGACTTATCAATTAACAATTCACTAAAATTAGTAGAAATTTCAGAAATTGAATTAATCTTTTTAGATAGCTCGGAAGCAAGGAACAAACCTTTTTTATCAATACCAACTAATATTATTTCTTTTTCATTAAAATTTTGCTCGTAAATTTCCCAAGCTAATCTTGTTATTTTTTGTTCAATCTGAGAAAAAGTTAGTACAGTTAATTTATCATTCATAATAACTCCAAATTTAATCAAATTAAAATTTTATTTGATATTTATTTAAATTAAAAATTAAATAATATTTAAAAATTAATCATTAATAAATTAAAATAACCAAATCATCATTATTAAAAAACTATACTAAACTAAAGGTTTATTAAATCTCCATAAACTACTGAAAAACAAAATTTTAAGTAAATATATTGACAAGTTGTCATGCGTATTTTTCTATTGATTTTAACTATTTTTGATTTTGTAAATTTGCATTATGAGAATTGATATAATTTCTATTTTTCCAGATTTTTTTGAAAATGCTTTTGACTACTCTATTGTTAAAAAAGCTATGCAGAAAAAACTAGTTTCTATAAAAATTCATAATCTCAGAGATCATACAAAAAACAAACAAAAAAGTATTGATGACTATCCTTTTGGAGGTGGTGCCGGAATGGTTATGAATATAGAACCAATATTTAATTGCATTACATCATTAAAAAAAGAAAGGCACTACGATGAAATAATTTATCTTTCTCCAGATGGGAAAACATTAAATCAAGAAATTTCAAATGAATTATCATTAAAAGATAATATAATACTGCTTTGCGGCCATTATAAAGGAGTTGACCACAGAGTAAGAGAACATTTAATAACTAAAGAAATATCTATCGGTGATTATGTACTAACAGGTGGCGAAATGCCAGCAGCTATACTTGCTGATTCAATAATAAGATTAATACCTGGAGTCATTTCTGATGAAACATCAGCACTTACCGATTCATTTCAAGATAACTTATTAGCACCACCTACTTACACTAGACCTGCAGATTTTAGAGGATGGAAAGTTCCTGAAATACTTCTATCAGGAGATTTAAAAAAAATAAATTCATGGAAAGACCAGGAATCTCTAAAAAGAACTGAAAATATTAGACCTGATTTATTAGATTAAAAAAGAACAAAATTTCATTTAAAGTTTAAAAAATTATACTTAATATTGCAATCCAATTTTGAAAAACATTTTACCTCATGGACTTAACATCAATCATTTCTAAAGAATTATCAAATATCTCAGAACTTCCTAATTTTAAGTCAGGAGATAACATAACCGTTTACTATAAGATTAAAGAAGGAGAAAAAGAAAGAATTCAGTTTTTCAAAGGAGATGTTATTCAAAGAAAAGGCTCTGGTACAACAGAAACTTTTACAATTAGAAAAATTTCAAATGGAATTGCAGTTGAGCGTATCTTTCCAGTTAATTCACCTGCTATTGATAAAATAGAGATTAACAAGACTGGAAAAGTAAGGAGAGCTAGAATATTCTATCTTAGAGACTTAACTGGTAAAAAAGCTAGAATTAAAGAATCAAGAAAATAGTTTAATAACCTATTACCTCCAACTCTGTCCTTCTATTAAGAATCATATTTTTTTCTAAATCATTAAAATATTTAGGTTTAAGCTCACCATATCCTTTAAATTTCATTCTTTTAGCATCTACACCGTAATTAATTAATCTTTTAAAGACCGCTTCTGCTCTTTCTTCAGATAATCTTATATTATAATCCGCTAATCCTATTGAGTCAGTAAAACCATTTATAGACATCTTTAAATTTGTATTTACTGCCAAATATTTAGATAACTCTAAAATCACTGCATCAGACTTACTATTCAGTTCATAAGAGTCTAAACCAAAGTTTATATCATTAATAATAAATGACTTACCATTTTCAAGTTTTTCTAAGTTAAAATTTAAAGTAGAAGGAGATATAAAATTACTATCTTTTGCAGAGATATAATTTGCCTTAAAGGAGTAATCTTTTTTCTTAATTGACAAAACAACATCATCCCCTTTCTCTAGAGTATAAGCAGCTACATATTTACCGTTAGTAATATTATAAGATTTCTCCTCACCAGAAGTGACATTTTTAATTTCAATATTTCCATTCATAATTAAATCTCCATTAGCATCTTTTAAATCTCCTTTTAAAAAAAGTACTCTCTTAGGTTTTGCCTTATCATATAAAGGGAAAGAATAAATATCCCAACCACCAACACCATCTAATTGATTAGAAGCAAAATATGCTGTTTCTCCATCTGTACTAACAAATAAAGAAACTTCATCAAAAGAACTATTTATAGGGTATCCAATGTTTAACGGTTTTTGCCAATCCCCGAAACTATCTTTCCTTGAGTAAAAGATATCATATCCTCCTAAAGAAGGATGTTGATTTGATGAGAAAAATAAAGTTTGACCATCTGTGTGTAAAAAAGGAGATTTTTCATTTTTATTAGAATTAATATTTTCCCCTAAATTAACAGGATCAGACCATTGTCCAAAAGATTGCTTTTTTATTTCATATAAATCAATACCTCCTAAACCTCCAGACCTATCACTTGCAAAAATTATTGATAAACCATCTGAGGAAACTGTAGGTTGAGAATCCCAACTATCCACAGGACATATATCACGATTAAAGGATTTAATTTCAGACCAATAATCATTGTTTTTGATCACATAAAAAATATCACAATTATTATAATTGCCATTAATTTTACTGCATTTAGTATAATAAAGGATATCATTACCGATAGTTATACTAGCACCGCCTTCATTATTCTCTAAATTAAATGGATTAGACATTGGGAATCCTACTTCAAAAGAATTACTATCTCTTTTACTCATGATAAACTTCTCTTCAAATTTAGAAGTTAAATTATCCATGTTTTTATTTAAAAACCTCCTAGTAAAAAAAGCTAAATCTTGATCTGGAGAAATTATTGGAAGATATTCATCAGATTCTGTTGAGATACCATTTACCACTTTAGGTTTAAAACTAACTGGATCAAGAATAATTTTTGATAAATCTGATGAAATAGGTAAAAATCTAATGGCATTTCTTTTGTAAGATTCATTAAGACCCAAATCGATACTTTTTTGCAAATATTTTGAACAAATAACAAATTCTTTATTCTGATAAGCCATTTCTGCTAATAAATAATAAATCGTTGGAAAACCATCTTCACATAAATTCAAAACTTGATTGGCAATTTTTTTTGCCTCAATCTTATTATTTTCTAGCCATAAAATCTCTGCTCTAAAAGCATTATAAATAGGAAAATCTTCTAAATTTCTTAACACTTTATTTGCCTCAAAATAATTTTCTTTTTTAATCAGATTATTTAACTTTTTACAAATTCTTTTTTGTTTTTGATTTCCAGGAGAACAATCATTGGAAAAAGAAAAAGAAAAAGAAAAAGAAAATAAAATTAAAAAAATTAAAAACCTCACTCCTTATGAACCTTAGAAATTTTCCCTTCTAAAGAAGCAATGACAGTAGTAATTGTAGCATCTCCAGTAACATTAACAACTGTTCTAAGCATATCTAAAATCCTATCAACAGCAAATATCAACGCTATTCCTTCAGGGTCTATACCTATCGCACTTAAAACTATTACAAGCATAACCATTCCTGCACCTGGAACAGCAGCAGCCCCAATAGAAGCTAGCGTTGCTGTAAGAACAATAGTTAGCTGGGAAGCAAGATCTAAGTCATAACCAAAGGCTTGGGCTATGAAAACAGCTGCAACTGCTTGATATAATGAAGTTCCGTCCATATTAATAGTTGCACCAAGAGGAAGAACAAAAGATGTTATCTCATCAGAAATACCAAGATGTTTTTCACACCTTTCTAAAGTCACAGGCAAAGTAGCTGCAGAAGAAGAAGTTGAAAATGCTAACATTTGTGCTGGCAAAATTGCTTTTAGAAAATCAAAATATTTTACAGAAGTAAAAGATCTTAATAATAATGGATAAATTATAAATATCATTATTAACAAACCCAAAACAACAGTAAAAGAATACATTCCAAGAGCAACAAATAACTCCTTGCTAGCTCCAAAATCAACTACTAGACCAGCTAATAATGCAAAGACACCATATGGGGCTGCAAGCATAATTAGATCAACAATCTTTAAAATAATATCATTTATCCCATCAAAGAAACTCTTTACAACAGCAGTATTTTTATTTGGCATAAGTACAAGTGAGATAGCAAATAAAATAGCGAAAAATATAATTTGCAACATATTTTGATTTTTTGATGAAGCATCAAAAATATTGCTAGGAACAATATCTACTAGAAATTGTAGAGGACCAGTATCTTTAACTTTATTAGCAGCATTAATTTTCAGGTCAGCATTACTGGCATATTTAGATTTTAATTCAATTTTTTTTTCTTCTGAAAATGTATCACCAGGATTAATAGAATTTACTAAAATCAACCCTAAACTTACTGATACAACTGTAGAGATTAAATAAAGTAAAATTGTTCTAGATCCAATTCTAGAAAGTCTTGATATATCTGACAATGAAGTAACACCCTTAACAAGTGAAGCAAAAACAAGAGGAACAGCTATTAATTTTAGCAGATTTACAAATATTACTCCCCATGGTTTCAGCCAGGAATTTGTAAAGTCTACCCAACCAAAACTACTTGCAATAACTCCATAAACGACACCAAGAGTCATTCCAATAATTATTTGCCAATACAATGGAATTTTTTTCATAATTTATCTGATTTACTTATTAAATAATGATCTAAAAGAGTTAGCGCCATCATAGATTCAACAATTGGAACAGCTCTAGGAACTACACAAGAATCATGTCTACCTTTTGCCTTAATAATAATTTTCTCTCCTTTATTATTAATAGTTTCCTGGTTCATTAACAAAGTTGATACTGGCTTAAATGAAATCTCGCAATAAATATCATTACCATTGCTAATACCTCCTTGAATTCCTCCGGAAAAATTTGTACTTGTTTTACCAGAATTATCAATAAAAATATCATTCACTTCACTTCCCTTTGAGGAACTAATATCTTTTTGTTCAAATCCATATTTAAATGCTTTTACCGCATTTATACTTAACATACCTTTTCCAATATCTGCATGTAACTTATCAAAAACAGGAGACCCTAATCCAATAGGAGTTCCTTTAGCAATACATGTGATAATACCACCAATTGTATCACCTTGCTTTTGAACTTTTTCTATTTCTTTAATCATAAGTTCTGAAGAATTCATATCAGGACATCTAACAATACTATTATCTATATTGTCTAAATTAAGTTTATCTATATTTTCCGAAATACTAATTGAGCCAATAGAACTAACAAAAGCAAAGATATCTACTCCGATACTTTTTAAAATTTGTTGAGCAAAACTGCCTGCCACAACTCTACAAACAGTTTCTCTAGCTGAAGATCTACCACCACCTAAATAATCTCTATTTCCATATTTTTTCTCATAAACAAAATCTGCATGAGAGGGTCTAAAAGCAGATTTTAAGTTTGAATAATCTTTTGATTTATGATCTCTATTTTCAATGATAAATCCTATTGGAGATCCAGTTGTTAAACCATTAAAAAACCCAGATAAAATTTCTAACTTATCAGATTCATTTCTTTGGGAAGTAACCTTAGACTGTCCGGGTCTACGTCTGTCTAATTGTTTTTGAATTAAATTAATATCAATTTTAATTCCTGATGGACAACCATCAATAACTCCCCCCATAGATTTACCATGAGATTCACCAAAACTTGTTAATTTAAATATTTTCCCATAAGAATTAGCCATACTGCAAATATAATAATAATGTATTGTCTATATTTTGTAATTTTACCAGCTATGAAAACAGTTATTAAAAATATTAAATCCATTGTTCAAACTGAGAAAATACAAAGAAAATGGGTAGCTGGAAATGACATGAATTCAATAAATACTATTGAAGATGCATTTATTGAAATTGAAGATGGAAAAATATTATCATTTGGCCCAATGGATGATTGGCAAGGAATAAGTGATTGGAATAATACTGAAATAATTGATGCAGATGGAGGGATGGTTTTCCCTTCTTATTGTGATAGTCATACTCATTTAGTCTTTAATGGCAGTAGAGAGGAAGAATTTAATGATAGGATTAAAGGACTATCGTACCAAGAAATAGCTAACAATGGAGGAGGAATATTAAATTCTGCAAAACGAATAAACGAAATTTCTGAAGATGACTTATTTGATATTTCGTCAGAACGACTGAAAAAATTAATCAAACTTGGAACTGGTGCAATAGAAATTAAAAGTGGTTATGGGCTGAGTGTAGAATCTGAAATAAAAATCTTAAATGTTATCAAAAGATTAAAAAAATCATCCAAAGCAACTATAAAATCTACATTTCTTGGACTTCATGCTGTTCCGTCATTATATTTAGATAATAAATCTAAATATATTGATTTAGTAATAAACGAGATACTTCCAGAAATTAAAAAAAATAACCTCGCAGATTTTATTGATATTTTTTGTGAGAAAGGATACTTTGACACTGATGATACAAAAAGAATACTAATTGAAGGGGGTAAAATAGGGTTACAGGGTAAAACTCATGTTAATCAATTTAATAGCATAGGGGGCGTGTTAGCTAGCGTTGAAAATAATGCGCTATCTGTGGATCATTTAGAAGTTATGAAAGAAGAAGATTATGAAGCATTAAAAAATTCAAATTGCATGCCAACAATTTTACCTTCTTGTTCTTTTTTTCTTGGAATACCTTATGGACCTGCAAAAGAATTTATTAAAAGAGGTTTTCCTGTCGCCTTAGCTAGTGATTACAACCCAGGCTCTTCTCCTTCCGGAAATATGAATTTAGTAGCCTCACTAGGCTGTATTAAGCTTAAAATGACTTCTGAACAAGTAATAAATGCCACAACGTTAAATACAGCATATGCTATGAACCTAGAAAAGGAAATGGGATCTATTAAGGTTGGAAAAAAAGCTAATTTATTTATTACGAAACCAATTGAGAGTTATAAATACTTACATTACTCATTTGGTGAAAATCTAATTAGTAAGGTAATATTAAATGGAGAAATTATCTAAAAAAAAAGACTAGTAATAAATACTAGTCTTTTTCTAAAATTATAAGAATAACTTATCTTTTTCTTCTTAAATACATAATATGTACTGTTGTACCCTCTTCTTTAAGAGAAGTAGCAGTGTGTAAATCATAACCATATTTACTAGCAGCATTTAAAGCTAACATCATTGAGTTACATTCTCGAGATAATTTATTTAATTCTAAAATTTCAGGTGTAATCCTTCCTGAATTAAATCTAACAAAAATTCTAGATTTAGATTTTAGTCTTTTCATAAACTTCTGCTCAGGACCTGCAGCTCCTCTAACTTCACCTTCTTCTTCATTGAACACTGGATCTTGTTCAATTCCAGTAATTGACATGTATTCATAATCAGATAGTTGAATTTTTGCGTCTTGCTTACTTATAGTTGTATTCTTTTTATTTGAACGTTTTTGTGCAATTGATAAAAATGGCACAAGAGCAACTAGTAATAATAATATAATATTTTTCATTCTATTTTAATTTGTTAATAGTTAAAGTTTTGTTTAGATAACGTATTGTTCTAAAATTTTATTGTCCTCCAAGAATTATTGGAAGATCACCTTCCCCATTTCCAATAACAACCACCTTCGCATTATCAGATTTAGCAATCTCTTGAGTTGCCTCAATACCTTTCCACTTTAATAATTGAGGTGTAATAGTTCTAGTAATAATCTTCTGAAATTGAGAAATACCTTGAGCTTCAATTTCTTTTCTTTCAGCTTCTTTTCTTGCTTTATCAATTTTAAACTTGTACTCTAAAGATTCTTGCTCCTGTCTAAGTTTTTGCTCAATTGCAGTTCTTAGTGTTAATGGAAGTGTGACATCTCTAATTAATATTGCATCAAGCATTAGATACTTAGCCTTAATATTATCTTTCGTTCTATCATATATCTCATCTTCAATAGCCTCTCTTTTAGTTGAGTAAAGCTCTTCAGGAAGGTAATTACCAATAACTTCTCTGGTTACGGATCTAATTTCTGGCTTAATAATGCTTTCTAAAAAATTCTTTCCAATACCATCGTGTAAGTAACCAATACTATCTTCAACAGGTTTGTATCTAAATGATAAATCAATTTTTATAGAAAGACCATTTTTTGATAACACCTCCATTTTCTCAAAAGTATCTTTTAATTTAACATCATATACATGCATTGTATTCCAAGGAGCTATAACTTGAAAACCTTGAGGATAAACATTCTCTTTATCTAAACCTCCACCAAATTTCTTAAATAAAACTCCTTTCTCTCCTGGCTCAATTGTAACAAACATACTTGAGCCAAAAAGCACAACAAATATCAATCCTATAATACCTAATACCATTGCCTTGGGCAATCCTTGATTTTCCATAATTTATTTTTTTAATTGATTATCTAATTTTTTTTGATCTACTATTCGGTTATTTAAAGTGCGAATATAAGACACTGATTTTTTATCTCCTAATTTTTTAGCTTTTCTTGCCCAATCTAATGCAACAGCAAATAACCCCTTAATTTCTGAGGCAATCGCTAAATTATAGCATGCTTGAGAAGCTAATTTATCATCTTCGTTATTAATAAGACCTTTCCATATTAATATAGCCTTGTCCCATTTCTTATCTTTTACAAGTTTTTTTGCCTTTTTAAGCTCGTCATATTTACCAGAATAAAAAACTCTACTAGACCTTATCCAATTAGGAGAAATCCTATTAGAGTACTGCCTACCAGCAAAGTTACCCGACTCAATTAGAGCATAAGAAAGACTAGGGAGATTTCTTTTAGCTTCTTTAATGGAATTCCCCCAAGCTTTAAATTCTTTTATTTCTGTAAATATATTTTCATCAATTATATTTTTATTTTCCAGATCATAGATCCTCCATCCAGATTTAATTTCAATTTCTAGAATTGCAGGAAACCTTAATTCTTTAATTTTTTTCTTTTTTTCTTTTCTAATTTTGGTTATTGGTTTACCATAATAAATTCTAGTGTTCGAATCAAAAGCTTCAAGTACAATTAATGCATCTGCATTATAAGAACTACAAATATTTGAAATCTTTTTCCATTTTAATGGAGGTGAAAATGAAGAAGTTCCAGTTCCCTTAAACTCTATCTCTACAGTATTTTTTACTTTAAACCGATTAGATTCTGACAATGACTTAATTAATGTGTTAGCACACATTTTTGAGGCTTTTTTATCCATACCGATCCCCTCTCCAGTAAAAACACCTTCCATTATATTCTCACCAAGGTTTTTTCTTGACGGCGTGCTTCTATTAGCAATAACAACATCATTAATATTATTAGAAATAGATATTCTAGCTGGTTTTTGTATATCAACAATAAGTGTAGTTGTATTACAAGATGTTAAAAGAATAATTAGTAAAGTAGAAAAGGTTAAATGTTTCATAAATTTAAATCAATCCATTATATTTTCTTATAAACCATTCTATAAAAATATAGAAAAGTAAGAAAAATAAAATCCAAGTAAGATCAATTATTTGAAATTGTTTATTAGTTAATTTAATAATCTTTTTGTCACCAGTAAGTAGCATGTCATTAATAAGAACGTTAATATCATCCAATAAGTATATATCACCATTATTGGAAGAACTTAAATTTTTCAGAAAATTATAGTCAGCAATAAGATTAACATCTTCAATCTGAATATTTTGAACATTAAAGACTCCTGTTTTAATTAAATCACTTCCTGAGACTATTACTTTAAAGCTATAATTATCAGGCAACAGTGTTCCTAAATTAAGAGAATAACTTTTATCATTTTTATCAAAATTATATTTAAAAACATCTCCAGCTGAATTATACAATTCTAACTCAATTAAATTATCATTATATAATTCATAATTATCATTATAGAATTCAGCTTTAATAACAAATTCCTTATTTTGATCAACAAGCTTATCAAATTCTAACCTTAGTTTACTTTTATCAGATTCAATTGCTAAATATTGAATTACTTTATTAAAAAGAGTATTAAATAGATCATGTTTTTCATACAAATAAAAATTTCTTAAACGCCATTTCCAAAAGCCTTCACCAAAAACAACCCCAACTTTCTGATTACCATCTTCAAAACAAATAATTGGATTAGATGTATTAAGACTACCAATTTTTTGATTAATTAAAATTGATGCAGAGTTAATAGTAGAATATGAACCAAAAGGGGTGATTAAAGGGGGCATTAATTCAATCATTTTCTTAAGACTATCAGAAATATTAAATTTATCAAATGAAGAGTTAATTGATGGTAATACTTCATCTAAAGATCCTTTTTTTAAAAATTCAACAGAATTAATAAAGGAGTTAAGATTAGTAAAATCATTTGTACAAAAAATTAATAATGGAACAGTAGATTGATAAATATTATATATCATATCTTCACTTAAAGAGTTTATTGAATGAAGAACAACTAAATTAAAATCTGAAAAAGCATCAGAAAAATCAGCAGTTTTAGAGATTTTAAATTCAATATTTTTATTAGAAGAAATTACTGAAACTAAAGAATTAACATCAGGATGAGGAGAATCATTTAGAATTAAAACTCTTGACTTAGAATCAATAACGTCAATATAAAAATCAAAATAATTATTAATAATATTTTTTTCATTTAAAAGTTCCGATAGTTCTACTCTATATTTATTTACTCCTTTGCTAGTTGCCTTAATAAAATGATTAAACTCAAAAAAATCTAAATCAGTTTTACAATTAATAAAATCAGAAAAGATGATCTTATTATTTTTTTTTATTTTAATATTTATTCTTTGATCTATAGCAGACTGAGCTTTCACTCTTATTTTGACAGGAAATTTATTATCTAAAAAAGTTATATCATTATGCTCAACCTTATCAATACATAAATCTGGCTGAATTAAAGTATCACCTTGAAGAATAGTGTTAATTGAAAAATTAAAATCTTTCGAGTAAATTGGGTTTAAACCTTTGTTATATAGTCCATCGGAAGCGATTATAACAGAGGATAAATTCCTATCATAATAGGTAGAATTTAGATCATCTAAAACTTTACTAAAGTTTGTAAAGACTCCATCATTAGAATCTGATAACCCTTCATATAATTTATCTGAAAAATGATACGTATGAACATCATAATTTTTCAAATTATCTTTAATTATACCAAACTCATTACTAATATTCTCCTTAATTGAAGAAGAAGCATCTTGAAGTAAAACTACTATAGGTTTTTCAATTCTTTTTTCAATTGAATTTATGAACGGAGAAAGCAATAAATAAGATAAGAATGCAACAAATGAAAATCTAACAAAAAATAGAATAGATATTATCCATTTGTTAAAATTTTGATTCCCCTTGTATAAAAGAAAAGAATATAAAAGGCCTATAAAAACACAAAAAACATTAAAGTACCAAGGAGATGTGTGTTCAAGAAACATAATACTATGTTAGCATACCTCCGCAAACATTAATAACTTGACCTGTAACATACGAAGACATATCAGAAGCAAGAAATAATGAAACATTTGCAATATCTTTAACTTTTCCATTCCTTTTTAAAGGAATACTTTTTGCCCATTCCTCCATTTGATCTTTTCCTAATGCTGCTGTCATTTCAGTTTCAATAAAACCTGGAGCAATTGAATTGCATCTAATATTTCTTGACCCTAATTCTAAAGCAGTAGATTTTGTAAATCCAATAATTGCAGCTTTAGAAGCAGAATAATTTGCTTGACCTGGATTTCCTTTTACTCCAACAACTGAACTCATGTTAATAATAGATCCTTGTCTTTGTTTTAACATTGGTCTTAAAACAGCTTTTGTCAAGTTAAAGACAGAATTCATATTTACTTGCATAACAGAATTAAAATCATCCTCAGTCATTCTCATAAGTAAATTATCTTTTGTTATACCAGCATTATTAACAAGAACATCAATAGAACCAAATTCCTCAATAACTTTATCTACTAAACTTTGAGAGGCTTCAAAATCTGCTGCATTTGATATATACCCCTTTGCATTTACTCCTAATAATTTAAGCTCATTTTCTAATGAAATTACATTCTCACATCTTTTAAGTGATGTAAAGGCAATATTAGCTCCATTTTCAGCAAAAAGTAAAGCAATAGCTCTACCAATTCCTCTTGAAGCTCCAGTAATTATAACAGTCTTATTTTCAAGTAGATTCATAGTGATTTATTTTAAAAATAAAATTAATAAAATTATTTATTCATTAATTTAAACATTAAAGATCCAATTTCTGCAGGAGATTCTGCTACTTCAATTCCACATTCTCTTAATATTTGCATCTTAGCCTCAGCGGTATCATCCTTTCCTCCAACGATTGCACCTGCATGCCCCATAGTTCTTCCAGCAGGAGCTGTTTTTCCAGCAATAAAACCAACCATTGGCTTAGTACCAAATTCTTTTACCCATTTGGCCGCATCTGCTTCAAGTTGACCACCAATTTCTCCAATCATGATAATACCATCCGTCTGATCATCATTCATAAAAAGCTCTACAGCATCTTTTGTTGTAGTTCCAATAATTGGATCACCTCCAATTCCAATAGCAGTAGAAATACCCATACCAGCTTTGACAACTTGATCAGCTGCTTCATATGTTAAAGTTCCTGATTTAGATACAATACCTATTCTTCCTTTCTTAAATACAAATCCAGGCATAATTCCACATTTAGCTTCTTCAGGAGTAATAATACCCGGACAATTTGGACCAACTAAAATACAATCAATATTTTCTAAATAACTTTTAACGGTTATCATATCTTTTGTTGGTATTCCTTCTGTAATACAAATAATCACTTTAATTCCAGCATCTGCTGCTTCCATAATTGCATCTGCTGCAAAAGCAGGAGGAACAAAAATAAGACTAGTATTAGCACTTACATTTTCAACTGCTTCAGAGACAGTATTAAATACAGGTTTTTCTAAATGAACAGTCCCCCCTTTTCCAGGAGTTACACCACCAACTAAATTTGTGCCGTACTCAAGCATTTGACTAGAATGAAACGTCCCCTCTCCTCCTGTAAAACCTTGTACAATAACCCTTGAATCTTTATCAACTAATACACTCATTATTTTTTATTTAAATTTAGTTCGCAAAATTACTACAAAATGGCTACTAACAAAGGATTTTAAATACTTTTGCACTATGACAACATATTTAAATAATGATACAATATGTGCCATAGCTTCAGGTGGAGGAATGAGTGCTATTGCTTTAATAAGATTATCTGGTCCAAAATCAATCTCAACAATTAATCAATTATTTAGCAAACAATTAAATAAACTATCTTCTCATACAGCACATTTTGGAACTATTAAAATTGAAGAAAAAATTATTGATGAAGTTGTAATTACAATATTTAGTAAAAACAAATCTTTTACTGGAGAAGAAACGATAGAAATTTCTTGTCATGGATCAAATTTCATACAACAAAAAATACTAGAAATATTAATTTCAAAAGGCATTAGAATAGCTAAGCCTGGTGAATTTACAATGAGAGCTTTTCAAAACGGGAAACTAGATCTTTCTCAAGCAGAATCAATTGCTGATTTAATTGAATCTGAGCATGAATCTGCTCATAAAAATGCAATGCAACAATTAAGAGGAGGTTTCAAGAAAAAACTACAATCCTTAAGAAGTGATTTAATTGATTTTGCATCGCTGATTGAGTTAGAGTTAGACTTTGCTGAGGAAGATGTAGAATTTGCAAATAGAGATAAATTAAAAGATTTATTAAAGCATATTAATGCTGAAATAAACACTTTGATTTCATCATTTAAACTTGGTAACGTAATTAAAAACGGTATTCCTGTTGCAATTATAGGATCTCCTAATGTTGGCAAATCAACTCTATTAAACACCTTATTAAATGATGACAAAGCCATTGTTTCTGAAATTGCGGGAACAACTAGAGATGCAATTGAAGATGAGTTAATAATTAATGGATTCAAATTTAGATTTATTGATACAGCTGGACTAAGAGAAACTAATGATAAAATAGAGAAGATTGGAATTAAAAAAACAATAGAGAAAATAAAAGAATCTAAAATCACATTATTACTCTTAGATGGAACTAAAGATATAAATTCTCAAATTAAAGATATCAGCTCAAAAGAATTAAGTCTTAAAAATAAAATAATCTATGTTGTTAATAAAGTAGATATTAAATTAAATAAATCTAATAATAGTAAATATATTTACATTTCAGCACTCAAAAATATAGGCATAGAAAATTTAAAGAAAAAAATAATTGAAAGCTACCAGCTAGAAAAGTATGCTAAAGATGATACTATAATTACTAACATCAGACATTACGATGAATTACAAAAAACTATGTTTGAAATAAATGAAGTACTTAACGGTTTAAATAATAATATTAGTAGTGATTTTCTAACTGCAAACATAAGACAAGCTTTATTTCATCTTGGAGCAATTACTGGTGAAGTAAATACTGATGATCTTTTAGCTAATATTTTTGGAAAGTTCTGTATCGGAAAGTA
>ENA-OSJC01002019-OSJC01002019.1-marine-metagenome-genome-assembly--contig:-NODE-2019-length-15754-cov-5.521975_pt1 | contig 15754 bp, 13 predicted proteins | sample MGYA00237885_ERZ534234 | MGnify/ENA primary metagenome ERZ534234 (study PRJEB26413, sample SAMN06343907) | marine metagenome | isolation source: coastal waters | place: Atlantic Ocean: West Antarctic... | reverse complement strand
TTTATACCCAATAAAGATAATTTAATAATTTCATTTTCTGCGGCTAGTAAATTACCTAATGACAAATTTGATAGCAGAGATAAAGATTCCTTATCTAGGCTTAAATTATAAAAATTTGCCCGAGCATTTATTGCCTCCTGGATTTCCTGTGTACTTGGCTCTTTTGCTTCTAATTGAATTGACGATTCTTTTATTTTGGTAAACCAAGCAGATTTTATTAGTTCTTTGGTGAAACTTTCAAAATGTATACTAAATAAATCATCATTATTTTCTGAAATCACTTTAACAAGAAATTTTTTTGTTTCCTCTAAAATTCTTCCAGAAGCGATAGAGATATTAAAGTTTGTTTGGTTTGAGAACAAAGAAGTGTTCTCAAATAATGGCCTTATCTGATCTAATTTATTGGAGGAGTCAAACCTAATTGATTTATATTCAATATTATTTAAATCAGAATAAGTTTTGATGTCTGTTTTAATATGATTAGAAACTACAGGTTCATTGCCTAAGATAATTACACAATTTTTATTTAAACCTTGAATTTTTTTTATTATATCTATTGGAGCAAAAATAGCTTCCATTTATTTATTTTGAACCGACATCTGAGTAATTATTGTTCTAATAAGCTGTTTTTGCATTCCTACAATAAGACGCGTCTCTTCTTCCGTTTTTGCTATTATATTTTTATCATCATAAGTGAAGTCTCTGTTCGCTTCAAGGTTGATTAAATTACTCCATTCGCCAGCTTGCGATTTAAATCTAAATGAAATTTTGTAATTAATTTGATATTCTCTTATCTTACCAGCCGAACTTAATGAAAGAATTTTTTTTGTAAAGGTATCATTAGTAATCTCGAGACTCTTTTCCGAGCTTTCTTTTTGTACCTTAACACCAGACTGTTTTAATCTCTTTCCCAATATTTTTACAAAGCTTGTTGATCCACCAATTATTGATATTGATTCAAAAGCTACTCCCTCCGTACCTCGAAGTTGGTAGCCACAGGAACTAATATTTAACAATAGAAGCAGCGGTAATATTAAACTATAGTATTTTTTCATATTTTTTTTAATTAACTAACAACAATATTAATAAGTTTATCTTTGACATAGATGATTTTTTTTATTTCACTCTTATTGCTTATAAATTTTTTCACAGTTTCTATTTTTAATGCCTTTTCTTTAATATCACTTTCTCTAAGCTCAATTGATATTATCATATTTCCCCTTAGCTTTCCGTTGACCTGAATAACTATTTTTTTTTCTTCTTGAACAAGGGCATTTTTATCTACTTTTGGCCATTCTATTTGATCTATATCAGAGTTTTCCCTTATATGCGCCCAAAGCTCTGCTGAAATATGAGGTACAAATGGATTGAGCATCAATAGAATACTTTCTAATACTTCTTGTTTTAATGCACAAGGCAAACTTTTTTCTTTATCAGAATCATTAAGAAAATTTAAAAGCTCCATTACTGATGAGATAACTGTATTAAAACTATTTCTTCGCTCAAGGTCATCTGTTACCTTCTGAATAGTTGTATGTAATTTATATTTTACTTCTTTTATATTTTTTTCTGTATCGCTTATATCATTTTCTTTTTTAGTATTTTTTATTTCAATATGACTATGGACAATACTCCATAAACGTTTTAAAAACCTATGTGCACCATCAATCCCTTGATCAGACCATTCCAAACTTTGCTCTGCAGGTGCTGCAAACATTATAAATAGTCTTGCTGTATCAGCACCATATTTCTCAATAAGCTCTTGTGGGTCAACTGTATTTCCTTGAGATTTTGACATCTTAGTACCATCTTTTAAAACCATTCCTTGGGTTAATAATTTTTTAAATGGCTCTTTTGATTCTACTAAGCCAAGATCATTCAGAACCCTATTAAAAAACCTGGCATATAAGAGATGTAGAATTGCATGCTCAACCCCACCTATGTAGTAATCAACAGGAAGCCAATAATTTACTCTATCATCAAGCATTTTATTTTTTTGATCAAAAGATGTGTATCTCGCAAAGTACCATGAAGATTCAAAAAAAGTATCTAGTGTGTCAGTTTCTCTTTTTGCATTCTCACCACATTTTGGACAAGTACATGAATAAAATTCAGGCATTTTACTTAGAGGTGACCCAACAACAGAATCATCCATCGTAACGTCTTCAGGGAGTGCAACGGGTAGGTCGCCTTCATTAACTGGAATATCACCACACTCTTCACAATGAATCATCGGAATAGGGCAACCCCAATATCTTTGTCTAGATATTCCCCAATCTCGAAGACGGAAATTGATTTTCTTTTTCCCCTTATTTAAAGATTCTAATTTTTTTAAAATAGCATCTGTTGCTTCTTCACTCGACAGCTCATTAAACTCATTGGAGTTCATTAAATCACCAGTTCCACTATAAGCTTTAGACCCATCATAATCATTTGATTTAATTACTTGTTTAATTGGTAGTTTATATTTTTTCGAGAATTCAAAATCTCTATCATCATGTGCAGGCACAGCCATTACTGCACCTTCCCCGTAATTTATTAAGACGTAATTCGCAATCCATACAGGTATTTTTTTATTAGTTAATGGGTGAGTTACATAAATTCCTGAAAATATACCTTTTTTTTCTGCGGTAGCAATTTCAGCTTCCGAAACCCCTATCTTTTTACATTCTTTTAAAAATTTTTTAATCTCTAAGCTATTTTCAGCTAATTCGATGCTTAAATCATGTTCTGGTGCAATGGCAAGATAAGTTGCACCCATTAAAGTGTCAGGCCTGGTTGTGTAAACCTTAATTTTTACAAAAGAGTCATTAGAAGATACATCAAATTCAATCTCACAGCCTGTACTCCTACCTATCCAATTCCTTTGCATTATCTTTACTTTCTCAGGCCATTCATTTAAGTTATCGAGGCCTTCGAGGAGCTCGTCAGCATAATCAGTAATTTTCATAAAATATTGTGGAATTTCTTTTCTTTCAACTTCTACGCCTGAACGCCAACCTTTTCCGTCCACAACTTGTTCATTAGCAAGCACAGTTTGATCAACAGGATCCCAATTAACCATGGAGGTTTTTTTGTAAATCAAGCCTTTCTCATATAATTTAATAAAAAGCCATTGTTCCCATTTGTAATAATCCACATTGCAAGTTGAAATTTCTTTACCCCAATCAATTGAAAGGCCTAACTGTTTGAGCTGTGACCGCATATGATTGATGTTTTCATTTGTCCATTTTGCAGGCGCTGTATTATTTTTTATAGCTGCATTTTCTGCAGGCAACCCAAAAGCATCCCAACCCATTGGTTGTAGAACATTAAATCCATTCATTCTTTTATACCGAGATATAACATCACCAATTGTATAATTTCTTACATGCCCCATATGCAATTTTCCACTAGGATAAGGGAACATTGACAATGCATAAAATTTTGGAAGTTTGCTATTTTCAGAAGCTGAGAAAGCCTTAGAAGCTTTCCATTTAGCTTGAATATTAGATTCTATTTTTTTAAATTGGTATTCAGTAGTCATTATTTTGATAGTTTCTCATTTAGTTCGTTGTTAATTTTATTTGGTGATTTTGTTCCTTCAACATTAATAAATATAGGAGAGTTTTCTATATTTTCAGTTGACCAGCTAGAATAGAAGGAAACTAGTGGCTCTGTTTGTTGATGGTAAGTGTCTAATCTTTTTAATATCGTTTCTTTAATATCATCATCTCTAATAATTAGAGGTTCCCCAGTAACATCATCTTTCCCCTTTTCCTTTGGTGGGTTGTGTTTAATATGATAAATTCTCCCAGACTTAAGATGAATTCTTCTTCCGCTCAATCTTTCAATTATGTCTTCATCAGGAACTTGAATTTCAATAACGTAATCAATATCGATACCAATGTCCTTCATTGCTTGAGCCTGAGGAATGCTTCTTGGAAAGCCATCTAATAAAAAGCCATTTTTACAATCATCATCATTGATTCTTAATTTAACAAGGTTAATTATAAGGTCATCAGGCACTAAAAGCCCTCGGTCCATAAAGTCTTTTGCTGAAACACCAAGTTCTGTTTTATTTGTTACAGCAGATCTCAACATGTCACCAGTAGATATTTGAGGAATATTAAATTTTGTTTTAAGAAAATTTGCCTGAGTACCTTTTCCTGCTCCGGGCGCACCTAATAAAATTATTTTCATATACTTTATTCCGACAAATTAAAAATTATAACAGCAATCAAAAAGATAATTTTCTTCGAGTTAAATAGTTCTCCATACTAATAAATTTATTTACTGAAAGGGTCTCTGCTCTTATTGACGGGTCTATAGATAAATTTAAGAAATCAGTCTCATCAAGAATTCCTTTGAAGTTATTTTTTAAGGTTTTTCTTTTTTGTTGAAAGGCCAGCTTAATTACTCTTTCATAATTATCATCATTTAACGCATTTAATTCTTGAGGATTTCTACGAGTAAACCTAACAAAAGAAGAGGTAATTTTCGGTTTTGGATTAAAGGCATCAGCAGGGATATCAAATAGCAATTCTATATCGTAAAAATATTGTAACATTGACGAGAGACGACCATACATTTTGGTTGATGGTATAGCGGAAACTCTTTCAGCAACTTCTTTTTGGAGCATAAAGAAGAGGCCTGCATTATTTTTTTTACTCTTCGCAATCTTTAAGAGAATTGGAGTTGATATATAGTATGGCAGATTACCAACAATAAAATCAAATTCTGAAAGTTGTTGCTCATCAAAATCTAGAATATCTTCTTGATATATTGTTATCTTAGAAGGGGGTATATTTTTTTTTAAAAATTCGATCATATCTGTATCAATTTCAACTACGTCAATATGATTTAATTTATTTAATAATGGTATTGTCAGTGCAGCAAGACCAGGACCAATCTCCAGGATAGATTGGTTGTGATTGGGATTTATTGAATCTACTATTTGTTTAATAATTTGTTGATTAATTAGAAAATTCTGACCAAATTTTTTTTTGGCACGGATCATTTTTTTTTATTTTTGGCTAGCTGAATTGCTAAAGAAATAGACTCAAAAAAACTATTTTCATTAATTTTTTTTGAACCAACTAGGTCCAGCGCAGTTCCATGATCTACTGACGTTCTAATAATTGGAAGTCCTAAAGTTGTGTTAACTCCATGATTAAAAGAAAGAGCTTTGAAAGGAGCTAAACCTTGGTCATGGTACATAGCAAGAAAACTATCAGTATTTTTAATATATTTCTCAGTGAATGCTGTATCGGCAGGAAGGGGCCCTGTTAAATTTAGACCTTCATCGATAAGTTTTTTTATTACTGGTATTATTATCCGCTTTTCTTCAGTTCCAAATTCGCCATCTTCACCAGCATGTGGATTTAGACCTGTAATAGTTATCTTTGGTTTTTTTATCATAAAATTATTTATTAAGTCATTATTTAACGTTTTAATTGTTTGTTCTAATTTTCTTTTGGTAATTGATTTGGGTACATCAATTAGGGCAATATGTGTTGTAACTAATGCAACTCTCAATTTGCTATTGCTAACAAGTAACATTACTTCTTTATTTTTAGTTCCACACAATCTTGAGATGTATTCTGTATGACCTGTAAATTTTTTTTTCGAAGCAGAAAGTATTTTCTTATTTAATGGAAGAGTTACAAGGGCATCATACGCCCCCTTCATGCACTCATTAACAGCAAAATCAATTGTAGCTAATTGTGTAAATGAATTAGATTTTTCTAGCTTCCCCGGAGTTACTGTTTTTTTAAATGGAACATCGATTATTTGTAACTCCCCATTACCTTTATGTAGGCCAGGTGTCATTGATATTTTAATTTTCTTATTTTGAAGTCTAGCCCTTTCTATAAGTGCATTACGATTGGCTAATATACTAATTTCAGCATTAAATTTTTCATAAGCTAGTTTTAGACATAAATCTAAACCAATACCAGCTGGCTCTCCTGAAGCAATTAAAATTTTTATAATATTTTTCTTCAATCTTGAATCAATCTTATATCAATAAATGATTGGTCTCTTAACTGCTTTATCCAATCTTGAAAGATCAGTTCAGTTTTTTGATTAATTAACTGAATTTTGGCTGAGTACTTAATAGATTCATCAGTTAAATCATTTTCGCGTCTCTCAGTTACCTGGATTAAGTGCCACCCTAGGGGGGTATTAATTGGCTTACTAATTTCATCAATATTTAAAGCATCATAAGTGCTTTCAAAAATTGGCAGGGTCGTTCCAGGACTTACCCAATCAAGATCGCCCCCGTCTGCTGCTGAACCATCTTCCGAATATTTTTTTGCAATATCTTCGAAGCTTTGGCTTCCGTCAATAATTAAATTTCTAAATCGATTTAATCGTTTTAGTATTTCTTCTTCTGGCGTAATTTCATTTTGCTTTATTATTATGTGCCTTAATTTAGTTTGCTTAATTAATACTTTCTTCTTTTTAATACCTTTTTTATCATTTATTTTTAATATATGAAATCCATTTGGAGATTTAAATGGTTTAGTTATTTCTCCAACATCAATTTTAGCTATTTGGGTATTAAATAATTGAGGTAGATCCTGCTCTTTTTTCCACCCAATATTTCCTCCGGATTTAGCTGTCGAATCATTCGAATATTTTTTAGCAACTTCCTCAAAACTTTTTTTTGATAAAAGTATTTTATATATCTCCATACTTTTTTCATAATTAGCTTCTATTTCAGATGCTAATGCACCATTCGAATTTTGAATTAATATATGAGATAAATTAAAAACATCTGGATTGAGCACTGCATTTTTGCGTAATTGAGAATCTATTTCAAAATCTGAAATATTAATTTGACTACTAATCTCTTTACTCTTTATTTGCTTTAGGAGTAATTCATATCGGATATTATCAATAAATCTACTAAATTCTAGCCCGTCATTTTCAATTACTTTTTTTAATCCTTCAACGGTTGTATCATTTTTTTTTGCAATATTTTTTAGAAATGCATCTATCTTTTTTTCATCTATAGTATATCCAGATTGAGCTCCATATTGCTCAATTAAGCTTTTATGGATTAACTTATCTAACACTTCAGCTTTAACTAAATCTTTATATTGCTCTTGAGATGAATTTTCTTTTTTTGAAAAAGATAATGCTGTTTTTACCGATTCTCGAAGCTCTACTTCAGTTATAACTTCTTTTTCCACTATTGCAACAACTCTATCAAGTTCTCGATATAACTCATCTGATAATAAATTTTGGCTTACTTGAAAAATTGCAATAAAATAAAATAAAGTTAAACAAATTTTTTTATTCATTAATTTAGATTTTCTTTCCTATATTGGTCTGGTATATTTGATGCGAATGATGCCCCTGGTACGTTTCTATTTAATACATCAAATAAATTACTGTCATTGCTTGCGCCCAAAGATCCTAGCCCTCCAAGATCAATTTGCATAAACAAAGTATAGTTTGGCTTTTCTGCCGTGGCTAATGCTAGCCTGTTAAGAACTAGCCTTGAAGCCCAGCATCCTCCGTCATATTCTAAACCACCTAACGACTCAACCACTCTGGATTGTTTAATATCATAGTTGTATCGACCGATTGTATAGAAACCGTTACCTATAGGCCACTGGCCTGCTAAATTAATTTGCTTAATGTCATTATTGCTATCATTAGGATTTTTAATCAATCTATAGCTTGCATCGATTAATTTTCCTGGTTGAGGGGTGTAACTTGTTTTAAATGTCGCACGATTGGTTGAACTTTCATCAGGGTTATATTGAATCGAGCTACTCACTTTTAATGCTTTATTTAGATAAGCTTGCGCGGTTAAGAATAGATCTGATGAATCACTTCGAATTACTGAGTTTACATATTGAGCCTCTTTTAATACTTTTCTGTCTGACATATAGTATCTTTGAGCTAAGGTAGCATTTAATCTTTCATACCCTTTGCCATCTATAAATCTGGTTGTAGCGGCAATAGTAAATTGATTAGAGTCCATAACCCTATCACCACCTACAAACTGGTTTTCAATAAACAAACTTTCTAAATTTAAGTCTGTTAAAGCAGTGTCAAACATAGGTAAAACTTCTTGATTTTTGTACGGAGTATAAGAATAAAATATTCTTGGCTCAAGTGTTTGAGTAAAGCTTTTCCCACCAAAGTCTATTTTCTTGTCAAGATACATGCCACCATCAACTGAGAGAGTCGGAATTGCCATAGACTTAGAATTTGTTGATCCGCCTTCAAGCTCATATTGTCTTAGATTCATCATAAGCTTAGGCTTGACGTAACCATAACTTTTCTCAAATGGCACAGATATACTTGGGTTTATTACAAATCTTGTCCCTGTAGTATTTTTCTCGGTCGATGAAACTACGAAGTTATGATTCCTTTCGAATTGAGTTAATGACATGCCAAGCTCGGTTTCAAAATTTGAAAACCCATTAAAATTTTCATATTCATCCGAATGATGAAGGCTTAAGCTCGGAAGCCTTTCATAAGGTGAGCTGGTAGTCGTTAGATTTTGATATCTTTGTGCAATAAAATTAACATCTAACTTATCTGATGAATAGTTAAGGTATGCCTCTTGTGGAAGATTTACTTTACTAGTTGACGATATTAATGATGACATATCCGAAAAATAATTATCATCAGAGACTTTTTCTATTCTAAAGCCACCACTAATATTCTCAGTTAAATTTTGCTTATGATGGATTTTTGCATAATATCGATTTTCTTTATCAGTAGCATCATCTTTATTCATAAATTCAAGATTATTTGTTCCCGAATAAGTTTTGTTTAGATACCTATATTCTCCTTGTATCTGTAAGCCTCTTTTGCCAAAATATCTTGGAGTAATAGTAGCGTCACTAGTTGGGGACAGATTAAAATAATATGGTATTGATGATTCAAAACCGCTTCTAGACGTTGTTCCGACAGAGGGTGTTAAAAAACCTGATTTTCTATCATCGTTAAAAGAAAAATTTAATAAAGGAGAATATAGAATAGGAACACCTTTAAGTTCGAGCTTGGCATTCTTAGCAGTTATTGTTTTTGAACTGTCATTAATTTCAATTTCTGATGCCTTAATAAACCAATCATCTTGACCGGCTGCACACGTTGTAATTGAGGCATTTTGCAAGCGTTTTTTATCTTCACCTTCAAGAAATAAGACCTTAGCCTTCCCCCGTACCTTATTGTTGAAAATATTACTTGAACCTTCTAAAGAAGATGAGAATGATGCGTTAGGAATAACACCAATATTATCTTTAACAGATAATTCTAATGAAGAGCCTGTCAATTTAACCCCACCTCCCTCGATTCTAACATTACCAATTGCATAGAGCTCATCAGACACTTGGTCGTATTCGATAAGGTCGGCATTAATTGTTCTACCATTTTTTTTTAAAACTGCATTTCCTGAAGCTTTTAGTTTGCGATCTAAAGTATTTTCAAGAGAATCTCCTTCCATTATAAGGGTGTCGTCGCTAAATTGGTCTTCCCCATAGGAAAACGAACTATTTAAAAATAGCATTAAAACAATCATAAAAGAATTTTTCTTTATAAATGTAATCAATGTATTAATCTAAACCTGATATAGTCATTTTAAGCATATTTTTTTTATTATCTAATTTTCATACAAAACTAATATAAATCAGTGAGTTATGGATTATAACTCAAGTAATTTTAAAAAACCGATTATTTATAACTGAATGAGGACGTTGTGGATAGAATAGAAATTATAGAAAAATGGCTTAAAATTCAATTAAATCAAGATTTTGAGCTAGCTCCTGCATCATCTGATGCTAGCTTTAGGCGTTATTTTAGAATAATTTCTAATAAGAAAACATTTATCTTGATGGATGCTCCTCCTGATTTAGAAAAAATAGATCACTTTATAAATATAACTAATAAGCTTATTGCCGCAGACATTAATTCACCTAAGATTATTTGTTTCGATATCGAATTAGGGCTTATATTGATGACCGATTTTGGTAGCCAAACTTTTTTGGATGTTCTTGATAGTAATAATTCTAATGAACTATATTCTAAAGCAATTCTTTCTTTATTAAAAATTCAAACTAAGGTAAATATAAAAGGGCTTCAGAACTACTCAGAGGACTTGTTACTAGGCGAAATGTCACTATTTCCAGAATGGTATCTTGCAAAATTTAAAAAATTTAAATTTGAAGACCAAACAGAATTGCATGAAATATTTTCCTTAATTTCAAAAAAGACTCTTACACAAAATAAGTGCTTTATTCATAGAGATTATCACAGCCGAAACTTAATGTTTATAGCAGAAAATAATCCTGGCATATTAGATTATCAAGATGCAGTTGTAGGCCCTTTGACCTATGACCTTGTTTCGCTTTTAAAGGATGCATATATAGAATGGGATGAAGACTTTGTATTGGATCAATCAGTTCGTTATTGGGAAAAGGCCAAGCAGGCAGGATTGATAAAAAATGAAGATTTTTCGAGTTTTTATGAAGATTTTGAATGGATGGGAGTTCAGAGGCACTTAAAGATTCTAGGTATTTTCTCACGGCTATCAATTCGAGATAAAAAAAATCAGTATCTTAAAAACATACCTCTGGTTGAAAAGTATTTAATGTTTACATCTGAGAGATATAAAAGGCTCCATCCTTTAAGAAAAATTTTAGATAAGGTTGTTAGTTAGGTGAAAGCAATGATTCTAGCTGCTGGTCGAGGAGAGAGAATGGGGAAACTTACTAGAGATATCCCAAAACCACTAATTAGCGTAAGAGGAAAGCCTTTAATCGAATGGCACCTTGAAAAACTATCAACTTCAAAGTTTAAGGATGTTGTAATTAATGTTTGTTATTTGCCTAAAATAATTAAAGATTTTATTGGCGACGGGTCGAAGTGGCAATTAAACGTAACTTACTCAGAAGAGAGTCCCGTGCTTGAAACAGCAGGTGGTATTAAGAATGCACTACCATTACTAGGTAAAGACCCGTTTGCAGTAATTAATGCCGATATTTTTTCAAATTTTGACTATGCAAATTTACAATCAATTGATTTAAATAATTATAGCGATGGGTATTTAGTTCTCGTAAGAAATCCAAAGCATAATCAAGATGGCGATTTTGGACTTTTAGGAAATGATTGTTTAACATTTAATTCTAATATTTTGTATACTTTTTCAGGGATTGCTGTTTATCATCCTAGGTTTTTTAATGAGATAGAATTGGGAATAAAAATGCAGCTACTCCCATTGCTTAAAAGCTCTATAGCTCACTCTTTAATAAAAGGTGAATTATTTGAAGGAGTTTGGTCAGATATTGGAACACCGGAAAGACTTAATACTATAAATAAAATAAAATAAAATAAACTAATAATAAATATGAATGCTTATAAAGAATTTCAAAATAGAAGAAAAAATTTAGTAGATATTCTAGGCGATGGAATAGCTATAATTTCTAATTCAGATGAATCTTCAAGAAATAGGGATTGTGATTACCCATTTCGATCTGATAGTTACTTTCATTACTTATCAGGATTTCCTGAGCCAGAAGCAGTAATTCTAATAGTAGGAGGTAATCAGCCTAGGTCTATTATTTTTTGTAAACCTAAAGACGAAAATAAAGAGATATGGAATGGTTATATTTATGGGCCTGAAGAAGCAGCAAAGCAATTTCAATTTGATGAGGCTTATTCGCTTAATGAGATTGATAAAATAGCTCCAAGAATCTTAAAAAACTATATACCCAATAAAAATATTTACTGCATACCATCAGCGATTCCATCGAATAGCGGAATCAAAACTATTTTAAATATTCAAAGCTGGACGAATAAAAAAAATGCTAAGAATGATTTTTGTGATTTAAGCAAAATATTAGACTCAATGAGGCGGCTTAAAAGTGAGGGCGAGATCAGTATTATGCAAAAGTCAGCCAATATTGCTGCTCAAGCACATATTCATGCAATGAATATAACAAGGCCAGGTAAGTACGAATATCAAATTGAAGGAGAAATATTAAATCAATTTGCACAAAATGGAGCAAGATATCCAGCATATAGCTCCATTGTTGCTTCAGGTAATAATGCATGCACCCTTCATTATGTGGAAAATAATAGTATTCTAAATAATGGAGATTTATTGTTAATTGACGCTGGATGTGAATTAGAAAGCTATGCCTCTGACATTACAAGAACATACCCAATTAATGGAAAATTTTCCTCTGCACAAAAAGATATTTATCAGATTGTTCTTAATGCGCAAAAAGAAGCTATTAAGAAAGTCGCGCCTGGTAACTATTTTGATGAACCTCATAGTGCGGCTATCGAACAAATTGTTAACGGCCTCATTGATTTAAAGATATTAAAAGCCTCTCGAGATGAGGTATTTGAAAAAGAGCTTTATAAAGAATTTTTTATGCATCGAACTAGCCATTGGTTGGGTTTGGATGTTCATGATGCCGGGCAGTATTTTGATGACCCTACAGAGATGGGTAAGTTAAAACCTATAAAATTTCAGGATAGCAATGTTTTAACTGTTGAGCCTGGATGCTACATTAAGCCCAATACCAACACCCCTAAAGAGTTTTGGGGTATTGGTATTCGAATTGAAGATGATGTTTTAGTAACACCCTCTGGGAATAAAGTACTGAGTGAAAATGCTCCAAAAGAGATTGAAGATTTGGAGGATGCCATAGGTATTTTAAATGAATAATTCAATCGCGATAATTGGTGGAGGACCAGTAGGAGCAATTTTTGCTTTATTAAATAAATCCCAAGCTAATAAAATAGTACTCCTAGAATCTAACTCACAAATCCAAACAAAGACTGATAAGAGGGCATTGGCATTATCAAATGGTACTAAATTTATTTTAGAGAAAATTGGTGTGTGGAAAGACTTGGAGGGCAAGTTAACTCAAATTAAAACAATTCACACTAGTCAAAAAGGTACTTTTGGTAGGTCTTTAATAAAGGCAGAAGAGCTTGATCAGGAAGCCCTAGGCTATATTATCTCATATGGCGAGCTCATTAAAGCCCTTCAAAAAAAAATACTACACACAAAGAGTATTGAAGCACTTTATGATTCAGAAGTGATTTCATTTTCAAGTAGTGAAAAAACACAAAAATTAAGATTTAAATGCAAATCTAAAGAAAAGTCATTGAATTGTGACCTACTTGTATTGGCGGATGGCGGTGGAGCAGAAATTAGTGGTATCAATATTATGAGAACTAATAAATATTTTGAACATAGTGCATTGGTCACACATATAGAAACTGATGTACCTCATTCTAATATTGCATATGAGCGATTTACAAATTTGGGACCAATGGCATTACTTCCAAATCTTAATGGCCAATATTCTTTGGTGTGGACAGGCCCTAAAGATGAAATAACAAAATTAAATAAACTTGCTAACCCTGAATTTTTAATAGCCCTCCAACAATATTTTGGCGATCGTGTGGGAAATTTCAAATTATCTGAAAAAAGAGTTATATTCCCCCTGAAGCAGTCATTTGTCTCAAAGTATCCGGAAGAAAATATTGCTATTATAGGAAATTCTGCCCAAATAATGCATCCAGTTGCTGGACAAGGCCTGAATACAGGGATTAGAGATGCAATAATACTATCAGATTGCATCAAAGAAAATGCTAATTCCGACCTTAAATTAATGATTAATAAATTTCATTACATGAGAAAAAAAGAAACTAAAGGCACTTTAAGGCTTACAGAGTCTTTAGTAACACTTTTTTCAAATGACTTTATTGGGGTAAATAGAATTAGAGGGATGGCACTGTCTTTTTTAGATCTTATTCCACCAATAAAAAAAAGATTTGTAAAAAGGATGAGTTATGGAAAATAAATCATTAAATAATGTGATTGTTTATGGGGGAGGAGTTATTGGAAACCTGGTAAGTCTTTGTCTTAAAGGAAATGGCTTTGATGTTTGTCAAATTAAATCAGATATAAAACAGAGTATAGATAGAACCTATGCACTCAGTCCAGGATCGGTTGATTGGATTAAGACTATTGGGTTACGAGATAAATTTTTTAGCTCACTATACCCTATAAAAAATATTGAAATTATTCGACAAGATTCTAAAACTAATCTTAGTGCAGATTTAGTTTTTCAGCCTGCTTTAGCCTATATGGTTTCTGAGAAAAATCTAATGAAAGAAATACAGATAAAATTAGAATCTGAAGATGTTAAAATTTTTTCAGAACCAAAGAAAATAAATTTAGATAATTCGTTAGATGAGGTTCTAGTTAAGTTAGAAAAAGAAAGCATTCGTGCATCTATTTTAGTTGCATGCGATGGAGCAAATTCTAAAATAAAAGAACATCTTAATATCAGAAAAAAAATTAAAAATTTTCATCAAAATGCAATAGTTTTTAATTTTACAACATCTAAAGATATCCAAAATAATGCAAAGCAATATTTTTTTGAAGATAGTGTTTTGGCTTTATTGCCGATTTCACCAAAAGCTATCTCAGTTGTATGGTCTTGTAATCAAGATTTTTTTGAGAAACTAAATAATATGAAAGATGCAGACTTTAGAATTAAACTTAAGAGCATTATAGGTAATAATTTTTCAAAAATATCTAATATTTCTAATAGAAGTAATTTTCCTTTAACAATGGTTTTAAATGATAAATTTTTTGATAAAAGAGTTGTGCTGATGGGTAATGCTGCACATTCAATTCACCCCCTTGCTGGTCAGGGGCTAAATTTAGGAATTAGAGATATTATAGATTTTGAAAGATGCATTAAGTCTAATCATTATAAAGATATTGGCCTTGCTGGATTTTTGCGTCGCTTTGAAAGGTCACGTAGAATAGATACATTTCAGTTTAGCAGATTGACTTCCGGATTACAGTGGGCATTTTCAAGCAAAAGTAAGATGATTAATCATGCTTTAATCCAAGGTATTAAGCTACTTGAAGCCAATGATGGCATTAAAAAATTTCTAATTAAAAAGGCAATTTTATGATTAAGATTATTTCGATTTTGCTGTGCTTCCTTTTCCCCGTTAGTATTTTTGCTGATGATGATGCGTTAAGGGCTATTATGGAAAAAGCTTATCCAGAATTGCCTATTAAAAGCATACAAAAAACTGACTATAACGATTTGTATGAGGTATTCATTGGGAGCCAGATTATTTACACAAATGATACTTTTGATTTCTTAATTGTTGAAGGCCGTGTAGTAGACCCCAAAACTAAAATTGATTTAACTGAGCTTAGGCTAGAAGAGTTAACTCGCATTGATTTTAAAGATCTACCACTATTAGATGCAATTAAAGTAGTGAAGGGGAATGGTAAAAGAAAGATAGCAATCTTTTCTGATGTAGACTGCCCTTATTGTAAAAGACTTGAAAAAAACGAGCTATCTAATATAGATAATATAACTATATATACATTTTTATATCCATTAGCCATTCATCCAGAAGCTGAAGAAAAATCAAAAAAAATATGGTGCGCTAAAGACCGAGCAAAAGCTTGGAGTGATTATATTTTTAATGATAAGCTTCCAAAAAACTCTGGCGATTGCAAAACACCAATAAATAAAATTGTAAAATTAGGGAAAGATTTGGGAATTTCTTCTACACCAACAATAATTTTGTCTAATGGTAAGAGGGTTCCTGGAGCAATACCATACAAACAGTTAGAAGAATATCTGCAATAATTTATTAAATTACTTTTTTTAAATTGTAAAAAAACTTGACATTTATCTTGAATCTATGAAAATACGTCTCAGGTGTTTGGTTTCAAGTAATATTTTGTGTTTTT
>ENA-OSJC01002017-OSJC01002017.1-marine-metagenome-genome-assembly--contig:-NODE-2017-length-15772-cov-8.312138_pt1 | contig 15772 bp, 14 predicted proteins | sample MGYA00237885_ERZ534234 | MGnify/ENA primary metagenome ERZ534234 (study PRJEB26413, sample SAMN06343907) | marine metagenome | isolation source: coastal waters | place: Atlantic Ocean: West Antarctic... | reverse complement strand
GGTAGACACAAAGGCCCACTAGGTAGGCTTACATCTTCAGAAGAAGAAGGCTTTGCAATAGCACAGGCAAAGATGGCTCACAAAGAAGCTCAACAAGAACTCAGGTCTTGCTGCAGACTATATGGCCCACCGGGTATGTGGGACTTGGTTGTACAAGAGCAAGCTGCTGCTAGGTCTAGGCAAAAGAAAGCACTAGAAGAAGAAGCTGAAGCAAGAGATAAACTATTCTGGGTAATTTCAATTGTAACAACAGTATTCTTTTTTGCTATAGGATCTGCTGTAATGATCTGGGTTTTAGATAAAGCAGTTAATGGATAAAGGTAAATAAAAAATGCAACAATTCAAAGGATTTAAACCTGAAGCTATGCAACGTATTGCAGGTACTCTAGGGTATCAAGGTGACATGAGTAAGTTTAACGATTACTTAAATCAAAATCCTGATAAGATGCAACAGATGGGTATGTACCAACAAAAGGCTCTTCAAATGGTTAATGGTGGTATGGTCCGTAAGTTTGCCAATGGTGGTGCTGTTGACTATTCACAGTACTTTAATGAGAAGGGTGTGCTTACAAATGCAGATGGTACTCCTGCAACTGCAAAGGCTGCAACTCCTGCCGATCCTTCACCTATAGATCCTCCAGTAACACCTGCAACTCCTGTTGTTAATACTAAAGTAGATAGTACAACTCCTGCACAACCAGTTGATCCTCGTGACCCTGTAGCCCCCGTACCACTACAAGGACCACGCCGTGTAACTACCTTAGCTGGTCAAGAAGCTGCTGCAGCACCAGTTGATCCTCGTGATCCTGTAGCTCCTGTACCTGCTCCTATAGTAACACCAGAACCTGAAGAAGATTACACTACATACTTTGACCCAGATGGCACTAAAAGAAATATGGATGGTAGTGTTTATAAAGAACCTCCTATTACAACTATGCCTATTGATGCTCTTCCTCCCGGCCCGATGCCCGGACCCGCACCTATTCCTGTTGAACCACCTACTCTCCCAGAGTTACCTGAAGGCTTTGATGAGTTTGCAAAAACTTTTGCTGACAATGCGTCAACAGCTATTGACCCTAATGGTAAGATGGGTGCTGAATTTAAGGCAATGTTTGCCTCTAATAAATTCCCTAAAGATTTAACAGACTATACTCTTACAGGTAAAAGTAAAAATTGGACTGTTACTTATGGCGATGGTACTGTTTTAAAATCTCAGTTTGTTAATGAAGCTAGTATAAAAAAAGCACTAGATATTTCTGTTCCTAAGTTTATTAATGATTTTAAAGAATCAGAAATTCTTAAACCTTATAATAAAGAATTAGAAGAATATGAAGTAGATGTAAAAGAATACAAAGACTATGTTAGTGACACTACAACAACAGGTGTTACATCTGACATTGAAAATATTGAAAAGGAATATACAGCAGCTAGTGATGCAGTAGACCAAAAGAAAATAGAGTTACGTAGACTACAAAAACTAGCGGAAGACAATCCTGATAACACATACTATGCAGAACTTGTTGATGAAAAGGTAGAGCAACTAGCTGATGATGTAGAACGTGTTGCTGATTTACAAGAAACATATCAAGCTACTCAAAGAACTGTTAAAGATTTAACTAAAGATAGATTTACTGATCCTTCTTCTGCTATATCTGAAGAAGCTGGTACTAAAGTAATAGCTGATAAAATTAAAGTAGAAGACAATCAGTTTATTAAAGATGGTACTGGTCAGCTAGACAGCGTAGCACAAGGTGACACCACTGACGCTAAATCATTTGATGCTGGTGGTCCAGATGCAGTAACTGCAGGTACATATGATGGTAAAAAAGTAACAGGCGCTGCAGAAGAAAAGTTAAAAAAGTTAGAAGCACAAACACAAGAAGGTCTATCACGAGAAGTAGTAGGACAGACAGATACTATACGTGCAGAAGGTCAAGCTGATGATGCTATTAAGGTAGCTGCAGATCGTATTGAACGTGCGGTTAATCCTACAGATTTAGAAGTTACAGCAAAGCAACTTGCAGAAGCTAAAGGCAAAGATTTAAAAGCAATAGAAGCTAACATTGCTGTGTCTGATAGACTGAAAAAGATTGTAGCTCAGACAAGTGTAGTTGATCCTAAAGAATTACCACCACCTGCAACTATCTCAGACAGTATAATGAGAAGTGTACAGGCAATGAAAGAAACTGACACTGGTTTGTCAGGTGAAACTACAGAATATATAGCCGCTAAGATGGAAGCATTTACTGTTTCTAGTGGTACACTTGCTGTAGCTATGCAGGGTGACGTTACAGCACAGGCAACTGTACAAGGTCAGTTATCTAGCTTGATGAAAAGCTTTGACAATGGTACTCCAGCGTGGGCTGCAGGGGCTATACGTGCAGCTAATGAAGCTATGCTATCTCGTGGTATGGCAGCGTCCTCTATGGCTGCTGCAGCTATCGTACAGGCAGCTATGGAGAGCGCACTACCTATTGCATCACAAGATGCACAAGTATACGCAGCAATGGGTATGGCTAACTTAGATAACTTACAGAAGGTATCACTTGCTAATGCTGCTGCACAACAAGGTTTGTCACTACAGAACCTAAACAATGAACAGCAGATGAACTTGCAGAATAGTGTGCAAGCATTTGACCTACAGAAACAAAACCTATCTAATAGACAGAGTGTTGAGTTAGCTAATGCACAAATTAGGTCTATGTTACAGGGTAAAGTGTTAGACAACACACAACAGTCTAACATAATAACTGCAGCTAGGTATGCTGAACAAGCTAATATAAACTTGAGCAACAAACAACAAGCTGTACTACAAGATAATTTAGGTTCACTACAAACTAACTTAGCGGATGCTGGTGCAAAGCAACAGTCTTATATTACTAGTGCTAATCTTGCACAAGCTTTACAGGGCCAAGTATTATCTAATGATCAACAAGTAGCTATTAGTAATGCCGCACGTTTTTCAGATGCCGCTAATCTTAACTTTACTTCAGACCAACAAGAAATCTTACACAACTCTTCTTTGATGCAGTCTATTGGATTAGCAGAGCTTAACACTACACAGTCAGCTACCCTACAGAATGCAGCCAACTTTGCATCTATGGACATGGCTGAACTGTCTAATGCACAACAGGCACAAGTCCTAAATGCACAGAACTTCTTGCAGCTTGACTTAGCTAACCTAAGCAATGAGCAACAAGTAGCTCTGTTTAAAGCACAAGCTCTACAGCAGACGTTACTATCAGATCAGGCATCTGTTAATGCATCTGAACAGTTTAATGCTACATCAGAAACTCAAGTAGAACAGTTTAATGCTAACCTAAAAACACAGGTAGATCAGTTTAACAAAGCACAGAAGACAGCTATATCACAGTTTAATTCTGGGCAAGACAACGCTATGGAACAGTTTAATGTAGCACAGTCTAATGCTGCTGATCAGTTTAATGCACAGAACGAACTTGTTATTGCACAGTCTAATGCTACATGGCGTAGAGAAGTAGCAACTGCAGATACTGCTGCACAGAACAGAGCAAACGAAGTTAATGCTAAGAATACTCTTGACATTCAGAACCAAGCATACGATAATATGTGGCAACATTACGGTGATCAAATGGATAATGCATACAAGTCTGCTGAGAATGATGCAGCCCGTGCAGGTGAGTATGCTATAGCTCAACTAGATGCAGATACTGAAGCTAATGCTGCTGCTGCTACTCGTAATGCAGGTGCTTCTAACTCATTAGGTCAGCTTGCAGCAACGTTACTTACAGGTGATCTTACTACAGGTGTACTTGGTACAGCCTTCGGCCTTAAGAAATCATAATATTAGGAGAACACAATGCAAACTAATCCTGCTAAAACAGCATATGTAAAATACATGGGTAACAGAATAGAAGCTCAAAAGAAAACTGCTTCTGATACTACAACAAAGCCAGTAAGTACGGGTCTTATGGGTATGGCTCGTAGACAACCTGTAGAACAAGAAGCTTCAGAGTCCACAAATAGAGCACAAGTAATGTTTAATGAAATACGTGATCAAAGAAAGATTTTAAACAATGGAAGAACCTAACTTTGAAAGACATATTCCGGGGCAGAGTTTAACTAGTGAACTAGGTCAGTACCCTTGGCAAAGACCATCACAGTATACTACTGTAGATGATGCTATGCAGTTCTATGCTGAACGCATAATGAACCCCATGTTTCGTGATCAGATAGCTGAGACTATGGAGCTTGGTGTACCAATTACATCTATTGCTAATGCCCTACAGGGTAATGGTGTTATGATGGGTAAGCATACTATTGATATAGGTGTTCTTATACTACCAGTAATTATGGAGATGTTAGCTTACATAGGTGACGAAGAAGGTGTTGATTATGTTATGGGTACAGAGTTAGAAGATCCTGATGAAGACAAGTTTAGAGATTCAACTATAGCTGTAGCTATGAAAAAAGTTAAAGCTAAGATGGAAACTGCAGGTAAAGAACCTGTAGAAGAAACAGAACCTATGATAGAAGAAGAAATTGCAGAGGTTAGTGAGCCACCTGCTACAGGACTGATGGCAAGGAGAGCTTAGTATGGCGTTTAAATTGGACATAGGGCAGTTTTTTGCTGGCGGTGCGGATGTTATTGTACAGAAAGTAAAGGCTGAAGAAGCTCAGGCTCGTGAAGATGAGAGTTGGGATCGTAAACAGAAAATAACACAAGATGCTATAGACAAGAGAACTCGTGGTGATATAAGACGTGCTGATACAAAGAAAGCTGAATTACTTGGAGAACAATTAACTGTTTTGTTTGGTGAGCAAGCATCTACTGAAATGATGAAGAAGGGATATGGTTTTGGATCATCCTACGCAGAGATAGGACAGAAGTACTTTGATGCAGGTAGAGACCCAAAGTCTTTTCTTAATGCAGAGTTATTTCCCACACTCAACGCAGATGGTTCTAATAAACAACAAGTAGATGATGCAGCACAAAGATTTCTTGCAGGAACTAATGGTACAGCTAGTCTTATAAATAGAGATGCTATGTTTAAAGGATTAGAAGAACCAGTTGAGATGAAAGTCTTAACTAATTTTCAAGATCAGTACGCATTCTATTCTTCTCAAGCATTTTTAATGCAAGATATAACTAATAAGCAGCACTACAATCCAACAGAGGCTGTTAAGTTTCAAAATGCAGCTAACTTTGCTTTGGGGAAAATAGAAGAAGCAGCAAAAAAAGATCCCAATATAAAAAATCCATATGCTAAGGTATCTATAACAACTTATACTACAAATGCTAGAAGGAAAGCTCGTGAGGATGAGGGTTTTAAAATGGGATTGGAAGATCGCATTGAAGAAAAGTTGTATGGAGATGAAAGCAAGATTCTAGTTGCAGAATTAAAAACTGCTGCAGCAATAGCAAATTTTAATACAAGAAAAGATGGTACTATTGTTGATGAACAATTTGATAATGAACAAAATTTTATTAGGGATACAGCAAACGCTGAGTTACGTGCTTTAGCAAGTAAAACTTTTAATATTGGTAAGGCTGGCACTGACCCGGATGCTCCTGTAAGCACAGATGGTGTAGTTAATAGAGCATTATTAAATAATTTTAAAGTTACTAAAAATGAAACTACAGGTATGTATAATGTATTAGACACAGCTCAATTTACAACGTTATCAAAACAACGATCACTGTCTGTGGGAGATGTTGTTATTGCAAATGATCCTAAGACAGGACCACGTATAATGATTTATACAGGCGTAGGCAAGTCTGGTTTTTTAATGGGTGGTCAGCTTACTTCTGAAGAATTAAAATATAATTAAGGTATAACTAAACATGGCTGAAGTAGTTCAAAATAATATATGGGATGATGTATATGAAGATGAAGAAGAAAGTTCTTTATCGGGTAATGTACCTGTATCTAATAGTGTATCTTCAGAAGTAGAAACTTCTAGTAGTATTTGGGATGACATTGAAGATGCACCAGATGATGAGATAACTGTTTCTGAACCTTTAATAGACCCTACACCAGCGGAAACACAAACAGATGCCGTACTTAATACTGAGTATGACCCAGCCTTGCTTAGTGAATTTGATAAACAGTTTGGTGAAGAAGTCGCTGTAGCAGCAGCTATAAAATATAGTGACACAGAAAAGTATAATCAAAAATTAACTAGTAAGTTAGTTAAATTAAAAGAAAGATTGCTTGAAGAAATAACTAGTGGAGAAACTGAACAAACAGCAACTATGTTATCTGAACAAAATGTTATAGCTCAAGAATCTGATTTGTATACTTTAAATAAATCTCTTGACCATCCTTTTTATAAAGATATGGCGAATGATTTTAATGGTGATGGTGTAGTAACTCAAGAAGATGCATTAATAAAAAGATTTAAAGGTACAAAACAAACTATTAACAAAGCCTATAAAGAAGGTACAGGACTACAAAAATTTATTCCTACAGAAAATTTACAATCCACAGACAAACGTACTTTAGAAGATAGAGTAATCTTTAGACAAACAGAATATGCTGAAAGCATAGCAGAAAAAATACAGGCTATGTTAAATAGTAAAAATCCTGTAACACGTAAACTTGCTGAAAAATTAATAGATACAGACTTAGAGCTATCAGCCATAGGTGCTATCTTAACTACTGACGAAATCTTTAATCCCTTAACTGCTTTAGCGGAAGTTCCTATACACTATAAAAAAATACAAGAGAATGTATCTAAAGGTAATTACGGTTCAGCCGCAGGTGACTTTGCATTTATGTTGCTAGACTTAGCTGTAGCTAAAGCTGTAGTTAAACCCATAAATACTGGAGTAACTGCTATGTGGAAAGCAGTAGGCAGTGGTGGTAAACACAGTCGCATTGTAAATGCAGTACAAAATGAGACTGAATTAGGACGTAAGATAAAAAAAGCTAATCGTGCTTTAGCACTTGAGAATAAAGAAACTCGCACTCAACTTATTATGGAGTTTGAAGATCGTAATAATGTAACTATATCTGGTGTAATAGATGACGCAGGTAACTTAGAAATTGATACAGGTAAGGTAAGAGATACTGGTAAAGAAACATTAAGTGATTACTATGAAGCAGCAGTTAATCCAGATGGCTCACCTATAAATCCTTTTGATGATATAGTTATGGGTGATGACCCATTGATACTACCTATGTTAAACCCTGACAAACTAGATATGCTAACTAACATTGTTGCAGACTTGCAAAAAGATAACGCTGAGTATTTTAAAAACTTGTATCACCCTAAGAAAAATCCTAAAGGTGTAAGGATGATAGATAAACTGTTTGAATTAACAGTAAATAAAAAGTTATTGGAATCAGAAGATTTAAGTAAAATGTTAACAAAGTATGGTATGTCCTATGATGATTTTATATTAGGTGTTGTAGGTTCAGCTTCCGATGCTGGTACATTACTAGCTAAAGTAGGTCACATGAAAAGAACAAGACCTATTAGTGTTAAAGAAATCTCTGCTGCTGTAGCTAAAGAACAAAGTGCAGAAGGTTTACGTAAGTTCTGGCAGACTGTTATACTAAGACCAGAAGGTATTCGTAGAGGCTTAATGGTTAGCTCATTAGCTACTGCCTCAAGAAACCTTCAGAGTGGTGCAATGAGAGCACCAATGGAGTCTCTGGGTAATGTAATGGATACAGCATTACATACGTACACACAAGATGGTGTTGCTGCAGGAATGAAGTCTCTTGTAGAACTAGGTAACTGGCAAAACTCTTTCCGTAACTTACGTTATATATTTGCAGATCAAGGTACAGCACAACAGTTTACAGATTACCTATTAGATAGACCACAGTTTGCTGAACAGTTTTCTCGTATGTTCGACTCTATTGGAGAAATACAAAAAGCTTCAGGTAGAGGTCAGGCAAAGTCTACAATAGGCAAGGGTGCAGATGCTATATTATCTAGGGGAGAAGACCTAGTTCAAGCACTGAACACACCTAACAGGTGGCAAGACCACATGATACGTAGGGCTACCTTCTACTCAGAGATACAACGTCTTACTAAAAATGAATGGGGTATTGATTTACAAGATGCACTAGATCAAGGCAGGTTAAAACAGATTATGAATGACAACGTAGGTGTAGGCTTACGTCCTGAAGGTGGTAGGTCTTTTGTTGACATGATTGATGAGTCGGTCACAAAAGCCCTTGATGTAACTTACTCTAAACAACCAGACCTAAAAGCATTTAGAACTATATCAAATGGTATAACTCAGTCAGGTTTAACTGTTGTTGTTCCTTTCCCACGGTTTATGTTTAATGGTCTTGAGCTAATGGCTCAGTACTCAGGAGGTGCAGCACTACCATTGATACGTAAGGCTGCTGGCGGTGGCTTTGGAAAGGGTCTTAACGCTAGAGATAGGCAAGATATATCAAGGAACTTAGTTGGCATTGCTACTATGTACGGCCTGTACAGGGCTGGTGAAACTGCTTTTGCAACAGATAAATCTTATGAATTTAAAGACCCAGAAACAGGTGAGCGAATAGATGCTACACCACAGTTTCCAGTAAGGCAGATAGGATTATTGTCTAAGCTAGGTGCGGCTGCTATTAACGGTGGGTTTGGTATCATTGATGGTGTAACTGGAACTGAGTTTGCAAATCCTGATATGACAATGGAGAATGACACTGAGTTTACATATAAAAACTTAGCTGAAACGTTCTTAGGTACTAATGCTCGAACTGGTCAAGGTAATGTACTAATTGATGATATGGCTAACTTCCTCAGAGGTATTGATGACCCAACAGATGAAGAGGCATTTGCTAAAAAACTAGGTAGGTTCGCAGGACAATTAGCTAGTACATATCTAATACCACTACGTCAGTTAAATGACACACAAAGAGCTATGGGTATACGTGGTACAGAATACAAAGACTTTAATAAAGACCCTAGAATAACTCAAGCAGAAATGCGTCAAAAGGCAGAAAAAGATGGTAAATTCAGGTATGCAAGTGATGACGAAAGACAAGCAGACGTAGACTTTATAGCAGGGGCGCAAGGCGTACAAACATTTGGACAAACTTTTAGTAAAGAATTTAGGCGTGGCTTTTATCAACAAGGATTTATTGCACCAAGTGTAGAGGAACAGCAACCCAGTAGACAATTTTTACATACAGACAGTAGTAACAGGATACGTTTGGGAACTAGGTTAGTTGCTGGTTTAAACTTTAAAGAAGCAGACTCAGAAGAAGTAGAGTTTCTAAAGGGTATAGGCTTTGGTGATCCAACATATGAACTAGGTAGTAGAAACCGTAATAAAAAAATGCAAGCAAGAGAAAACCAAAAACTTAGAGAAAGTTTATCTTTGATTGTCAGCACTGTTGAGGCAGTAACAGATATGGAAGGATACAAGCCGGGTTCTTCTGAGTATTTCGTTGCGGCAAAAAAACATACCTTAGATATGTTTGCTGAAGTAAAAAGTACAATACGTAGTCCTAACGCAAACGCAGTACAGGGGGCTAGTGATAAGTTACGTAGGATGAAGAGGACAGATTTAAGGTACGCAATACAAAAGTTTAAAGAAAACAACAAGGGTAAAAACCCTAACCTAAGTAGGCTAATAGATTTAGAAACATTACTTAGCTACGGTAAGAGCCGAGTGTCTGGTGGAGAATAAGAAAAGGGGGCAGTTAAAGCCCCCTCTTTTTTGTCTATCGTGTATCGCCACTACCACCTATTGTCCCATTGTGTTTTCGTTTAGATAATTTGCTCTCATTCTGTGCAGCTATCATACCCAATGTAAGGTTAAGGTCAGTAGCTAGTGCAGCACAGTACCACAGTACATCACCTATCTCACTGGCTATGTCCTCTCGCCATGTGTCAGGCCTATTGTCTGGCCCATCACGTATAAGTTTCTTTACCTTATTGGCTACCTCCCCTGCCTCACCAGCTAACCCTAACGCAGGGTATAATATCTTATGCTGGTCAGGATAGATTGCAGTGCTTGCTGCGCTACGTTGATACGCATTAAAATCAGACATGCTGTACTTCTCCTTCAGAAACTGTTCTGCTTCTGCCTGTAGTTCCTTCATACTCCTTCACCCTTTTAAGTTGGTCGAAGTAGGCTTTATTAAACCCACGATTCCATTCACGATGCTGCATAGTGTCTCCACTGAATGGACTTGACAGGTTACTACCACTCTTGAATGATGTGTAACCCATTTGATATTGCACTCTTAGTGGTGCATCGTACTTACCCAAGCCACGTGAGGCTCTGCTTTTATCTTTCATAAGTATTCTCCTTATGCTATTAGGTTTCTAGTAATTTCTTTATCTTATCAAAAAGAATATCATTAGTATTATTTAAGCTGGTTATTTGATACTTAAGTTGTGTAACTAGTTTGTTACAGTACGTTAGCTCACCTAGAAGATTGTTCTGTTCTTCAGTAAACTTATCTGTATCATAATCTTTTTCTCCAATTGTAACAGTTGCCATATCTATTCTCCTTATACCAAATCTACTATTTCACATACACCACCAGAGCAAGCCATAGTTTGCATAGCTACAGTGTTATCGTCTTTCTCGTACTCAGACAGCCCAGCCCAATCAATCTTGTCAGGCATGATGGACAGTAACATACTATAGTCTGACTTGCCAACCTCCTGATATGGTGCTTGCTGGTAAGTGTGATCAGAGTGTGGTAAAAAAGACACACCTGACATCTCATCGAAGTGTTCATAAACAAATGCACCTACCTCAAACCATTCTTCATCACGTACTGTACATGTGATGCTTGGTTTGTGCTCACAAAAATGCCGTTGGTAGGTAAGCCAAGTCTTTAACTGTTCTATTGCCGACAGATCATTGCGTGTTACCGACATTGCAGGTGACATAACAGGGAAGCTAAACACTGTAGTAGCATCAGGCTTCATTACATCAGGCTCACTAGGCACTCCTTGGTCTTTCATAAACTGTGTTAAGGGGTCTTTGTTGTCTCCTCTGACAGTTCTAATATAGTAATTGGAGTGCCTTGCGTGTATCCCAGAGGCACTGTCGACAAGTTGTGAGACTGTCCCGCTTGGCTTGACACAGGTGATCGCTGTTGAAGCAGGGATACCCAAATGATCAGCCCACTTAGCGTTAGTAGTAACAGAAAGCTTACGTAATTTCTCAAGAGTTTTCTCCAGTTCTGGGTTGTGGGTGGTCATCAAAGGGTTATCCATTATCCCGGTGAGTGACACACCAAGCAAACGCTCTTCTTCTGTATTGGTAGTCCACACTTTTCGCAGGTATGGGAACTTTGTGTACGTGCTTTGGATCGTCCCAAGTATTGTGGCGAGTTTGACTTTTCGCTCCAAGTCTTTAGCCGTGTCAGTGGATCGTACCACAACTTCCGTAAGATTACAGAACTGGTTCGGACGAAGTATGATCTCGCTGCAAGGGTTGCAACCAAACTCATAATTAGGGTCTCGTCTACCGTACTTCTCAACTTGTTTTTTACTAGCTTGCCTATTGAATATACCACGTTCACCACTCCCCGACTCTACTAATGACATCCACTCTCTCATAAAAGATATGGAGTCTGGTTTCTCTGTATAGCTAACTGAGTTATTAGCTAATGCACGTTGAGGATTGTTGTCCCACCATGCACCTGACTTTGCATGACGCATACGATCATCAGATAAATTACTTAGAGAGATCATAGCACTACGGCGTACACCACCTACTACAACTACCTCACCTATCTTACACATGAGGTCGTGGCATTCAATAGATGACAGCCTACGCCCAGTTGCATTCCTAAAGATGGTTGTAGAAAAGTTAAACAAATCAATCAAAGGTGCAGGGCCACTGGCTCTACCACCAAATGTTTTTAGTCTTGCACCAGCAGGACGTACACGACTGACATCCCACTGTGGGATTTCACCAGCCCAAAGGAGAGCCAACACTTGTCTGAAAGACTTAGCCCACCCTTCCTTGCTGTCCTTGACGACGACAGTAGTTTCGCTCTCGAACAACTTAGGCACTTCTGGGAGCTTGCTGATGAACTGCCGCTCTACACTAAAGCCCACGCCAGTGCCACACAGGAGGATGAACATAGCCTCATCGAAAGCCTTGGGGTCATCGACAGCTAGGTAGCTACAGTTGTACCCAGCGGTGTTGTCACGATCTAGTGCAGGGCCAGCAGTCATCATAGTTCTCATGCTAGGCATAACCTCTAGGTTAAGTATTGCATTCTCAATCTCGGATGCTGTAGCTGCATCTACGTGTGGTACAACTACGTTGTTCATGTAACGTGATACTGTTTCTCCATAGGTTTCCCTACGCTTTTCTTTGTCATCCCACCTAGCGTAGCGAGACTTGTGTATGAATGACTGATAGTCTGTTGGTAAAAAGTTGTCCATATTACTACTCCGATATTGTGTTAATTGATTTAATGTCTATGCCATCTATGTCATAGAGGTATGCATGTAATGATTGTTCTATCTCACTTTCGATCTGCCCATCAGCAGGTGTGGGGTAATCATCTTCGTCTACCTCAAGGGTTATGTAAAGTCTAACCCTCATCTTCTTCTTCGATCAATTGATTAAGATACCATTGAGCTTTCTCTAAATCCTCAACACCATTCTTGTACCGATACCGCCACAGGTATTTCATTATGTTACCCTGTAGGTAGTGAGAAAAACCATCCTCTCCTGTAGCTGCACGTATAGCATCAATACATTCTATACCTGCAAAGTTGTAGTGATCAGGCGAGTTTACATTGTCAGAGAGAGTAGTGTCTCCTATAGTAAACGACTCACCGTTTAATGTTATAGTACTGTCTGTCATTTCTCTATCTCCTTATTTAAATTTTACATTTATTATGTTACCGTCAATGCTCTCTAGCTTACGCTGGGGAGCTTCTTCTTTTTCTACCACACTATTGGCTAGTTTGTAAAGGGTGTCTCTTATGTATTCGTCATCTTCCATAGCTGGTATTGTGGATAGCAACATCTGTGTTAGCTGCATGAGGTTTACGTAGTCCCCATCACTGAGGTTGTTCTCATCTGTTGTACAAGTACCTATCTCTAACTCCCCTGTCCAACTACCATTAGTATCTGTTATAGGACTTATTCTTACTATGAAATCATTTGGATCAAACTCTAAAAATATTCTCTCATTATTTTCCATGCTCTCTCCTTTTAACTTTCTTTAGTGGGAAGGGTATTAAACTTGGATGCATGTCCTTACCCTTCTCATACAACCATTCTTCCGGTATGATCCTATCGTGGAACATAAACTTATTCTTAACACACCACTGACCGTAGGTTGTCTTAGCTCCCTTACTTAGCTTGCGTCTGCTACTCTCAAACACAAACCGTATGTCCAGCTTAGGGTGCTGTAGTTTTATGTAGGCATGTTTACGTCTGTCATCTGCTGTAAACCTACCCTTAGTCTCTATTATAATACCGTTAGGTAGCACAAAGTCTGGGGTATAGATACGATACATGAGGTCTTCCCACTCAATCTTGACTTCCTCATACTTTACCTTGATACCTTTCTCAACTAAGAAGTCCTTGTTCTTTATCTCAAGACCACTTCTATACCCATGCTTTAGTGCAGCGGCAAATCTTTTACCGTTCATTGTCACGCCCCTATACTAATGTAGTTAACTATAGGAAGTGTTCTAGCTTTCGATACCTTAGATGGTAACTCTTGTAATGTTTCAAAGCAAGAGAACCTGTAGTCACAGAACTTACAGTTGTCATTTAGTATGGTGTTACCCGATGGTGTACCTCTGAATGTTTCAGGTACAGGCTCGAAGCAACGCTCAAACTTGTTCTCGTTTACAGTATCAACTGTCTGTTCTAACTTAGTTATCTCTACATCTAAGTCAAGACCATCAGCAGGTACATACTTGATGTTGCCATTAGCTTTATTGACAACCCACCAGCCACCTACCTTCTTACCTGAAGCCTTAGAGTAGCCAGCTAACTGTCCTACGTAACCAAATGGATCACTCTTTTGTAACGTATCATACGAGTCAAACTTGTTTCGATATGACCAATCAGATGCAGACTTAACGTCATCCATTGCTCCATCTACAACAATATCATACGAACCTTTTACTGTTGTGTCACCTAGTTGTAGTGATACGAAGTTATCCTTGTCTTCATATGGGTAACCTGCTTCCTTTATGATACCTTTAAATGCTGCCTCAACGATGTCTCCTAGAAGCATGTTCATTACGAACGTGGTTGGTTTGGGCAATGCTTCCTCTGGCTTGTTCTTCGCAAACCAAAGCTGACAAGTTGGCTTACCAATGTTAGACATTCGCAAGCGAAACTCATCACGCTTATTGCCCCCACCAAACTGACGTCTCATAGCATCCATTACATCTGTACCAATTTGTAAGATTGTCTCTTCAGACATTGTTGATTTACCAGATGTAGCATCTTCAAGATACTGATTGATCGCCAGTTCAGCAGGGTGATGCATTAGACAAAATCCTCTGCGTCAATATCCACAAACTCTTCCACCGTAGCTGTGTCTACTTCCTCATTCTTGTGCATGTTATCATTCCATGCATTAAGTATGTAGGTATTGTAGTTCTCTATCCACGCTAAGAAGTTAGCAAAGTTTTCCTGTGCTTCATTGTCCATGTCCAACGTATTGTTTAGATCAAGGTTAGCCACAGGAATGTAGTAGCTGCTACCATTGGGTAGTGGTACTTCTTTTGTGGTAGCTTCGATGTAGTGTTGAGGTGGTAGCCTACGCATTTTGCTGTACTTACCAATCATGTCACCCATAATCTTGAATGCATCACGATTGTCAATCTCCCAGATGAATGCGGTAGTATCTACGTCCACAGGACTACCGCCTTCGTCTGTTGGGTTGACCATCTCTACTGTACCAAACATAGCACGAACACGTTTGATAGATTTAATTAAGTCCTTCATATTATCTGGTAGTGCTGCCCAATCCTTAATGAACCCAGCAGGTTTACCGCAGTTGAAGCCCCCATTATTGTCCTTCATGTCATTGTTCATGTCATTCGCCATAACGGTCTTGACAAAACGATTAGGTGTACTGTCAGTACCCTTGATGAACTTCTTGTACATAAACCTTTGCAAGAAGGGACGAAGAGATACTTTCTCTGCATAGTAGGTAGGCCCATCAGGTATCTCAAGTTTGTATGTACCCCCAGAGATTACCTCTACATTCTTCATCTTACCAGCAACTTCTTGCTGACCCATAAGGGGTGTGTGTTGAATACGAAGTCGAGCTAGTGTACTAGACTCATTCTTCTTGGGTTGGTCTGAACCCATACCCATTGCTTGTGACATTGCTGTAAAATTATTAGTGTCTATTGTTGCTACGTTACTCATGTGGTAGTCTCCTTTTATGTAAAACAGACGATAGTTATATCATGCTACGTCAGTTGTGTCAAGCCAATTTGGCCCTATCTTTGCTTCTAATAATAGTGGAATATTAAAGTCTATACCCCAACGTTTATTAATTATCTCAATCAACTTATCATTAGCTGCTTCGATTACTCGTAATACTTTTTCCTTCTCTTGTGGATGCACGTCAATTATTATTGAGTCATGCACTGTGTTTACTACGCAACTGCGTAGCTTGTTAGCCGTAAGTAGCTTATCAATGTATATCAAAGATAGAGGTACTATGTCAGCCGTTGCGAACGATTGCACAGGATAATTCTTTATCTGTGTGAAAAATGTCACACCACCAAACCTGCGCCTAGCTACATCAGGGAATGAGAACTCACGTCCTGACGGTGTAGTTATCTTACTAGTGTTGAG
>ENA-OSJC01002013-OSJC01002013.1-marine-metagenome-genome-assembly--contig:-NODE-2013-length-15792-cov-2.995037_pt1 | contig 15792 bp, 12 predicted proteins | sample MGYA00237885_ERZ534234 | MGnify/ENA primary metagenome ERZ534234 (study PRJEB26413, sample SAMN06343907) | marine metagenome | isolation source: coastal waters | place: Atlantic Ocean: West Antarctic... | reverse complement strand
CCGTGCTATATGCACCGGTCTTACTTTTCTTGCCGCCGGGAATGGCCATTTCATCAAAAAGTACTTCACCGAGCTGCTTGGGAGAGGCAATATTAAAAGGATGACCCGCAAGAGCGTGAATTTCCGTTTCGAGTTCCGCGAGACGTACGGCAAATTCATTGGATAGTCGGTTGAGCATATCCTTATCGACTTTAATGCCGTGATGCTCCATATCAACAAGTATAGGCACCAATGGGCGTTCTAATGTTTCATAAACGGTGACCATTTTTTCTTGAACGAGCCGAGGTTTTAAAAGGCGGTGCAGGCGGCCTGTGATGTCCACATCTTCGGCGGCATATTCAGTTGCTTTATCTATATCCACTTTATCGAAAGTAATTTGTTTTTTACCTGTGCCGCAGATTTCTTTAAAAGGGATGGTTTTTACATCAAGGTGAACTTGTGCCAATTCGTCCATATTGTGTTTATTGACACCTGCATCAAGGACATATGAAAGCAACATGGTGTCATCAAAAGGCGTTATCGATACGCCGTATTTTTTAAGCACAAGGCAGTCATATTTTATGTTTTGGCCAATTTTAAGAACGGCTGGGTTAATGAGTAATGGTTTTAATAAATCAAGCACCTCTTGCATTGGAATTTGATCAGGAATTGGCTTTTCATCTTTTGGTTCTGAAAGCAGATCAACGGGTTCATCATCATGACTGATGTGTGCAAGTGGGATATAACAGGCATCGCCGCTGTTAATAGAAAGAGAGATACCAACGAGTTTCGCTTTCATCGCGTTGACAGAAGTTGTTTCCGTATCAATGGTAATTTGACGAGCGTTTTGAGCCTTTTTAATCCAAAGATTTAGAGCATCAATTGTAGAGACGGTTTCGTAGTTTACTTCATTAGGCGCGGTGTTTTCAATCGGCGCAAACTCAGCAGAGACGTCAGGACCAAGATGATTGAGAATACGTGTTTGAAGGCTTCTAAAGTTTTGTTCTTCAAGAAACGGTATAACTAAGTCTGGGTCAATGTCAGTAAGTTCAAAATCATCAATGCTTGGAAGGCCAGGAACGTCTTGGGCAAGGGTCACAAGCTCTAAACTAAGGCGAGCAAGGTCAGCAAACTCAAGTAAATTTTCACGGCGTTTATTTTGTTTAATCTCACCTGCGCGGGCAAGCAATGTATCAAGGTCGCCATATTCTGACAGCAGTAATGCCGCCGTCTTGACGCCAATACCAGGTACGCCAGGTACGTTATCGGCGCTATCCCCTGCAAGCGCTTGAATTTCTATGACTTTATCAGGGCCAAGGCCAAATTTTTCTTCTACTTCGGCTGGACCGATATAGCGATTTTTCATGCTATCAAACATGCCGATCTTATCGTTGACGAGTTGCATCAAATCTTTATCAGATGAAACGATGGTGACGCGGTAGCCTTGTGCCTCGGCTTGTTTGGCATAGGTCGCGATGATATCGTCGGCCTCAAATCCTTCTAATTGGATAGAAGGTAAGTTAAAAGCGACAACCGCATCGCGGATGATTTGAAATTGTGGGATCAGGTCATCTGGTGCTGGTGGTCGATGGGCTTTATATTCTGGGTAAATGTCGTTACGGAATGTTTTACGGCCGGCATCAAAAATAACCGCCAAATGGCTCGGTTTTTCATTGTCGTCTAGATCACGCAACAATTTAAACAGCATATTACAAAAACCGGAAACCGCATTTACAGGTGTGCCGTCTGGACGCGAAAGGGGGCGGATGGCGTGATACGCTCTAAATATAAATCCTGAACCGTCAATTAGATATAAATGTTTGTCGTCAGACATGCGTTATTTGTTCCATTTTTTTGTTTAATACTTAACAATATTCATTGACCCATAGACTAGCGAGTGATACCGAATAAGCAAGCTCATATTGGATCATAAAAGATGACAGATCAAGAACTCGCAATAAAAATTCGTGGCCTTAAGAAAACCTATGCCGCCGCTGGTGCCTCAAAAGAGAAAGAAGCACTAAAAGGAGTTGATCTTTCAATTCCGCGCGGTTCCATTTTTGGACTTTTGGGCCCTAACGGTGCGGGGAAATCCACGATCATTAATATCATCGCGGGGATCGTCGATAAAACGGAAGGATCCGTTGAGGTATGGGGTTTTGATATCGATAAAGATATCCGAAATGCCAAAGCCAATATTGGTATCGTCCCGCAAGAAATTAACTTTGATGTTTACTTTACACCGTTTGAAATGCTTGAGCTCTACGCCGGATTTTACGGTATTCCAAAAGCGGAAAGACGGTCGGACGAAATCCTAAAAGCGATGCGCCTTGAAGAACAGCGTGATGCCTATACTCGTTTCTTATCGGGAGGAATGAAGCGTCGCTTGCTTGTGGGTAAAGCCATGGTTCATAGCCCGCCAATTTTAGTGCTTGATGAGCCAACGGCAGGTGTCGATGTGGAGTTACGTCAGCATATTTGGCAATATGTGCGTAAGCTTAATGAGCAGGGTGTAACCATTGTTCTCACGACCCATTATTTGGAAGAAGCCGAAGAGCTTTGCGATGAAATAGCCATTATCAATCACGGCGAATTGGTCATTTGTGATAAAACACCGAACTTGCTAAAGCAGCTTGATGAAAAGATGGTGGTGATTACGCCCGTATCAGCCATAGATAATGTTCCTAGTGTATTAAAGGATATTGGTGGTAAGTTGAATAAAGACGGCGAAATCGTTATTCACTTTAGCCCGAGCAGTATTACGGTTGGTGAGATTTTAAAGAAAGTCTCGATGACGGATATTGAAATTGCTGACTTAAAAACAGAAGAAAGTGATCTTGAGGATATATTCCTTCAGCTGACGAAAAGTAAAGAGACTTAAAGTATGTCTAAGACCCATGATTTTGATGTATTGGTAATAGGAAGTGGTGCAGCAGGGCTTAGCCTTGCGTTGCGTGTAGCCGATCATGCAAAAGTCGCGGTGCTTTCCAAACGTAAACTTTCTAGTGGAAGCACAACTTGGGCGCAAGGTGGCATCGCTGCCGTTTTAGATGATCGAGACACCACGCAGTCTCATATTGATGACACAATCAGCGCAGGTGGGGGCCTTTGTGATTATGAGGCCGTTAAGTTTGTTGTTGATCAAGGAAAAGACGCCATTAAATGGCTTTTGGAAAATGGGGCTGATTTTACCAAAGATAATGAGCCTGATAAAGAGTTCGCAGTTGAAGGCGACTTTCATTTGACCAAAGAAGGCGGGCATTCTTTCCGCCGGGTGGTTCATAGCGCTGATGCAACCGGCAGAGAAGTTCAAGTATCACTTGAAAGACAAGTTAAAAAGCACCCAAATATTACTTTGTTTGAACACCACATGGCCCTTGACCTTGTAAGTGATAAAAAGAAAAATGCCAAAGACCAGGAATGTATAGGGGCTTATATTTTTGACACCAAAAAAGGAACTGTGGAAGTCTTCCGCGCGAAGTCAACGGTTCTTGCCACGGGCGGCGCAAGCCGTGCTTATCTTTATACGTCTAATCCTGATGGATCAACGGGAGACGGCATTGCTATGGCATGGCGCCTCGGATGCCGGGTTGCCAATATGGAATTTAATCAATTTCATCCAACATGTCTTTATCACCCTGAAACAAGAACATTTCTCCTCACTGAAGCCTTGCGCGGTGAGGGGGCATACTTAAAGCTTCCTAATGGCAAACGCTTTATGGACCGTTTTGATGAACGTGGCGAGCTTGCTCCTCGTGATATTGTCGCCCATGCTATTGATCATGAAATGAAACGTCTTGGTGTTGATTGTCTTTATCTTGATATATCCCATAAAGATGATGAGTTTATCAAAGAACATTTCCCAACCATTTATAAACGTTGTTTAAAGCTCGGCTTTGATCTGACGAAAGAGCCCATTCCAATTGTACCAGCGGCCCATTATACTTGCGGTGGTGTGATGGTAGACTTAAATGCCAAAACGGATGTGAAAAACCTTTATGCGATTGGGGAAGTTTCCCATACGGGCCTACATGGTGCTAACCGAATGGCGAGTAACTCGTTGCTCGAATGCTTGGTGTTTGCTAATTCCGCGGCCAAAGATATTCTTAAAACGATCAAACGTGTAAAACATGATATTGAGATTAAACCTTGGGATGAGAGCCGCGTAGCTGACTCAGATGAGGAAGTCGTGGTATCCCATAACTGGAATGAGCTTCGCCATTTCATGTGGGACTATGTGGGGATCGTTCGTTCAACCCGTCGTCTTCAGCGTGCGGCGCGCCGCATTGATATGCTCGCAGGTGAAATTCGTGAATATTACAGCAGTTTCCGTGTGACACCTGATCTACTTGAACTTCGTAATTTGGTGACGGTGTCGGAATTGATAGTGCGTTCAGCGCTTCACCGCACCGAAAGTCGCGGCCTTCATTATACGCTTGATCATCCTGAGCGCGATCATGAAATGGATGGTCATGCGACTATATTAAAACCGCCTAGAAGACCAAAAAGCAGATAATTACTGCACGAGCTTTATTAGTTTCTTTTCAAAATATTTAAGAACTTGCGGAAGTTCATGACCGCGTTTTAATATTTGCCCTTGGCTATTTAAAATAGAAAAAGCGCCTTGCTTATTTTTAAGGGCGGGCGTTTTCGTGATGCGAAATACGGGACGTTCGCTTGCCTTTTGATGAACGGCGAAGGTGGCGACTTCTTTTGCACCAGAGACTGCATAATCCTTCCAATGGCCGGAAGCCACCATTTTACCATATATATTTAAAAGCGCCTCAAATTCAGGACGGCTAAAGAAAATAGAGTGGGGAGCAGCGCCATGTTGGCGCGGATTTAGAAAAGGAATAATGGTGCTTTGATCTGTCATTAAATTAAGTGTGTCGTTATTCGCGTATTTTTGCAAATAAAAAATTGCCTCAAAAAGACCTTAATCGGGTCCTAACTCCGCCTTATTTATTTTCTATAACTGTAATTGTTAGTCCCAGCAGCCAGTTAATTGAAATATTGCGAACCCTTTTCCCTCCCCTTCACCCAGCAATATGAAATCAACTGGCTGCTTTTTTATTTAGAGCATGTTATGCTTTTAAAACATAAATAGGGATATCTCATGAAATTATATGAACTTGTAGGCTGCGATCCAAAAAATGGTTTTAGCCCTTTTGTTTGGCGTACTAAATTGGCATTGGCTCATAAGGGATTAAAATATGAAACCGTTCCACTTACTTTCACTGAAATAAAAGAAACGCTCGCCTTCTCTGGCAGTAAGACAGTGCCAGTTTTGGTGGACGGCGAGAATGTTATTTCAGATAGTTGGGATATTGCATGCTATCTTGAAGATACTTATCCAGAACACCCAAGTTTATTTGGTGGTGGTACTGGTCGCGCCGCGGCAAAATTGCTTGGAATTCAAATAGGTATGCCAGTATTATTCCCTCTTTTTCGAACATTAGTTGCAGATATTCATGACCGACTTAATAGTATTGATCAGGATTACTTCAGAAAAACACGTGAACCAAGAATTGACTGTACCATTGAAGAAGCCGCAGTGGACTTTGGTGGGTCTCTAAAAGTTTTCCAACAGGGACTCTCTTCTTATAATGCTTATCTAAAAACAAGTTCTTTTTTCTCAGGGGAAAAACCTGCTTATGCGGATTATATCATTTATTCGTCATTTTTATGGGCAAGATGTACGAGTTCTAAAGTGATCCTTGATAAGGAGGATCCGATTGCAAAATGGCTGGAGAGAATGGATGGTCTTTTTAATGGTTTAGGCGCTAAGGTGCAATTGATAGAAAAAGACTAAAAATATAGAGGCTACCCCTTGAATTCAGTAAAGTTTACGCCATATCTCTAACATAGAGTAATTAACACGGGATATGTAAAAAATGACAACTGAAAAAATGGGATTTGAGGCAGAAGTCTCACGCCTTCTTCATATGATGGTTCACTCTGTTTATAGTGACCGCGAAATATTTTTAAGAGAACTAATTTCAAACGCATCAGATGCGTGTGACAAACTTAGATACGAAGGCCTTACCAATAACGACCTCGTAAAAGATGTTGGTGAGTTTGCCATTGATATTCGCATGGATAAGGATACTAAGACCATTACCGTATCTGATAATGGTATCGGAATGGACCGTGAAGACCTTATTTCTCATCTTGGAACGATTGCACGGAGCGGAACGTCCAACTTCATGGATAATGTTTCAGGGGACGAGAAAAAAGATGTGAACCTTATTGGCCAGTTCGGTGTTGGTTTTTATTCCGTCTTTATGATTGCTGATAAAGTAGAAGTCGTTAGTCGCAAAGCGGGTGATGATAAAGGATGGCTGTGGTCATCAGACGGCATCGGTGAATACACAATTTCGGATGCTGATAAGCCTAGCAATGGTACGTCGATTACGCTTCATATTAAGAAAGATTCAGAAGAGTTTCTAGACGTTCATCGCCTTAAAAATATCATTAAAACATATAGTGATCATGTGACCATTCCGATTACATTGATCAGTAAAGCTGAAGAAGAAAACGCAGAAGAGCCTGAAAATTCTGAGCGCGTTAATGACGGTACAGCTATTTGGGCTCGCCCAAAATCAGAAATTACGCAAGAACAATATAAAGAATTTTACCACCATGTAGGACAAGCCTATGATGATCCGGGCATGACCATTCATTACCGCGCTGAAGGTAAGATTGAATATACGGTATTGATGTTTATTCCAAGTCAACAACCAGTAGATTTATTTGACCCAGCGCGCAAAACAAAAGTAAAACTTTATGTGAAGCGTGTGTTTATCACGGATGATTGTGAAGATTTATTGCCAGGTTATTTGCGTTTTATGCGCGGAATTGTGGATAGCGAAGATTTACCGCTGAATATCAGCCGTGAAATGTTGCAAAACAATCCTGTGATGACAAGTATTTCAAATGCGGTAACAAAACGCGTTCTTTCAGAGCTTGAGAAAAAAGCCAAGAAAGATGCGGAAGGTTATAACGAATTTTGGAAATCCTTTGGCCCGGTACTGAAAGAAGGTATCTACGAAGATTTTGCAAGACGTGATCAAATTATGAAAATGGCACGTTTTGAAAGCACGTTAGATACAGGTCTTACGTCACTTGATGATTATGTGTCACGCATGAATGAAGGCCAAGAAACAATTTATTATATCAATGCCGACAACTTAGAAGCTGCTAAGCGTTCACCTCAGCTTGAAGGCTTTAAGGCAAAAGACATCGAAGTTCTTTACTTCACGGACCCTGTTGATGAGTTTTGGTTACAAATGGTACCGGAATTTGAAGGTAAGAAACTGGCGTCTGTGACGCGTGGTTCAGCGGACCTTGATGATAAAAAAGACGATGATAAGGAAGAAGAGAAAAACCCTGAACTCGAAGCGTTGATTGGTGTTCTTAAAACCAATCTTGGTGAAGCGGTTAAGGACGTTCGTAAATCAAATCGTTTAACTGATAGTGCCGTTTGCCTTGTCGCGGATGACAATGACATGGATATGCATATGGAACGTATCTTGAAAATGCATAACCAGCTTGATAGTGCGGCAAGTGCACGGGTTCTTGAAATTAATGCGGATAATCCGTTGATTAAAGCGCTATCGAATGCGGCGAAGAAAGATGGCTCTGTCGCAGCGCTTAAAGACGCATCACAAATGTTGCTTGATCAGGCCAAGATCATGGAAGGTGATCTTCCAGAGGATCCCGTTGCATTTTCCGCGTGCCTCTCAAGAGTGATGGAAGCTAATTTTAAGTAATAATATCATTCAATTGCAGATAAAAGACCGCTCGGGAAACCAAGCGGTCTTTTTTTGCGTATAAATAAAATGATATGAATTTGGTAACCAGTTGGTCATTTCTATGTCATACTGTTTAGCTCGGGGAATACATTTATTCGGAGCTACCTTGTCAAATTCAGTCAGCATAAATGAACCAGCGTACGGCAGTGAAATATCAATCACAGCAATTGTTGCACACAGTTATAATTTTCTAACCGCTCATTTTATGTTGTTTTTAAAACTTTCTGCAGGGCCGATTTTAATTTGGTCTTCTTTTGAATTATTTTTCGATTACTTATATTTTGAACATGGAACAAAATATGAAAGTGGTCTTCCGCGTATTTTTTCAACGGCTGCTTTTGTATTAATTTGGTACCGCTATTATTTATTAGGCGAAGGACAAGCAACCTATAAAAAATTGTACGGCCATATGCGCCGTACATCTGTTTTTAGCATCAGAATGTTCTTACTTTCTGTGGCAAGAATGGCTATTACCATCGTCGCGATTGTCATACCTACGTTGGGTATTTCACTTTACATGGTGTATAGTCATCAAGCAGGAGGTGGTGCCTTAACGGATCAAGTTATTGCTAGTTTTGTTTACCAAAGCATTTTCTTTGTGGGATTAGTTTTGTCACCAATATTTGTACGACTTTCTTTCTTTTCTGCTGCGGTCGCCCTTGGGCGGTCACAAACAACGTTCCGACATGTTTGGAAGAAGACGGCCGGTTATACGTGGGTATTGTGGCATCTTACTTTGCGCGCATTTCTTCCCTTTGCGCTTTATAATTATTTAGTTATGGGGCAAATTAGAGAAGCAATTGCGCAGTATGATCTCCACTATTTCTGGGCAAGCTTACTCACAAACATTCCAACGATCTTTATTATTTATATTATGCTTGCCATTGTCATTGTCGCCAACAGCGAAGCCTTCAAAATTCTATTTGGTATTCGTGACGGCGAAAGAGCATAAAAAAAGCCGGATCAGATGACCCGGCTTTTCTTGGATTATTTTTTAGCTGCTTACTGAGAAGCAAGATTACGTAACACGTAATGAAGGATACCACCGTTTTTGTAGTATTCTACTTCGTTCGCTGTATCGATACGGCTTAGTACGACGATGTCTTTTGATGAGCCATCAACGTATGTGATCGTAACGTTTAGATCTTGTTGCGGTGCAATGCCGGCTGCGATCCCTGTGATGTCGAATGTTTCTGTACCCACTAGACCAAGGCTCTCACGATTGTCATCGCCTTTGAATTGCAGCGGCAGCACACCCATACCAACAAGGTTTGAGCGGTGAATACGTTCGAAACTTTCAACAATAACTGCTTTTACACCCAGAAGGTTTGTACCTTTCGCAGCCCAGTCACGTGATGAACCCGTACCATATTCTTTACCACCAACAACAACAAGTGATGTGCCGGCTTCTTGGTACTTCATGGATGCATCATAGATGCTCATTTCTTCACCAGTTGGGATGTATGTCGTAATACCACCTTCTGTGCCAGGGGCCATTAAGTTCCGAAGGCGAACGTTTGCAAACGTGCCGCGCATCATCACTTGATGATTACCACGGCGTGAGCCGTATGAGTTAAAGTCAATACGCTCAACGCCATTATCAGAAAGATACTTACCAGCGGGGCTATCCGCCTTAATCGCACCAGCAGGTGAGATATGGTCGGTCGTGATACTGTCACCGAGAAGCGCTAAAAGGTTCGCACCTTTGATGTCAGATACTTCATTAGTTTCCATTGTCATGCCTTGGAAGTAAGGCGGATGCTGGATGTATGTACTTGTGTCGTCCCATGCATATGTTTGGCCTTGCGGGAACTTGATGGCTTGCCATTCATCCGTACCAGCAAACACGTCTTTATAACGCTCAACAAACATTTCGCGTGTCAGTGACGCACGAATTGTTGCTTCGATTTCGGCATTTGTCGGCCAGAGGTCTTTTAGGTAAACATCGTTGCCGTTTTTATCTTGAGCAAGGGCATCTTTAGTGATGTCGATTTGTAGTGTTCCGGCAATTGCATAAGCAACAACAAGTGGTGGTGACGCAAGGTAAGATGCTTTAAGATCTTGGCTGACGCGGCCTTCAAAGTTACGGTTACCGGAAAGAACAGACGCGCAAATCATTTCGTTATCATTGATTGTGTTGCGTAGATCATCTGCAAGCGGTCCTGAGTTACCAATACAAGTCGTACAGCCATAACCAACAAGGTCAAAACCAAGCGCGTCAAGATGCGGCGTCAGACCCGCTCTATCAAGATAGTCTGTTACAACTTGTGAACCAGGGGCAAGTGAAGTTTTAACCCAAGGTTTCGAGTTGATACCAAGCTCATTGGCTTTTTTAGCAACTAGACCAGCGGCCAGCATCACGCCGGGGTTTGATGTATTTGTACATGATGTAATCGCTGCGATCAGCACGTCACCATGGTTAAGATCATAATCTTTACCATTCACTGCGAAGCTTTTATCTTTCTCTGCGCTTTTACCACGTGTTTCAAGAACTTCATTGAATGCGTTTGTCGCGTTGCTAAGAACAACACGGTCTTGTGGGCGGCTTGGGCCAGCAAGGCTAGGCTCAACGGTTGTGAGATCAAGTTCAAGACCAGATGTATATTCAGGGTCAACTGTTGTTGCGTCGCGCCACATGCCTTGTGCTTTTGCGTAAGCTTCAACGAGGGCAATAGTGTCTTCGTCACGACCTGTGAACTCAAGGTATTCTAATGTTGCTTTCGACACTGGGAAGAAACCACATGTTGCACCGTATTCAGGAGCCATGTTTGCAATTGTTGCTTGGTCAGCAAGGGTCATTTGATCAAGACCGTTACCGTAAAATTCAACGAACTTACCAACAACACCGTGTTTACGTAGCATTTCAACAACGGTTAGAACGATGTCTGTTGCTGTGATGCCTTCACGAGCTTTACCATTTAATTTGAAGCCAACAACTTCTGGGATCAACATAGATACTGGTTGACCGAGCATCGCTGCTTCGGCTTCAATACCGCCAACACCCCAACCAAGAACCGCAAGGCCGTTGATCATTGTTGTATGGCTGTCTGTACCCACACATGTGTCAGGGAAGGCTACCGTTTTGCCGTCAACGTCCGCAGTCCAAACTGTTTTTGCGATATATTCTAAATTAACCTGATGACAGATACCTGTTCCTGGTGGCACAGCGCTGAAATTATCAAAGCTATTTTGACCCCAACGTAGGAATTGATAACGCTCATTATTTCGTGACATTTCAAGGTCAACGTTCTTTTGGAATGCTTTGTTGTCACCGAAGTTATCAACCATCACACTGTGATCAATCACTAGATCAACTGGGCTTAGTGGATTAATTTGATCAGGGTTACCACCAAGGCCAACAACTGCGTTACGCATAGCGGCAAGATCAACAACAGCAGGAACGCCAGTGAAATCTTGCATCAAAACGCGTGCCGGACGATATTGAATTTCGCGGTTCATACGTTTTTCTTTTTGCCAGTCAACAATTGCCTGAACGTCGTCCGTTGATACTGTTACGCCATCTTCATAACGAAGTAGGTTTTCAAGAAGCACTTTCATTGAATAAGGAAGGCGGGAAATGTCGCCTAATTGCTTTGATGCTTCGGGAAGGGAATAGTATTCATATTCTTTGTCGCCCACGTTTAGTGTACGGCGCGTATTCAGGGTATCTTGACCAACTGTTGACACGGTTATAACTCCTAATTATTTTTATTGAATTTTCTTATGGCTCTTTTGACGGAAAACGCGTCATTTTTCAAGGAAAAACAGCTTTAAATTACTCCTTCGGGGGTAAAATAAGGCGATAAGGTCATTATTTGTCTGAAAATGACCTTAATCGTGCCTAAGAATCACCTTAAGCTTCCGGCATATTTATTTGCATAGATTAGATGTAAGGAATTGAAGATGTTGGACAGAAAAAAATCAAAACGGGAAATGATGCAAAGGGTTTTTAATGGAAAAATCATAATGGCAAGTCTTATGGGCGCGACATTTATGGTGTTTGCAGGTGGTGCAGGCGCTAGTGAAAACTTATCAATGGTCTTTATTGGAACAGCCCTTTTTACGGGCGCATCTGGGATGCTTTTATGGGCTGGTGAAGTTTCAAGAAAGCTTTACCGTTAATATCTATTATCTTTTTCAGGGCTTCTCACTTTCCCAATATACTGCTATAAATTCTTAATTAAAGAATAGGCAGAAATTAAAGTGACGGACCAACAACATTTTTCAACATCAAACCTTACGGTAAGCCGTGGAGATCGAAAGATATTCTCTGGCCTTTCCTTTGATGTGCCTGCTGGCAAGTTATTGAAACTCATTGGGCCAAACGGCTCTGGTAAATCCACTCTTTTAAAAACGCTCGCTGGTCTTATTGAACCAATGGACGGCGACATTAAAAGTGGAACTCAGTCCGTGATCATGGATCATGAATGGGTTTCGAGGAACATATGTTATTTGGGCCATAAAAACGCATTAAAAACGGAATTTACTGTAATTGAGAATATTGAATTTTGGGCAGGACTTTGGGACACAGCCTATAAAGTTGATGCGTCTATCGCAGCAATGGGTATTGATTATCTACGCGATACGCCAGTTCGCTTCCTCTCATCTGGTCAAACTAGACGAACTGCACTTGCGCGTTCCATGTGTCACGGCGGTCAAGTTTGGCTTTATGATGAACCGACCGTTGGTCTTGATGATCAAGGGTTAGCTCTGCTTGCCACGGCCATGAAAAAACATCTTGAAAATTTTGGCATTATTATATGCGCAACTCATGTTGATCTAAGCCTTGATAATGTATTTATTGATACATTAAATCTTGCAGACTTTACGGCGTCCAATTCAGGGGAATGGCTATGATGGGCGCATTTAAAACCATATGCATGCGCGATATTAAGGTCAGTTGGCATGGCGGCAGCACCAGTAGTATGGTTGTTGCGTTCTTTATCATTGTCGTGACACTTTTCCCCCTTGGGATCGGGCCAGAGCTTAATATGTTATCTCGAATTTCAGTTGGTGTTATTTGGGTCGCGGCTCTTCTTTCTTGCCTGCTTTCATTAGACCGTATTTTTCAGGCGGATTTTGAAGATGGCACTTTGGACCAATATGCGCTCAGTCCACTGTCCCTCGAAATGGTGGTGCTTTCTAAAGCACTCGCTCATTGGATCACAACAAGCTTGCCGCTTATTCTAATTACGCCACTACTTGGTATTTTAATGAATTTGCCAGATGCGGCATATTTACCGCTGATTTATGCGATGTTGGTGGGAACACCTGCGTTATCGCTTATTGGCACCATTGGTGCGTCACTTACTGTGTCATTAAGGCGCGGCGGCGTGCTATTATCACTGCTGATCCTACCACTTTATATGCCGATTTTGATTTTTGGGGTTATGGCGGTAGAAGCATTTGTGATTGGCACTGGTGGGGAAGCCACACTTATGATACTTGGTGCAGCAACACTTTTTAGCCTCGCGATTACACCGTGGGCAGCGGCAGCAGCGGTAAGGCTTGCACTTGACTAATAATAGATTACAGGATTTTTAAGATGAAAATTGGTTATATCGGACTTGGAAAAATGGGCATGGGTATGGTGAAGCTCCTCCTTGAAAAAGGTCATGAGGTTGTTGCCACGGATCCTAATGAAGCCGCACGTGCTGAGGCAGCAGCCGCGGGCGCCGAGACCGTTTTAAACATTGCAGAATTCAAAGACAAACTTCCAGGCGAGAAATTCATTTGGATCATGGTACCGCATACAATTGTTGATAATGTGCTTGGTGAGCTAGGCGGAATTTTAAATGAAGGCGACGTGGTCATGGACGGCGGCAATTCTAATTTCAAGGAAACCGTGCGCAGAGGAGCAGAGCTTAAAGAAAAAGGCCTTGTCTTTATGGACGTTGGCACGAGCGGTGGACCAGCTGGTGCGCGTAATGGTGCTTGTATGATGATCGGTGGCGCGCGCGAAAAGTTTGATAAATACGAGCAGCTTTTTAAAGATCTAAGTATTGAAGATGGTTATGCCTATATGGGTGAAGCAGGCGCGGGCCATTATACCAAGATGGTTCATAACGGCATTGAATACGGCATGATGCAAGCGATCGGTGAAGGGTTTGAGATTTTAAAGAAAAGCGAATTTAACCTTGATCTTGAAGAAGCGGCGCGCATTTACAGCAACGGTAGTGTGATCGAATCACGTCTCGTCAGCTGGTTACTCAAGGCCTATAAAGAAGAGGGTATTGAATTGTCTGCTATTTCTGGCGAAGTGGCGCACAGCGGAGAGGGCCTTTGGACCGTCGAAGATGCAAAAGAAAAGGGTGTTCCTGCACCGGTTATTGAAGGATCATTACAATTCAGAATCGATTCAAGCGGAAACCCAAGCTACACAGGCCAAGTAGTATCTGCGCTTAGAAATCAATTTGGCGGCCACAGTGTGAAGAAAGATTAAAGGGGAAATAGAATGAAGTTCAGCTTTTTTCTAAAAGTAGGATTAATTTTTGGGTGTTTATTATCTTCAAGTATTTCTCAAGCAAATGAAGAGGTTACAATATCTGGAATTGCACTAGATCAGAAATGGAAACAGGAAGTATATCAGTTTGCAACAGCTAACCTTCAGCATTCTGCATGGGGCGTTGAGCATTATGAGCGCAATTACCATACGTCGAAAAGAATAGCTTTAGCAGAGAATATTATTCTCGACGAAGATGTATTGTTCGCTGCTTCATTTCTACATGATATGGGTGTTTTTAAGCCATATGTCATCGCTGGTGCAGAGCATTCAAAAACTGCTTCGGACAATATTGAAAAAATATTGAACCCGACTGATTTTCCTAAAGATAAGATTGCTGATGTTAAGGCGATAATATTAGCGCACATGTTTTATGCTGATGTGGGGCAAAATAAAATGGCTGCAATTTTTCACGATGCGGATACTTTAGATTTTCTAGGTAGTATCGGGGTTGCGCGAATAATTTCCATCACGACAAGAGACGACTGGGCCACTGATTTGAAGACGGCTATAGAAACCATTGAGGGGTTTAACGTTGATTTGCCTTCTAAGTTAATATTTGAAAGTTCAAAAGATATTGCGAAGAAGCGTGTTAAGGAATCGAATGTTTTTATAGAGGCATTAAAGCAAGAGAGCTTTGACGGAAACGTCCTTTAAATAGTATTAACTAAAACTCAACTGCACTTGTGCTTAATTTCCTTGATGTGATCGGGGCCCATTCGGCAACAACCACCGATAATACTTGCGCCCGCTTCAACCCATTTCTGTGCGGCTAGACCACAGGAAATTGGGGATGATGTACCACTCCATGTTTTTGTGACGGCGTCATAATGTTCTCCTGAATTAGGATAAACGATGACGGCCTTTTGAGGCACGACTTTTTTAATCCGTTCTATGAGTTCGACAGTATATTGCGGCGCAGTACAGTTAATTCCGATCGCAAGCACATTAGGGTGCCCAGAAAAAAGCTTTGCGCATTCTTCTATTGTTGTGCCGTCATTGACATGTGCGCCGTCTTGGCAAGAAAAGCAAATCCAAGCCGGGGTTTTGGCATCTAGTAGAATGTCATGGAGTACGGTTGCTTCCTGAAGACTTGGAATTGTTTCACACGCCAGAATATCAGCGTCTGTTTGATCTAATAATAAAAGTCTATCGCGATGAAAATCAGAAAGTTCATCGTCACTAAGTCCATAGTTTCCTGTATATTCAGAACCATCGGCCATACTTGCGCCGTATGGTCCAATGCTTGCGGCAATTAGAGGACGCTCCGTTGCAGACGGGGACGTTTTTAAGAACTCTTCAACTGCATCTGTTGCAATATCGACCGTTCTTGTCGTCATTTCGTTTGCTTGTTCTTCTGATATGCCAACGGTTGCAAACCCTCTGACGGATGTTTGGTAACTCGATGTGATGATAACATCAGCACCAGAGTTTAAATAATTCAAATGGGCTTTTTTAATGGTATCTTGGTTATTAAGCAGCGCTGAAGCAGACCAG
>ENA-OSJC01002011-OSJC01002011.1-marine-metagenome-genome-assembly--contig:-NODE-2011-length-15796-cov-5.531204_pt1 | contig 15796 bp, 7 predicted proteins | sample MGYA00237885_ERZ534234 | MGnify/ENA primary metagenome ERZ534234 (study PRJEB26413, sample SAMN06343907) | marine metagenome | isolation source: coastal waters | place: Atlantic Ocean: West Antarctic... | reverse complement strand
AGCAGGGTACAGGCAAGACAGCCAGTGCCATATGGGCCGCAGACTTCCTACTCAATCAAGGCAAGATCAAACGCGTCTTAGTTATATGCCCCCTATCAATCATGGACTCAGCATGGCGCGAAGACCTGTTTACCTTTGCCCCACATCGCAGTGTAGACATTGCCCACGGTGCATCTAAGAAACGCAAGGCAATCATAGAGCAAGGCGCAGACTTTGTGATAATAAACTATGACGGTGTAGAGATTGTATCAGAAGAGATTGCCAAAGGTGGGTTTGATCTTATCGTTGTAGACGAGGCGACACATTACAAAAACTCACAATCAAAACGATGGAAGACGTTGAATAAACTGGTGGGAGACGACACGTGGCTGTGGATGATGACAGGTACACCTGCCGCGCAGTCCCCCCTTGATGCGTACGGGTTGGCTAAACTGATTGATGCTAGTGCTGTGCCACGGTTCTTTGGTTCGTTCCGAGATATGGTCATGCGTAAAATTACACAGTTTAGGTGGATTGTTAAACCAGAAGCAACTGACCTTGTGTTTAACGTATTACAGCCTGCCATTCGTTTTACCAAAGAAGAATGTCTTGACTTACCCGACATGACGTACGTGAAACGTAAGGTAGAACTTACTCGACAACAGCAGAAGTATTACGACCTGTTGAAGAAGAAACTTACCATGAAGATAGGCGACGACGAAGTATCCGCAGTGAACGCCGCTGTCATTATGAACAAGCTACTACAGATTTCCGCTGGCGCTGTGTACACTGACGAAGGTGACACCTTAGAGTTCGACATCAAGCATCGGTATAAGGTGCTACGAGAAGTGATCGACGAGAGCAGTCAAAAGGTTCTCATCTTTGTGCCATTCAAACATACCATTGACATATTGACTGATAAGTTGCGTACTGACGGGATCACTACTGAAGTTATACGGGGTGATGTGCCTGTTTCACGACGTACGGATATCTTTAAAAGGTTCCAAACAACCGACAGCCCACGTGTTCTGGTCATCCAGCCACAATCAGCGGCGCACGGTGTTACGTTAACAGCAGCTAATACAGTTGTGTGGTGGGCACCTACACCGTCACTAGAAATATACGCGCAAGCAAACGCACGAGTTCATCGGTCAGGTCAGAAGCATCCATGTACTGTCGTACAGCTTCAAGGGTCTGCTGTAGAAAAGCGTATTTACGCACTTCTTGACAATAGAATTGACGCGCACACAAAAATGATTGACTTATACAAAGAACTACTTGACTAGCTTATTATTCAATACTAGAGTGTAACTCTCGTTAGTATAGGAGGATTAAGATGAGCAATAATTCTGATATACCTGCGGACAAACTTACTAAGGCTTATATTAAGATAAGGTCAGAAAGGTCACTACTGTCTGCGGATTTTAAGGAAAAAGATGGAGCGTTGGTTCGCCAACAGGAAGTCTTGAAGAAGGCGTTATTAGACTACTGTGATGTACACAATGTTGAAAGCGTACGAACCTCTGAGGGTTTGTTTTTTAGGTCTAGTAAAACAAAATACTGGACAGGGGATTGGGAGTCTATGTACGAATTTATAAAAGAACATGACATGCCCGAGTTCTTGGACCGCCGTTTAAACCAGACCAATGTCAAACAATTCCTAGAGGAAAACCCAGATGTTATGCCGAAAGGTCTTAACATTGATGTTGAGCATGTGATCTCAGTTAGGAAGAAATAATGGTAGAACCATTTGTACCAATAGAGAACTTGGCAAAGCATTTTGCCGTGTCAATCTCTACAATCCGGGCGTGGGTACGGCAGGGTCATATCCCTAAAACCACGTACATTAAGATTGGTAACACTTACCGATTTAATAAAACTTCTGCGACTGAAGCACTTACAAAAAGTGCGCAGGATGTAGATGAAGGTCCGATTGAAGAACAGTTGGAGTTCGATTTTAATGCAGACGAAGACGTATAAACGCCAGATAAGGAGAACAACATGGCAGAAACTTATTTTATTGAAAACGTAGAGGCACTATGGCCCAAGATTGATAGGACGTATGTCTTCGATCAGAAGGTAAAAAATAGTGTACCCTGCGATCCACGAGAAAATGGCGCGTCATTCTCTATACAATTTCGTATGGATAACGCGACGGCAAAGGCATTATTTATAAAGATGACCGCCGCGTGGAAGGCTAACAGAGAGGCTTCTTGGGAAGAGGAGCTACCTAATCCGTTTGTTAAAGACGACAACGGTACATTCACTGGTGGGGCAAACATAAAAGGTGCCTACAAAGGTGAAGTAACTGCTAGGCCGTTACAGGTTGACAGCCAAGGCACACCAATGCCCGATGACTTTCAGCTAACTACGGGTAGCACAATTAGCGTAGCGGTAACCTTTACTCCCTATCATATGTCGGCAACTAACTGGGGCGTATCTCTACGGTTGAAAGCTGTACAGGTTATTAAGCTAGCTAAACAAACGGTGCGTAATCCGTTTGGTGTAGTAGAAGGGGGCTTTGTGCTTGAAGATGCTAACCCGTTTGCAAAGACCGCAGATACAACCGCACCTGCCAAAAGCAACAACGTCTTAGAAGCCGCACCAGCGGACGATGACGATGGGTTTGACGAAGAGCCAGTGAAAAAGACCGCGAAGAAAGCGGCTGCACCAACTCCTTCTGGTGACGGTGACTTAGGTTCTATCATTGATAATTGGGACGACTGAACGATCCCCTGCCACGGCTATTAAGTTAGCCGTGGTTAACCTTACAATGGCGAGTGGTGGCTATGGAAACGAAAAGATTTTTAGATTTAGTATTAGGCTCTGAGGGCCATTACTGTGTGTGGGCTAACAACCCCGCTAAACAAGTACAACAAAAGTTCTACACTTCTGTAGAAGAAGTTATAGGTGCGGCGCACAACCTAAGTGATAACGGTTGGAACGCGTTCTTTGCGCTGGGAACTTACAAGGAAGCTGGCTCGCGTGTGGCGGATAACGTCATGCAGATGAAGTCGTTCTTCTTGGACCTAGACTGTGGACCTACCAAAGAATTTGCAGATCAAGAAACCGCCATCGCGGAGCTACGAGATTTCTGTGTGCAGTATAGTTTGCCTACTCCTACGCTTATTAACTCAGGGCGTGGCATCCACGTGTATTGGATTTTGTCTGAAGCAGTTGGGCGAGACGATTGGTGGCAAGTAGCGGAACGCCTCAAGAACCTGTGCGCGGCTAGTGGTTTTAAGGCTGACCCTGCGGTTACTTCTGATGCGGCACGTATCTTACGTGTACCTTCTACTTACAATTATAAATACGATACCCCACTACCTGTGACGTTTTATGGTATCGAAGCGCCGACCACTGTAGATTTTGATAGTTTTTCTGAGTTGGTCGGTGGTGACCCGATACCAGTACCTACCAAATACACGGCGAGTACCACTAGCGCATTCCAAAACGCATTGAACGAAAACCAAAAAGGTAGCTTCAAGCGTTTATTACTCAGGACTGCCAAAGGTACTGGATGCGCACAAATAGAATACCTCATCAACAAGCAGCAAACCGCCTCACATGACTTGTGGCGATCAGGTCTATCTATTGCGAACGTGTGTAAGGATGGGGACAAAGCCGCAGAGCTTATGTCTAGCAAGCACGAGGACTACAGCTTAGAAGCTACACTTCGCAAAATGGAAGACACAGGTGGGCCACACTTCTGCTCGACGTTTGCTATGCACAACCCGGAACCGTGCGAAACATGCCCCAACAATGGCAAGATAACTACCCCTGCCATGTTAACCAAAGAGATAGCCGAAGCCGCGCCCGAAGATAATATACTAGAAGAAGACGTAGATGGTATGACTAAGACTATCTCTATACCCACGTTTCCGAAGCCGTACTTCCGTGGGCAGAACGGTGGGGTGTATGTACGCGGCGAGAACGCAGATGGTGACCCAGAAGAGGTTTGTGTGTACCACCACGATTTTTACGTCACTCGTAGGTTACATGATGTAGAGCTAGGAGAAGTCATAGCGTTTGCGCTTCACTTGCCAAGAGATGGGGTGCGGGATTTTATTGTGCCGCTATCTTCGGTTACCTCAAGGGAAGAGTTCCGCAAACACATGTCTATGCAGGGCATAGTTACTTACGGGAAGGAAGTAGATAAACTTATGTTATATACAGCGGCATGGATAAAAGAGCTACAGCAAACCACCACAGCGAGTGAAGCGCATCAACAGTTCGGGTGGGTTGACGACGAGAAGATGGACGAGTTTGTGCTGGGCGACCAACTGATTACCGCCAGCGGGATAGAGTACAACCCTCCGTCAAGTAAAACCGCAGGGTATATAAGCAAGTTCAAGCCCAAGGGTTCAAGGGAGCGTAACAAGGAGATACTGGATTTCTACGACCAAGACGGGATGGAGCTACAGCAGTTCACAGTGTGTGCAGGGTTCGGCACTATACTCATGCCACTAACAGGTTTGTACAGTCTAGGTGTCCATCTGTTTGGAGAAACAGGTGCTGGTAAAACAACTGCCATGTACACGGGTACGTCTATATGGGGTGAACCGCGTGGGCTGACGGGGACCAAGGCAGACACACCTAACTCTCGTATGAACGTGGCTGAAGTTATGCACAACATGCTCCTCAACACGGACGAGATGACAAACATCCTTGGGAGACAAGCCTCGGATTATGCGTATCAGTTATCTGAAGGGACGCAGAAGAACCGGATGGCGGGGGGCGGCAACTACGAACGTGTCAGGGGCAAGCCGTGGCATTTGTTAGCGTTTTCTTCTGGCAACGTCAGTATGTACGCGCAGATGGCTATGGTGAAGGGTGATACTAAAGCCGAAATGCAACGACTATTGGAGCTTCGGACAGACGAGATGCCACAGGTGCCTGTTGACTTACGTGTAGGCGCTAAACTCTTTACAGATATTCAGAACAACTACGGGCATTACGGGCCGGAATTTGTGAAATACGTTATAGAAAACAGAGACGAGATAGCCGCAGATTACGAGCGCATAAAAGAAAGATTAGATAAGAAGGCAAGGTTGACTAACGTCAACCGTTTCTGGTCTGGGGGGTGTTCTGCGATACTTGTAGGAGCGTTGGCAGCTAAACGTGCAGGGATAATTAATTACGACATAAAGAAACTATATAACTGGGTAGTCGGCACCTTGACCCGCGTTAAGGCGTTTGTAGATGACAGCACTGCGTCTGTGCAAACATTGGTCACCGAGTTCGCCACAGAGCATTGGGGTAGTATCCTTAAAATTAAAAGCACTGAGAAATTGCCAGATATAGAAGGTGTTACATCTATGGTCATTCCAGAACATAACCCACGAGGTATGTTTGTGGCGCGGTACGAAACAGATACAAATATGCTGTACCTTGTACCTAAGACTTTTAAGACATGGTTGGGTGAGCAGAAGATAGATTACATAAGCACAGTGGATGGTATGACGAAACAGATGGGGGCTAAGAAAGTTACTATGCGTCTGAGCAAAGGCACTAATTTTAATCTGCCCCCCATACGCACTATAGCGGTGAAGTTAGAGGGGTTTAGCATTGCACCAAAAGCCTCTCAAGACTGACGATATTAACCCTGACATTGTTAAGATCATAATCCAGTGGGACAAGATGGTTGTCGGTGCCTCGGTGTTTGTACCTTGTGTAGATACCGAAAAGGCCAAGCAACAACTGGAGAAAGTCGCAGAGTTAAAATCATGGCAAGTAGCAACGCGGGTCAGGATAGAAAGCGGAATATTTGGGGTTCGCATGTGGAGAACTGTGTGATAGCCTACACGTGACAAGTTTGGACATGCTTGTCGTTCTCCTACTGCCCCCGCCTTACCAGCGGGGGTTTTTTAATCGAAGAGTTGTAACCCTTGATCGTATTGCTTTAAGCTCTCAAGCATTAACGGCGTGTATTCAATACCACCTATCATCTTACCTGTACGAGTGACGAATGATTTGCGAGACCGTGAGATTGTCTTTGGCAATATAATATTCTTATCACGTGCGGCACGAGGCAACCCACGGTTGTACTCTTTTATTTCTTCCATCACCTGCCTGTAAGCCTCACGATCTCGGTTAGAAGCAGCAATGTTTGCTTTGCGTAGTAATTTTGTACGTTGTTTACCGATGTAAGCAACTTTTCGCCGTTCGTTTTTGTTGTAGTCATATTGTTTTATAAGCTCGGCGTTAGCAAACCCACCAAACTGCAAGAGTATCTGCGTGACACCTATGTCTTCAACAACAGCATCACCTCTACGTGTAGAAACTTCTCCTGTGGAAAACTGCTCTCCAGATTTTAACACGTTACGCGCAGCGGCGGGTAACACAGCTTGTACGCCTTTAAATACCTCACCTTCAGAAAACAAATCGTAACCCCGATCCATGCTCATGTAGATGCCCATTAGAGGGCCAGCAAACTGTTCTATAAGTGTGTAGAGTCCCGGTTGATCTTTGTCGATAATTGGTGGGCGGTATAACAAACTATTTAGACTAATGCGGCTGGCAACATCTGCGCCTAGAGCCTCATTTACAAGCCCTTTATAAAACGGTTCACCAGTAATTTTGCGTAGCATTGCATCAAAATCATCTTCATCGTCTTCAACAAAGAGATCGTAAAGCTGCCCTAACGCTCCCATCAAGGGCATACCTGCAACACCCGCAAAAAGCCCCGTAGAGACAAGAAAACGAGCCAACTGATGTTGTGCAATTCTACGGTTTTCTTTAGCCTCTGGAGTCCCTCCCGAACGAGGAAACGCATCATTCGTCATAGTTGCCATCATGTGATATTTGGCAATGGCAAAACGCTTGAACAACATTAGCACGTTACCAACACCCTTTTGCGCAAACACAGGACGACCTGCTGACGCAATAGAACCAAGAGTAAGCTCTGTCTCAACAATAGCCACTTCAGAAACTAATTCTTTTCGTTCTAAGTCTGTAAGAGATTTCTCTTTGTCATTTCTAGGGTTAGTACGTAGACGATCTAACTCCAAAATGGTGGTAGCAATTAACGTAAGTTCTCGGTTGTAACGCTCTGCATGGTGAAACAAATAGCTTGTCCAAGAATTTATTTTTTCTAAAACATCTTTAGCGTTGTTCATATCCAATTCTTCTTGGTTTAAAGATTGGTTTATTTGCCCGTTTTCTGTGAAACGTTTTATTGGGATTTCTATATCTACCAACGTTGCTTGTAATTCTGGCTTCATCTTTGCGTCTGCTATGTCTTGTTTTGACATCGCTTTTATCTCTTCAAAATTGTAGTTGCCGCCAGAAAATCCAGCTCCTCCAGTTTTAATCTGGCGCGTCCCCATTGTACCGTCTTCTTGCATGACTTGAACAGTTCTGGTTTTTGGGCTGTTTGCTAAAATTGCGGCGGCGGTCCCCAGTGCTTTAAGAGCTTTTGCGTCACCATACTTACCCATAAGGCGTGGAGCCACACTCATAGCTACATCAAACGGTGTAATAGCAGCAGAAGAAAAGTTCCAACCCATAGTCCACGCATAGCCTGCGGCGTTCAGTGATTGAGACCATTTTGGAATGTCAGGGCTTTTAGCAAAATTAGCAATCCTACCTAATGCTACTTTATACATTTTGGTATTGCCGTCTATGGTTTTTGAGTCTAACTTATCTGTCTCTAAAACATCACGTTCAAACTGTTGTAACTCTGCACCGTATGTCATCTGCACAATCTGTCGGTTATAGTCACGCCCTTTGCTTTGAACAGTGCCTATAAGATCAAACGAATCGTCAATAAGCCCAAAAACTCTTTTATCTCCTGCCGTGCCAGAAGGAGTAACGTCACCTTTAAAACCTCTAACGTCTCTACGGATACGCAACGACTGCATAAGTGAGCGTTCTGGCATAGAGTCTAAAACAAGGTCTAAAATACCGTTGACAGTATCTTCGTTTGCACCTTCAGCTTTTAACACTGCAAACACTTTACCAACAAAGGAGTCATTCGGCGCACCACCGTAGTTTCCTTTACTTTCCTTGATGCCGATTTCCATTGGTATATTTACTTGCGCAGCTATTTTGTTACGCCGAGTAGTATCAGATATTTTAGCTAACTCTTCTTTGTTATACTCATCTATTGCTTCTATGGCTCTTTTTCTTTGCTTTGTTGTTTTAAAATATTCTGTAAAATACATGGGTTGCCCTGTCCTAGGGTCAACAGCAAAATATCCTAGACGGTAATCACCATCACGTATCATCGGCATAAACGGTGTAATGGTCCCACGTTCTAAGGCTAAATAAACAGCCAATTTTTTACGTATTCTTTTTACTGCTGCCTCGTCGTTTATAGTAGCCGCTAGGTTTGCAGCTACCGCAGTGTCAACATCGACTAAAGATTTTGCAAACGCATTAGTAATAATAGAGTAAAGGTCACGTCCTTCTTTAGTCATAGCTAAATAATCTGCGCGAAGTTCTTTATAGATTTTTTTAGCTACTTCTGGGTCGTAATTTAGATTCGGTACTGTTTTGTTAGTTTCTGGATCAAAATAATTAGCTTTATGCCCGTAGGCTTTTTCAAAAGTACCAACACGCGGGTCAACACGATAGGCAGAGGCAATCGGCCCAATATCCCGCAAAAATTTAAAATCTGTACTTATTTCTCCTTTTAAGCGTTGAAGTTTTGACAACCCGTCTCTTCTAAGTTCTTTAATATCGTTAACAATAACATCAGTTGAATCGTTCATTGCACGTAGTGTAGCACTCATACGGTTTATTATGACGTTTAACTTTGTTGCTCCGGGGATGCGTGACTCTGCTAATTGTCCTAGTATGCTAGCAGGTTGTAAATTTATCCATACATTTTTTGCAGCTACTGGCACGGTCACGTTGCTCATAAGCTCTTGACCCTGTTTTAAGTAACTTGCCATGCCTTCTTTGGTAGTAGTGTCAAAAGCGTTTGATGAGGCTTGGTTGTTTAAAAGTTTCTGTGGGCCGTTAGGAGTACCAAGCGTCATGTATATTTTGGTAGCGGCACGGCTATTGTAAGTCGGTGCAATTATCTCCTGCACCAGCTTGTCCACTGCATCAAACGTGGAAGTCTCAGGCACCTGACTCAATCCCTGCAAGGTACGGAAAAAATTACTTATGGCGAGTGTTAATTTTTTCCACGGAGTTTCTCCGTTTACTGTGGTAGTTTTTAACTGTGTTTGAAAGTCGGGGTTAGCAAGAGCCTCTGCAACAAACTCGTCTAGGTTAGTTACGCCGTACTCTCCAGCCAACTGCTCTTTAACACCCTCAAATATTTTGTTTAGCTTTTTGGTTAGTGGGTGTAACTTGTCAGCTATTGTAGCGGACGTAACCGCGTGCAACATTTCGTGAAGTAGCGCGTGCGCATTGATACCAGTTTTCTCGTCTAACGCTATCGTGTTAGTTTCTGGATCGAAGTAACCTGCTAGTTTTGTAAAACCATCGTCAGTTTTAAGGTTCTTCTTGGTAATAAGTTTTGTGCTGCCTATGTTTGCTGCAAGTGCGGCTGCAATTTTTTGCACTTGTCTACTAGCGGAAGTGTTTGCCAACCCCGCTAACGCGGCTTCAAGGTTCCCTTGTTTTACAGCTTTTACAACAATCGGGTGAAGTGGTAGGTCAGCGCCTACAACAGAGTCTTCTTCTAACGCAAACCCTAGTTGAAATAGAAACTCAAAGTCAGCGTACTGTTTTAACAACCAACTGTCTGCTTTATCTGCCGCAGCTTTGGCTTCAGCGGTCTTACCACCTTTTCCTAACACAGTTAACGTGCGCCATTTTGCGGCCGTGTACACCTCGTTTGTATCTGGATCAATATTATTTCTTACCGAAGCTAAATAAGATTCAAACGCCGTTTTACCTTTGTCTCGCCGTGGTTTGTACGTTTCTGTTGACCCTTGTAACATAGCAAAAACTTCTGGCGGTATTGATATTTTTCCAAAAGCATTTACCATGTCGTTGTTTTCGCGGAGTTCTTTTTTAATTTGTTCTATTGTAACGTCAGCTTGTTTTCTGCGTTTATTGACATCCACAGCAGTTTCGGTGCGAGAAGCTCGTTCATTCAAACCCGTAGATGCTTCCAACTGCGTGCGTATGCTAGCTATTGTTGTGTTCATCCATTGTTGTGTTTCTGAACTTAAATTGTTTCTAGCCCAAATTATTGCGCGTGCGCCTAGAACATCACTCGTGCCTTTACGTAGCTCGACTTGCGCGTCAGTCATACCTTTTTGTTTTTTAAACTGAGGGGTCCGCGCAGTTAAATCAAACAATGCTGTAAACAAACCCTCTTCAGGGTTAGGGTACATAGATAAATATCTTTCTGCCGCTATACCTGCTTTATCACGTGTAACTGCGCCCGTTTCTAACAGGGCCAATACTTTTTTGATGTCGGAAGTAGGCAACACATCGTCTTCAATTAATTTGTCCGCGATAGCAACGTCTTCTCTCACCACTGCAGAGGAAGTTTCTTCCCAACGTTTTTGCAAACCAGCGCGTGAGGTGTCTTGTTTAGGTTGTGCTTTACGAGTGCCTCTTTGAGAAGAACCTGTCGCTCCCTTTTTCTTTAAGTCTTTAGAATACGGCGTAAGGGATGTTAACTCTGGGAACGTAGGGGTTGCTAAACGTGTAAAGTCTTTAGTTGGGTCTTTAGGTTTTTCTGACCCCCGCACCACTTGTTTATCTGTTTCTAATGAAGTTGGCTTTCCTGTTGTTGTTCTTGAAGCTGGTCTAAGCTCCACGACAGGGCTTCCCACTCTGCTATCTCTAGGTGGTTCAGTTCTTTTGGTACGTTCTGTGGTAGTGGTAGTGCTAGGAACTGCTCCTTTGGATTCTGCTCCCACATCTTGTTTATCAATAGAAACGCTGTCTCTACTTGGCTCTGACTTAGTTTTCGCAGTTTTGACATCAGGCTTTCCTTTCGGCTTTGCAGACAGCGGCAGGTCTAGTTGTGCTTCAGGAGTATCTGCCAACATGCGGTTAATGTTTGTTTTTACTTTGTTAGAAGTGTTTTTATTCCCTGCTAGCGTAGCAAACTCTTGACGTACACCTGTGTCGTTTAAATCCTTACCCATAACACGTTTACGAATAGGGGCAGACGGCGGCACGCCCAGCTTGTCAAACAACGCAACGTCTACAATCTTCGGTTCTACAGTTGTTTCTGCCGTAGTCTCCTGCGCAGGTGGAGTTCCAAGCTCACGTTTACGCCCTAATCCGGGAAATGATGCTTGTATTTCCTCTATAGGTTTAGGGGCTACCTTGTCTTCCATAACCTGTTGACGGGGGTCTTTTAGTTCTGCAACTTCTGTAATTACTGCAGGTTCAACAAGAGGTGTAAGGTCTTTGTTGAGTATAAGATTAGACGCCTTTTTTATACTCGCTACTTCAGCAGGTGTGGCTGTGGCTTTTCCTATACCCTCTGCGGCCAATGCGGATTCAAATGCACGCTGCAGAGGCGCTGACTGTTTAACTTCACCAGCGTTAGCCACGGTGTCCTGTAGTATCTTTGTGCGTGTAGCCTCAGACTGCTTTGCTCGGTCAGTATCTATTTTACCTGTGGCGGTCTCTAGTCCAGATTCTTCCTTCAAAGCGGCTATTATTTGCTCGTTAGCAACGCTGTCAGCTTGTTCAAGCTCTGCTATGAGGCTGTCTGTATCTGTTTCTATTTGTTTTGCTCGGCCTTTACGAACAGCAACGGTTGCATCATCCGCAGTTGCCCGTAGCATTTCGTCGAGTTCTTGGTCTACTTTATCGGCTTCAACTTTTACTTTATCGGCTTCGGTGGCAGCTTCAGCTTTTTTCTTCGCAATTTTTTCACGGTCTTTTTTGGTGAACCGGTAAGTTTTTAGCGCTTCAACGCGGTCTGTTTCTAGTAGTGTTTCAATACCCTTTGTTTCTGCCGCATCCTCTCGCTGTTCATCCGCAGCTACAACTCTTTGGTCTCTAGTAGTTGCTTCTCCAGTGCCTGCATCTAGCTGCACACCAAGGTCTTGTGGCCCTGTAACTTGTAACCCGCTAGGAACGTACTTATCGCTTTCAGGTTTTACGTCTAGTACGTCGTAAAATTCTTTGATCTTCGTAGTGCGACCCGCATCGTCTAGTTTGACCGCCTCTTCAGGATTCGCGGTCTCCCACGCACGGAATTGTTCTACCGCCTTCTTGCCAACATTACGCTTTGCCATGGCAGGTGAAGGTAACAACCCTGCAATCCCGCTTTCGGCCTCTGTGTCGCCACTTTGATCTGTAATCTGCAACAGTTCTTCTGGAGTGCCAGAACGTTGCGCGGCTCCACTAACACCACCAATACCACCACCTAATATACCTGCGGCTATAGCGGCTTCGCCATACTCGGCCATAGCTTCTTCGTCTATTATAGAAAGACCCGCTTGCCCACGTTCAAGTATAGCCTGCCCGATCTCGGTGGGTACTTCAGTGACTACACCTTTAGCAGCGCCCTTAACTGAACGCGTAAACAACCCGCCAGCGATGTCTAATCCCGGTTTTGCAAAGAACTTTGCGCCTACAAACGCAGTTAAAATAGAGTCTAATGCCGCTTGTGGTATGGCTGCGAGTGCCGCTGCACTTTCGCTTATCTCTACGCGTTCGCCGCGATCAATAGCATCTTTCTGACGTTCGCGGTTTCCACCGAAGAATAAAGGAAACGCCGCTAATCCACCACCTATTGCGCCACCAATCAAAGCCCCGGGAACCGCTCCAATACCAAAGAAAGCAGCACCTGCACCAGCGCCATAAGCAGCGCCTGCAGCGGAGCCAGCGGCAACAACACCCATCTGTGGAGCGGATTCACCTACTAGCTCACCTACATAGCTCGCTCCCGTGCCGACACCTTCAACATCTTGCCGTCTTGTGGCGTTACGTTCAGCGGCTTGGAGTTCGGCTTCGTTGGCAAGAGCGACGTCAGCGCCATACTTTTCAAGACCGTCAAGCCCTAAGATGCCACCTATACCTTCTACCGCAGACCCGAGGTTTTGTTGCAGTGAGTCAATGCCACGAGAGATACCACGACCTAGCGCAGTTCCGTCGTTTTCGTCACGAGTAGGGGCCACCTCTGCAGGGGGCTTATCAAACGCGGCTAACCGTTGAGCGATATCTCTGTCGCGAACTTGTGTAGACTCGGGCGTTGTAAATAATTTTTTACGGTTCGCTAAGACCAAAAGCTCAGATACGGGAGTATCAAGTGGCGCTTCTACATCTACTGTGGACCCGTCTTTTAGGTTAAGCGTATGTACCGCCATAGTTTAATTCCCCGTAGTGGTTACGCTTTTTACATCGTCTTCGCTGATATCTTGTAGTTCTGCAAGGACTTGAATAGCGCGTTGTTCGGCGTCTAACAAACTAGAACCTGTTGGATTAGCTGCGGTGCCCCCACGACCAAACGAGTTCATCATGGACTCACCCAGAACTAACGCTTTAGCGGCGGCGGTGTCGTAGGCTAGTTGCGCAGCTTGTATCTCTTCGGGAGACAGTTGGCTAAATTCTGCGGTTTCAATCGCAAGCCTTAATCCTTCTAAGTTCATTGTCAAAGCAGCTTGTGCAGCAAAAGTCTCTCTTGCAACCAAAGTTCGGGCAACTGTTGCATTAGCGGCGGCTATCCTTTGGTTTTTGTCGGTGTTTTGATCGGCTATTATTTTTGCGTCTAGCTTGTTTTTTTCATGGTCTGCGCTTAGTTTTTTCCACGCATTTGTGTCTTCGTTCTTCATTGTATCAAGTTTTAGCTGCGCGTTTTTCTCTAGTCTGGTTAAGTCTTGCGCTCGCATTGCCACACCAGCCTGCATAGCAGCGCGGTTATCTTGTGTCGCCTGTGAATATAGTTCTTTGCCCAACTGTACGCTTGTTTGAGCGAGGGCAGTGTCTGTAGCCATCTTGGATTTTTGCATGTTAAACTTGTCTTGCAAACGACTTCTACGGTCTACACGTTGCTTGTTTCCAAGGTTCATAGAGGCAGCACCCGCTTGCGCAAATGTAGTCCCAACGTTTGTAGTACCCGCAGCCCCCATTAAGAAAGTCTTTAAACGGTCGTTACGTTCACGTTCTGGGTCATAGTTTTCTGCGTCAAAGGCTTTCATCTCCGCCAACATGCTATCGTATTCAGCAGCTTTGTCGGCTCGTCCAGTTTCTTTGTTAGCAGCGTCAAAACCTAATTGCATTTGCGCCATGGGGTCTTGTCCGCCAACCAAATCTGGTTTGTCCATAGCGTCTATCTGAGGCGCATTTGAGCCGTCTGAAGGTATAAACGCAGGTTCTTCCACGACTTCTGTTGTTGGCTGCAATTCGGTTTCTTGCGTCTCTGGCGGCGTTGTCGGTGGTGTTGTAGTCGGCCCTGAAAACGGAACGTCAGGACCACCAAGAGCTTCTACTCCCGGGGGTAACAACGATTTAAGACCCTCAGTAGTTAAATCTGAGCTAGTACCCAATCCGGTCTGTATCCCACTTGCCGGTCCTGTGTTGAACGATAATTGATCTCTTATCATGTCTTTTTGATTAACGTCGTACTCTTCACGGGTTTTAGGGTCATCAGTGGGGTTAGAAAACCCTAACGCGGTTCCGACTCTGCTCTCTGCAAAGGCTGTGCCCATATTCTTAAACAACGCTACAGGGTTATATATGAACGTGTCGTCGATACCCGCTGGCAAAGTATAAATGTTCGCCCCAGACCTACCCATTGAGGCTTTATCGTTTATAGAATCTAAAATCTTTTTCCGCTGCGCTACGGGCATAGCAATAAATGTGTCAACGTCGATACCTAAGTCAGCAATAAGTTTTTGAACTTGTGAACCGGCTCCGTTTCCTTGTTTCTGCAGTTCTTTTTCTCTGTCGATTCCCGCCTGACCACGGACGCCTTCACCCCCAGCAAAACCAACAATGCCACCTCCAGCCATACGACGTACGGGACCACCTTGAGCGGCCTGCATCATACGTGCGTTAGGAAGTCCTGCAGCTTGAGGTCCACCCGGTGGTGGCATAGGAGGACGTGCTTGAGGGGGTCTACCACCGCCGCCCATTAGCCCAGCAATACCACCTGCTTGAGGGGGTCTGCCAGCGCCTTCCGCCATCTTGTTCATGCCCTTTTTCTGCATCTTTGCCTGTTGACCAAGTGTATCACCCGTACGGGCCTGCAGTTCGCCAAGCGTACCACCCATCTCCTGTTTCACTAGACCTATGGCTTCTGCTTCACGCTGTTCGGCAATGGTTCCCGGCTGCTGCTCTTGTTCAAGCTGCATAGCCGCTGCTATTTGTTTCTTCTCAGTTGTCAATTTCTGCAGGGCTAACAGGTCCAGAAGCTCTTTGTTCTTCCCGTAACGTTTCTGCAGTTGCTGTGGATTACCTCGGTAGGCGTCCATGCGTTGTTCAACTTGAGCGTCTAGCCCACCATCACCAGTTAAAGCCATTATGTTGCCGCCTTTTTCTCAGTTGCCGCCTTTTTCTCAGTAGGGAACAAAGTATCATAAAGTTCCATCATACCACCTGTAGTACCTAACACGTTAGACAGTGCGCTAGGTTGTGCGTAAGAGTATGACTGCGCTTCGATTGGAAGCCCCTGTAGCAACGACTGCATATACTGCACCTGCTTGTATGGAAAATCACGTTCTTCCTCAAATTGCAGGCGGTCTGCTTGTATGCCTTCAGTTTCAATACCTCGTTGCACGCCACCTGCGTCCAGTAGATTTTGAATACCTGCGTTGCCATACAAGTTAACGCTGTCTTGGTTTGTCGCCGCACGCCCTCGTTCAGTGTTAAACTGGTTCATAGCTTGGCTGTACGCATCGGCGTACCCTTGACCAGTAATACCCGCTAGATTTCTCTGCAA
>ENA-OSJC01002005-OSJC01002005.1-marine-metagenome-genome-assembly--contig:-NODE-2005-length-15811-cov-5.279840_pt1 | contig 15811 bp, 14 predicted proteins | sample MGYA00237885_ERZ534234 | MGnify/ENA primary metagenome ERZ534234 (study PRJEB26413, sample SAMN06343907) | marine metagenome | isolation source: coastal waters | place: Atlantic Ocean: West Antarctic... | reverse complement strand
TTATTTATAACCATGCCAAGTGCAGAGTCTAAGAATGCATACTTAGGTATAGAAAATTACACTGGTAAAAATTAATTAAGTGAAGAATTAGTTAACTATAATAATTATCTGTTTTTATTATATTTTTAAATTAAAACAGAATTGGATACATTTGGTTTTGAGTCAGTGGGAAGCAGTACCAAGTAACATAAATGTGGATATCTTTAATTAAATTTTTTTTTAAATTTAAAATAACTTAAATATTTAGAGTACAAGAATTTTTTTTATTATCTGAATTAGATTGAAACAACTTACAATAATAGAGTACATAAGAAAAAAAAAGGTATGATATTCATACTTTATAATATTTTTCAAATAATTTTATAAATAAATTTTATCCATATCTAAATATTGATTATATACTTCATATCGTAATAAAATTAGTTAATTAATTAAGGAGGATAATAATATGAAAAAATTTTTTTTAATATTTTTACTATTTTCGTTTAGTGTAAGTGCTGAACAAATGTTTAAGCCACCTGAAGAAATGATAGCTAAAGGAAAAATCACGTATTGTGCTACAATAGATAATCCACCTCGAGCATTTGCTGATGCTGAAGGAAACTTTCAAGGTTTTGAAATTGATCTTGGAGAAGAGATAGCTGATAGACTTGGACTAAAAGTTGAGTGGGAACAAATGAAATTTGATGGTCTAATTCCATCTGTTCAAGGTCAAGTTTGTGATGCTATTGTTCAAGAATTATTTATTAAACCAACAAGGGTTGAGGTTATTGATATGGTAGCTTTTGGTTATTCTGCTCAATCAATTGTTGTTAATTCTAATAATAATTCTTCTATATCAGGCCCTGAAGATTTATCAGGTCTAAAGGTAGCAGTACCAAATGGAACCTCTATCCATAATATTCTTATAGAAACAAATGAGGATCTATCTTCAAAAGGTAAAGAAGAAATTGATATAGTAATCCTTGAAACCACTACAGATAGTTTTGGACAACTTCAAGCTGACCAGGTAGACGCAGTCGGTACAACAAATACTGCTGCTGCCTATTATGTAGGAAACTCCGACGGGAAGTTTAAGTTTGCTGGTTCAAGTTTTGGTAAGATACTAGATGGAATAGGTTTAAATAAAGATAGACCTGTTCTTAATGCAGCAATTATTGCTTCATTAAATTCTATTCTTGTTGATGGAACTTATTCTGAACTTTTAAGTAAGTGGAATCTAGAAGGCGCAAGCCTTTAATAATTAATATTATATCTCCACAGTATTATTATTGCTGTGGAGAGAAAGTTAAATAGATATGGACTGGGTTTTTTTTGCTGATCAACTTTTATCTCCTACTGATAAATTTGTAAAAGCTTTTTTTTTAGTAATTTACATGTCTTTGATATCTATGTTTTTTGGAGTTATTCTTGGAGTTTGCTTTGCTATTCTAAGATTATCAAAAAACTTCCTTCTAAGATTTTTTAGTTTTTTATATATTTGGATTTTCAGAAGTGTTCCTGTTATGGTGTGGTTTATTTTATTTTATACTGGCTTTGCCATGGCGGGAATTTTTAGGTTTCAAGATATAGAAATTTTAAATATTGTTATTGGAGGAAATGTCCAAGCGGCAATAATTTGCCTTTCAATGAGAGAAGCTGCATATATGGCTGAGGTTATTCGTGGAGGTATACTTTCAGTTGAGCAAGGTCAAGTTGATGCATCAAAATCACTAGGTATGTCTTGGTGGCAGTCAATGTATAGAATAACTCTCCCCCAATCACTAAGAGTGGTTGTTCCTCCAATGGGAAATAATTTTAATATCATGTTAAAAACAACTGCTTTGGCTAGTGTCATAGGTGTAGAAGAATTATTCCTTACAACAAGAACTATTTCTGCTGCTACATTTAAAGTATTCGAAATGTTTTTAGTTTTAGCAATAGCATATTTGATTATTACTATGGGATGGTCGTTATTACAAATATTTATGGAATATAGATTAAATCGTCATGAACAAGACCCTGAAAAAAGTTTTAAAGACAGAATAAAAACTTATTTTAACTTTTCGAATAATACTCATAGAGATGGAGCATAATGTTTTTATCTGTTAGAAATTTAAATAAGTATTTTGGTAATAATCATGTTTTAAATAATGTATCTACAGACTTAAAAAAGGGGGAGGTGATGAGTATTATTGGACCCTCTGGCTCAGGAAAAAGTACATTTTTAAAATGTATTAATTTTTTAGAGTACCCAACTAGTGGATCTGTTAATTTAAACGGTGAATATATTGGGTTTAATCAAAATGGTAAATTAATGAGTGAAAATATTATTCACAAACAAAGAAAAAAATTTGGAATGGTATTTCAAAATTTTAATTTATTTTGGCATATGAATTTAATCGAAAATATTATTGAAGCCCCTATCAGAGTTTTAAAAATTGAAAAAAATAAGGCTATTAGTATAGCAGAAGATCTTTTAGAAAAAGTAGGATTGATTGATAAAAGATTTAATTTTCCTAAAAAATTATCTGGAGGTCAGCAGCAAAGAGGGGCTATAGCTAGATCTTTAGCAATGAATCCTGAGGTAATGCTTTTTGATGAGCCAACTAGCGCCTTAGATCCAGAAACTATAAATGAAGTTCTCAAAGTTATTGAAAAACTGGCTTCTGACGGTATGAGTATGCTCATTGTTACCCATGAGATAAATTTTGCAAAAAAAATTTCTAATAGAGTAATGATGTTAGATGAAGGTAAAATAGTTGATGATACTGACACTGATAGTTTTTTTAGTTCAACTTCTAATAAAAGAAAATTTTCTTTTTTAAATCAAGGTCATTAGTGCTAATGAATACAATTTCATCTGAAAAGGGAATCATTTCTACAACAAACTATCATGCTTCTAATGCTGCTTTAGATATTTTAAATAAATCAGGAAATGCAATTGATGCAGCAATAGCTGCTTCCAGTGTTTTATCTGTAACATCCCAACATCAATGTGGTTTAGGTGGAGATCTTTTTGCTATGATTTATAAAAATGGGAAAGTCTATTCACTTAATTCATCTGGATTTTCAGGTAGTCGTATAGAAGAGTATTCTACAATCTTTAAAAATAAAAAAGTTAAAACATTTAGAGACCCAAGATTAATTACTATTCCAGGCGCAGTTGATGGTTGGTTAGAATTACATCGTAAATTTGGAAAAAAAAAAATTAGTGAAATCTTTCAAAAATCAATAGAACTTGCAAGTGATGGATTTCCTTGTGATGTTTCTCTCTATAATGCAATAGAAAACACTAGAAATTCTTTTTATGATAACCCTCTAAATTATATTAATAAAGTTAATCAAATTGTAAAAAGGCCAAAAATCGCAAATCAATTACAGTTAATAAAAAAATTTGGTAGGGATGCTTTTTATTTAGGTACTTTTGGAGAGGAGTTAGTAAGATCAGTTCAAAGTATTAAAACAAATGATCTAGTAAAACCTCAATGTGAGTGGGTTAAGCCTATATCCTATAGTATTTACGGACAAAAATTCTGGTCAACCCCTCCTAATTCACAGTCCTTCTTAATTCTCAATACATTAAAAGCCATAGCAGATAAAAAAAAATCTAAATTTAATGATCTTGATGATTTGCAAGAAGAAATTTGTGATGCAATGATTAATTTAGGACATAATAGAGATAAATACTTATCTAATTATTTCAACCTTCAGGGTTCCGATACAAATTACTTATGTATAGTTGATCAAGAGGGAACAGGAATTTCACTTGTGCAATCAAACGCACATGGGTTTGGTAGTCAATTAGTTTTAAAAGACTCAGGAATTTTTTTACACAATCGTGGTTTAGGTTTTATAAAAAATAATTCTCAATTTTCTCCAAAAAATAATACAAAACCACCATCCACTCTTTGTCCTTTAATAATTACCAAAAACAGAGACTTGTTTATGTTAACCGGTACTATGGGTGCAGATTCTCAACCACAAATAATATTGCAAAACTGGGCAAAATATTATTTTACAAACGATGTATTTAAATCTTTAAATATGCCAAGGTGGATAATTTCAGGAAAAGAAAAAGATAGTTTATTTCCATTTAACACATGGAAAACTCCCAAAAATTCTCTGAATTTTTTTTATGAAAAAGGTATTTCTAATAATCTTTTAATAAAATTAAAACAAAATAAAAATATTAAATTTAAAATAAAAAATCATAATCCAAATTTATTTGGTCATTCTCAAATGATAGTAAAATCTGGAAATCAATACTTTGGACACCACGATCCTAGGTCAATAACAGGATTAACATTAGGTCTATAACCAATGCCACTTCACAGTATCAAAAGTAATAATTGAACGATTAGGACTAGGCACTTATACTCATACCAAGTGCAGAGTCTGAGAATGCATATTTAATTATAGAAAATTATACTGGTAAAAATTAATTGAGTGAGGGGTTATCTATTTTAAAGCCCCTAATGATAAGCCTCTTATTAAATGGGTTTTGATAAACGGTAAAATTAAAAAAGCAGGAAGTATTGATATCATTGTTGCTGCAGATACTAGTGCTATTTCTACTCCTTTATGAGTCTGTAGAGTAGACAAACCAATTGGTAAAGTGTTTGTGTCCCTACCAGAGAGAATTAAAGAAAAAATAAATTCATTCCAACTTAAAATAATACTTAGTAAAAATGAGGCAACAAGAGCAGGTCTTATTAAAGGTATAGTAATATCTATAAATGCTCTTAATCTAGATGCTCCATCGACTCTCGCAGCTTGTTCTAATATTAACAAATCTCTTGAAAAAAAAGAAATCATTATCCAGGCTAAAAAAGGTAACGTTATTGAACTATGGGCTAAAATTAAACCTAAGTAACTATTAGTCATATCGAAGTAAAGAAAAATTGAAAACATTGGCAAAACAAGAACAATAGGGGGAAGCATCTGTGAGCCCAAAACAGATAGCCTTAAAAGCTTACCTCCTGTATCAAATCTTGCAAAAGCATAAGCCATTAAAGTTGCTAATGGTAGACTAAGTATTGTTGTGCCTAGTGCAACAATTATGCTGTTAAAGAAATAATTTCCAAAGGGATAATTTATAAATATTTCATAATAATTAGATAAATCAAATTTATCAAAAGTAGGGGGTATTTTATATGCATTCAATCTGTCTACTAAGCTAGTTCTAAATATCCAAATAATAGGCATTAGTATCAATAAAGAAAAAAAAATCAAAATAATATGAGCTATGATACTTTCTTTTTTTTTCATAAAATTTAAGTAGTGTATATGCCACCTGTTACATTAATTGCCTGACCAGTCATAAATCTTGAATTTTCACTAGCTAGAAAAGTAACTACATCGGCCACATCCTCTGGTTTTTCTAGTCTGCCTAAGGGTGTCATATCTATATATTCTTGAATTACTTTTTCTGGAGATAAATTTCTTAATTTAGCTTCCCATATTACTTCTCTATCTTGCATACCTGTTTTTACCAAACCAGGACATACAGCATTAACTCTTATACCGTCTTTGGCTACTTCTCTAGCCAATGCTTGGGTGAATCCAATTACAGCAAATTTACTTGCTGAGTAGTGAGCTAAAAGTGGTGCTCCTACTTTGCCTGCAAGTGAAGCAGTATTCACTATCTTTCCTTTTATTTTTGATGATTTAAAAAAATTAATTGCATTTTGATTAGTTAAAAAAACACCCTTAGCATTAACATTCATGTTATAGTCCCATTCATTTTCAGTTAAATTTTCTACATAATTCATTGTTGATACACCTGCATTCGATATAAGTACCTCAAATTTTTTATTGATATCAATTATTTTATTAAAAACTTCTTTTATATTATTTCTATTAGTTACATCAAGTTCATAAACTTGAGATCTTTTTTCACCAATAATATTTTGAGTTTCTCTTGCTGCTTTCAGCGAAATATCAGTAATACAAACATTAGCATTAAGTTTATAAAAAGCATCTGCAATAGCTCTTCCTATTCCACTTCCTGCGCCAGTTATGATTACAGTCTTATTTATAAAATCATTATCCATGTACAAAAGATAATTCACTTTAACTAATTATAAAATATAAAAATAATTATTTAATTATAAAATCTGTAAATAGAATTTTTTTTAATTTAGTTATTAGAAAATAGCAGATATTTATGTGGATATCTTTAATTAAATTTTTTTTAAATTTAAAATAACTTAAATATTCAGCGCACAAGAATATTTTTTTATTTGAATTAGACTGAAACAACTTATAATAATAAAGCACGTAAGAAAAAAAAGGTATGATATTCATACTTTAACATATTTTTCATATAATTTTTATATATAAATTTTGTTTATATCTAAGTATTGATTATATACTTCATATCGTAATAAAATTAGTTAATTAATTAAGGAGGATAATAATATGAAAACATTTATTTCTATTTTACTATCTCTTTCTTTTTTTTCTGTAAATGCAAGCTCTGTAACTTTAAGAGCTGTAATGGAAAATGTTCCTGATACTAAATTTATCCAAGAACTTCTTCCTGAATTTACTGAAAAAACTGGTATTGAGGTAGAATTTGAAGTTATGGGTTACGGAGAAATGCACCCAAAACTTGTACCATCACTAACAGCATCTAAAGGTAGTTATGATTTTATGCCTGTTGATTTCTATTGGGTTGGCGAATTTGATAAGGCTGGATGGATGATGTCACTTGATGATATGATTGCAAAGGATAGTTTTGATACATCTGTCTATTTTGACTCTCTCATGGATTTGACTGGCAGAGTAGGTGATACAACTTATATGTTGCCTTTCTACAATTATGCAATGGGACTAACTGTTAGAAAAGATCTTATCAATGATTCTACTAATCAATCTAATTTCAAGGCTAGATATGGTATCGATTTAAAAATTCCAACCGAATGGAATGAGTATTTGAATCAAGTAGAATTTTTTACAGATAAAGACAAGGGCTTTTATGGTGTGGTAAATCAAGGTGGTAAAGCTGATCCTATTGCTATGGAATGGTCAAATTATTTATTTGCAAGAGGAGGTTCATTCCATGATCAAAATTGGAATGGTCTACTTAATTCAAAAGAAGCTCTAGAAGCGTTAAATGATTATATTTCAATGATCAGTAATTATGGACCTTTGGGAGCAGAAAGTTTTAGTTTTGATGAAGCTTTCAATGTAGCCGCACAAGGTAATGCTTATAGTTATTTAACTTATAATTGGTTTTTAGGTTCTTACAATGATCCAGACCAATCTTCAGTTGTTAACAAAATGGCTCTTATTCCAGTACCAGGTGAAGGCGGATTAAATGGTTCTTGGGGATGGTCTATTCCTACTTCAAGTCCTAATCCTGAAGCAGCTTGGGAATTTTTGAAATGGGTTGAGTCTCCAGATATTGCTAAAAGAAGAGCAGAAATGGGAGGGGCAGCAACAAGAAAAGATGTTTTTGATGATCCAGATTTAAATGCTAAATTTGATCATTACCCAGGTTTAAAAAAACTTTTAGCTACATCTAAGAACTTTCCTGTATTTACTTACACCCCTCAATTCGTAGAGGTAATGGGAACTGAGCTTTCAAAGGCAGTTATTGGCGAACAAGATGCTAGTACAGCCTTAGCTAATATGAATGAACAACTTGAGGAGTTAGCAGCTAAGGACGGCAAAAGATAGTTAATTGAATAATATACAATCAAACGACAGGCGCTTCGGATACTTTTTTGTTGCGCCTGCTGTAATAATTCTATCTTTAGTAATACTTGCTCCAATAGTAATAGCAATTATTACAAGCTTTTATGATTATACTTTAATCAATAGATCTTTAGATAATTTTATAGGATTAAATAATTATTTTGAGTCTATTACTAATAAAAAATTTTTACACTCAACTTTTGTTACTATAACTTTTGTATTTTTTGTTGTTTTATTTGAATTTTTAATTGGTTTTTTGATTGCCATACTTCTAAATCAGGTTGAAAGATTTAGAAATATTTATTACTTTATTTTATTAATACCACTTTTAATTAATCCAGTTGTTGTTGGATTAATTTGGAGAATGTTTCTCCATCCACAGCTAGGTATATTAAACTACTTAATAGGATTTATAGGAATTGAACCCGTTAATTGGCTTGGGGATCCTCAAAATGCTTTCATAACTATTATATTTGTTGATATCTGGCATCAAGTTTCTTTTATGATTATTCTTTTATTGGCTGGTCTAGCCTCAATACCTGAAGAGCCTTATGAAGCCGCTAGAGTAGACGGCGCTAATGCCTTCCAACAATTCAGAGATATTACTTTGCCATATATGAGACCAGTAATTATAATAACACTTTTAATAAGGTTAATATTTGCTCTTAAAACTTATGACTTAATTTATATTATGACAAAAGGCGGTCCAGGAGATGCTACTGATTTGATTAGTTATTATATTTATAGATCTGCTTTTATAGGTCTTGATTTAGGTCAAGCTGCTAGTATGTCAGTAATTTTATTGTTTATTGTCTGTATCATTATTTACCCATTATTTAAATATATGAGTAGAGCGGATGAATAGTAAGCATATTCAATTAAATTCTGTAACTAAAAAATTTCAAAATAATACAGTAGTTAATGATGTAAGTTTTGATATTGCAGACAATGAATTTTTTATTCTCCTAGGGCCATCTGGATGTGGTAAGTCTACAACATTAAGAATGATTGCGGGCTTAGAAGAGATCACAAGTGGTAGTATTATTGCTGATCAAAGAGATATTTCGCATGAAGATCCAAAAGATAGAAATATGGCTTTTGTTTTTCAAAACTATGCACTATATCCCCACATGAATGTTAGAAAAAATCTTTCTTATTCTTTAAAATTAAGAAAAATTACTCAAAATAAAATTGATGAAAAAATTAATTGGGTTACTAATTTACTTAAAATTAAAGAATTACTAGACCGTAAACCTAGTCAATTGTCTGGTGGGCAGCGTCAAAGAGTTGCTTTAGGCAGATCACTCGTGAGAGACCCTATAGCTTTTTTATTAGATGAGCCATTATCTAATTTAGATGCTCAATTACGCGTAGAAATGCGACAAGAATTAATATCATTACAAAAAAAACTTTCTAAAACGTTTATTTATGTAACTCATGATCAGGTCGAAGCCATGACAATGGCTACAAGAATTTGTATTATGAATCAAGGTGAAATTCTTCAAATAGGCCCTCCACAAGATGTTTATGATCAGCCTAATTCAATCTTTGTTGCTAAATTTCTTGCTAATCCAATTAATAATATTTTAAAATCTAATATCATAAATAAAAATAACGAAATATTTATTGAGACTTTAGGTATTAATATTTTAAATGAAAAATTGATAGATTTATCTGAAGTTTTCTTTTCTATTAGGCCTGAAAATATTTATTTAGAGTCGTACGATCGTGATAAGACAATTAAAGTAGAGATTATGCAGATAGAAAACCACGGTCATGAATTATTAATGACATCTAAATTAATTAACAATAACCAGTTATTATATTTTAGAATCTCTAAAGAAAATAAGATTACTTTGGGATCAAAAGTAACATTAGGTTTTAATGTCGAAGATTTACTATTTTTTGATATAATTAACGAAAGGAGAATAAAATAAAATGAGATCATTTAAAGATATTATGAAAAATTCTAAATTGATAATTGGAATGGTACATATGCCACCACTTCCTGGCACAGCTCATTATGATAAAGACAAAGGCATGAACTATATTTTAGATGTGGCTTATGAAGACATGATGTCTTTACAAAATAATGGAATTGATTCCTTCATGTTTGGTAATGAAGGCGATAGACCATATATTCTTAAAGCCTCTAATGAAACTTTATCAGCAATGTCATTTGTCATCGGCCAACTTAAAAAAGAAATTAAGATACCTTTTGGTGTAAATTATTTATGGGATCCTGTAGCTACAGTATCTTTAGCTACAGCTTCTGATGCTGATTTTGCCAGAGAGGTTTTTACAGGCGTTTATGACTCTGATATGGGATTATGGGAACCTAAGGCAGCAGAGGCGCTTAAACTAAGGTCTGATCTAGGAAATAAAAAATTAAAACTTCTTTTTAATATTAATGCTGAATTTGCAGCACCACTTGGTGATAGGAGTATTTTTCAAAAAGCTAAAAGTGCCGTTTTCTCATCTACAGCAGATGCAATTTGTGTATCTGGACCAATTACAGGAGAGGGTGTGGATTTAACTAATCTCAACGAGGCAAAAAAAGCCCTCAATGAATCTGTTCCATTATTTGCAAACACTGGAGTAAAACTTGAAACTTTGGATTCTATATTAAAGGTAGCCGATGGATGTGTTGTAGGCACTTCATTAAAGTATGACGGTGTTACATGGAATCAGGTAGATGGAAAAAGAGTTTTACAATTTATGGATAAAGTTAATGAAATTAGAGGTTTATGAATTGTGTAGTGGGTTTAGATATTGGCACAACATCTACAATCGGTGTTGTCTTAAATACTCTTAATCATAAAATAATATTTCAAACTTCTAGATCAGTTAAACTATATTCAAAAAAAACTGGTTGGGCTGAAGAGGATCCCAATCAGTGGTGGCTAAATACACAATCCATTCTTGGAGATATTGGATTTTTTTCAAAAAATAAAAAAATTAATATTTGTTCTATAGGTGTAACAGGCATGTTACCGGCTTTAGTTATTTTAGATAAAAATAATCAAGTTATCCGCTATAGTATTCAACAAAGTGACTCAAGAGTTGAAAAAGAATTAAAGTCCATATTTAAAAATAAAAAAGAAAAAGAAAATTTTACTAAATCAACAAAGTGTGGAGTTAATCAACAGTTAATAGCACCTAAAGTTCTATGGTTAAAAAAAAATGAACCTCATAATTATAAAAAAATTAATAAGATTTTAGGCTCTTATGATTATATAAATTATAAGCTATCGGGTTGTTTTAATATAGAGCATAATTGGGCTTTAGAATCTGGGTTAATAAATTTTAAGTCTAAAAACTATTCTGATGATCTTTTAAAATTAGGTAAGATTAAAAAATCTTGGATGCCTCCTATTTCATCATCAGAAAAAATTATCGGAACTTTGAAGGATTCAATTGCTAAAAAAACAAGTCTTCCAAAAAATATTCCAATTATTTCAGGATGTGCAGACCATATTGTTTCAGCTTTTACAGCTGGCGTAAAAAAATCAGGAGATGTTCTGTTAAAATTTGGTGGTGCTGGGGATATTATGATTGCCACTAATAAGCCTTTTGAGGATACCAGGTTATTTAATGATTATCATATTATTCCAGGTCTTTACATGCCTAATGGATGTATGGCCACCTCGGGTTCCCTGCTAAATTGGTTCGTAGACCTAGTAAATAATGATAATAAAAAACTTAATCATTCGGGCTTGGATAAATTAATTTCAAAAAGATCTCACTTGAAAACTACATGTATAATTTTGCCATATTTCTTAGGTGAAAAAACTCCAATACATAATACAAATGCTAAAGGAACAATCACAGGTTTAACCCTTAATCATAACATCGAAGATCTTTGGATAGCTTTTTTAGAGTCTATTTGTTTTGCGTTTAATCATCACTTAGAGGTTTTAAAAGAAAATAAAATTAAAACTGATAATATATTTGCATCTGATGGTGGTTCTAAAAGTAAAGTATGGATGCAAATTATGTCTAATGTAATTCAAAAAAATATATCAGTTGTTGAAGGGCATCATGGTTCTTCTAAGGGTGTAGCATTTTTAGCTGCTAAATCAGTTAATTTATATACATCTTATGAGCAGTCTAACTTACTAAATAAACAAAATAAGATTATTAGATTTCAAAAAGAATATTCTAGTTATTATAAAAAAAAATATCTAATATTCAAAAAATTATACACTTCTTTATTTGATTTATATCCTAAAATTAATGAACTCTCTCAATAAGAATAAAATATTAGCAATTATTTTTGACTTCGATGGAGTTATAGTAAATTCAGAACCATTATGGTTTAAGGCTGCCAAACTCTCACTTATAGAAATGAATTTAAAATATAATGATAAGATAACTTATAAAAATACTATAGGAATGATATCAGAAAATGTATGGAAAATTTTATTAAAGAGTGATCTGGATACAAATCAGAAAAAAAAATTAAATTTAATATATAGGCTAAAACTACATTTACTTTTTGATAAAGAGTTAAAGTTAACAACAGGTATCATTAGTTTTTTAAAAAAAAATGAACTTCCTATTAAAATAGTATCAAATGCTTCTAAAAAATATATTAACGAAACATTAAATAGATTTAATATAAAAAATTTTCGAAAAAAAGATATCATATCTTGTTCAGGTAAATTAAATCCAAAACCAATGCCTGATGGTTACTTAAAAGCAGTTAATGATCTTAATGTACCAATCAACAATATTTTGGTTATTGAGGATTCTGATGTTGGAATAGAGGCAGCAAAATCTGCAAAAATTAAAACAATTATTAGGTACACACATAATAATGAAAACTTACCTAGTCAGACTAAATATCAAGTACCTATATTAATGTCATTTAATTATTTAAAAAAAATGCTTTTAGATGAATAATTGAAATTTCCTTAAAGTATAAATAATTAATTTCATTTCTAGGTTTTAAGTGGATGCTAATAGATTGGTTTAATTTTATGAAAGTGAAAATATATTAAATAATATAGTCATAAAGAGCGCGCCACAGTAGAAAACATTCAAAGTTTAAAAAAGATAAGTTGTTCACTAGATTATGGTGGAGAATATGATGCATATTACTCTTGTGATGAAAGCTAATGAAATGAATATCCAAATTAATCGGTATTTTCAAGAATTAATCCTTAAGGTTAAATTTCAATCAGGTCACCATTCTTATCTTAAGTTAATGAATTCAATAGCTTTACCTATTTCCGTCATTAAGTTAATGATTATGGATTTTGATTGTGATAACGATTTAAAAAATTTGTTGAGAGAAGTCTTTGGCTATTCAAGCTTTAGGCCAGGCCAACTTGAGATAGTTAAAGAAATTTTAGCGAAGCAGAGTGTGTTGGCCGTCATGCCAACTGGTGCTGGCAAATCTCTTTGCTATCAGTTACCGGCAATTTACTCTCAGCAAGGAACTATTGTTGTTTCTCCTCTCGTTGCACTGATCGATGACCAAGTTGCTGCACTTGCACAATCTGGTGTTCAGGTGAGCAAATTACACTCAGGATTGTCTCGTGAAGAAAATGTTAAGCAATGGCAAAAATTTGCTTCGGGTGTTTCAAAGATACTTTACATGAGTCCCGAGAAATTGATGCAGGCAAGGATGCTTGACGCGTTGCAGAAACAAAAGATTTGCATGTTTGTTGTTGACGAGGCGCACTGTATTTCAAAATGGGGGGCTGATTTTAGGCCTGATTATGAAAAGTTAGCACAATTAAAAATATTTTTTCCTGAAACTGTTATTGCGGCATTTACAGCTACTGCAGATAAGGCAACTCGGTCAGATATAGTTGCTAAATTGACTGATGGAGATTGTTCAATTTTTGTTAAGGGTTTCGACCGTCCTAATCTCGCTTTGCGAGTTCTGTCAAAGCAAGACATCAAAGACAAATTGCTTGATTTTTTGTCAGATCGGAGAGGTCAAAGTGGTATTATTTATTGTTTATCTAGAAATGAAACAGATCAATTTTGTGAATTTTTAAAAAATAACGGATTTAACGCTATTTCCTACCACGCGGGTAAGACGGCTGAATTTCGCAGAGAAGCTCAGAATAGATTTATGACCGAAGATGCGGCGGTCATGGTCGCTACGATAGCTTTTGGGATGGGTATAGATAAGCCAGATATCAGATATATAGTGCATGCTAGCATGCCAAGTAGTGTGGAGGCTTTTTATCAGGAAATTGGTAGGGCAGGCAGAGATGGTGCTCCTGCAGAAACACTCATGTTCTATGGCCTTCAGGACATAATGAAAAGACAAAGAATGATTTTCGATGGAAAGGGCAGCGAACAGCACAAGTTATTAGAATACAAACGACTGGAAGCCTTAATAGGATATTGTGAGACAACTGCATGCAGAAGGCTCGCGCTTTTGTCATATTTTGATGAGACAGTTGTTAATTGCGGAAATTGTGACAATTGTCTCAGTCCGCCTGTTGTTCAAGATTACACTAATATAGCTAAATTACTAATTACTGCTGTGAGTGAGACGGGTCAGTATTTCGGTGTTGGTCATATTATGGATGTTGTGCGAGGAGCAGAAACTGCAAAAGTAAAGGCTCGCTCCCATAACCAGTTAAACATATTTGGGTTAGCGGCTGACGAGCCTAAACAGGTTTTAAAGTCTATCATTCTCCAATTGATAGCTGCTAACGCTCTCAAGGTTAATTTAGAAAAGTATGGAGCTTTAGAAATTACAAATAAAGGTCGTGACATACTTGATGATAGGAAGAGGTTTACAGCTAAGGTCATCTCCAAAGTCGCGTCTACTGTGCTTAAGCAAAGTTCAACTTCAAGGGTTACAAACTCTCAAAATAACCCACAGCTACTAGCAGAACTAAAGAAACTGAGGTTAAAGATAGCTAGAGAGCGTTCAACCCCTGCATTTGTAATTTTTTCAGATAAAACATTAGTGCAAATGGCGAACGAAATGCCAACAACCGAGGGTGAGTTTTTGGCTATCAGTGGTGTTGGAAAAAAAAAATTGCAAGAGTTTTTTGAGCCATTTTATCAAGTAATCAAATTGTTTGGATAACCTATGGAATATATAAAAAGTTTAAAATTTTCTCCGAAGAAGAAATATTTAATAAGTCAAATATTTTTTAAAGAAAAAAAAATAATGATCTAAATTCTCAAAAAAAAAGTAATAGAACAAATAAAATGGAGATTAAAATGAAAAAAATAGTAATAACATTATTCTTAGTGCTTTTTACAAGTTCTGTATATGCGGGAGCATGTCCAAATATGGCAAAAAGCGTTGATGATATGATTGTAGAAAATACTAATTTATCTAATTTAGAAAGAAATCTAGCAATAGCCTTAAGAGATCAGGGTGTTGCAGCTCATGAAGCTGGTGACCATTCTAAATCAGAAGATGTATTTAACAATCTTATGGGCTTATTAAAAAGCTAATAAACGATTAAAAAAATTTAAAGCAGAGATAATAATTATTTCTGCTTTAAAAATTATTTATTTATAAAAAATAATTTGATAATTTTATTGCACCTAGTTTTAGGTCACTTGAACTTGATCCTCTTTGAGATAATTCATTAGAAGTATAGTATTTTCAAGATTCATAAAATATTTCCTTAATACTACTTTTTGAAGCCCAGCCTATTTTTTTAATTTTTAATTATATAAATAAGTTAATTAAGATTTAATCTAAAATTATAGAACTTATGTTTCATCTCATTTGTTTGAAAATTTAATTTTAATCAAGTCTCTAAACTTTAATTCACCTTTAGATCAAATGTGAGGCCATTTAAATTGGAACATAAAAAATGGACAAAGTTTAGCTATTAATTAGAAATAATTTCTTTTAAATATAATTTAGATATTTATTTTTTATTTTAAAAAGATAAATTAATGTCAATGCTTAGAAAATCAGTTACTTTATCTTTACAAGAAGAGATCGATACATTAAAAAAAAATAATTCCTTTGCGATTTCATTAAGTAATCCATCATTTAGTCCTAAATATTTAAAAAATATTAATCTTTCAAAATTTAATCTTCAGGGAAGTTTAGCTGGTGAAGAAAAGCTAATCAATCTGTCCAAAAAAAAACTATTTAAAAATTGGAATATTATTAATCAAGATAAGA
>ENA-OSJC01002003-OSJC01002003.1-marine-metagenome-genome-assembly--contig:-NODE-2003-length-15841-cov-31.897234_pt1 | contig 15841 bp, 15 predicted proteins | sample MGYA00237885_ERZ534234 | MGnify/ENA primary metagenome ERZ534234 (study PRJEB26413, sample SAMN06343907) | marine metagenome | isolation source: coastal waters | place: Atlantic Ocean: West Antarctic... | reverse complement strand
AACCATAATTTCAAATTAGAGTGGCATCCTTATATGCTTAACCCAACAATGCAATTAAGTGGAATGAACCGTAAGGATTACTTAACTACTAAGTTTGGATCAAAAGAAAATGCTGAAAAAGTCTATTTAAATATAAAAAATACTGCACTTGAGCACAAAATTCAGATAAACTTTAATGACATTAAGAGAACCCCAAATACTTTAAACGCACACAGATTAATACATTGGGCAGGCTTAGAACAAAAACAAAATTCCGCAGTAGATTTGCTATTTTCCGAATATTTTGTGAATGGAAACGATATTAGCAATGAAAATATCTTAATAAACATAGCTAATAAAATAGAAATGAATAAAGAGAATATTGCACAATCTATAAACTCTGATGAAGATTTAAAAAATATCAATGACAGAATTCAAAATGCAGGTAAAAAGGGTGTTAATGGAGTTCCTTGTTTTATTATCGACAATCAATATGTCCTTCAAGGAGCCCAATCAACCGAACTTTGGATACAAGTGATAGACGAAACTTCAAACAAAAATAATGCTTAATACGATCTTATCTTAACGTATCAGAAATTATCTTAACTATAATTTCAAAATGTTTTGGTGGTTTTATAGCTCCCGAAAACCATAAGTATAAATCTTGATCGTTTTCCAATAGTAAAGATTCATAGTCATTTAAATTTTTTTCACTCAAATTATTAATATGATTTTTTACAAAACCACCCAATATCAGGTCATTTTCTTTCATCCCTCTTCGGTTTGATTGCATAATCAAGCGTTTTATTTTTTTCCAATTTTCCTCACTCATAATTTAATCCTTAGATCTTGAAGTAATAATCTCTACACAATAGACAAGTAATACTATTATCAGCCAAATAAAGGAAGAATTTATGGCATTAATCTCAGACACTTTGTCGCTTGTAAAACCATCGCCTACAATATCAATATCCACATTGGCAAACGAATTAAAATCACAAGGTAAGGACATAATAGCTTTAAGTGCTGGTGAACCTGACTTTGACACACCACAGAATATTAAAGATGCTGCCATAAATGCCATAAATTTAGGAAAAACTAAATACACTGCACCAGACGGAATGCCAGAACTAAAAGAGGCGATAGTGAACAAATTCTCAAGAGAGAATGATCTTTTATACAAAAAAACTCAAATCTCAATTGGAAATGGTGGAAAACAAATTATTTATAATGCCTTAATGGCCACACTGAATAGTGGTGACGAGGTTTTAATACCAACCCCATACTGGGTTAGTTATCCTGATATGGTCATCTTAGCAGGAGGAACCCCTGTCACAATTAAAACTAGAGAAGAAGATAATTTCAAACTAACACCAACAATATTAGAATATAACATAACAAATAAAACTAAATGGTTGATTCTAAACTCACCATCAAATCCAACCGGCGCGGGATACAGTTTAGAAGAATTAGTAGAAATAGGAAAAGTATTAGAAAAATATCCTAACGTATTTATTTTAACAGATGAAATATACGAACACTTATCATATGAACCATTTAAATTTTATTCTTTCGCACAGGCTGTTCCAAATTTATTTGACAGAACTTTAACAATGAACGGAGTATCAAAGGCTTATGCCATGACAGGTTGGCGAATAGGTTATGCTGGTGGACCAGAGAAATTAATAAGTAGTATGAGAAAAATACAATCTCAATCAACCTCAAATCCCTGCACAATCTCACAATGGGCTGCCGTAGAAGCGCTCAACGGAAATCAAGATTATATTAATAAAAGTTTACCTATATTCAAGGAGCGTAGAGACTTAGTGGTATCCATGTTAAATGAATGTAAAGGTATAACTTGCCCTACTCCTGTTGGCGCATTTTATGCCTACCCATCCATCAAAGGATGTATTGGAAAAATTTCTGAAAGTGGGAAAAAAATAATAAATGACGAAGATTTTGCTAAAAATTTACTAGAAGAAACGGGTGTGGCAGTCGTGTTTGGTGCTGCATTTGGAGGATCTCCAGCTTTTAGGGTTAGCTATGCCGAATCTAATGAAACATTAAAAGAAGCTTGCACACGCATAAATAAATTTTGCTCCAAATTGGTGTAAATCATTAATAACTGAAAATGAAAAAGTGATACATAATGAGCTCTATACAAGTATTTAAACAATCGCCAATGGACCATGAGTTTGTACAAAATCCTTACAAATTTTATGAGAAAATCGAGACATCTGGAGATTATTTCTTCTGGACTGATTATGACCGTGTGTGCGCAAGAAGTCACAGGGCAGTATCAACAATTTACAAAGATAAACGCTTTGGGCGCGAAATTCCTTTAGAGCTAAGAAAACCAATTCCATTACACCTGGAAGACTTTTATCAGGTAGAAGAAAATTCTATGTTAGAAAAAGAACCTCCTAATCACACAAGATTACGAAGTTTAGTATTGAGAGCATTTACAAAAAGAAAGATTACTCAATTTGAAGATGAACTTGATCAATTGTGTAATGAATTAATTGATAAGTTTTCTGGAGATCAAGTTGACTTATTACCGACATATGCTCAAAAAATCCCAATAATAATTATAGCTAGGCTTTTAGGTATTCCAGAGGAAATGTCAGACCAATTATTGTCTTGGTCAAACGCAATGGTGTCCATGTATCAGGCAAGACGAACATTCGAAATTGAAAAAATTGCTAATAAAAGTGCTGCTGAATTCCGGTCATATCTGCTGGAATACATTGATAAACGAAGAAAAAACCCAAAAGATGATTTGTTGTCAAACTTAATACAAGCAGAAGAACAAGGGGAGAAATTAACAACAGACGAGTTAATATCAACCGTCGTGTTGCTTTTGAATGCCGGCCATGAAGCAACAGTACACACTTTAGGAAATGGGATAAAAACTTTAATCGAAACTAAAAATGCTAAGAAATGGATTCAACCAGAACTGATTAATAATACCGTAGAGGAAATTTTACGGTATGATCCCCCACTCCACATGTTTAATCGATACGCTTATGAAGATATCAATCTATTCGATCTCAAAATTGATTGTGGTCAAGAAATCATGCTTATGCTTGCAGCTTCTGGACGAGACAAAATGAAGGTCGAAGACCCAAATTTTTTCAACCCTTTGCGAAAAGCCACCCCACACTTTGCTCTTGGGGCAGGTATTCACTTTTGTGTTGGCGCACCTTTAGCCAGGCTTGAACTGCAGAAAGCTTTACCAATTTTATTCAATAGATGCCCAGAAATGTCACTTGTGGAAACACCAGTTTATGCAAATCTTTATCATTTTCATGGCTTAAATTCATTAAAAATTAAACCTTAGAGGGTACCAAGTTGCAACCTACTAACAGAAAATCCTTAAGATCTGATGAATTAGTGTTACAATTATTAGAAATTATGAAACAACTCAGGGACAAGGATACTGGATGCCCCTGGGATAAACTCCAAACATTTGACACAATATCAAAATACACAATTGAAGAAGCCTATGAAGTTATAGAAGCTATATCCAATAAAGATTGGGCAAACTTAAAAGAAGAACTTGGAGACCTTTTATTACAAGTAGTTTACCATTCTCAGATTGCCTCTGAATTAAATTTATTTGATTTTAATGAGGTTGTTGAAAGCATATCTAACAAGATGATCTCAAGACATCCTCACGTTTTTGGAAGTAATAAATTAGAAAAATCAATCTCACAGCAAATTATAGATTGGGAATTAATTAAAGATCTTGAAAGGAAAGAAAAACCAAATAACCCAAAATATTTACTGGATAGTATTCCAAGGGCCTTACCCGCATTAGTCAGAGCAGAAAAACTACAAAAAAGAGCAGCTAAGGTGGAGTTTGATTGGCCAAGAACTAGCGATGTATTAGATAAATTAAACGAAGAGTCTCTCGAGTTAGTGGACGCTATAGATAAATCAAATCAAATAGAAATTGAAGAGGAAGTTGGCGACCTTCTGTTTACAATGGTGAACCTAGCAAGAAGATTAGAAATAAATCCAGAACAAGCTTTAACGAGAACTAATGATAAGTTTCGAAAACGATTAAATGGGATCGAGGATGAACTAAGAAAAACAGGAAAAACTTTAAATGATGTAAGTTCCAATGATTTGGAAATATTGTGGGAAGCCCAAAAAAAAAATTCTAAAATATAAATTGGATTATTGAATATTTGCGATTGAAATTTTCTACTTAATCGGTTCTTCTGGGTGAATGATAAAAAAAATAATTATAGATACAGATCCTGGTCAAGATGATGCAGTCGCAATACTGTTAGCTCTCGCAAGCCCCGAATTAGAAATTCTTGGTATAACGACTGTTGCAGGCAATGTACCACTTAATTTAACTACAAAAAATGCATTAATAATTACTGAAATGGCTGGTCGGGAAGATATAGATGTTTATGCTGGATGCGATTCACCACTGTCCAGGCCTTTAATAACAGCTGAAAACGTCCACGGCGCGACTGGATTAGATGGTCCAAAATTAATAAACCCAACTAAAAAAGTAAAAGAAGATCATGCTGTTGACTTTATTATTAAAACTTTAAGAGACCACACGCCCAATACAGTAACATTATGTCCATTAGGGCCATTAACAAATATTGCCACGGCCTTTAAAAAGGCACCAGATATTGTAAGTAAAGTGAAACAAGTTGTTCTAATGGGTGGTGCCTACTTTGAGGTGGGAAATGTCACTCCAACCGCTGAATTCAATATATTTGTAGATCCAGAGGCTGCATCTTATGTATTCAACTTGGGACTTGATTTAGTAATAATGCCCCTGGATGTAACTCACAAAGCCTTAACAACACCCGAAAGAATTGATAAATTTAGCAAATTAAATACTAAATGTGGAACATTTGTGGCGGAAATGACAGCATTCTTTGAACGCTTTGATAAAGACAAATACGGAACTGAAGGTGCCCCTTTGCATGACCCATGTGTGATTGCATATTTATTAAATCCAGAAATTTTTTCTGGGAGACGCATAAATGTTGAGATTGAGACAGATTCAGAGCTCACATTAGGTATGACCGTGGCTGACTGGTGGGGCGTGACCAATAAAGAACCAAATGCACTATTCATCGGAAATCTTAATTCAGAAAAATTCTTTGAAATGTTAACAAGCAGAATTTCAAAATTACCTTAATTTGGTTTTCCAGTTAATCAATATTATTCCAATTGAAACTAATAACAGTGAACCAAAAATGGTTAAACTTATATTTTCATCTAATATGAGCCAACCAAAAATTACTCCAAAAACTGGTGCAAGAAAACTAAAACTAGCCATATCACTTGCAGGATATATTGATAAAACCCAAAACCATAAAACGAAACCCACAGAAACAATCCCAATCACTTGGAATGCAAACAAGAAAAGGTGGAAAGTTTCTAATTCTCTAATAAACGGACCAAAGAAAAGTGCTACTGGAATTAAAATAAATGGAGACACAGCTAACTGATAAATTAATTGCATTTCCGGCGTAGACTTACGTAAATTAGACAATCTTGCGAATAACACTATGCACGCCCAGAGAATTGATCCAATAATACACATTACATCTCCTAAAAGAGCATATCCTTCGCCAATGTTATCACTTAATGCCCATATAACCCCAATAAATGCACAAAATAGCCCAAGAATTCGAATGAATGTAATTTTTTCATTAGGGATAAGAAAATGCGCCGCTATGGTTAGCCATACCGGCATGGAATAGAACATGATGCTCGCTCTTCCAACGGTCGTATAATCTAATGCTAAAAATAACAGCACAAACTCTAAACCAAAAAATATTCCAGTTATAATTCCCGGCTTAAGGGATCCATCTGTAATGCTAATTTTATTTCCCCGTATAAGCGCATAAGAAAATACAATGATGAAAGCCAAAACAGATCGCAGTCCAGCCTGAAAAACTGGTTGAAGACCATCATTTACAATTTTTATGAGAACTTGATTTAATCCAAGCATTGCCGAAAAAGAAATTAATGCAGTAGCTCCAAGTGAATCAATTTTTTCCTTACGTTTCATCAAATTATACGATATCTAGAAATTACCAGAGTCAAGTAAATTGATAATATCAGAGACACAGTTTAAGCAGTATAAAGTATCCAAAAATTAACTATCTATAAACATGATGAACTCTATATGACAATAATTCAAATAATAAGTACTTTAATAGTTCTCGCTGGCGCTTTTGGAGTCATCAATTATTTGTTTTTAAAATTACCTTCGACAATTGGAATTTTAATTGTAGCCCTACTCGCGTCTATTAGTATAATGATGTTCGACTACGTTAAACCCGAGATTGGTATTTCAAAAAATATCATAGCATTCATAAATGATATTGAGTTCTCAGAAACTTTGCTAGAGGGTATGTTGGGTTTACTATTATTTGCGGGAGCACTTCACATAAAAGTTGCAGACTTAAAATTGCAAATCTTTCCTATCCTCTTAATGGCCACAATGGGTGTGGTATTTTCAACTGTAATAATTGGCATTGGTTTTAGTTGGTTTACAGGAGTTCCATTAATTTTTGCCTTAATTTTTGGTGCGTTGATATCTCCAACAGATCCAGTTGCAGTTATTGGTATTTTAAGGCAAGCAGACCTTTCAAAAAGCCTCGAAACAAAAATTGCTGGTGAAAGTTTATTTAATGATGGAGTGGGTTACGTTATATTTTTACTTTTAATTGGTATAGCATTTTCCACAGAAAATCACACAAACCCAAGTATACTAAATATTTTTAAACTTTTCTTTAGTGAAGTAATAGGTGGTGCATTATTAGGTGCTATTCTTGGTTATTTAACATTTTGGATTATGAAGAGAATAGATGATTACGCATTGGAAGTTCTACTAACTCTTGGATTGGTTTTAGGCGGTTACCAATTAGCAATATATTTACATCTATCCGGACCAATTATGGTTGTTATCGCAGGTTTATTTATTGGCCACGTGGGAATAAAAAAAGGAATGAGCGAGCTGACACGAGAATATATAAATTCTTTTTGGCAACTAATAGATGAGATATTAAATGCAGTATTATTTTTATTAATCGGCTTTAAAGTATTATCTATTGTTTTTTCAATAGATGAGATGATTGCTGGCGTATTTGCAATAATTTTATGCCTTATTGCTCGATTTTCTTCTGTTTTAATTCCAGTAATTCTACTGAAACCCTTTCGGGATTTTTCTCAAGGTGTTGTGCCAATAATGACTTGGGGCGGCTTAAAAGGTGGTATTTCTGTTGCCTTGGCCCTGTCACTCCCAGAAAATGAATGGAAACCTATTATATTAACCTCAACGTATATGGTGGTTTTGTTTTCCATTATTATTCAAGGCTTAACTATTGCTCCATTAGCTAAATTTCTGGGCAAAGAAACTAAATTGAAGTAAACCCTTTTCTAGTATGAATAGCAAAGATAAGAAGAAAAAATGAACAATAAATCAATAATTAAGCGTTGTGAAACTCAAGGACTTCGGATGACTGATCAGCGTCGGACGATTGCGACACTTTTAGATTCAATAACTGACCATCCCGATGTTGAGGAACTGCATCGAAGAATTAATGAAGTTGATAGGTCTATATCATTGGCCACTGTATACAGAACTGTGAAGTTATTTGAGGAATCAGGCATTTTAGAGAAACTTGAATTTGGAGATGGAAGAGCAAGATATGAAGATGCAGATCGGGAACATCACGATCATCTTATAAACATACAAAACGGTGAAGTTATCGAATTCGTAAATAGTGATATAGAAAAATTACAAGAAAAAATTGCAAAGGACCTAGGTTTTAAATTACTTGGACATAAATTAGAGCTATACGGTGTTCCAATAGATAAAAAAACCTCCATTTAAATAATGTTTTCAAAAAATGAAAATTTAAATGGTATAATCTTAATGTCATTTTCCATGTTTGGGTTCGCGATAGGAGACACGTTCCTGAAGCTAGCAACGAAAACTGTCCCAATTGGAGAAGTAATGGCTCTAATGGGAATAGGATCTAGTCTGATATTTTATGCCATGATACTGAGAACAGGAGGTCCCCTGTTTAATAAATCATTATTTCAATTTCCAATGATGTTGAGAAATTTTGGAGATGCTCTTGGTACAGTAGGAATTTTTATCTCATTAGCATTAGTACCTTTGACTACCGTCGCAGCAATAATGCAAGCGCTGCCCCTACTCGTCATTGTGGCTGCAGTGATATTTTTAAATGAAAAAGTAGGGTTTAGGAGGTGGTTAGCAGTTACGCTTGGATTAATAGGGATGATATTTATTGTTCGCCCTGGTTCAGAAAGTTTTAATATTTTTACACTTTTTGCAGTTTTGGGCGTTGTAGGCATGACGATCAGAGACATAGGCTCAAGACTAGCTCCAAAAAGGATCAAAACAGAATTTATGGCTTTTTACGCATCATTGATGTGTATACCAATTGGTTTAGTTATAATGTTTATTGAAGGGACAGTGAAATCAATAACATTGAGTGAATGTTCTTTTATTCTCATCCTTATTTTTACTGGAACATTTTCATATCACACTATGACAATTGCAGTAAGATTGGGTGATATTTCTGCCATTGCTCCAATCAGATACACACGTCTATTTTTTGCGATGGCGTTCGGTGCCATATTTTTCAATGAAGTGCCTGATAAATATACACTATTAGGTGCTGGAATAATTGTAATCTCTGGATTATACGCATTCATAAGGGAAGCAAAATTAAACACAGCAAGTTTAAATATTAACGATTAAACTAAACATTCTAATGTTTGATAAGGAAATAAGTGATGTCTCTGATTAGTTCAATTCACGGTAGGCAGATTATAGACAGTCGCGGAAACCCAACCGTTGAAGTTGATGTTAAGTTAGAAGATGGGTCTATGGGGCGTGCAGCAGTCCCTTCTGGAGCTTCCACAGGCGCTCACGAAGCAATCGAACTTCGTGATACTGAATCAAAAAAATACTTCGGCAAAGGCGTCCAAAAAGCCATTAGTAATGTAAACAATGAAATTGCAAATAATTTAATAGGAACCGAGGCTTATAACCAACCAAAAATTGATAAATTAATGTGTGATTTAGATGGCACGTTCAATAAAGCTAGACTGGGAGCAAATGCTATCCTTGGAGTTTCAATGGCTGTATCTAAAGCAGCTGCGGCATCAAAAGGACAAGATTTATACGAGTATATTGGTGGCTCAGATGCACACATTCTACCAGTACCTATGATGAATATAATAAATGGTGGAGAACATGCTGATAATCTAATCGATATTCAAGAATTTATGATAATGCCTGTAAAAGCACCTACAATTTCAGAGGCCATTAGAATTGGTTCCGAAATATTTCAGACATTAAAAAAAGAATTAATAAATAATAATTTATCTACTGGAATTGGTGATGAAGGTGGATTTGCTCCTAATTTAGGCTCTACTCGCGAAGCATTAGACTATATCTTAAAATCTATAGAGAAGGCTGGTTACAATCCGGGTGACGATATATATCTAGCCTTGGATTGCGCTGCCACGGAATATTATCAAAACGGACAATATGTGATGGAAGGCTCTAAAGAGACATTTAACACGGAAGAGAATGTTAAATTTTTATCATCACTTGTAGCTGATTATCCAATTATCTCCATTGAGGACGGAATGGCTGAAGATGATTGGGATGGTTGGAAAATGCTTACCCAAGAAATTGGAGATCAATGTCAACTTGTTGGTGATGATCTTTTTGTCACCAACACGAAAAGGATAAATAGAGGTATAATTGAAGGAGCCGCCAATTCGTTGCTCGTCAAAGTCAATCAAATCGGCACTCTCACTGAAACAATTGAGGCCGTAAACTTAGCGCAGAAAAATGATTTCACCTGCGTCATGTCTCATCGATCAGGCGAAACCGAAGATTCAACTATTGCTGATCTTGCAGTGGCAACTAATTGCGGTCAAATAAAAACTGGTTCTCTGGCAAGATCTGATAGGTTGGCAAAATACAATCAATTAATTAGAATTGAAGAGTCTCTGGGTTCAAAAGCAAAATATGCTGGAACTGCGATCCTTAAATAGATTAGAAACCATTTAATTTGGAAAAGAAATTTTACCTCCAGATACAGCCTTTAATACACCTGTAGTGTTTCTTGAAGATGTATTTAATCCTCTTAAAACCCTAACAGCCAAAAAGCCAAATGCCTGAGCTTCTAACATATCTCCATCTAAACCATATTCATCTACGGTAGAGACCTCAGCATCTAAAGTATTTTTTAATGCTGATAATATAGTTTTATTTTTTCGCCCCCCACCCGAAACCAAAACAAGTTTTGGCTTTACTATCAATGCATTTAGGCTCAATCGAACCGACTCAACACACGCAGCTGTTGCAGTCGCAATTGCATCGTAAGATGATAAGTCATTTAAAGCCCTAATGAAATTGGGGAATGAATTACGATCTAATGATTTTGGTGCATTTAACTCAAAGTACTTATCTTTTAAAAATGTGGTGATAATTGTTTGATCAACATTTCCATTTAATGCTAATGTTCCATCCAAATCATAATTTTTATTAAACCTATCATAAACTATATCATCGATTGGGGCGTTTGCAGGACCTGTATCAAATGCCAGAAGTGCACCATCAGCTTCAGGTCTATCAAAACTTGGATTTACAATTGTCATATTGCCAACGCCACCTAAATTCAGGAAAGCTGTAACTTCATTTACTTCAATAAACTGTGCACATGCAAAATGAAAAAACGGTGTTAAGGGCGCCCCTTGGCCACCAGACATTACATCTAAAGTTCTGAAATCCCAAACAGTAGGCATCTTAACATTATTTGAGATTACTTTTCCTGAACCTATTTGATGTGTTCTTTTGTTATTTGGATCATGTGCAAGTGTTTGACCGTGAAACCCTATTATATCAGCATCAAACTTACGAATTTCATCAGTATGAATTCTATGAATGACATTTAACGCTTCATTTACACAATCTTCTCCCGGCCATTTACCCAATGCCAGCTTTAGTATTTTTCTTTCAGAATCTAAAAAAGGCGTAAAACTAGAAGCACCAAAGTTAAATATCTTCTTTCCATCAGTTTTTATCAATGCCAAATCCAAACCATCCATCGAGGTACCACACATGCAACCCAATGCATTTATTGGAAGATTTTTAATTATTCGTTCTTTCATCAGGTAAAAAACTCGCTATAACCTCTTTAAACCGTTTACAGGATGTTAAACCCATATGACCTATAAGCCTAGATCAGATTTTTTACATATAATGGAAAGTAGAGGCTATCTGCAAGATTGCACAGACCTTAAAGGATTAGACGAACAATTGTTAAAAAAGACTATTCCAGCTTATATTGGCTTTGATGCTACAGCAGACAGTTTACACGTTGGATCATTAATACAAATCATGATTTTACGTTGGTTACAAAAGACAGGCCATAAGCCCATCACCTTAATGGGTGGCGGAACAACTAAAATAGGTGATCCTTCAGGAAAAGATCAAAGTCGAAAACTTTTAACAACTGATGAAATTAATCAAAATATATCTGGCATAAGAACAGTATTTAATAAATATCTTAAATTTGGAGATGGAAAAACTGATGCCATACAACCTAATAACTCAGAATGGTTGGAGGGATTAAATTACATTGATTTCTTAAGGGATTATGGTCGCCACTTTACTATAAATAGAATGCTAAGCTTTGATAGTGTCAAATTGCGATTAGAGCGTGAACAACCATTAACGTTTCTCGAATTTAATTACATGTTACTGCAAGCTTATGATTTTATGGAACTAAATAAGAGGTATGATTGTGAACTTCAATTAGGGGGATCAGATCAATGGGGCAATATAGTTAACGGAATAGATTTGACCAGACGAATAAATAAATCTGAAGTATTTGGTTTTACCACTCCCCTCTTAACTAAAGCAGATGGTTCTAAAATGGGAAAATCTGCTGATGGTGCTATTTGGCTAAATAGTGAACGTTTAGAACCATACCTTTTCTGGCAATTTTGGCGCAATACGATGGACGAAGATGTAGGTAAGTTTCTAAAATTATTTACAGAATTACCAATAGATGAATGCGAAAGGTTAGAGAAATTAAAAGGATCTGAAATAAATTTAGCAAAACAAATACTTGCCACTGAAGTTACAGGTTTGGCTCATGGAGAAGAAGCTGCCTTAAATGCTGCAGAGACAGCTAAGAATGTCTTTGATGATGGTTCATCTAATGAAGGACTACCCACAACTTTTTTATCAGAAGAAGATGTATCAATTGGTCTTACAGTCGCCCAACTCTTCACAAGATCTGGATTAAGTAGCTCTGGAAAAGATGCAAAGCGATTAATTGTAGATGGTGGGGCAAAAATCAATGACGAAATAATAAATGACCCCTCGAAAACTTATTTTTTAAATGAAATAAGTAAAGGGTTAAAACTAAGCGCAGGAAAGAAAAGGCATTCAATGATAAGAATTAAGTAATTTGATTTTAGTATGCTTCAATCGTCATCTTTAATATAAACTTTAGACATAAAATCTGGATCATTTACAGCTCCATTGCTGCCCTCTCCACGCTTAATTTTATCGACAATATTCTGTCCTGAAATAACTTTTCCAAAAATGGTATACTTACCATTCAAGAAAGGTGCATCATCAAACATAATAAAAAATTGAGAATTTGCAGAATCTGGATGTGCCGAGCGGGCCATACCAACAACACCTTTAGAATATTCCAAGTTGCTAAACTCTTCTGATAAGTCTGGTAATTCGGATCCACCACGGCCAGCCTTGCCAATATCAGAGGAGCCTTTCTTTCCAAACTGAATATCCCCAGTTTGGGCCATAAAACCATCAATTACTCTATGGAAGACCACATCATTATAAGCTCCAATATTAGCCAAAGCTTTTACTCTTTCAACATGTTTTGGAGCTACTTCAGACAATAGTTCCACTTCAACCAAACCTGAAACTTGACCATCAATTTCAATAACAAGAATATCATTTGCGTAAACTGAAGTATTAAAGAAAAGTAAACTAAAAACTAAAGTTAAAATTCTCATTTAATTTCAACGTCAGCCGCAACTCTTACAGTAATCATTCTATCTGGTTCCATTGGAGGCTCACCCTTAGCAATATTATCAACCAAATCCATTCCCTTCGTTACTCGGCCATATACTGTATATTGTCCATTTAGGAAGTCATTATCTTTAAAATTTATAAAAAACTGTGAATTTGCTGAGTCAGGGCTTTGCGATCTTGCTGCTCCAATAGTACCTCTAGCATGCGGTAACTTAGAAAATTCCGCTGGTAAGTTTGGATGTTCAGATCCTCCAGTTCCCGCTAATCTGATATTAAAATCCTTCTCCATATTCCCATTTGACACATCACCAGTTTGAGCCATGAAGCCATCAATGACTCTATGAAAACAAACGTTATCATATGCGCCAGAACGCGCGATAACCCTCATTCTTTCCGAATGTAAAGGTGCAACTTCAGAGAGTAGTTCAATATGAACCTCTCCAGATTTTAAAGTTATAATTATAATATTTTCTAATTCAGCACTTGTAGTCACGATGTTCTCCATTTTGTTTCGAAATCTCTTATTACATGAATGAGATAAGTAAAAGCCTTACCTCATCTTTTTAAGTAGTTTACTATGAACATCTTTAGTTACAAATTTACTAACGTCGCCCCCTAGCCTAGCAATTTCTTTAACCAATCTTGATGCGATGGCTTGATTCTTTAAATCTGACATTAAGAAAACAGTTTCAATTTCCTCATTCATTGCACGATTCATACCCACCATCTGATATTCATATTCGAAATCAGACACAGCTCTTAAACCACGAATAATTACGCTTGCACCCACTTCTTGTGCGCAATGAATTAGTAGATTTTCAAATGGGTGAGTTACTATTTCTGTGCAGATATCTTCCGCAATGGGTCGTATTTCAGATTCAACCATTGCAACACGCTCTTCTAAGCTAAACAAAGGCTCTTTATCACTATTTATAGCAACACCAATTACTAACTTATCTACCAGAGCGCCAGCCCGTTTAAAAATATCGATATGACCAAGCGTAACCGGATCAAATGTCCCAGGATATAAAGCAGTTCGCATTTAGCAACCTTTCATAATTTAAATGAAGCATAGCATCATTCATAGTATAAATTTTGTCCATCATGAACAAGTATACCGAACATTTAACTAAAATTTCAATATTTAACAATTAATAAAATAATTTCACTAATTTTACATTATCACAAAAAAAAGCATCAAAATGAATGGCTAAGAACCAACTTTGTGCTTTCATCGACACGTATACAAGTCTATCATAGATGAAAATATTTTAATACTAGGAGCAAATTCAAAATGCAAAAAATTGGACACTATATCGACGGAGAAAATGTATCAGGAAAATCAGACAGAACTTCTGATGTATTTAATCCTGCCACAGGAGAAGTACAGGCAAAAGTATCATTAGCAACAGTTGATGAAATGAACCGGGCTGTTGAAATTGCTGCAAAAGCACAACCTGCATGGGCTGCAACCAATCCACAGCGAAGGGCAAGAGTTTTAATGAAATTTGTTGACTTGCTTAATAGGGATATGGACAAACTTGCCGAATGTTTAAGCAGGGAACACGGAAAGACGCTACCAGATGCCGCTGGAGATGTTATCAGGGGACTTGAAGTGGTAGAGTATTGTATAGGAGCTCCACAATTACTTAAAGGCGAATACACGGATAGCGCTGGCCCTGGTATTGACATGTATTCTATGAAACAGGCTTTAGGTGTGTCTGCAGGAATAACTCCATTTAATTTTCCAGCAATGATACCGATGTGGATGTTTGCTCCAGCAATTGCATGTGGTAATGCTTTTATTCTAAAGCCATCTGAGAGAGATCCATCAGTTCCAATGATGCTCGCAGAATTATTTGAAGAAGCTGGACTCCCAAAAGGAATACTTCAAATTGTCAATGGTGATAAAGAAGCAGTGGATGCAATTTTGGATAATGAAACAATCCAATCAATCGGTTTTGTTGGTTCAACACCGATTGCAGAGTATATTTACTCTAGAGGTTGCGCTAATGGGAAAAGGGTTCAGTGCTTTGGTGGTGCGAAAAATCATATGATAATCATGCCAGATGCAGATATGGATCAAGCAGCTGATGCCTTGGTTGGAGCTGGTTATGGAGCCGCTGGAGAGAGATGTATGGCAATCTCAGTAGCTGTACCAGTGGGTGATGACACTGCAGACAGATTGCTTGAGAAGCTTGCTCCGCGTGTCGAAAAATTAAAAGTTGGCCCCTACACATCTGGAAATGATGTCGATTATGGCCCAGTTATAACTGCTCAAGCAGCACAAAAGATTTCTGATTTAGTCGAGAGTGGCATAAAACAAGGAGCAAAATTAGTCGTAGATGGACGCAATTTTGGTTTACAGGGTTACGAAAACGGATTTTTTGTTGGTGCCCATCTCTTTGACAATGTGACAAAAGATATGGACATTTATAAACAAGAAATTTTTGGCCCCGTATTATCAACTGTACGTGCGCAAACATATGAAGAAGCATTGAGCTTAGCTATGGATAATGAATATGGAAATGGAACTGCTATTTTCACAAGAGATGGAGATACTGCTAGAGACTTCGCAAACAGGGTCAATATAGGTATGGTTGGGATCAATGTCCCAATTCCAGTTCCTTTAGCTTACCACACTTTTGGTGGATGGAAAAAATCTGCGTTTGGAGATTTAAATCAGCATGGCCCTGATGCATTTAAGTTTTACACAAGAACCAAAACTGTTACGTCACGTTGGCCATC
>ENA-OSJC01002001-OSJC01002001.1-marine-metagenome-genome-assembly--contig:-NODE-2001-length-15846-cov-3.455451_pt1 | contig 15846 bp, 27 predicted proteins | sample MGYA00237885_ERZ534234 | MGnify/ENA primary metagenome ERZ534234 (study PRJEB26413, sample SAMN06343907) | marine metagenome | isolation source: coastal waters | place: Atlantic Ocean: West Antarctic... | reverse complement strand
CAAAAACTCATCCCTTTCGCACTCTCATATATTTACAACCTCATATCCCAAGTGCGCTTCCCCTCTCAAGTAAAACTGATCGAAGGCGGACGAGGTGCTGGATGGTGGGAGCATGAAATACACGAGTATGTAAATCAAAGGTATACAGAACACGTAGCTGACTGATGGCCAAGCCACTCGCTAAAAAAATTCTTGTAGCTCCACTGGCCGTCCTTACTGATGACAGGCTTCGATATCAAGAAAGAGCCGTACTTCTCGCCTTATATTCCTACCTAGGTGCTGAAAAAAAAGTGTATCCGAGCAGAGAGCAACTAGCTAAACGATCAGGTATCGGAACGGTTGAAAGGATATCTAATCTGACTACCTCACTCAAAAAGTATGGTTGGCTACAAAAGCAAAAGAAGGGTTGGACAGGCAGAAATCAATACTACCTCTCAATTCCAATTTATATGCTTTGGACTTCGTTTGGTGAGGCATTAGTGAGCTTGAGTAACACAATAACAGAAAGTGCCACTGTGATACCTAATGTCACCTCGATAGTGACAAAAGATATCACCCCAATAGTGGTACCTGATATCACCATTAATAAACAAACCATATTAACAAACCACATTAACAAACCACATATGGGAGAGAGTGATCTATTTAATATTTTCTATGATGAATATCCAAAACAAGTGGGCAGGAAGAAGGCCCACGAAACATGGTTAGCCATGAATCCAAGTCAACAGGATTTAGATGCCATGTTGATAAACATCAGTGATCGCCTAATTCGTGGTGTCTGGTCGAAAGACAACACCCAATACATTCCACACCCTGCAAATTATCTGTCTGGAGAGCAATGGAGTGATGAACTTATATCGAGGAATAACCATGAGCAATGTAACAAACTCACACCAGCAGAGCAGTTCAGAGCCAACGCAGCTAGTAATAGAAATATGGGCTAGGCTTATCGAACTTTATGCAGTGCTATCAAATCGTCATGGCGTTGAAAGGGTACCAACAGACTGGCACGAAGCCATCGCATCTTTGGCCAAAAAAGATATACAACGTGTGTGGCCTCGCATGAAAAAGGAGTTTCCTGATTTTCCCCCAACACCTATGCGCTTTGCAATTCTCTGCCAGCCAAGGGCTGAGGATGTTGGATTTCCTGACGATGAAACAGCCTATCAGCAGGCTATTGGCAACCTCCCAAAGAAACATCCCGCTGTTGCCTATACGCGCTCTTTAATGGGTTCGAAGGCATCTCTTTTAACTCAGATGAATGACAAGACTGCTCGATCAACATTTTTAAGCTATTACCATGAAGTAATTAGTAAGGTAGACGGTGGGTTCGAGATTCCATTAGCTGTAGCTGGGACAGTATCAGAGGTAGAAAACAACAAGTCACCAAAAAACCTTCGTCAGAATGAGATTTGTATGGAGCTGATGGCTAAAGTATTTGAAGTGAATGTATGACTGGCAGACCTGCATGGATACCAACTGCCTCTATATGCGAACAAGCTCGTGAAATGGCTTCTCGTGGCCTTACAGTGTCACAGATAAGTGATTGCCTAGGTATATCGGAATCAACCTTATACGGCAAACAGAACGAGTATAAGGAGTTTATGGATGCTATAAAAAAGGGACGCGCTGAGGGCTTACACAGCGTCTCTAACGCTCTCTTTGAAAAGGCTACCCAAGGTAATGTCACAGCAATGATTTACTATCTAAAGGTTAGAGATAGAGAGAACTGGGGCGAGAATCAGCCTGAGCCTTTGAGAGAGATACCACCCATGCAGATTGTTCTTACTGGAGTTAGTCCCGAAAGCTAACTACTTAATTTAATTATCATTAGTAGTGGATGAGCTATTCAATATGATTTTGGCTTCCTCATAACTTAAACGTAAGAAATTTTTGTTACTTTTTTGACCAATAGAATGCACCGCACTAACGCAAGCTAGCAGTTCATCGCACGCAGACCCATATTCTTGCTGAGAGCGCCTTTCGTCATCGCACATACCAGTGCGGATGTGATCAGAACGAATAGACCTCCATTCTGTTTTATCAGGAGCAGAACTTTGCGCTACCAACGAAGTCATCTCTGGCCTAATTTTTGTGTCAATATAGGTTGCCGCACAATGGCTCATATCTGTCGGATAAAGAAGATTCAGAGTTGATTGTGCAGTGAAATTTTCATATGGCTCTGCAGTGGCTATATTGCCACTCGTACTGTAGTAATTAACCAACGCCAAAGTCGCGGTTAGTACCCCTAAGCTAAATTTTTTCGACTGATTCCAATGAGCATTAAAGGTAATTAATAGAATATATAAAACAGCTATAGTGAGAAAAAACATTATAAACTGAGGATAATTGAGGGTAGACTTTCCAGTAGCTGGTGCGCCGCCGCTCACATATCCTTTGGCCTTCTCTATATCCTCAAGGGTAACGATTCTTTTAAAATAACCAGTATCGCCTATTCTTTGTGCCTCGGACGGGTTTAAGGCTTCTGGAATGTCGTATTCTGGCATATGATAAATGTCATAACTAATACCTCCAAAAATAAATAATGCTAACGATATTGTAATTAAGTAATTTTTATCCTTGGATATTACTCTCTCAACTGGCCTATCCAAAAATGGCTTCAAGCCGACAAACATTAAGCCACTTGAAATAATGCAAAGCGCAAACCAAATAGAGGATGCTTTGTCGTCCAATCCTCCAACAAAAGTTAAAAGGGTAGCGATAAAAGCAAAAAATCTAAACATAGCTGGAGTCCTTTATTGTTTCCCTAATCATAGCCGAATACCCCATCCAGTCAAATCAGGGCTAGAGCGAGGTGGGAGGTTCCACCTATGCAAATTGTTCTATCTCATATGTCCAGTTGAGAATTGAGAACGGTTACTACTGAAGAATGCTATCACTTTTTCCTTGGTTGCATTCAGAGCAATTTGTAACGAGATTTTGTAATTCGTTAGTACCGCCATGAGAGACTGGTTTTAGATGATGTACGTGGAGCTTGGCGCCAGCCGAAGGGGATGCACCGCAATCAACACATGTGTAGCTATCTCGATTTAAAACTTGGGCGCGAGTCTTTACTGATATAAATCTTCTCTTGCTCTTTGATTTTATCGAATCAATCAGATTTTTTTCAGTGATTTTGCCCATTTTGTAGTCTGAAAACAATTTAATGAATCGAACATAACCGCCCCAACGGCGACTGAAGGCATCGCTAGTGATTGTGGAGCCATGTATATCATTGTATTTTTTTAAGTCACCAATGGATGGTCTTGCCTGTCGCCATATTGCGACCTTCTCTATATGGATGATTAATTCTTTTGCAGAGTATTTATACTTTTTGAGACTTGTGATCCCTGCCTCCATGCAAGCATTTTCCCAGCTACCAAATAGTCTTCTTACCGTGTCTCTACTATATTTACCCCAGTTGTTGTAGCCTGTTGCAGTAATGGGCTTATCGTTTAAAAATAATGCATAGTTTTTTAAATCTTTTAATGCGTCATGAGGATGTACAGTGATCCTCGGTTTATTAAGGTCCCATATCTTATAACTTTCTTGGCAGTCTACTTCAATCATTATCTAAATCCTATTCAACAGAAACAACAGCGGTACACTTTCCGCAAAAGGTTATAAAAGTCAAACCATCCCAATGCCCTTGATTATCAGGCTCAACTTCGACTTGATCTTCAGTTAAAAATTTATCGCAATCTGGACACCAGAATCGATCATTCTCAATCTCTATTGATTTCTTGGTCATTAGTTTTTCTCCTTATAGTCTAAGTCGGGGATTCCAAATTTTTCACAAATATTTTCTAATCCTTTTTCACTAAGATTTGCCTTTTCCTTAACGAGATAGAGCGCTGACGCAAAAGATCCGAGTTTACTTCCACCTCCTGGAAGTTTTGCGACGAGCCTTTTGATGTTAGCCACAAGGCGAACGAAAGGAGTATAAGCAGACTTTTTGTCATCCGTGTCAATATTCACGTCCTTATTTCTCTTACCGTTTTCATCAATAAGACCTTCTTTATATGCATCCCAGCTTTTCCAGTCCATGACCATCATTCTTACAAAACGAAATGCATATACTGTATCAACTGCTCCTTTTAATATTCCCATTAAATCTTCCTTAACTTGTCTATAACGTATGGATCCATAACTATTCCAGTATATTGATCATTACGAATATAATTTAAAAAAATCAAAAAAGGTTTAACTACAGGCCAATGCTTATGCTCAAGCTTTAAGTCTAACATATTACAAGCAGCTTCACTTCCAAACATGTTAAAGATGACTATAAAATGATTTAATAGTAAACGATAAGGTAAATCATCTGTTTCAAGATAGCGATTTAACAATCGTTTTACATACTTAAATCTTTTTAAGTCTTCATAAAACTCATCTATGTCAGCGAACTTAGGATTCCTATAGTGTCTAGCAGCGTATAGAAATAAGTTCTTATCAGTTAGTTCTTTAAATATCATTATAAAATTATATATTAATGTTTTATGTTATTTCTTTTAGTTCTTGTATTAATGTTGCCTTTGATTTTCTTCTATCCAGTTCAACACCGTGTTGTCTGCCAACTGCTTCCAGTTTAACCTTTGACATACTTTCGTATTCACTAGGTAAATTGTCTTCAGTCATAAGTTCGACTTTAGCTTCTTGAAAATTAGTAGGAGCTTCTTTTAACATTTGTGGCTTAGGTGCAACACCTAAGTATTCGTTAATTGCAGCTTCAGATATTTTTCGAGCAACTAAGAGCTCTCCAGTTCTAGGATGCCTCCAACCCTGAGGGGTTGGAATAGCATCTCTTTGATAATTTGGTGCTTGCATATTATTTCCTTTTTACTTATAAATTTCAGGGTGCATTTCTTTATGATCACCATCATAGTGTTTTTTCAAATATTTTTGTAAATTAGCTTTAGTACCAGTTGCATCAGTTGCTAAAGAAGATGAACTAGTGCTTCCATTTTTCTTTAAAGTAATACCATGCTTTTTTTCATGGCTGCCAACTTCACCGGTTGTATGATCAATGTCAACAGTATGAACTTTGTCCATATCTTCAACCATTGCAATAGCGTCTAATAAACTACTAGATATTTTATTACCTGATATACCATAATCTTCTGTTTTTGCTGAATGGTGCTTTTTTAAAATATTAGCAGTTTCACCTACATGATCTTCCCCACCAGCAGCTTTTGCGTTTTTAGCATGCAAAACAGCTTTCTCTGCAGAAGCTTTAGCTTGTTTTAGGTTTCCAGATTCTAGATGATCTGCAGCATCCATATGGGCATGATAAGCATTCATATGGTGCTTACCTGAAGTTTTAGGATTTTCAAAGCGATTGTCTTTATGTTCACGTCCTTGAGATCTATGATCATCTATTGCTTCTTGATGCGGAAGCTCTTTTGATTCCATAGTTTGTATCTTCCCTGTTGGATCTTTAACTGGAGTAGCTGATGGAATAATTTTGGTATCACCATCTTTTTTGTCATTAGTTCTAGATTTTTTACCTGGTCCAACTCTACCTGCTTTTGCTGCGTCAATATGAGATTGCTTTTCCATATCAGCAACTTTAGGATCGCCGCCTGTAAGATCAGCTTTCATCTGCTTAGCGCCACCGCCTTTAAGTTGATCATCCATAGTTTCTGCTTTTCCAGCTTTTTTATAATGAGCAGTTTTATTGTTCTCGTATATGGACAATAACTTTTCTCTAATATTGCTTACAAAATGCCTTGATTCTTTTTGCACTGATTCTTTTTTTGCTCTTGAATCGTAATGATCTTTATGCTTATCATGAGTTCTATCATACTGAGGTAATTTATCATAGTCATGACCATCTTTCTTAGCAAGATCTTTTGCTTTTTGTAAATGATAATAACCGTGATCACCTGCAGTTTTACCTACTGATTCTTTTTGGTCTGCTATATTATTAGCAATTCCTTTATTCATTGTTACTGGATATTTTTTACCAGAGAAACTAAAAGATGTTTTACCAGATTTAGCAGCGCCTGCTGCGGCACCATGAAAAGCTGTTCTCTCATTTGCTGGAATACTTTCCGGAATTACGTATGTATCTTCTCTAACACCGATATTTGAAGCAAAGCCTTTATCGCCTCTTGCATATACAGGTTTTGCTTTTGCAATATTTTTTAGAGCTTTATCTCTTCGTGCTTTGTCTTTACCACCATCAAGCTTGTCTTTTTCAGCCTGCTTAGCGTCATTATTTTTTGCAATCCTAGCATAGTGTGCTGGGTCTTCTTTTAGGGCCTCGTTATTGCCCCTATGTATATTGAATGGATTCTTGCTGAACATTGATTTCTCCTTTACATCCACATGTGGGCCACATAGGCTCCTACTGCAGCAACCATTGCTGCGTATACCACTTTATTTATAACACTTACAGTTCTTGCGTTATCGTCAACTGCCTTTTGTATATCATCTAGTTTAACAGATAATTTGTTTAATCTTTCTCTTGTATTATCATGATCGTCTTGCAACGCCAAAATTTTCTCCTCTGCTCTTGCTAAAGAGATCATAGCGTCTGCTAGCTTATCTATTTTTTGCTCTATACGATCAAGCCTAGTTGCATTTGTCTGTGAAGATTCCATGAGTTCAGATTTTGCCATCTTATACTCCATCACAATTTGTCTTATGAGATCTTTGTCCATATATATATTTATTCACTGTCAAATAATTAACATGTATAATAATTTGACATTTTAAACTGTCAGGTTTTTGACACATCATTCGCCTTTCCAAATAGTCCACGCTCCATAAGCAATTGCAATGCCTGCTGCAATCTTAGCTAATGGCGCTAAAAACAAAATCATAAGTCCTAGACCAATACATACTGCACCGTCCGCACTTGTTCTTTCTTTAATTCTTTTTGTAATCCAATTTTTCATAGTTAACATTTCCATCTCTTAAGTGACATTGCTTTACGAGTAGGTCTGCCTTTATCGTCTTTCATAGGACCAGCCATTCCACTCATACGCGCGCAAAATGATTTTCTTCTACCAGCAGCTTTGCTGCCAGCTTTAACTTTTCCTGTTACTGCCGTTTTTAAGTCACCACCAGTTTTTCTATTAACAGCTGCTACGCCTTTAGCAGTCATGCCAGCACCAGATTTAGTAGAACGAAAATGGCCTTTAGAATCTGCGCCTCGAGCTTCAATAAACGTTTTAAATCTATCTAAACTCATTTCTTTTTTCCATTTTTATTATCCGGATGCCCTTTACCGCCGTCTTTACGATTAGCCCATACCGCACGTTGTTGAGCCATAGATGCGTATCCTTCTTCTTTTTCACCAGGTGTTGTCTTTTTCATTATCTTAACTGACTTAGTTGTACCATAATCACCTAATACAGTATTGTCTTCAGCAACTTCTCTACCTTGAGCTTTATCTCTATATGCTTTCTTTACTTTATTTTTATCAATTCTATCAACGTCTCTAATTAATGATGGCTGCTTTATAATCTTACGTAACTTTTGTAATAGTGCTCCAGGAGTCTTATCGTTCATATACAAATCTGGTAAACCTGCAATAGAAACTTTAAAACTTGTATCTTCTGTTTTAAGTTTATTTGCTACATGTGTTGCAATATTTAATTTGTTTTTTGCTTGATCACCTACAGCTCTTAAAGTATCAGATTTCTTTTGCATAGCTTTTGCATCTTTACCCATAGTCCTAAACATTAAAGGTTTCTTCTTAGTGCTTGGTCCAACTAAAGCTCTTTGTACTCCAGCTTTCCATTTCTTTTTCATAGACAATTCTTTAACTGTACGATCTTTTTGACCAAACATTTTAATGCTACTGCCAGCAAATTTTGCTTCGTTTACATCTTGTCGAAATTGAAAAAAATCTTTCATTAGAGTTTCCTATAATTTTTCTATTTTAAATGATAGGCCATCTGCGTATATGCGAACACCTTTTTTATCTATGTTAGGTAATACATATTCTGATACCCATTTGTCTGGATTAGGCCATTGACCCATAACGATCATTTCACCTTTTTTATATTTACCAGCTTTACGATCTTCTTCTAACTCAAATTCTTCTGTATACTTGTCTTTTGCTATAGGTCGGCCAATTACTAATCCTGCTCTACCCCTCATATTCATTTGAATAGGTTTTTTTAGAGTAACAACTTTACCTTTTACTTTTCTAAGGTTGTTCTTACTCATAAAAATAGCATCTTTTTCGTTAGATGTAAATCCTAATATATTGCCGTCTGGGTCAATAACTGCATGGGTAGTCTTAACTGCTTCATCAAGTATTGAATTATAAACTTCATTGATTGCTTTTGTTAAAGTCATCGTTTCATACTCCCGATTTTCTTAGAAGTTCCAAAATCTTTAGTATCACCTTTTGACATCATACCTAGTTGTCCAGTACCTAAATCGTCTTTACCAGTCCAACCTTGTGCATAACCTGGCTTAAGCTTTTTAACTTTGCCGCCTTTAGCTTTAAAGTCTGCCATTTGTTTGTCGTGTGCTTTTTTTTCAGCATCAGACATTGCTTCTGTTTTTACACTTTCGTTATTTCGTAAACCACTGGCATTTTTACCTTTTTGCATAAGTCTCTTTGTAGCTCGATCAATACCTGTTATTCTTTGAGCAGCTTTTCTTTCAGGACCTTTCTTATATTCTTGATCCTTATGTTTACCACCTAATTTACCGATCATATCTTGTGTAGCATCTGCTCTACCTTTATCAAATACATCCCTTGTCGCTTTCTTTATATATCCGCCAAGTGTTCTCTTTGATATTTCATTTACACTAGATTCATTTTGTCTTCTAAGAACTGCTGCAACTTTAGGGTGATTGTGAAGACCAGGCGATATTTTGTTCATAGCTTTAACGGCACCAGTCATATTACCTTTTGCATATCGAGGGTCAGATGCAATACCGATTGCTTGTTTAACATGTTTAGCATCGTGCTTCTTGCTTGTTTTAAGAACAGGAGCATTGATTGCTTCATTGTAACCAGCTCTTAAATCTTTATCAGCACCATGATATGTGCCTTTGCCTTTTGTAATGTACGAATTGACTCTAGCATGAGCCCATTGCTGTGGTGTTGTTCCTGGTCTATGTCCAGTCTTCCAAGCGGCCATACCTCTATTATATACTTTTTTCAAAGTACCTACAGATACACCAGACTTTTGTGCTTTATCTTTGAGTCCTTCATTTTCTAAAAGCTCATTGTAAGTTGAAAATTTAAGCATTTGCTTTACTCCTGTTTTTAATTTTTCTTACTTTAGCGCGGTCTATCATCCTAGCATGTTTCATCTTATCGACTAATTTTTCGCGTTCTATTTTTTTCTTAGTTAATTCTACAGCATCTTCACCAAACATTTTTCTATATTTGATAGTGTGCTTACTTAATTTTGTCGTTGCTGTTGCATCACCTGGAGCTTTTTTATAAGCAGCAGGATTATCATCAGACATTTTAGCATGTTTCTTAAAGTGTGAATCTCTTTTATCTTTAGTTGTTTTGTTTAAGCCTTTATAATAACCAGCCGGTTGAGTACCTGGCTTGTCACTAATATCTGCGTCTTGCCTTGATTTTGTTTTTTCAAATAGTTCTATATCAGTAAGCCATTTTCTGTATAGCTTACCATTAGATTCCACAATAACATAATTGCTTCCAAGGCTGGTAACACTAGCGAGCTCGTCACTGCCCACGACAGTAACACGATCACCAATATCGAACAAGTGTCCTTGAACATATGCCTCCCTTTTCTCAGAGACAGGCTCGAAATGTAACTTATTAAAATAATCTTTTTGTTCTTTTAGTCCCATACCACGCCGCACTTCATTATATACTTTCTTTGCATCTGCATTTGAAACATTTCGTGGCAGCCCCTGTGAGAATTGTGTGAAGTCTCCTTCGTTCGCTAATGATCTCATTTTAGATGCTGACATACCACTAATATCGTCTGCATCGGGGTCTCTGTCGCCGGCTGAAATAACGTTAATTTTATTGAAGTTATATAGACCATGTCTACTTTTAACTCCATTATATTTTTTTAACAAGGTGCTAAATTCGTTAATTCTATCAGAACCAACAACCATTGTTATGTTTTTAAATCCATCATTATACATTTCAGTGGCTGCGTCAAAAACACTTCTAACTTTTTTATTTAACATTATATTTCTTGCGTGCTTCGGAAAAAACTTACGAACAGTTTTAACTTTATATTTAAAATCTAATGGATTCTTTTTCTTATCAGTTGTTTGTGATAAGTACACTTTATAAGGATTGTTACCAGATTTTTTTGACAACTCATTCATTAATTTTTCATGACCGGTTGTAGGAGGATTCATACGACCAAATGTAAAGTACACAGTCTTTTCTTCCTCTATCAAATAATGTTTGAACGAGTTAATCATTAACCTTTTTTTCTTTCTACTTCTTTTTTACGAACGTCTTTAAATTTACGTTTTGCTAATCTTTTAATTCTTTGTTGTAATGCAGGTTTTTCTAATCTTTTTTCAATTTCTTGTTTTCTAGCAAATGTCAATTCGCTTTTAGGAACTCCACGAGTTAATTTTTTTGCCAATTCATTACGAGCTTGTCTCATTGATCTCTTTTCAAGAGTTCCCTTATTAGCCATTTTCTTTTTAGCTCTTCTGCGTCCAACCATGATACGCCCTTTCATGCGTTTCATTAACCTAGATCTTTTTATTCTTTGTGACATATTGAGAGCTTCATTAGTATCTGTGTCTGCAGTTTCTTCTACACATTCACCGCAACAAGCTTCGGTACCACAATCTTTATGATGGGTTTCTGGAGGCATTTCATCTGGCCACGTAGCTTCGTTAACTGATTCACCAACAACATCAAACTGTCTGTTATTACTATAACGTGGACCTTTTATATCCTTTACAAATTGATTAGCATCTTTTGCAGTTTTAAAGTATGCTGTAAGATCATTTTCTGTATATCCTATACCTTTATTCTTTTTCAAGCTGATAAAAATACTTTCTGAATCCATTGTACTAAGAGCATTTAATTCCTCATCATCAATGATAACATAAAACTTGTTATTTCTATGAGTAGTGACATGATCATTACTAATTAATTTTCTATTTTTTTTAAGTACTTTTGTAAAAGGATTCATTTTTTCATCAAGTTGATCAACTGATTCTTTGTAATTTTTATTTTTATATTTTACTGAATACTCTGGTCCACGTTTGCCTGAACCTTTTATAACTTTACCACCAACCTTTGTTGCATGTGCTCGAGCTGCTTTTGCATCGTCATGATACATATAATGATGTTTCATGTCAGCATCGTTTGCACCAGGTGTTCCTTCTTTGTTTTTTAAACGTTTTTCTTTGTCTCTAACATACTGTGCTATTGGGTGTAGTTTTGCTCCAGGTGTTCCTTCTTTCATTAAACCATTTAAGCTTTCTCTAGGATACATTTTAAATACTTTAGAACGTGCTTTGTCAATATACTTTTTCTTATTACGTTCGTAATCATCAGAACTTTTTGCCAGTGTTCTAGCGTGTTTAGTTATGTCAGATGGTTTAGTAGGTTTAAGAACTGAAGGAGAAGACGCTTCGCTTTTAACTTTCTTATTTTTCAAATTAGCTGGATGCATTGGGTGTTTAATACCATATGGAGATTCAGGATTAGGATCTGCTTTTTTTGGTCTGCCTTTTAAATCATTAGGATCTACAATTGTTTCATTAGTTTTTTTAGGCTTCTTGCCAAACATTTTATCTTTTGTTTCCTGACTAACAGGTTTGCCTTTACCTCTATTAGGATATGCATATTCTTTATTCTTATTGACTTTTTTCATGTGAGCCATATATCCTGGAGTCACAGCTTCTTGTTTAATAACTTCTTTGTCAACTTTAACCATACGAATGCCGATTTTACCGTCAGGCTTAGTATATCTTTCTGGTTTACGATCTGCTGATTGCACAGATGCGTTCACTGCTTTCTTGATGTCAGCAGTGCCTGGCGCGTTGTGATACGCAACCTTCATTCTTGAATATTTTGAAGTACCCTTTGGACCTTTTACAGGTACCCTAAGGTTTGGAAGTTTCTTGTCCGATTTCATAGAAAGTTCATTCATAATATCGGAAAACGTTTTTAGTACAGCCATTTAATTCCTCCCCGGCTTATCCCATCCTTTTATAATTTCTGGTGAAAAGTTGGCATATGAAAATTCCATACGATCAACAATTTTCACAGCGTCACCACCAAGTTTGTCAATAGCAACATAACCTTCTTGACCCGTTACCTTATAACCATCACGAGTCTTAAGAAAGGTTTGTGCGCTATTTAACCTATTTAGTATATTTATAATTTTTAATTTCGCTAGAACTATAGATTTCTGAAGATCAAACATCATTTGTAAACTAATTTTATTTTGTGGTGAAAAGAATCGTAATACATCATCTAATTTTTTTTGTTGTGCGCCTTTACCTTTTTCGGTTTTCCTTTTATTTATCTCTTTTTGAAACTTTTGTTTTATGTGTAATATGAGTTTATCAACATGTGTTTTAGTATTACCAACTATTTCGCCTTTTCTCACATAAGTATTATTAAATGTTTCTATATAGCCAGCAAGAGTCTGATCGTTTTCAAGTGTTTTTAGTGTTGTACTAGATATTTTATTGAATATTCTACCACAATTACTTAAATGACCGTTCACTTCATCAGTGTCTTTTTTAGTCATTGTGAACTGAGTCATATCTCTGAGCATTGCATCTTGAGACCAAACATTTGTACTAGATGCAAATTTACTTATATCCACGCCATAAGACGCTTTCATTGATTCAAATGTTGAACCTATATAAGTTGTATGCCACACAACACCGATCTTTGCAGCCTTAACTTTCTTTGCAGCTTCAGTTCCAGCTGGAACAGCATACACAATAGTGTTAGGATGAAAAGTTACGTATTGTTTACCTTGTAGTTTTTTTGTTTTAACTTCGTTTGAATTAAATAAGAAGTCACCTTGTATTACACCTTTGATACCAAGTTCAGGCAAATACTGCAATGCTGCTTTTAATTTCTTATTAAGTTCGCCACTTGTATCATCATCAACATCTGCATTTGTTTTGTATACTTTAGGATTTGTATTGAATATTCCTTTTTTAGCTACAAAAAACTTACCGTCATTTGGATCTGTACCAGCAAATACTGCAGGTGCTCCATCCCATTTCACGCTAACATTTCCATCATGCACACCTGCTACCATATCTCTTAAAGATCTTAAAGCAAGTATTGCTTCTCTTGTTCCGTTGACTCCACCGTACAGAACCTTGTCCTCGATATGAGTCATATGAGTGTTTTTTTGTTCTGATATAAATTCTATAAATCTCATTTTATTTTAACGCTATTATTGGTTTAATAATTCCTTGAGTTACAACTTGTATTTTACATTTTGATGGAATTACTTTTTGTATTGATATGCACTTACCAGAACCTTTTGATAAGACTTTTTGTTTTCCAGCATCTGGAAATTCAGGATCTATTTTTTGACTAGCGTTATTAGCCATGAAAATTACTTGTTTATTTCCAAAATAGTCTGCACATTCTCTCTGAAATAATTTATCTAGTGCAGCCATTTTTGCAGGATCTTTTTGTCTAAACACTTCTATGCCAGACTTCGAAGGAATTTCTTCTTTACCTTTACCGGTAGTTTTTATTCCATATAATTCTTTCATGCTCATTAATTCTGTTATAATTTTTTTAAAATCAGTTCCAGCACCAAGCTTAAATCCACTTACATGTGTTTTTTGCGCGTTTGACAATACTGCTTTTATTTCATAATCTGTAGAACCAATCTTTAAATCAACACCTGCAGAGCTACCTCCTCCTAATTGCGCCTCATCACACAAAAAATATAATGTTGCTTCAGCCGGACCAATTCCATTTAAAGGATAATTATGCAATTTATTATACATAGAAAAGCTTTCACTTTGTAAATCAGTAATTAGATCATTAAGTGCAGCAGCAGTTGGTTGTCCTTTAATTGTCTTATCTAAATCAAAATCTGGAAAGAAATGTTTCTTAATAAGATGTTGTATTTCAGCTTTATTTTTTTTTGATTGAAAATCTGTAGAGCTTATATTAAAAGAAGTAACTCTTTCGGCTCTTTTAATAAAGGTCATGTCCAAATCGTTTATGCTCACAGCTGCCATCTCCCTAATAAAACTTTTAAATCTTCTCATAATAATCCCCTTTGATCTTATTATACACTATTTATACAAGTTTGTACACTAAAAAAAGCGTCCAAAGACGCTTTAATTAAATAAAAGATTTATAGTATTACTTGTTTTTATGTTTAGCTAAGTCTCTGCCTAGATATCCTACTTCCTTTGGTTCTTTAATTCCTAATTTCTTTCTTAAGAACTCAACAAATCGTTCTATCATGTTACATCCTTTTAATTAATTAACGCTTAACATTATTTATTATTTGGATATTTTTTAGATGTTACAGTTTTATTAAACTTTTTATGTTGATGGTTTTTCTTTTTATCTTCATTACGCTGATTAGGATCGTATTGATCAAATCCTCTAATACCATTTTCCTTTGCCCATGCGGCTATCATATCTGGTTTATGTTTCATTTTTTAAAATTTACCGTGTAGGCCCTTCCTTCGTATGCGAAAGTGATTGATGAATGAGAGTAGACTCTTTTAGACTCTTCCTTATAACGCGTTTGATTGCTGCAGATTGTCTTAACACCGCCACTAGCGCCACTATTTGAATGACCAAGCATGCCACCAATAATAGCTCCGATTGCTCCACCATCTTTTTCTCCTTTGATGTTATTACCTAAAATTCCACCAATGATTGCTCCAGTAAGAGCATCACCAGTCTTGTCACCTGATGTCATTTGATCTCTACAAACTTCAACATTATAAGGTTTTTGACTTATAACTGTTTTATAATGATCTTGCACATCGGCATTGTATTGTTGAGTAGCATATCCGCTATTTGCTAAGAGTGCTACGTACATCATTAGCGTACCAGCTAATGTATAGTTTACTATCTTTTCTTTCACGAATATGTCTCCTTAAATTGTTTTACAAGATCTGCAGACTCTTTAGGATTTTCTACTAATTGCTCACGAGCCATATACAATCTTTCAAGTCTTTTCTTTACACTTTTTGATCTTTTATTTAATGCTTCGTATAAACTAATTTCTGTAAGAATTCTTTCCACACCCATAGACATGGTAAGAGCATCTTTAAATACACTGCGAGACTTACTCATTATTTTAACTTCCATAAAATAAATTCATCGCCTGATTCTGGTTTGATCGTGATTGCAGGCACGCCTTCTGGTTTTTGCTTTCCAACAAATTTCCAAGTGTAACCAAGATTAAGTTGTTTACTTGATGTATCAATAAATTCTTTATTATCGATACCGAATATTGCTGCTATTATTATTAATGGCCACATGTTTTAGGTCCTTTTCTAGTTAGTGGTTCAGATTTAGTAGAATCAATATAGTTACTTTCATCATTTTCGTTATATTTACGATGTACAGTTTCTTTTACAACAAAGCCATCGCGAATTCTATAAGTGATGAGCTCTCTGGATATGACGCCGTCAGTATCCAGGAGATCAAATGCTCTTTTTAAAGGGCCATCAGTCATTAGACTTTACTCGCAAATTGTAATGCAGTTTTAAGTGCATCTCTTTTTCTAACTTGGTTACCACCAAACCATGAAGAGTATAATCTGTTATCTGCATTTCTACCTTGTAAATGATCAGTAACATAAGTTACTGAATTAAAAGCCTGCCACCAAGAACCTTCAGCAAACTTTGCACCAGGTTGTTGTTCGATAGCATCAAATGCAGCTTTTGCATTTT